>Ga0075424_100001032_pt1 | contig 23638 bp, 28 predicted proteins | sample SoiMethybrSBSTD3_FD_75301 | JGI IMG/M metagenome (GOLD analysis project Ga0075424, IMG submission 75301) | Bulk soil microbial communities from a Populus tree surrounding site in Tennessee, USA - Soil MetaG P. TD hybrid SBSTD3 | ecosystem: Environmental > Terrestrial > Soil > Tree plantation... | reverse complement strand
CGAGCCCGGATGGATCACCACGAAGGGCAGGCCGAGGGCCTCCGCGCGCTCCAGCTCGTCGTGGAACACGTCCACCGCGCGATGCCACTCCGCGGGCACCGGGGTGGCCAGGTTGATCAGGTAGTTCGCGTGGGCGAAGACGACCTGGATGCGGCTCGCCTTCCACGCCGCGCGGAACTCCCGCACCTCGGCGTCGGTGTAGGGCCGCGCGGCCCACTGGCGCTGGTTCTTGAGGAAGATCTGCACCACCGAGCAGCCCACCTCGAGCCCCCGCGTGAGGGCCTGCGGCAGCCCGCCCGCGATGGACATGTGGGCGCCGAGCCAGTCACGCGTCGAGCTGCCGGGCGACCTCATGCAGCTCGCGCTCGAGCCGGCGCAGGCGCCCGCTCAGGGCGGGGCCGCGGGCCTTGCGTCGCAGCAGGCCGCCCTCGATCAGGGAGAGGAAGGCGGCCGAGATCTCCTCGGCGCCCCAGCGGCCGCGGGGGTTGTACCACTTGTGGACCCAGTTGACCATGCCGAGCACGCCGAAGACGACCAGGCGGGGCGGCACGTCCCGGAACACCCCGCGGCGGATCCCCTCGGCCACGATCCGCTCCACTCCCTTGTCGTAGCGGTCCTTCTGGGCCGCGAGGGAGCGCGCGAAGCGGGCGGGCAGGTTCGCCTCCTCCCCGAAGAACACGGTGAGGAAGGACCGGTTGGCGATGACGAACCGCACGTGCTGCCGCACCACCCGCCGCAGCTGCTCCTCCGGGCCCAGGTCCGAGCCCAGCACCAGGCTGAGATCGCGGGTGAACGCGTCGATGGTCTCCCGCGAGATCGCGGCGAGCATCTCCTCCTTGGCCCGGAAGTGGGTGTAGAGCGACGCCTTCGACATGCCGAGCTGGGCCGCGATGTGATCCACCGTGGAGGCGGGGTAGCCGCGCTCCCGGAAGAGGTCGGCGGCGGCGCGCAGGATCTGGGCCCGGGCCGCCTTGCGGGTCGCGTTCATGGCGACCCAGTCTACTTGACACTCCCCGGGACCCGTGATAAAAACCGAAGAGTATAGAAATCATACTGTTGGGTTTTATCCGGCTATTTCTAGAGGAGGTGCCTCCATGGAGCGTCGCGTGATCCCCGGCACGATCGAGACCGTGTTCGAGTTCGACTACTCGGTGCAGGCGGAGGACATGCGCGGCCTCTACGAGAAGGCCAAGCGCGACCAGTGGAACGCGAGCCGCGACATCGCCTGGGAGACCCCCGAGCCCTCCGACGGCCGCGTGCTCTCCGACGAGCTCGTGGACATCTACGGCAGCAAGATCTGGTCGAGCCTCTCCGAGAAGGACCGGGTCGAGCTGAACCGGCACATCGCGGCGTGGCGCCTCTCGGTCCTGGTCTACGGCGAGCAGGGCGCGATGCTCGCCTGCAGCCAGATGGTGAACATCGTCACCGGCACCGACGAGAAGTTCTTCCAGGCCACCCAGGTCATGGACGAGGCCCGTCACAACGAGGTGCTGGAGCGCTACATCCAGACCCGCCTCGGCGGCACGCACTACCCGATGCCGGAGAACGAGCGGGTGCTCTTCGACACGATCCTCACCGACTCGCGCTGGTACATCAAGACCATCGCGCTCCAGCTGGTGGCCGAGACCTTCGCGGTGGCCATCTTCAGGATGATGCAGGAGGCCGCCGCGGATCCCCTCCTCCGCCAGGTCTGCAGCCGGATCCTGCTGGACGAGTCGCGCCACATGGGCTTCGGGATGCTCGCCCTGCCCGACATCGTCAAGGAGGCGAGCGACGCGGAGCGTCGGGAGATGGAGGACTTCACCTGCGTGGCGCTGGAGAAGGTGCTGACCGGCTTCTTCCCGCTCGAGGCCTACCGCGACGTCGGCTTCACCCCGGCCCAGATCGAGGAGGCCAAGGCCTTCCGGCGCGACGTGGCCGCCCGCAACGACTACGCGGTGTACCGGAAGTTCTTCAAGCGCGACATGCACACCTCGATGGTGAACAACCTCGCCCGCATCGGCCTCCTGACCGAGCGGGTGCGGCCGCGCCTGGCCGCGCTCGGCATCGAGCTGCCCGCCGCGGCGGCCTGAGCGTCCCGCGCGCCTACCCGCCGCCGAGCAGCTCGCGCAGCCGGCGGTCGCGGTAGTCGAAGAGGGCGCGGATGCGTCCGCCCCCGCCGAGCGCGTGGGCGAGCCGGCCGAGCGGCCCGGCGGGAAACCGGTAGGTCACGCGGTCCTCCAGCCAGGTGCCGGGTGTCCCCGCGCCGGGCCCCGCCTCCGCGTCCCGCGGCCCCTCCAGGAACCGGTGCCGATGCTCCCAGCGCGCGAACGGCCCGTGCAGCTGCACGTCGACGAAGCGGTGGGGCGGATCGAACTCGCGAATCATCACCCGCCAGGCCATCGGAAGGCCGGGCACCCGGAAGTCGAGCACCGCTCCCGCGGCCAGCCGCGGCGGCGGGGCGAGGAAGCGCGGGCGCGCCCACGCGGGCTGAAGGCGGGGGAGATTGGCCGCGTCCGCGAAGAGCTCGAACACCTCGGGCCGGGGTCGCGGCAGCCACACGCGACGCTCGAGGATATGGTCCGGCATGACCGCCGCGTTATCATAGGCGGGTGCCCGGCGCCGGTCAAACCCGAGCCTACCTCGCACTGACTCTGATCTCGGCGCTCTGGGGCTCCTACCCCGCCTTCGCCAAGCTCGCGCTCGCCCACTTCCCGCCCTTCGTCCTCGTCGCGCTCCGCTGCTCGCTCGCCTCCGCGTTCCTCACCGTGCTGCTCTTTCGCCGCGGCTGGGAGGAGTTTCGCGAGCTGCGCTGGGCCGACCTGCGCGTCTTCGCGTTCCTTGGGTTCAGCGGGCTCTTCGTCTCCACCGGCGGCACCTACCTGGGCATCGCGCTCAGCACCGCGGCCAACGCGGCGATCCTGCAGGCCGCGACCCCGGTGATGGTGGCCCTCGGCGCGCGCTTCTACCTGGGCGAGCGCCTGCGCCGGCGCCAGTGGGCGGGGGTGGCCGCGTCGCTCGCGGGAGTCCTGCTGGTCATCACCCGAGGAAGCTGGCGGGCCATCGCCCACCTCGAGCTGTTGCCCGGCGACTTCATCCTGCTCGTCTCGCAGGCGGGCTGGAGCGCGTACACCATCTACGGCAAGCAGGTGCTCGCGGTGCACTCGCCCGCGGTGGCCACCACCGCCTCCTACATCCTGGGCTCCGCGATGCTGCTGCCGATGATGCTGGTGGCCGCGCCCTTCTTCCCGCGCCCCGACTTCACCTCGCAGACCGCGTGGCTGGTGGTCCTCTACCAGGCCTTCCTGGGCGCGGTCGCCCACGTGTGGTGGTACGAGGGCGTGAAGGCGGTGGGGCCGAGCCGCGCCGCGATCTTCATGAACCTGCAGCCGATCGTGGGCGTGCTGCTGGCGTGGGTGATGCTGCGCGAGGCGGTCGCGTGGCCGGAGATCGGCGGCGGCGCGCTGGTCCTGCTCGGCGTGGCCCTCACCACCCAGGCCCCGCTCACGCCGCCGGCCGCGCCCGCGACGCCTAGGGCAGCTTCCTGACCTCGGCGAGGATCTTGTCGGGATCGGGCAGCTCGCCCTTCCCGTAGCGCTCCACGAAGCGGATCACCCCCTGCTTGTCGATCACGAAGGTGGCTCGCACGTTGGCGTTCCAGTCCGGCCAGTAGACGCCGTAGGCGCGCACCGCAGAGCGCTGGATGTCGGACAGCAGCGGGTAGTGGGAGATGCCGACCGACTTCGCCCAGTTCTCGTGGCTGAACGGGCTGTCCGTGCTGATACCCATGACCTGGGTATGGGCCGCCTCGAAGTCGCGCACGCGACGGTCGAAGGCGGGCATGCAGGTCGATCAGCCGGGCGTCCAGTCGAGCGGGTAGAACAGGAGCACCACGTTCTTGCCCCGGTAGGTCTTGAGGCTCACGTCCTTGAGCCCGATCGTCTTCAGCGTGAAGTCGGGGGCGGGATCGCCCACCCCCGGGGCCTTGCCCTCGCTCATGCGCTCATCCCTCCCTCACCCGCGGAAGCCGCGGGCGGACATTGAACGTCGCCGCGCGGGTCCCGTCCGCGGCGGGAGACTCTCCCGCGCCGCGCGCCCGCGACGGTCGCACCGGCATCGGCGGCTTGCGCCGGCCCGTCCACAGCTCGCGGCGTTGCGCCTCGAGCGGCGCGTCGCGCTCGCCCAGGTAGCCCGCCGCGGTCACCACGCGCCCGGTCTCCCACAGCCGGCGGAAGCGCTCCGGATAGGCGGCGTCCCGCAGCGCATGGTGATCGAGGATCACCCGGCACCCGGTCTGGTCGATGATCCGGAGCAGATGCTCGATCCCGCGCTCCACCAGCTCGGCCCCGAGCTGCGACTCGAGATAGGCGGGCGGGCCCGACAGGTAGAGCAGCGTCGGGCGCTGGCGCGCGAGGTAGGCGGCGGCCACCGGAGAGAGCGGCCCCTGCACGTCGGAGGCGTGGACGAAGCGCGTGCCTTCACGGCGGTCTTCCACCGTGAGGGCCACCACGTAGCCGAGGCCGGTCCCGTCGGGCCCGTGGCTCAGCGGCGGCGAGGCCTGGAGTACCGCGTCCACCGTCTCGAGCCGCCGGCCCTCGGCCGCGTCGGTCGGGCCGCCGCCCGCCACCGCGCTCCAGAACCGCTCCGCGCGCTGGGCCTGGCGGCCGGTGATGTGCCGCTTCGGGTCCTTGGCCCACAGGAGCCGGCCCGCGTAGAGTCCCGGGTCGTGCCGGAAGTGGTCCTCGTGATAGTGGCTGACGAAGATGAGCGACGCGCGGGTCGCGTAGGCCGATATGCGGTCGTTCGCGCGCCGGAGCGCCTCCCACTCGTCCTCGACGGGCGGCAGGTTGAAGCGGCTCGGGGCCAGCATCGCGCCCGGATCGATGAGGACGCGCGTCTGGCCGCACTCGACGTAGGTGGCGACCGAGCGCACCCCCAGCGATTCGGCGGCGAGCGGCGTGACGATCAAATGCAGCGGCCGCCGTCGACCGGGAAGACGCTGCCGGTCACCATGGCCGCCTCGTCGGAGGCGAGGAACACCGCGGCCGCGGCCAGGTCCTCCGGCCGGTTGAGCCGCCCGAGCGGCACGGTGGCGCGGTAGCGGGTCATGCCCTCCTCGTCCACCTGCTTCTTGCCCATGAAGGTGGGCAGCATCGGGGTCTCGGTGGCCACCGGGGCGATCGCGACCACGCGGGCGCCGAAGGCGGCGAACTCGAGCGCCAGGCTCGCGGCCATGGTGTGCACCGCGCCCTTGGAGGCCGAGTAGCACTGCACCCCCGGCCGCGGGCGCACTCCCGAGGTGGAGCCGGTGATCAGGAGCACCCCGCCCTTCTGCTTCTTGAAGATCGGCATCACGTGCTTGGCCGCGAGGAACACGCCCTTGACGTTCACCGCCATGATCTGGTCGAACACCGCCTCGTCCACGCTCTCCACCGCGGTGGGGAACTGGGGTACGCCCGCGTTGGCGTACAAAACGTCGAGCCGGCCCCAGCGCGCCACCGTCTGCTGGATGGCCGCCTGGTTGTCCGCCGACTTCGACACGTCGGCGCGGATCCCGAGGGCCTGCCCGCCGCTCCGCTCGATCTGCTCGGCGGTGGCCTTCGCCGCGTCCTCCCGCACGTCCACCACCGCGACCCGCGCGCCCTCGCGCGCGAACCGCACCGCGGTCGCCTGCCCGATGCCCGAGCCCGCGCCGGTGATCAGCGCCACCTTGTTCTCGAGTCTCATGTCCGCTCTCCTTTGGAGTCGCTCGCGGCGGAATCGCTCCCGCCCTCCTTGATGTCGACGATCGTGCCGCCGGTCGCCCGCACCAGCTCCTGCGGGGCGATGGGAAAGACGCACTCGGGCAGGCCGGCCGCCGCGTAGACCAGCTCGTAGCCGAGCAGGTCGCGGTCCACGTAGATCGGCAGCGCGCTCGCGAGAGCGATCGGAGGCACGCCGCCGATGGTATAGCCGGTGGCCTGCTTCACGGTGGTCGGGTCGGCGCGGCGAATCGCCCCGCCGGCCAGCTCGCCCAGGCGCCGCTCGTCCACCCGGTTCGCCCCGGAGGCCGCCACCATGATGGGCCGCCCCGCCACCGTGAACACGAGCGACTTCACGATCTGGCCCACCGTGACCCCCAGCGCGTCCGCGGCCTGCTGCGAGGTCCGCGCGTGGACCGGGAGCTCGATCACCTGGCGGGCGAGCCCGTGCCCGGTGATGGCCGCCTGGACCTTCTCGACCGCGGGCTTCATGCGCTAGAGCACCAGCTCCGCCATCAGCTCGAGGGCCTCCGGCTGGACCGCGCCGCAGATCAGGGTGGTGACGCCCGAGCTCTCCCAGCGTGGCAGGCGCTCCCGGATGCGCTCCTTCGGCCCGCAGAGCGCGACCTCGTCCACCAGCGCGTCCGGCACCGCGGCGGCCGCCTCGTCCTTCTTGCCGCCCAGGTAGAGGTCCTGGATGCGCTTGGCGTCGGACTCGTAGCCGTAGCGGCTCACCAGCTCGTTGTAGAAGTTCTTCCCGCGCGCTCCCATGCCGCCCACGTAGAGGGCGAGCCGTGGCTTGATCATGGCCCGGCACGCGGCCACGTCGGGCCCCAGCGCGATCGGCACGGTGGGCGCGACGTCGAAGCGGGCCAGCGACTTGCCCCCGCCCGCGGCCTTGAAGCCCGCCTCGAGGCTCGGGGTGAAGACGCTCATGCGCTCGGGCGAGAAGAACACCGGGAGCAGCCCGTCCGCGATCTCGGCCGCGAGGGCCACGTTGCGGGGCCCGATGGCGGCGAGGTAGATCGGGATGTCGGCGCGGCCGTGCAGGATCGACTTGAGCGGCTTGCCGAGCCCGGTGGCGTCCGGCCCCGCGTACGGGATCTGGTAGTACTCGCCCTTGTGCTCGACCGGCCGCTCGCGCTTCCACACCATGCGGACGATCTCGACGTACTCCCGCGTCTTGGCGAGCGGCTTGCCGAACGCGACCCCGTGCCAGCCCTCGACGACCTGCGGCCCCGACACCCCCAGTCCCAGGAGGAAGCGGCCGCCGGAGAGCTGGTCGATGGTGAGTGCGGTGGTGGCGGTCAGGGTCGGCGTGCGGGCCGGGATCTGCATGATCGCGGTGCCGACGCGGATCCGCTCGGTCCGGGCCGCGATCCAGCAGAGCGGCGAGACCGCATCGGAGCCGTAGGCCTCGGCGGACCACACCGAGTGGAACCCGAGCCGCTCCGCGTGCTGGACCAGCGACAGGTCGATGCCGAGCTGGGAGCGCGAGTAGCCGATGTTCAGTCCGAGTCGCATCTTGCCCTCCGATCAGAGCCGCGCGAGAGCGGCGATGGCGAGTGGACGGCGGGCGCCGCGGGGGCCGCTCCACCGGTAGTCGCGCAGCCGGATGCGGCCGCGGCGCACCGTGACTCCCTCCTGCTCCAGCAGCACGCGCTGGGTCAGCATGCTGCCCACGTTGGCCCGCCGGCTGATTCCGCCCTGCGCGTTCACCACCCGGTGCCAGGGGAGGTGGAGCGGCGCGTGCTTCATCGCCTGCCCCACCGCGCGGGCCGCCCGCGGGTAGCCGAGCAGGACCGCGATCTGGCCGTAGGTCGCCACCTGTCCCCTCGGGATCCGCTCGACCACCCGGTAGACCGCCGCGTGGAAGCGCTTCACGTTCGTTCCAGGCCGAACTGCAGCTCGTACAGGCGTGAGTAGAGTCCTCCGAGCGCGAGCAGCTCCGCGTGACGACCCGCCTCGCGGATCTGCCCGCGGTGCAGCACCATGATCCGGTCCGCCCGCTGGATGGTCGACAGCCGGTGGGCGATGACGAGACTCGTCCGGCCCTCCACGAGGCGCGCGATCCCGACCCGCACCAGCGCCTCCGACTCCGGATCGATGCTCGACGTCGCCTCGTCCAGCGCGAGAACGCGAGGATTATAGATGATGGCCCGGGCGATGGCCAGCAGCTGGCGCTGGCCCTGCGAGAGGTTGAGGCCGCGCTCGCGCAGCTCCTCTCCCCGGCCGCGCGGCAGCGTGGCCACGAAGCGGTCCGCGCCGGCGGCGGCGAGCGCGCGGTCCACCGCCGCCGCGTCGACCGGCGCGTCACCGGCCAGGCGCAGGTTGTCCTCCACCGTGCCCGAGAAGAGGAAGACCTCCTGCGGGATCAGGCCCACGTGCCGGCGCAGGGTTTGCAGATCCCACTCCCGCACGTCGACCCCGTCGACCAGGACCTGCCCGCGGGTCACGTCGTAGGCGCGGATGAGGAGCCGGGCGACCGTGGTCTTGCCCTCACCGGTCGGGCCCACCAGCGCCACGTCCTCACCGGGGGCCAGGCGGAACGAGCAGTCGCGCAGCACCCATTGCTCGCCCTCGTAGGCGAACCATACGTTGCGGAACTCCACCGCGGCCGGCCGCGGGGTCGCGCCCGCGCCGGCGGACGGCTCCGCGCGCGGCGGCGGGCTCGTGATGGTGGGCTCGGTGTCGAGCAGCCCGAAGACGCGCTCGGCCGACACGGTGGCCGCCTGCATGACGGTGTACTTGGCGCCGAGGTCGCGGATCGGGAGGAAGAAGCGCCCGGTGTACTCGAGGAAGGCGACGAGCCCGCCGAAGGTGAGCGCGCCGGTCACCACCTGCCCGCCCCCGTACCAGAGCAGCAGGGCCACCGCGGCGGAGCCCAGGGCCTCGACGGTGGCGTAGAGCGAGGCGTCGTAGAAGGTGGAGCGGAACTGTCCGCGGCGCAGCGCCCCCGACAGGTCGCCGAACAGCTGGCGCTCGCGCGCTTCGCGGGCGAAGAGCTGGATCACGCTCATGCCCTGGAGCGACTCCTGGAGGAAGGCGTTCATGCGCGCCAGGCGGGTGCGCACCACCCGGTAGCTCGCGCGGGCCCGCAGGCGGAAGTAGCCGGCCGCGATCACCAGCACCGGGACCAGCGCGAAGGTCACGAGGGCGAGCTTCCAGTTCATCCCGAGCATGATGACCACCACCCCGGTGAGGGTCACCACGTCGCCCAGCAGCGAGACCAGGCCGCTCGTGAACAGCTCCTGGATCGCCTCCCCGTCGTTGAGGAGCCGCGTCATCAGCCGCCCGACCGGCATCCGGTCGAAGAAGCGGGCATCCTGGCGCTGGAGATGGGCGAAGAGGGCCGCGCGCAGGTCGTGGATGACCCGCTGCCCGGTGAGCTGGGTGAGATAGGCCTGCGCGGCTCTGAGCGCGTAGAGGACGATCAGCAGCAGCAGGAAGAGGAGGGCGATCCGGCCGAGGCCGGCCCAGTCGCGCCGGAGGATGTGCTCGTCGATCGCGATCTTCACCAGGTAGGGCTGGGCCAGCTCCATCAGCGCCACCGCCGGGAACAGGGCGCACGTGACCAGCACGAGCCGCACGTGGGGCCGCGTGAACGCCCAGACCCGCCGCATGAGGCGCGCGTCGTAGGCGCGGCCGAGGATCTCGTCTTCCGGCTCGAGGTCACGCATTGGCGAGCTCGTCTTCCAGCTGCTGCACGCGCCAGAGGCGGGCGTAGAGCCCACCCGCAGCCAGCAGGTCCGCGTGACGCCCCTCCTCCACCACCCGCCCCTCGTCGAGCACCACGATCCGGTCGGCCTCGGCGGCCGCCTTCAGCCGGTGGGTCATGAGCAGGGTGGTGCGCCCGCTCGCCGCCGCGCGGAGGGCGCGGGTGATCTCCCACTCCTTGGCCGCGTCCACCGAGGCGAGCACGTCGTCGAGCACCAGGAACGGCGGATCCGCCACCAGCGCGCGCGCGAGGGCGACCCGCTGGCGCTGGCCGCCCGACAGGGTGAGGCCCCGCTCGCCGACCACGGTGTCCCAGCCGGCGGGCAGCGCGCCCAGGTCGTCGGCCAGGCCCGCGGTGCGGGCCGCCTCCTCGAGGCGTTCGGGGGAGGCGCCCTCGTCGGCCAGCCGCACGTTGTCGCGGAGCGGGCGGGAGAACAGGAACGACTCCTGGGGCACGTAGCCGATCGAGCGGCGGAGCGGGCCGAGCGGCAGGTCGAGCACGTCGCGCCCGCCGACCCAGACCGTACCGCGGGGCGGCTCGTAGAGCCGGCAGAGCAGCGTGCCGAGCGTCGACTTGCCGCTGCCGGTGGGCCCCACCACCGCCACCACCGAGCCCGCCGGCACCACGAACGACACATCCCGCAGGGCGGGCCCGCGGTCGTCGTACGCGAACGTGAGGTGCTTGAACTCGAGCGGGCCATTGGCCAAAAGCTCGAGCCGCGAACCATCCGGCGGGAGCTCGGGCTTCGGTCCGCCGGGCAGGAAGGTTCGCGGTCGGTCTGGCGCGCTTTTCTTCATCTGCGGGGGCCCAGAAATGGCCCCCGCACTCCCCCAATCCGCGGACAGCCCGTCTTGCTCGGGTCGACCGCCCAAGCTCTCATGCCCAGCCGAATCCAAAATCTCGACGACCCGCTGCATCGCCGCCAACCCTCGCTGGATGCTGGCGAGGGTCCAGCCGAGGGCGATCGTCGGCCAGGCGAGCTGGGCGAGGTAGCCGTTGAACGCCACGAAGGAGCCGAGGGAGATGCGGCCGTCCACGACCGCCTTGCCGCCCAGCCACAGCACGATGAGGGCGCCGACCCCGGAGACGAGGCCCATGAGCGGCCACGACACCGACTGGATCCGGGCGAGGTCGAGGTTGCGCGCCCGGTACTCCGCGTTGAGCTGCGCGAACTCGGCGATCTCCCGCTCCTCCATGGTGTAGGCCCGCACCACCGCCATGCCGGTGAGGTTCTCCTGGGCCTTCGCCGAGAGCGCCCCGAGCTGCTCCTGCACCGCGGTGGACCGCGCCTCCACGTCGTGGTTGAACCGCTTGGCGATCACCACCAGACCGGGGAACGGGGCCATCGCGAACAGGGTGAGCCACGGGTCGATCGTCCACATCGCGCCGAGGGTGCCCGCGAACGCGAACGCGGTGCCGATCAGCATCACGCTGCCGAAGCCGGAGAGCGCGCGCAGGGTCGAGATGTCGTTGGAGGCGCGCGACATGAGGTCGCCGGTGCGGTGCGCGTGGTAGAACGCGGGCGGCAGCGTCAGCAGGCGCGCGTAGAGCGCGGTGCGGAGATCGTGCTCGACCCACTGCCCCGCGCCCAGCATCGAGAAGCGCGACCCGAGCCGGGCCACGCCGTGGCCCGCGGCGAGAAACAGGATGAGGAGCACGAACGGGCCCAGGTGGGCGGCGGCTCCGTCCCGCTCGAGGGCGTCGACCGCGCGCTTGACCGTCCACGGGATGCTGACCGAGAAGACGGTGGCGAGCAGCAGGCATGCCGCCCCGCCCAGGTAGCGGACGCGGTAGCGGAGGAGAAACGGCAGGAGGCGCTTGAACGAGGACACCCGGTCAGTATAGATCAGCGGCGCGCGAGCGGCGCCGCGGGACGGGCTCAGCTAGCTCGTGGGAACGGCGGGCGCGCCGTCGCGGAAGGGCCGGAGCGCGGCGTAGATCGCGAAGACGGTGGGCACGGCCACCCCGTGTCGCTCCGCGAGGCGCACCACGTGGCCGTGCAGGGCATCCAGCTCGAGGCGCTTGCCGTGGGTCAGGTCGTGGTGCAGCGAGGAGTACGCGTTGGGCGCCACCCCGTCGAGGAACTTCATGCCCTGATCGAGCTGGCTCTCATCCACCGGAGCGCCCGCCGCGCGTCCGACCGCGACGATCTCGTTCACGATCCGCCGGTACAGCTCGCGGACCTCCGGCAGCGCCCGCAGCACCCCGGCCGGACAGCGGGTGAGCGCGGTCATGCCCGCGTGGGTGGTGAGGAACACGTACTTGTCCCAGAGCGCCCGGTCCACGTCCGGCACGAGCTCGGTGGGGATCTGCGCCTTGCGGCACGCGGCCAGGAACGCGCGGGCGCGGTCGGTCTCGCGCCCGTCCATCTCCCCGAAGATCAGGTGGCCGCCGAAGACATGCCGGATCACGCCGGGAGCCTCGATGGTCGCGAACACCCGCACCGCGCCGCCCAGCACGTGGCCCGCCCCCAGCACGCGCCCGATCTTCTCCTCGTTGTCGACCCCGTTCTGGATCGAGAGGACCCCGGTCTCCGGCCCCACCACCGGCCGGATCAGGGCCGTGGCCTCCTCGGTGTCGAACGACTTCACGCAGAAGAGCACCAGGTCCGCGGGCGGCCGCCCGTCGAGGCGCTCCACCGCGGGCGCCCGCACCGTCCAGTCCCCTTCCGGACCGGAGCGGATCTGCAGCCCGCTCGCGTTGATGGCGGCCAGGTGCGCCCCGCGCGCCACGAAGGTCACCTCCTCGCCCGCGCGCGCGAGCTTCGCGCCGAAGTAGCCGCCGGTGCCGCCCGAGCCCATCACCACGATGCGCATGCGCGCCATGCTGCGAGAGGCGCGCCGGGATGTCAAGCGATGCCGTGCTATTCTCGAAGCTCGTGGGCGACGACTTTCGCGACGTCGCGGTCGACGCGGCCCGTCGGGCCGGCGCCTTCCTCCGCTCCCGCTTCGGGAGCCGTCCCGCGGTCAGCTACAAGGGCAGCCCGACCAACCTGGTCACCGAGATGGACCGCGGGGCGGAGGCGATCATCGTGGAGGCGATCCGCGCTCGATTCCCCGATCACGCGATCCTCGCCGAGGAGAGCGGCGCGCTGCCCGGCGCGCCGGGCCACCGCTGGATCGTGGATCCGCTCGACGGCACCACCAACTACGCGCACGGCTTCCCGATCTACGGCGTCTCCATCGGCTTCGAGGTGGACGGCGCGCTCGCGGTGGGCGTCGTCTACGATCCGAGCCGCGAGGAGTGCTTCGTGGCCGAGCGCGGCCGCGGAGCCACCCTGAACGGCGCTCCGGTCCGGGTCTCGGCCACCCCGCGCCTGGCCGAGAGCCTGCTCGGCACGAGCTACCCCAACGACATCCGCGCGGCGCCCCGCGACAACCTCGCCGAGCACCGCGCGCTCATGTTCCGCTGCCGCAGCGTGCGCTCGATCGGCTCCGCGGTGCTGGGTCTGGCCGCGGTGGCCGCGGGCCGCCTCGACGGCTACTGGGAGCAGCGGCTCGGCGCCTGGGACGTAGCCGCGGGCGCGCTCCTGATCGAGGAGGCGGGCGGACGCGTCACCTCGGTGCACGGCGGCCCGCTCGACCTGTCCGCCCCGTCGATCGCCGCGTCGAACGGCCACATCCAGACCGAGATCATCGAAGCCCTCAAGGAGGTCGCGTCCCCCCGATGAGCGATACCCCGACGTCCCGGCCGGTTCACGTCCGCACCATCCGCGTCGAGATCGCGCACGCCGGCCCCCACGAGCTCGACGTCACCGCGACGCTGGTCGACGAGCGGCCGGCCGACGGCTCGAAGTGGTTCGGCGCCGATCCGCCCTCGGTGATCCACGACATGCGGCTCGGGCTGCGGGTGCGGCACCCGGACCTGGTGGTCACCCATGTGCGCAGCGAGATGGCGTCGCACCCCTACACCATCTGCCCGGAGGCGCTGCCCCCGCTCCAGCGGCTGGTCGGGCTCTCCATCGCCCGCGGCTTCACCCGGGAGGTCAACGAGCGCTTCGGCCGCCAGCGGGGCTGCGCCCACTTCACCGCGCTCATCCACGCGATGGCCCCCGCGGTGCGACAGGGCGCCGGGGTCGCGTTCCCCGAGCAGGAGCGGCCGGCGGCGGGCGATCCGTGGTTCGTCAACACGTGCCAGGCCTGGCGGGAGGAGGGACCGCTGCACCGTCTGATCCGCGCGGGCGACGAGGCGGGCCTGCGCGCCCTCTCCGCCTACCCGCCCGACGCGCCCCCCAGCGCCGGGCCCGGCGGCGAGCGGGAGCCCGCGAGCTAGAGGCCCGGCACCGGGTAGCGGCGGCCGCCCAGCACGAGGGCGGCGGGGCGCGAGCCGTCGCCCGGCTCGACCTGCTGCAGCAGCTGGTAGGTCGCGGCGCGGTCGAGACGCGCCGCGAAGCGCGCGTCCTTGACCCGGCAGCGCGGCACCCCGCGCGCGTCCACCGTGAGCGTCTCGACGGCGAGCGGCTCGCGGCCGAGGTCGTTGCGGGTGGCCACCAGCCCGTCGCCCTCGCGCTCGACCCGCACGATCACGTACGGCGCGTCCTCCACCTCGACCGGCACGCGCACGGGCCCGATCTGGAGGAAGTGACCCCGCTCGTCCACCTGGAGGTTGTCGCGCAGGTTGGCCAGGATGCCGGCGTGGGTCACCTCCGCGTCGTCGTGGAACCACGCCCCGTCCCGGTCGATGCGCAGGCGCGGCAGCGTCCAGGTGGACGGATCGGACGCGGCCGCGGGCGTCACGGAAAGCTCACCGCGCAGAAGGTCACCGCCCCCTCGGGATCGGGCCACTGGCGATACTGGATCAAGCGCCCCGGAGCCTCGGGCAGCACCCGCAGGAGCGAGTAGATCGGCGAGAGGCCGCAGATGCGTCGCGCGTCCCCGTCGGCCGCCACGCCCGCGAAGAAGCCTCGCGCGTCGCCCGCCACCACCGGCTCGAGCATCGCGCGGTCCGCCCTCTCGACGGTGGCCAGCGACGCCTCGGTGTTGGCGTCGGGGTCTCCGAAGCGCGGGCCCACGTGAGCCAGGTCGACCCCCGCGATCAGGCACACGCGCCGCGGCGAGGACGCGATCGTCTCCCCGAGGGCGTCGAGGAAGCGGGGTACCCGCGGGTCGGCCTCCGGCTCGGTCCCGGCCCACACCGCCTCGTGGAGGTACGAGGCGAGCACCGGCAGGATGGTGAACGGCCGCCGGGCTCCGAGCAGGTACTGGAGCATCAGCGCCTGGAACTCGATCGAGTGCTCCGCGCGGTGCGCGGGCTCCGAGGCGAGCAGGTCCTGGCCCGCCCGTCGCGCGAGCGCCTCGTAGAAGTCGCGGTCGACCGCGGCGGGCCCGAGCGGGGTGTCGTAGGGCTTGAGCGTGATCGCGAAGGGATCGGCCATCCCGGCGTGGCAGGTGCCGAGGATCACGAAGAGATCGGCGTCCGACCGATCGAGGACTTCCTGATACGCCCGGCCGTAAGTCGGCCCCCCGCGGTGAAAATCGATGTGGGGCGCGATCAGGGCCGACAAGGTGCCGGCCGCCCGCCGGGACGGGCCGTCGGCCGGCCTGGCGCCATCCGCCGGGCCCGGGCCATCCGGATGACGGAAGAAGCCCGCGATCTGCTCGCGCAGGGCCTCCGGCGCGCCCGCGTAGGCGCCGCCCGCGTGCGCGGCCGGCCGGGTCGGGCTTTGCCGGAACGCGTCGTCGGTCGCGCGACGCCGCGCGCGGAAGCGCTCGCTGTCGAGGAAGCCCGCGTCGTCGAGCTGCTCGATCAGGGCGCCGATCTGATCGACCGAGGGCGCCTCCCCGTGACGGCGGCGCAGGATCTCGTGGATCGCCGCGACTGGGTGCTCCCCGTCGAAGAGCGAGACCAGGTCGAGCAGCGGCCCCGGCAGCACCGCGATCCGGTCGGTGAAGCCGGCGGGATCACGCAGCGCGATGCAGCGCTGCCCTTCGTGCTGGACCGGGAAGGCCTCGACAGCCCGCAGGCGCGGATTGCCGGCGCGGGTCACTCGGCTTCGAGGTAGTTGAGCGCGGACGCGACGTAGATCCGGGCCGCCTCGACGACCTGGTCCGCCGCGACGAACTCGTCGACCTGGTGCGGGATCAGGCGGTCGCCCGGCCCGCAGGTGACGATCGGGATGCCGAGCTGCATGCGGAGGATCGTGCCGTCGGTGGAGCCGGGGACGCCCCCGTAGCGCGGCGCGCGCCGCGCGGCCTGCTTCACCCCGCGCGCCATCGCCTCGACCAGGGCCTCGGAGCGGTCCACCTTGGTGGCGAGCCGGAAGGCGTTGACCGGCTCCCACTCCACCTTGATCCCGGGCTGGGCCGCCGCCACGTCGCGGCAGATCGCCTCCAGCTCGGTGCGGATGCCGTCGTCGCCGATGCCGGGGGTGAGGCGGATGTCGAACGTGGTCTCGGCCACCGCCGGGATCACGTTGGACTGCGGCACCCCGACCCGGGGGGGCGGGCCCTGGATGATCGTGGGCGTCACGGTGGGCGGTCGCAGGTAGCGGCTCTTCTCGCACGCGCGGCGCAGGCGCCGCTCGAGGCCGGGCGCGGCGGCGAGGAGCCGGCCGAGGCCCGCGATCGGGTTGACGCCAGCCTCGGGCATCGCGCCGTGGGCCATCTTGCCGCGCACCCGGAAGCGCGCCCAGACGACCCCGCGCTGCTCGAGGCAGAGCTCGTTCTCCTCCGGCTCGCAGATGATAGCGGCGTCGAGCTCGCGGCCGACCGCGGTGCCGCAGAGGTGGCGGACACCGATCATGCCGTCCTCCTCGTCGACGAGCGCGCCCACCACGAGCTTGCCCCGGAGGCCGACGCCGGCGCGCCGGAACGCGGCGGCCGCCACCATGGCGGCGGCGAGGCCGCTCTTCATGTCGGCGGTGCCGCGCCCGTAGATGCGGCCGTCGATCAGGTCGGCACCGAACGGCGGATGCGACCACTCGGCCGGATCACCCTCGGTCACCACGTCGGTGTGGCCCTCGAGGAGCAGGCTCTTCTGCCCGGGCCGCTTCTCGCCGAGCGAGCCGATGACGTTGGGACGGCCGGGAGCGACCGGCTGGATCTCGACGTCGAAGCCCTCGCGGCGGAGCCACGCTTCCACGAACTCGGCGACCCGCGCCTCGGTGGCGGCGGGATCGCCCGGGCGGTACACGCTGGGGATGCGCACGAGCGCCCGGGTGAGCTCGACCACCTCGTCCGCGTCGACCTTGCGGAGGACCTGCGACAGCGCGGTCACGGCAGGAGCGGGCTATTCCAGCGGGAAGGAGAGGATGATGGCGTCGAGCCGGATGACGCGATGCTCTTCTCCCGAGATGTAGAAGTAGTGCCCTTCCACCTCCTCGGGATTCTCCTCGAAGGCCACCACCGCCCGGACCGGCGGCATGTCGCGGAAGGCATTCGCGCCCTCGTCGAAGCCGTCGCCACGGCCCACCACCTCACCGTAGCGGATCGGGGAGCCCTTCGGGCAGTGCACGCGCACGTCCGCGGGCGGCTCGGCCATGAGTCGGACGAGGAGGTTGATGCCGTAGACCTGGAACTGAATGTCGGGCATGGGACCCTCGGATGGTGGAATTTCTTCGATCATACCACAACCGCTTGTTCTCGAACCGGGCGGGCGCGCCCGCGAGCGGATCTTCCCCCTTCAGGGGGCGATGCCGGGGAGCGCTCTCTGCTCTCCGTGCCGCTCGATGCCCTCCAGCTTGCCCTCGAGGCGCCCCAGACCGGCCGCCGCGTCGTCGTACTTGTTGCGGGCGTTCGTCAGGTGACGCCCCACCACGTCGAACGACTCGCGGAACTTGTCGAGGTCGCCGCGCAGGCGACCGAGCCGGGCCTGTATCTCCTGGGCGTCGCGCTCGATGCGGAGCCCGCGCAGCCCCAGCACGATGACCCGCAGGTAGGCGTAGAAGGTGTTGGGCGAGACCGGCACCACCCGCCGGGCGAGCGCGTAGGCCGCGGGCGAGTCCTCCTCGCTGTCGTCGCGGACGATGATCTCGTAGTAGATGTTCTCGGCCGGGATGTACATGAGGGCGAAGTCGAAGGTGCCCTCGTCCGGCAGGATGTACTTCTTGGCGATCTCGTCGACGCGGTTCTTGACGTCGCGCAGGAACGCGCGGCGCAGGGGCGGGCGCTTCTCCTCCTCCGCCTCCTCCAGGATCCGCCGGAAGTTCTCCAGGGGGAACTTCGCGTCCACCGGCACCAGCCGGTCGCCGAGGCGGATGGCCGCGTCGACGCGGTCGCCGGTGGCGAAGGCGTGCTGCAGCGCGTACTGCTCGCGCGGGAGCATCTGGGCGAGGAGGTTCTCCAGCAGCGTCTCCCCCACCCCACCGCGGATCTTGGGCGACTTGAGCAGCTGCTCGAGCCCCGCGATGTCCCGCCCCACGTCGAACACGCGCTGGGTCACCTCGCCGAGCTTGCCCAGGCTGCCCTGCACCGCGCCCACCACCTGGCCCACGTGCTGGAGCTGCTGCTGCACCCCGCTGCCCACCTGACCCATCTGCTGGGTCATGTGACTCGCGAACTGGTGGAGCTCCTCCTTCACGGTGGCGAGGGTCTCGCTCCGGGCCTGGTGGGCTTCGGCCCGCGCGGTCTGGATGTCGCGCTGGAGGAGCAGGAGCGCCTGGTCCGGCTGCTGCCGGGCCGACTCGAGCGCGCCGAGCCGCGCCACCGCGCGCCAGAGCGCCCACGCGGTGGCCCCCAGCAGGAGCGCGAGGCCCGCCACCACCAGCCAGAGCCAGCCCGCGCTCATCGCGCCGCCCTCCGCCGCCCGCGCCAGTGACGGCACACCGGCTGCAGCCGGCACGGGGCGCACACCACCGCGTCCCGCCGGTCGAGGCACTGGCCGGACATGCGGGTGTGGCAGAGCGAGAAGTCGTACTTCACCGGATCGGCCGCGTCGAGCCGGCGCAGCCCGGTGGTGATCTCCTCGGTCATCTTCCAGTTGCGGCTGCGGCGCCGGGTGAGCCCGAGCGCACGGGCCATGTTCTCGATGTGGGTGTCCACCGGGATGAGGAGCGCGGCGGGCGGGATGTCGCGCCAGAGCCCGAAGTCGGGCGCCTCGCGGCGCACCATCCAGCGGAGGAAGAGGAGCATGCGCTTGCAGGCGCCCCCGGTCGACGGGCGCGGGAACCAGTGGCGGTACCCGTACGAGAGACGGTTGCGCGGGAACACCGCGGAGAGGTCCTGGGTGAGGAAGCCGTCGACGAAGCGCTCGAGCGCCGGGCCGACGTGACGGTCGCCGGACGTGAAGCCGGCGCGGAACGCCTGCCCGAGCGAGCCGTGCCGGATGAGGACGCGCTGGGTGGCGAGGCAGAACGCGGCGAGGTCACGCGGGCGGTTGAAGCGATAGCGGAAGCCCTCGAAGGTCGCCGCGTGCTTGGCCGGCTCGAAGCCCAGCACGAAGCGCGCGGGCGACTCGCCCATCCGGGCGAGGGCCCAGTCGACCCAGGGCCCGAAGAGATCCACGCGTCCGTAGGCCATGCAGGAGGCCAGCAGCGCGACGACCTCGCGGTCGGCGGGCCCGGGATAGCGACGGGGGAAGCGGATCGCGTCCAGGTCGGCGCGGGCGGCCCAGTCGAACTCGCGGTAGAGCCGGTCGAGCGGCTCCTGGAGCCGGGGCGTTGCAGTCATCTTCGGCGCTGATTCTAGCACGGTCCCTTGTTTGGCCCCGGCGCGCGCTGCTATCATCGCCCCGCCGCGGCGCGCGGCGGGAGGGACGAGACCCATGCTGAAGGTCGGAATCGTGGGAATGGGCGTGATCGGCCGCCGCGTCGCGGACGCAGTGTCGCGTGGCATTCCCGGCACCACGCTGGTGGGGGTGACCGTGCGGCAGCCGGCCACCGCGGCCGGCTTCCCGGCGCTCGCCCTCGACGAGCTCATCGAGCGGGCCGACCTGATCGTGGAGGCGGCCACCCAGGCCGCACTGCGCGAGTTCGGGCCCGCGGTCCTCTCCGCGGGCAAGCACCTGATGGTCCTCTCGGTGGGCGCGCTCGTCGGCGTGCTCGACGACTGGGCCGCGCTGGCCGAGAAGCACGGGGCCCGCATCCTGGTCCCGTCCGGCGCCATCGCGGGGCTCGACGGGGTGAAGGGCGCGCGCGAGGGCCAGATCACCGCGGTCACCATGGAGACCCGCAAGCCGCCGCGCGGCCTCGCGGGGGCGCCCTACATCGAGGAACGGCGCATCGATCTCGACCGCATCATCACCGAGACCCTCATCTTCGAGGGCCCGGCCACCGAGGCGGTGCGCGCGTTCCCCGCCAACGTCAACGTGGTGGCCGCGCTCTCGCTGGCCGGCATCGGCCCGCAGCGGACGCGGATCAAGCTCTACGCGGTGCCCGGGCAAACCCGGAACCAGCACCGCATCACGGTCGAAGGCGAGTTCGGCACCCTTCGCATCGAGGTGGAAAACGTGCCCTCGGAGAACCCACGGACCGGCCGGCTCTCCTACCTGTCTGCGATCGCGATGCTGCGCGAGATGGGCGCCGCGGTGCAGGTCGGGAACTGAGCCTCGGGAGGCGCCCGCATGCTCAAGGAGTTCAAGGAATTCGCGATCAAGGGCAACATGCTGGACATGGCGATCGGCATCATCCTCGGCGCCGCGTTCGGGACGGTGGTGGCCTCGATGGTGAACGACCTCCTGATGCCGGTGATCTCGGGGATCATCGGTACGCCGGACTTCAGCAATCTGTTCGTCGTCCTGCGCAATCCCGCCGGCGCCGCCTTCACCTCGGTCAAAGCCGCGCGCGACGCGGGCGCGGTGGCGCTGGCGTTCGGGCTCTTCCTCAACGCGGTCATCGCTTTCCTCGCGGTGGCGGTGGCCCTCTTCTTCCTGGTGAAGGGCGTCAACCGGATGCGGCGCCAGGAAGAGGCGGCGCCCGCCGCTCCCCCCGCACCCTCCGAGGAGGTCAAGCTGCTGGGCGAGATCCGCGACCTGCTGCGTCGGCGGTGAGCCGGGCCTCGCGGCGCGTCCGGGCCGCCGTCCTGCTGCTGGCGGTGGTCGGGGCGGGCTGCGAGTACTTCCGGGACAGCCCGGAGCAGGAGCTGGCCAACCGGCGCTGGCGGGAGTGCGTGCTCGGCCTGCGGGACGTGATGCTCGACCGGGTGGACCCCGACGGGCGCATCCGCTTCACCTACGTGGGCATGAACGACCGCGACCGGATGCTCACCTGTCTCGACGTGGCGGCCCGCTCCGGCCAGCCGCTCCCGGAGCCGGTCGCGAGCGCGGTGGCCGGCAAGTAGCCGGCCGGCAGGCGGGATGGGTCAGTGCTGCGCCGCCGGACGCCGCGCTACGTGTTCCGCCGCGTGCGGCGGCGCTGGAGGAACCCGAGGCCGGCCATCGTGCTACCGAGGAGCAGCAGTGTCGCCGGCTCCGGCACCGCCGCCGGCGGTTCCTGGCTCGAGACCACGAAGAATTGCTCGCGGGCCCCGTTGTCGTTGGAGAAGTTCACCGTGAAGATCACGTTCGCGGAGCCGGCGAACCCACCCAGATCCACCGTCTTGAGCAGGGCATCAGAAAAACCGTTGCCGGAGCTGGTCAGGTCCGTCGGGCCCGTGTACTGGAACGCATCGCTGCCCCCGACGTTGACCGTGAAGCTATTCAGTCCGTACGGCGCCTGCCCTTGAGCCTGGCTGATGTCGATGCCGATGAAGAACGTATTGATCCCGCCCAGGAGGGACCGGATCTGATCCACCGTGTAGGTGGGAGACACGGTCACCTGCGGCGACGTCGGATTGACCGGCAGCAGGGTGAAGCCGAAACCCGCCGGGTTGTTGCACGAGGGGTTTCCGATCACGCAGGGGTTGTTCTGCGTCTGCTGGAACACGGCTGCCTGCGTCGTATCCAGACTAAGGGCGATCGGCACCGCCTCCGCAGTGAGCGGGAGACTGCCGACCGCAAGCACGAGTAGACCGCTGAGCACGACCCGACGATTCATGTCATTCCCCTCCGGGCCAATGGTTAGGCACATCGAATGCCATTCGTGCCCTCACGCCCAAGCCATCGAGAACACGCGACTTCGACCCGCCGTCGGGCCGCTCCGTCGAACGACGCCGGGAAATCGCGGTCTCCATCAGAGAGATTCATTCGCCATCATTCCCCCTTGACATCGCGCGTCCCACTTCCTAGAGTGCGTGCCCTCGTGGGCGATCGGTAGTCGCGCTCGAGCTTGCAGCGTATGCAGATTTGCATAAGGGGATGCCGAAATGACTTGGACACGATTCGTCGTCGCCACGTTGCTGACCTCCCTGCTGATCGGCACGGGCGCGCCCGCGAGCTGGGCCGCCGACACGTCGCCGGCCGACGAGCCGCCCGGCGCCGGCGCTAACGCGGCCGCCGCGGTCAGTGACGTGTTCTACGTGCCCGGGAAGGCCATCGTCTGCGGCGTCAGCGGAGTGCTCTGGGTCGCGACGATGGCGGTGACCCTCGGCGCGCTCTACGACGAGGCCGCCAACTTCGTGAAGGGCGGCTGCGGCGGCCGGTGGGTTCTGACCGGCGAGGACATCAAGCCCGCGAAGTCGTACTAGCGGGCGCTCTCCCGCTCGAGCCCGTACTGCTTGGCCTTGCGCGCGACGGTGGACTGGGTGATACCCAGGTACTTCGCGGCGAGAGCCTGGGTCCTGTAGCGCGTGAGCGCGTCCCGCAAGAGCTGGCTCTCCACCTTCTGAAGGGCCTTCCGCAGGGTGGGGGCGCTCTCCGCCTGGGCCGCCGACGCTTCGCCCGCCAGCCGGAGCAGGGCCCGAGGCAGATCGGGGACGTCGATCGTGTCGCCGGTAGTCGTGACCATGAGCCGCTCGACCAGGTTCAGTAGCTCGCGCACGTTGCCGGGGAACGGATAGCGCGACAGCGCCCGGAGCGCCTCGGGCGTGACACCTCGCCGACGCTTCACCTTTCGCTCCAGGCGTGAGAGCGTCAGCTCCACCAGACGCGGGATGTCTTCCGCGTGGTCCCGGAGGGGCGGAACCTGCAGGCACAGCACGTCGAGCCGATAGAAGAGATCGCCTCGGAAAGTGCCCGCGGCGATCATCCCGGCGAGATCCCGGTTGGTGGCGGCGATGATCCTCACGTCGGGTCGCTTGGGCTTGATCGCCCCTACCGCCCACACCTCCCCGTCTTCCAGGAACCGGAGCAGCTTGACCTGCAGACCGAGCGGCAGGTCCCCGATCTCGTTCAGAAGGAGCGTGCCCTTGTGGGCCAGCTCGACCAGCCCGACCTTGCCCTTGGAGTCCGCCCCGGTGAACGCGCCCTTCGCGTACCCGAACAGCTCCGCCTCCATCAGCCCCTCGGGGATCGCCCCGCAATTCACCTCGAGGAAGGGCCCCCCGTTCCGCGCTGACGCCTGGTGGATCAGTCGAGCAAACAACCCTTTCCCGGCCCCCGTCTCACCGAGCAGGAGCACGGTCGAATCGACGGCGGCGTACTGGAGCGCCGTGTCCCGCACGCTCGCGAGGGCCGGGCTCTGGGCCACGATGTCGTCGAGCTGTACCTCGCGGCGGGTCGCGATCGCGAGGGTGGACCGTGAGTTCTCGGCCAGCTCGACCGCATCCCGCAGCCGGCTCATCACCTGTCCCATGCCGGTGATCTCACGCAACGTAATCACGACGTAGGAAAGCTGCCCGTCGGGGGACGAGATCGGCACCCCCGAGACCAGCAGCTTTCGATCCGTCCGAAGGGTCTGGACGGTGGACACCGCGACGCGGCCCGTCGCCACCTCACCGGCGATGGACCAGTCGAAGTCGCGGTCCACTCCCAGCTCGTGAACCGGAAGCCCCGCCGCCTTTCGCGGATCGAAGCCCAGGAGCTCGCCCGCCACCTGGTTGCTATGGAGCAGGGTCGACTTCGGGCTCAGGATGCACAGCCCCTCTCGGGCCCCGTCGACCATGGCCTCCAAGATCGCGAGGCGAGACTCCGGCGCGGGCAGAATCCCGCTCACGTCGGACGGTGAGGCACTACTCCCGGTGCTCAAGTCGATCGACACACATTCCTCCGATTTTCTCATCGGCGAAGCCGCGGCCATTGGCCGAGCACGATCGATGCCAGCCCTGATCCGCGCGCGTCAACGTCAACTCCGGGAGGCGTTTAACGAGCACGCGCCAGGGTCGAGCTCAGTCTTGACTGTGGGGGAGGTAAAAGAATTATCCCAATCGGGCTGAAAGCCGACGTGTTGCCCCCCCTCGAATTCCACGCAAAAAGTATCACCAGGCTCCCTCTCTCTCATTCCTCGATGCCC
>Ga0075424_100001031_pt1 | contig 23645 bp, 21 predicted proteins | sample SoiMethybrSBSTD3_FD_75301 | JGI IMG/M metagenome (GOLD analysis project Ga0075424, IMG submission 75301) | Bulk soil microbial communities from a Populus tree surrounding site in Tennessee, USA - Soil MetaG P. TD hybrid SBSTD3 | ecosystem: Environmental > Terrestrial > Soil > Tree plantation... | reverse complement strand
GAGTTGTCGTGGTGGTGGTCGACGTCGATCACCTGCGCGAAGCCGGCCCGCAGCCGCTCGTGGTCGGGCCCGAGGCGGGACTCGTTGCCGCAGTCCAGCGCCAGCAGCGTCCAGCCCTCGGTCGAGCCGGGCTCGATGCTGCGCTCCAGCCCGTCCATGTCCAGAAAGCCGTACTCGTGGGGCAGCGGCGAATCGGAGTGCAGATACAGCCGCACCTGCTTGCCGGCGGCGCGCAGCGCGAGCGCCGCCGCGGACATCGAGCCGATCGCGTCGCCGTCGGGATTCTCGTGAGACGCGATCAGCACGCGGTCGGCCGCCGCGAGTGCGGCCACCACGTCGTCAAGCTCACGGGAGGTCGGGCTGTCTGTCATCGGGAGTCTCGTTGACGTGCTCTTCGGGAGGCGGCGCAGGCACAACCTGATCAAGCAGTTCGCTCATGCGCAGAGCACGATCAAGGGTCTCATCATACTGGAAGATCAGCTGAGGGGTACGCCTCAGACGCAACTCGCGCGCAACACGCTGCTGCAGCACGCCGTGCGCGCGTTCGAGCGCTCGCAGCGAGCGCGTGCGCCGCTTCTCGCTGCCGAGCACGCTGACGTAGACGATGGCCTGGCTGAAGTCGGTGGTGGCCCGGACGCCGGTGACCGTGACGAATCCCACCGAGGGGTCGCCCAGCCGCTCGACTCCGTCAGCCAGCACCTTGCGCAGCGACTCATTCACCCGTCGCATCCGCTCGCTCACCCGATTGCCTCCTCCACCGACAGCACCTGCGCGTCCGCCCGCGCCAGCTCGAACTCCTGAGATGAAAGGTAGCTGCGGGCCTCGTCCAGGGCGTGCATCGCGTCCCCCGCCTCACGCCGCGCCACCACCATCACCAGCAGCGACCGCTGCCACAGCTCGTGATACCCGATCTCGGCGACGGACGCCCCGTAGCGCCGCTCCAGCCGGTTCTTGACGCTCAGCAGGTGCTTGCGCTTGCCTTTCAGCGACCCGTTCTCGGGCAGGTGCAACTCGAATCGCAGGATGCCCACGAAGCCCTCCGTCATGGCACCGAGTCTAGAGCCGCCCCTACTAGGATGGATTCGTGACCGACGCCGCCGAGTTCGGCCGCGTGGTGCTGATCGTCGCGGTCGGCTTCGCGGTCGCCATCCTCTCCAGCCGCATCAGCGGGCGGCTGCGGGTGCCCGCTCCGGCGCTGTTCCTGGCGGCGGCCACGGTGTCGTCCGACCTGATCCCGAACCTGGCGCCGCTGCTGACGATCCACGACGTCGAGCGGATCTGCCTGGTGGCGCTGATCGTGATCCTGTTCGACGGCGGCCAGGACATCGGCATGACCCGGTTCCGGGAGTCGCTGTGGCCGATCGTGAGCCTGGGGGTGGTCGGTACCTTCCTGGTGGCGGGTTTGCTGGCCGTGCTCGTCCACGCGCTCTTCGGCCCCAGCTGGACGACGTCGCTCCTGATCGGGGCGGCGCTCGCGCCCACCGACCCGGCGGTCGTATTCTCGGTGCTGGGCGGCAGCGAGGTGAGCGGCCGCAGCGACGACATCCTCAAGGGCGAGTCCGGCGTGAACGACCCGGTCGGGATCGCGCTCGTGATCGGCCTGCTCGACGTCGCCACCCACAACGGCTCGAGCGTCGCGATCGCGGAGGATTTCGCGCTGCAGATGGCGGTCGGCCTGGCCGTCGGCGTGATCGGCGGCCTCGCCCTGGGGCGGGCCATGCGCGACCTGATGCTGCCCGACTCCGCCCTGTACCCGCTGCTGACGCTATCGGGCGCCGGCATCGTGTACGGCCTGGCCTCGGTGCTGCACGGCTCCGGCTTTCTGGCGGTGTTCGTCACCGGCGTGCTGATCGCCGACCTGCGCGCGCCCTACAAGGCCGAGATCGAGCACTTCCACAAGGCGCTCGCCAGCCTCGGCGAGATCGTCGTGTTCGTCGCCCTGGGGCTGACCATCGACCTCGGCTCGCTCGACCTGCGCAGCGTCTGGCTGGACGGCCTGGCAGTGGCGGTGCTGCTGACGTTCGTCGCGCGGCCGCTGGTGGTGGCGGCATTGCTGGCACGGGCACGCCTGACGCGGGGCGAGAAGGTGTTCATCGCCTGGGCCGGCATGCGCGGCGCGGTGCCGATCCTGCTGGCCGCCTTCACGCTGCTGGAGGGCGTCGACCACGCCAACCGCATCTACGGGATCGTGTTCGTGGTCGTGATGTTCTCGGTGGTCGTGCAGGGCTCGTTGGTGCCGACGGTGGCCGGCCGGGTCGGCCTGCAGATGCGGCAAATCCACCAGGAGCCGTGGCACCTGTCGGTGCGCCTCCGCGATGAGCCGCAGGAGGTCGGGCGCTACGTGGTCGCCGCCGGGTCGCCCGCCGACGGAGTGGCGCTGCGCGACCTCGTCCTCGGCGAGCGCGCCTGGATCAGCCTGATCATGCGCGACGGCGCTGCCCGCCAGGCCCGCGGCGACTCGGTGCTGCGGGCCGGCGACGAGGTGCTGGTGCTGGGCACGAGCGCCCATGCCCAGGCCGTGTTCGAGGGCGGATCGCGTACGGTTGGCGCGTGAGCAACCTGCGCATGCGACGTGTCCGCGTCGACGAGGTCGATGAGCTGCGCCGCGTGCGCCTGGCGATGCTGCTGGACACGCCCGATGCGTTCGCGTCGCGTCACGCCGACGAGGCGGCCCAGCCGGACGAGTTCTGGCAGGAGCGAGCCGCGATCGCGGCGCAGAGCTCGCAGGTGGCCACGTTCCACGTCGTCGACGGCGACCGCCACGTCGGCAGCGCCACCGGCCTGCGCCTCGACCCCGGCCGCGCGGCCGACCTGGTGGCGATGTGGGTCGACCCGCTGTGGCGCCGGCGCGGGATCGGCCGGCGCCTGGTCGAGGGCGTGTGCCGCTGGGCCGCGCGCCAGGGCAGCGCCGCCATCGAGCTGGACGTGCGCGAGCTGAACACGGCCGCCCTCGACCTCTATCGCGGCTGCGGCTTCGAGGTGATCGCCGGGCCGCACCCGGCCGAGGCGGCTCCAGACCAGATGGAGCTGCGGATGCGCCGCTGGCTGGACGTGCCGCCACCAGGCCCGGTGGTGCGGCGCCTCCGCCGACAGGGCGCGCTGGTCGACCAGCTCGAGGAGCTGCCAGCCTCCGACCTGCGGTCGCTGCTGCTGCACGTGACCCGGCGCCGCGCGGCGGGTCTCGACCCCGCGCGCGTCCTTCAGGCGAGGCGCGACGACGCCACGCTGGCGCCGGTCGCCGCGGACGGGCGCGGGCTGCAGCTGGCGGGGCTGCTGGCGGTCGACGCCGCGCCCGGGTTCGAGCCCGTGACGCTCTCGCCGGTGGCACCGGCCGGCGTCAACACGGTGCTGGGCGGGCTCGACCAGAACCTGTCCCTTGCCACCGTGCGCGGCGGCGAGGTGCTGGCCGACCCCACCACCAGCCTGGCGCTGGAGGCGGCCCTGCGGCGGCGTGCCGGCGAAGCCCCGGTGCGGCTCTGCTGGGTGGGACGAGTGCTGCGCATGCAACAGTTCGGCGATGGCTGGAACCAGCACTTCGGCCTGTTCGGGCTGGTCAGCGCGGGTCGCCGGCAGTCCGACCACGTCTTCGGGCTGGCCGCCCTGCACGAGCACATCGCCATCCACCTGCGCGTGATCGCGGCCCTGGCGGATGCCGGCCACGACGCCGGCCGTCCGGTGGTCGAGGTCAGCGACACCGGCCTGCTGCGCGCGCTCTGCCGAGAGGCGCGGGCCGACCTCGACGACCTCGCCGACCAGGCCCGGGACGACGACCTCGATCCCGAGCAGCTGCTGGCCGAGTCGGGCGTGGCGGTGGAGCGGTTCGCCGAACGGGTCGAGGGCGCCCGGCTGCTGGAACTGGTGCGGGAGCGGGTCTACGCCCCGCTGCAAGAGCAGTTCCCGAACGCCCGGCTCGGCTTCCGGGTCGGCCGGCTGGCGGGGATCGGGTACTACAACGGCCTGCTGCTGAACATCGACGCCGAGCGCGACGGCCGCAGGCTGTCGGTGGCCGACGGCGGCAGCACCGACTGGACGCAGCGGCTGCTGTCCGACAGGGCCGAGCGCCTGTTCACCAGCGGCATCGGCCTGGAACGGCTGATCCGCCTGGCCGGCGACTAGCTCGTGCGGGCGACTTCCTTGACGGTGTAGGCCTCGAGTACGTCGCCTTCCTTGATGTCGTTGTAGCCCTCGATCGTGAGGCCGCACTCGAAGCCCTGCTGCACCTCGCGGACGTCGTCCTGGACGCGTCGCAGCGTGGCGATTCTGCCGTCGTGGACGATCGCGCCGTCGCGCAGCAGCCGAACCTGCGCACCGCGCTGGATGACGCCACTCATGACCATGCAGCCGGCGATCGTGCCCAGCCGCGAAACCTTGAACGTCTGGCGCACCTCGGCCTCGCCCAGGATCTCCTCGACCTGCTCGGGAGCGAGCATGCCGATCAGCGCCTGCTGGATGTCCTCGGTCAGCTGGTAAATGACCTTGTACGTGCGGATGTCGACGCCCTCGCGCTCGGCCAGCGCCTTCGCCTCGGCGTTCGGGCGGACGTTGAAGCCGACCACGATCGCGTTGGACGCGGCGGCCAGGTTGATGTCCGAGGCGGTGATGCCGCCGACGCCGGAGTGGATCACGCTGACCGTCACCTCGGGGTGCTGGATCTTGGCGATCTCGCCCTCGGCGGCCTCAACCGAGCCCTGCACGTCGGCCTTGATGATCAGGCCCAGCTCCTGCACCGCGCCCTCCTGCACCGCGGAGAACAGATCCTCCAGGCTGACCGCCTTGTTGCGGCGGGCCAGCATCTCGGTGCGGATTCGCTGTGCGCGCTTCTGCGCCATCTGGCGAGCGATCCGGTCGTTCTCGACGACGTGGCAGAACTCGCCCGCCGGCGGCGGCTTGTCGAAGCCCAGGATCTCGACCGGCACGGCCGGCCCGGCCTCCTTGACGCGCTTGCCGTTGTGATCGTTCAGTGCCTTCACGCGTCCCCAGGCGTCGCCGGCCACGACCGCGTCGCCCACGCGCAGGGTGCCGCGCTGCACCAGCAGCGTTGCAACCGGCCCGCGGCCGACGTCCAAGCGCGACTCGATGATGACCCCGCTGGCCTCGGCGCTCGGGTTGGCCTTCAGCTCCAGCACGTCCGACTGCAGCAGCAGCATCTCGAGCAGCTGGTCGAGGTTCTCCTTGGCCTTGGCCGAGACGTCGACGAAGATCGTGTCTCCGCCCCACTCCTCCGGCTGCAGACCGTGGTTGACCAGCTCGCCGCGTACCCGCTCCGGGTTCGCGTCCTCCTTGTCGATCTTGTTGACGGCCACCACGATCGGCACCGATGCCGCCTTGGCGTGGTCGATCGCCTCCACCGTCTGGGGCATCACGCCGTCGTCCGCTGCGACCACCAGCACGGCCACATCGGTGACCTTGGCGCCGCGCGCGCGCATCGCCGTGAAGGCCTCATGGCCGGGGGTGTCGAGAAAGGTGACCTTGCGGCCGCCGTCGACGTCGACCTGATAGGCGCCGATGTGCTGCGTGATGCCGCCGGCCTCGGTCGATACCACCGACGACTCGCGGATCGAGTCGAGCAGCGTGGTCTTGCCGTGGTCGACGTGACCCATGATCGTGACCACCGGAGGCCGCTGCTGGAGCGAGTCCTCGGGATCGTCGTAGACGACCTCCTCGTCCTCCTCGTCGGCCGTATGCGCGATCGTGATCTCGCGGTCGAATTCGAGGCCGATCAGCAGCACGTCGTCGTCGGACAGCGACACCGTCAGCGTCACCATCTGTCCTTCCGACATCATGTAGGCGATGATCTTGGCGGGGCTAATGCCGAGCTTCTCGGCCAGGTCCTTGACCGTGACCCCCGACTCCACCTTGACCGGCCCGGTCGGCACCTCCGGCTCGCGCTTGACCTCCGGGCGCGGCGCACCTCGGTCGCGGCGCTGACCGGGACGGCGGCCGGCTTGCGAGTCGATCACGACGCGGCGGCGGCGACCGGCCGTTGCGCCCCGCTGGGGGCGCGGCTGGCGCGCGGCCTGGCCCGGCTCCTGGGCGGGGACGGTGGCCTTGGCGCCGAACGCGCGGCGCACGTCGTCGTCGTCGATCAGGTCGTCCGTGCCCGAGGCGGTGCCGGCCGCGTCAAGCTTTTCCTTGACCTCAGCCTCCGTGACGCCCTGCTCGCGGGCGATGTCTGTCACCGTTCGTTTTGCCATTCAGTCCTCAATTCTCCCAAACCGGCGGCCCCTGCTCAACCGGGATCCGCCGCTCGAGGCCGGCGGCGGCGCCTGACGGCGCCTTCAACCGCCTGGCCAACGCCCCCTTGCGTGTCCCCCGCGTCAGGCATTCCTGACCGGGACACAGGTAGGCGCCTCGCCCCGGCAGACGCTGGGCGGTGTCGAAGACGATCAACTCGCCGTCGAGCACCAGCCGCAGAAGTTCGGCCTTGGGGCGCCGCCGGCCGCAGCCGGCGCACTGCCTGATCGGATCGGCTACGACGCGGCCGCTCCCTCCTCCTTGGCGGCCAGCTCGCGATGAGCCGGCACGCCGCAGTACCGGCTTCCGTCGAGGGCCTGGTTGGGACAGCGCTTGCCGGACGACGTGACCGCGATGCAGCGGCCGGGGAACTCGTCCTCCTCGCCCTCCGCGCCTGTGTAGGGCACGTCGGTGTCCTCGGCGTAGTGCTCGGTCTCGGACACGATGTCGATGCGCCAGCCGGTCAGCCGGTGGGCGAGGCGGGCGTTCTGCCCCTCCTTGCCGATGGCCAGCGCCAGCTCGCCGTCGGGCACCACCACGGTGGCCTGCTGGGCGGCGTCGTCGACGTAGACCTCGCGCACCTTCGCGGGGGCCAGCGCCTTGGCGACGAACCTGGCCGGCTCATCGTTCCAGGGGATGATGTCGATCTTCTCGCCGCGCAGCTCCGACACGACCATGCGCACGCGCGAACCGCGCGGGCCGACGCAGGCGCCGACCGGGTCGACGCCCTGCACGCGCGACTCGACCGCGATCTTGGCGCGGTAGCCGGGCTCGCGGGCGACGGCACGGATCGTGACCAGCCCGTCGGCGATCTCCGGCACCTCCAGCTCGAACAGCTGCCGGATCAGGTCGTCGCTGCGGCGCGAGAGCACCACCTGCGGGCCCTTGCCCTCCGAGCGCACCTCGATGATGACGGCCTTGATGCGGCTGCCCTGCTCGTAGCGCTCGCCCGGCACCTTCTCCGAGCCGGGCAGGATCGCCTCCATCTTGCCCAGGTCGACGAACGCGTAGCGGTTGTCGTCCTGCTGCACGATGCCGGTCACGATCTCGCCCACGCGGTCGGCGTACTCGTCGTACATGATCGAGCGCTCGGCCTCATGGATGCGCTGGCGCAGCACCTGCTTGGCGGTCTGCCCGGCGATGCGGCTGAAGCCCTCGGGGGTGACGTCCACCATCTGGGCAGGCTTGAACCAGGCCCATTCGATCTCGGGCTCGGGCTCCTCCTCGGGCTGCTCGCCCTCGGCCAGCGGCATGGCCGGCTCGACGACCTCCTCGACCTCCGGCGGCCGGTGGTGCGGATGCGCCTCCAGGTAGGACTCCCACGCCTCGGGGTTCACGGACCACACGACGTAGTCGCCGGATTCCCGGTCGAGGTCGACGCGCACCGGATGGCGGGCATCGGGCATCTTCTTGTAGGCCGCGAGCAGCGCTTCCTCGATCGCCGAAAGCAGCGTCTCGGCCTCGATGCCGCGTTCCTTCTCGAGCGCCTTCACGCCCTCCAACAGTTCCTTGCTCACCGGGTGCCTCCAGCCTGTTCCGCGACCAGATGCGCGCGCTGGATCGCCCCGTAGGGCAGACGGGCGCGCGCGCCGTCGAGGTCGATCTCGATCTCATCATCTCCTGCATACGTCAGCGTGCCCGTGAACGACCGGCGCCCGTCAACCGCCGCGCCGGCGCGGACGTGCACGCGGCTGCCCGTGGCAGCACGGTAGTGGTCGGGCTTCACCAGCGGCCGCTCGATCCCGGGTGACGAGACCTCGAGCGCGTAGCGGTCGCGCAGCGGGGAGAGCTCCCGGCTGACCCGCTCGCACAGGTCGAGGTCGACGGTCCCGCCGGGGCGGTCGATGGTGACCCGCACGAGGCCGGGTGATGGTTGCTCGGCGAGCAGCACCTCGACCTCCGGCACAGTTGTCCGAAGCGTCGTTTCGATCTGTTGCTGAAGCGCTGCTGAGCTTCCCATCACACACCTCCCTTTGCGGGTTTGAGGGCGAAAAAAAGGTGGGTTCTCACCCACCTCGCCGGACGCCCGAATCACACTGACAGTGCCTGAAGGATAGCAGGGAGTTCCTCCACCGGGGTGAATCGGAAAGCCGTGAGAGCGCTCTTGCAACGGGTATCGGAGGCCTCGGTCGAGGTCGACGGCGAGCGGATCGCCGAGATCGGCACAGGCCTGCTGGCGCTGGTCGCGGCGGGAACCGGCGACGGCGACCAGGACGCACGCCGGCTGGCCGAAAGGATCGCGCGCCTGCGCATCTTCGGGGACGAGCAGGGCCGCATGAACCGCTCGGTGATCGACGTGGCCGGGAGCGTGCTGTGCGTGTCGCAGTTCACGCTCTACGCCGACGTGGCACGCGGTAACCGGCCGGGCTTCACCGGCGCCGCGCCGCCCGAGGAGGGGCGGGTGCTGGTGGACGCGGTGGCCGACCAGCTGCGGCTCACCGGCCTGGACGTGCAGACCGGGTGCTTCGGTGCGCGGATGCGGGTGTCGCTCGTGAACGACGGCCCGGTCACGATCTGGCTCGGCGACTAGCGACTACGCGGTGAGCTTGTCGACCGCTTCGCGGTAGTAGTCGACCTCAGGCCGCAGCCACAGCGCCATCTTGTAGTGCCCGGCCGCCAGGCCCTCCTCGCCCATCCGCGACAGGCAGCGCCCCATGCAGTAGTGCGCGTAGTCGTTGGCCGGCGCCGTGTCCAGGATGTACCCGAACTCCGCCGCCGCCTCGCGGTAGCGGTGCAGGCGCAGATAGGCCAGGCCCAGCGCCTCGCGGATCGAGGCCTTGTCGGGCTCGCGCCGCTTCGCCTTCTCGAGCGAGACTGTGGCCTGCGCGTTGTCACCGCGCTGCAGGTGCGCCCGTCCGCGCTGGAACAGCTCGTATGTCTCGTCCTGGGCCATTCCCTCACCATAGCGTCGCGTGCAAGCCCCGCTGACGCCCGCCCGGCTAGTCGAGATGCGTGGTCTGAGCCAGCATCGAGCGCAGCCGCAGCGAGCCCATGGCGCGGTCGCGCAGGTCGATGCTCTTGCGCAGGTCGCGGCGGATCCGGCGCAGCGCCGGCCGCACCTCGTGCCCGGCACGAGCTGCGATCTCAGGCGGCGCGTAGCGCGCCGCGCTGCCGGCCGCGGCCAGCGGCGATGCGTCCACGCCCCAGGTGTGCTCGACCAGCCCCGCCAGCTCCTCGAAGGTGGCGTTGGCATTGACTCTGACGCCCTGGTCGCCGATGTAGGTGGCCAGCTCGTGGTAGGCGGCCGAGGCCTGTCCCCGCGGGCCGCGCCGCAGGTACCGCCAGCGCACGGCGACCAGCTTCACGGCCGCCAGCACCGCGATCAGGATGGCCGCCGCCGAGATCGCCCAGAGGAAGAAGCTGTGGCCACCCGCCCGCGCCGCCACGACACCGGGGGCTCCCCCGCCGCTGGAGCCGTGGCCGTGTCCGGGGTTGGTGACGTGTGGGTCCGCGCCGACCAGCCGCCGACGGAGCTGGTGGCTCTGGATGCCGAACTGGCTTGCGTTCTTCTGGTCGCCGATCGACCTCACCCAGCTGGCGTTGGTGGTGGACGCCTGCACCTCCGGCAGGTTGCGGGTGGGCGTCGGCTCGAACGGGATCCAGCCGTACTTCGGGAAGAACGCCTCGACCCACGCGTGGGCGTCGCGGTCGGTGACCTTGTAGCCGTTCTGGGTCTGCGAGCCCTCGGTGAACCCGTAGGCGACCCGGGCAGGGATGCCGTGCAGGCGCAGCACCAGCGCCATCGAACCGGAGTACATCTGGCAGTAGCCGCGGTGGGAGTGCAGCATGAAGTACGCCAGCACCGGACCCGGGCCGACCGGTGGCGTCTGGTCGTAGTGGAACTGCTTGCCGTGGAAGTACGACTCGAGGGCGACCACCGCGCCGTACTCGCTGGTGCCGGGCTCATCCGCGCCGGACGCATGCCACGCCTGGTTGCTGGCCGCAATCAGCCGGCTGTCGATCGGCACCAGCGTCCGCTTCTTGGTGGCCCTGCCCCACACGGGGATCGCCGCGCGGTTCACGACCACCGACTGCGCGACCGACGTCGGGAACGCGTTTCCGACCTCCGCCAGCTGCTTCGGCTTGGGGTTGGGCGAGTACGCCCTCACGGTGTAAGTGGCGCCGCGGGGCAGGTCGCCGGTCGCGATCACGCTGCCGTCGGTGGTGAGGCTGGCGTCGATCGGCGAGGTGAGGGTGTAGCGGAGCGGCTGGCCGGTCGAGAGCAGGCGAAAATCGGCCAGCGATTCCACAGTGAACCCGACCTGGGTGATGTCAGACGGGTTGTCGGGGTGAAGCTCCTTGGAGGTCTCCTCGGAGGTCGGGATGCCGATCGCGTCGGTGGCGTGGTAGTTGGCCTGCGTGGCCGGCGAGGAGACCCAGTGGCTGCCGTCAAAGACGGTCAGCACGCCGGCCTTCCAGTAGTGCGGATGGGCCGACTGCACCTGGAACACGGTCGTAGTCTGCTTCGGCCAGTGCAGCGGCCCGTAGTCCTGGTTCCAGACATAGCCGACGCTGACCTGGGGGCCGTTGCCGGCCAGCGGATTCCAGTGACGCCAGTCGAACAGGGCGCCCTTGGCCACTCCCGGGGCCGATCCCACCACCAGGCCCGCCACGACCGTCGCCACCGCGAGCACCGACAGCTGGCCGATCGCGCCCCCGCCGAGCGGCACGCGACGCTGGCAGACGGCCAGGATCGCGAGCGCCAGCAGCAGGAAGATGGCGGCTCGCAGCCCGGCGCTGCCCATTCCCACCGCCGTGCTCGGAATCGCGTACAGCGCGAACGCGCAGGCCAGGGCGGCAAGTGCGAAGCGGCCGTCGATCAGCAGCCACGCGAACACGGCCATCAGCGCGAAGAAGCACAGGTCCACGAGCCCCGAGGTCGTGCCGAACCGGCTGGGGTCAAACGGGGTTGACGTCTCGAACCAGTTCTTGGCGCCGTCGTGCAGCCCTGACACGACCCGCACCGGGTACAGCTGGTGGCCGCGATCCCACGGCAGGTAGGCGAAGGCCCGCCAGATTGCGATCAGCGTGGCCACAGCGGCCGCGACGATCGCGAGCCGCCGCCGGCCCAGCCCGGCGATGATGGCCGGTACGGCGGCCAGCACGGCGAGCAGCGCCAGCTCACCGGGCGACGGCGTCGGGCGCTCGAGCTGCTGCCAGTGCCAGCCACTGAACAGGGCCACCGCCACCAGCACCCAGATCCGCTCAGCCAATGCCGGCCCTCCTTGCGATCGCCGAGGAGAGCGCGATGGCCACGTCGTCGCCCGCGCCCAGACGCGCGACCGGGACGCCGGCCCTGGCCAGCCGCAGCGAGGCCGCCTCGGCCGGGCCGGGCACGCGCTCGACTCCGGCGAAGGACGGCGCGTCCACCCACACAACGGCCACGTCCCGGCGGACCGAGCGCATCGTGAGCAGGCGGGCCGCCATATCCGGGTTCAGCGCGGCGGTGACCACGTACAGCCGGGCGGCGTCGATCGCCTCGGCCGCCCCGGTTGCGCCGAGCGTATCGCGCAGCATCGTCGCCAGCGGCTGGGTGGCGTCGGCCCGCACGGCCGCAAGCGCCGCCAGGGCGGTGCCCCAGTCGCCGCCGCCGGCGCGGATGCGGATCCGCCGCCGGGTCTGGCCGTGGATCACCAGCGAGCAGCGCTGGCCGCCCTCCACCATCCTGTTCAGCAGCGATGCCGCCGCCCGCACCTCAGCGTCGAAGCTGCTGGCACCGGGCGCGCCCACGCTGGAATCGCGGTCTCCGTCGAGCAGCACCGCCGATTCGTCGCGCGGCAGCTCGGTCAGCTCCTTGACCATCAGCTTGCGGCGCTTGGCCGTTGAGCGCCAGTGCACCCGGCGCAAGCTCTCGCCCTGCTGGAAGTCGCGGATCGAGTGCAGGTCGTATCCCGCGGTGCGGTGCAGCAGCGCCCGGCCCTCGTCGCCCCCCGCGCTGCCGGCGTCAGTGAACAGGCCGTCGAGCTCGTAGACGCGGGGGTAGACGAGCAGCGTGTCGGTGCGCGCCAGCTGCGTCCGCGACTCAGCCAACCCCAGGGGATCGTCGACCCGCAGCTCCGCGGCCGCCAGCGTATAGCGGCCGCGCGGCGCCGGATCGATGGTGTAGCGCCCGTAGAGCGCGTGCCCGCGCTGGCGCAGCGGCAGCTCGCGGCTGCCGAGATCGCCCATCTGCTCGAGCAGCGTGGCGCGGGCGGGCAGCAGTCCGCCCTCGGCCCGGATCTCGACCTCCACGACCACGCGTCCGCCCTCGACCAGCTCGCGGTGGCCGGTGCGGCGCCGCAGCTCGGTCGGGCGCGCCGTCAGGCGCACCCACAGCCAGGCAAGCACCGGCGCCGCCATCAGGCCGACCGCAACCGGGTACATGGCGTGCGTGCCGAAGCCCCAGGAGGCCAGGTACAGCCCGGCTGCCAGGACGAGCGTGCCTTTGCCGCGAGGGGTCACACCGGGACCGGCGTGCGGTCGACGGCCTCGCCGATCACCTCGGACGGATCGACCCCGCCGGTACGAGCATCGGCGGCCATGATCACCCTGTGCGAGAGCACGTCGGCGGCCACATCCTTGATGTCTGCCGGGATCACGTACTCGCGACCGTGCAGCGCCGCGAGCGCCTTGGCCACGCGCAGCAGGGAGATGCCCGCGCGAGGGCTGGCGCCCAGCGCCAGCCGCGAGTCGCCACGGGTGTGGCGCAGGATCGCGACCACGTACCGGTTGAGGCTGTCTTCGACGTACACGCTCTTGACGGCCTCGATGGCGGACTCCAGCTCGGCGGCCGAGGCGACCGGCTCCAGCAGCTCGATCGGCTCCGAGGCCGCGTGCTCGGACAGCATCCGCGCCTCCTCGGCGATGGCCGGGTAGCCCAGGTGCAGCCGCATCGTGAAGCGGTCGAGCTGGGCCTCCGGCAGCGGGAACGTGCCCTCGTACTCGATCGGGTTCTGGGTGGCGATCACCATGAACGGGCGCGCCAGGCGGTGGGTCGACCCATCGATGGTGACCTGCACCTCCTGCATGCACTCCAGCAGCGCCGACTGGGTCTTGGGGCTGGCGCGGTTGATCTCGTCGACCAGCACCAGGTTCGCGAACACCGGGCCGGGTCGGAACTCGAACTCGTTGGCCTGCAGGTTGTAGACGTTGACGCCGGTGATGTCCGACGGCAGCAGGTCGGGCGTCGCCTGAATGCGCGCGAACTCACAGTCCAGCGAGCGCGCCAGCGACTTGGCCAGCATCGTCTTCCCCACTCCCGGGAAGTCCTCGAGGATGATGTGGCCCTCGCACAGCAGCGCCATCACGCACCGCTCCAGCAGGCCGTCCGGGGCATGGATCACACGGGCAACGTTCTCGATCACGCGGCGGGCGATGACGCCCGCGTTGGTGATCGCCTGAGACTGGGTCGAGTCGTGCAGCTCTGATGCTTCCACAGGTGTCCTCTCGTCAGACCGTCGTACGCTGCTCTACGGCGGCGCGGGCGGTTTGGTTCCCCAATGTGTCCAGAATGGCTGCGGCGCAGGCCTGTTTGGAGCGTCGCGATACCAGGTGCTCTCCCTTGGACGACACCAGCACGATTTCGTTGAGGCTGCTGTCGAAGCCGATGTCGCTGCGGCTGATGTCGTTCATCACGATCATGTCGGCGCCCTTGCGTTCCAGCTTGGCGCGGGCTCGCTCCACGGCGCCCTCGCCGTGCTCGGCGGCGAAGCCGATCAGCACCTGGCCCTCGCGCCGCCGGGCGCCCAGCTCGGCCAGGATGTCGGCCGTCGCCTCCAGCTCGATCGTCCAGGCTGCCGAGTCCTTGCTGCGCTTGCCGTCGAGCGGCTGGGCGGGCCGGTAGTCGGCCACGGCGGCCGCCATCACGATCACATCCGCGGCGCCGGCCTGCTCCAGCGTGGCCGCTCGCAGCTGCTCGGCCGTCTCCGCGCGCAGCGTGCGCATCGGCGCGCTCGGCGATGCGGTGGCCGCAGCCAGGATCAGCGTCACGTCGGCCCCGCGCCGGGCCGCTTCGTCGGCCACCGCCACGCCCATTCGACCGCTGGAGCGGTTCCCCAGGTAGCGCACCGCGTCGAGCGGCTCGCGCGTCCCACCCGCGGTGACCAGGAAACGGCGCCCCGCCAGGCTGCCGAGCGTCGCCAGGCGTGCCTCGATGCGGCCGGCGATCTCGTCCGGCTCGGACATGCGGCCCGCCCCCTGCTCCCCCTCGGCCATCTCGCCTGACTCGGGGCCGATCGACTCGACGCCGCGCGCGAGCAGGGCGCGCACGTTCTCCTGCGTGACCGGTGCTGCCCACATGCGCGGGTTCATGGCCGGGGCCACCAACAGCGGCCCGGTGAACGCCAGCGCCGACTGGGTCAGCACGTTCGGCGCCTCGCCGTGGGCCAGCCGTGCGATCGTGTTGGCCCCGGCCGGGGCGATGCAGTAGAGCATCGCCTCACGCGAGGCCTCGAGGTGCGGGAACACCTCGGCCGACTGCTCGGTCAGCGCCGGCCGCCGCGAAAGTGCCGAGAACGTGGTGGGCCCGACAAAGCGCTCGGCGGCCGGCGTCATCACGACCTGCACCTCGCGGCCGGCCTTGACCAGCAGCCGTACGAGCTCACAGCTCTTGTAGGCCGCGACCCCCCCGCTCACCCCCACCAGAATCATGCAGGAAGTGTACGGCGTCGCCGCCGCGAAACCCAGGCGCGGTCCGCCTAGTCGTCAGACGGCGCTGGCGTCGGAGGTCGAGACCTCCAGCTTGCCCTCGGCGATTTCCTCCAGCGCCATGGTCAGGAAGTTCTTCGACCGCGACTCGATCAGCGGCGGAGCGAAGCCCTCGAAGCTGCCCTCGCCGAGCTGGTGGTGGTAGTCGTTGATCTGGCGGGCGCGCTTGGCGGCCGCGATCACGAGCGCGTACTTGCTGTCGACGTGCTCGAGCAGGACGTCAACTTTGGGATAGATCATCTGGTCTCCTCGTCAAGGGCGGCCCGGATCAGCTCGGTGAGCTGGGACGCCGCCCGTTCCACATCGTCGTTCACGATCACGTAGCGAAAATCGGTTCCCGCCTCCAGCTCGGATCTGGCGATCCGCAGCCGGGTGGCGATGTCCTGCGGGGAGTTCGTGCCGCGCCCGATCAGGCGCTGCTCGAGGTCTCCCACATCCGGCGGTGCGATGAACACCAGCACCGAGTCCGGCAGCTGCCGCTCGATCTCACGAGCGCCGGGGACGTCGATCTCGAGGATCACGTTCGAGCCGTCCGCCAGTCGCCGCTCCACCTCGCTGCGCAGCGTGCCATACCGATGGCCGGCGAATTCTACATGCTCCAGGAACTCACCCCGCTGCAACCGCCGCTGGAACTCGTCCGGCGAGAGGAAGTGGTACTCGCGGCCCTGCTGTTCGCTGGGGCGCATCGGACGGGTCGTGGCCGAGGTGGCCAGCTCCAGCCGCGGCACCTCGGCGCGAGCCCGTGCGATCAGCGTTCCCTTGCCGACGCCGGACGGGCCGGACACGACGAACAGCCGGCCGCTCATGCGGCCGCGGTCGTCGTCAGGAGTTGAACAGGTCGACCAGCTCGCCGCGCTGTCGTTCCGACAGTCCGCCGATGGTCTTGGCCTGGCTGATCCGGCACTGGGTCAGCAGCCGTCCCGCGCGCACCCTTCCCAGCCGCGGAACCGACAACAGCATGTCGTAGACCTTCGCCGTCAGCACATAGTCCGGCGGGTCGACCAGCACCTGGTCGAACGTGGTGGCCCCCGACTTGAGCGCGCGCTTCAGCTGCGCTCGTTGGACGCGAATGCGGTTCGCCCGGTCGAGTGCGTCGAGTCGCTGGTCGAGGGAACGGGAGGGGGCCTGCGAGAGGAGCGTGGGCATCTTTCGGGGCGATAATACCACGCTTGGCCGTCCGTGCAACGACAAGGAAACGGCCAGAATAGGCCGATTTAAGAGTGGTTCGCATCAACCTCAAGTAAAGCTTTACCCTGGTGGTGATGGGCCCTCCCGACGACGTCGTCAAAGGTGGAAACGCCGTGCTGCTCGAGCAGACCGGGGAGTTCGGCGACGATCTCCTCGACCAGCCCGGGGTTGCGGAAGAGGGCGGTGCCGAGGGCGACAACGTTCGCGCCCGCGGACGCGAACTCGAGGCAGTCCTGGGCGCAGGCGACGCCGCCGACGCCGGCGATGGGCAGCCCGGTGGCGGCGCGGCAGTGGAAGATCGCGTGCAGGGCGACGGGCTTCACGGCCGGCCCGGACAGGCCACCCCCGCCGCCGCCCAGCAGGGGCTGCAGCGTGTCGCGGTCGATCGCCATTCCCCGCACCGTGTTGATCAGCACCAGGCCCGCCGCCCCGCCCTCGGCGGCGGCCAGCGCGACGGCCGAGACGTCGGCGACGCTCGGCGAAAGCTTGGCCAGCAGCGGCCGGTCCGTCTCGGCCCGGCAGCGCTCGAGCAGCGCCCGCGTCTCCGCCGGGTCGGTGCCGATCGAGATGCAGCCGGTGTCGACGTTGGGGCAGGACACGTTCAGCTCGAGCGCGGCCACGGCCGGGTGCGCGCCGATCCGCCGCACAGCGACGGCGTACTCGTCCCGGCTCCAGCCCCCCACGCTCACGATCAGCGGCACGCCCAGGTCGGCCAGCCGCGGCAGGTGCTCGTCGCAGAAGCGTTCCAGGCCCGGGTTCGCGAGCCCGATCGAGTTGACCATGCCCTGCGGCGTCTCGGCGATGCGCTGCGGCGGGTTGCCTGCGCGCGGGTTCAGCGTGACCGTCTTGGTGACAAAGGCGGACACGCCGAGGGTGCCCGCCGCCAGCGCGTCCAGCGTGCCCGAGCCGTTCAGCACCGGATGGGCGAGGTCGATCCCGCAGAAGCGGGTGGCGAGGCTATTCATCGTGCCCGCCCGCCAGCACCCGCCCCGCGTCCAGAACCGGCCCCTCCACGCACAGCCGCTTCCACTCGCCGTCGATCTCGACCGCGCAGCCGTAGCAGGCGCCGAACCCACAGGCCATCGCGGCCTCCATCGCCAGCAGGCAGGGCACGGCGTGCTCGGCGCAGAGCGCGGCCACGGCGTGCAGCATCGGATCCGGCCCGCAGGCGTAGACGGTCGCGTCGGCCGGCAGCAGCCGCGCCAGCGGCTCGGTCACGTAGGTCGGCTCCAGCACCACGGTCGCATCGGCGTCGATCAGCGCTGCGCACACGGCATGCCGTTGCTCTCGGAATCCGAGCACGGTGGTAACCGGACCGGGCAGGTCGCGCACCAGCCAGGGCAGGATGGCCGCGCCGATGCCGCCGCCGACCAGGATGGCGGGCCCGCCGCGCAGCTCGAAGCCGTGGCCCAGCGGCCCCAGTACGGACACCTGCGCAGCCCCGGCCAGGGCGGCGGTGCCGGCGCCGCGCACGTCCAGCAGGAAGGCGATCTCGCCCGCATCCGCCCAGGCCGCCGACAGCGCCCGCGGCAGGTAGGCGTCGCTCGGCTCGGGGTCGGCCTGGAGCATGAAGAACTGCCCGGGTTCGCCCACGTCGCCGCCGTCGTTTCGCAGCACCAGCAGGGTGTAAGCGCCGACCGCCTCGACCCGGGCCACCTGCAGCAACCGCCTATCCGGCGGCATGGGATTCCACCCCCGCTGCGTGCAGCGTCTGCAGCGCCACCGGCGCAACCGAGCGGGCCTGCGCGATCGCCTGCACGGCGGCGGAAGCGCCCGCGAGGGTGGTGATGCACGGGATCTGGTGGCGGATCGCAGCCTCGCGAATCTCATAGCCGTCGGTGCGGGCACCGCGGCCCAGCGGGCTGTTGATGATCAGGTTGATGGCGCCCTCCTGGATCAGGTCGACCACGTTCGGCGACCCCTCGGTCACCTTCTGGACGGTCTCCACCGGGATGCCGATCCGCTGCAGCGCGCGAGCGGTGCCGGTGGTTGCGACCAGGCCGAAGCCGAGCGACTGCAGCAGCGCGGCCAGCATGGTCGCGGCCGGCTTGTCGGAGTCGCGCACCGAAAGGAACACGCGGCCCTTCCGGGGAAGCGGCCGTCCGGCGGCGCGTTCGGCCTTGGCAAAGGCGGTGGGGAAGTCCGGGCCGATCCCCATCACCTCGCCGGTCGAGCGCATCTCGGGCCCGAGCGCCGGGTCGGCTCCGAAGAACCGCTGGAACGGCAGCACGGCGGCCTTCACGCTGATGTGCTCGGGTGGCTCCTCGGCCAGGTCGACGGGGAGGCCGAGCGCAGCCCGGCAGGCCGCCTCGACCAGGTTGCGGCCGGTGGCCTTGGCCACGAACGGGACGGTGCGCGAGGCCCGTGGGTTCGCCTCGATCACGTAGACGGCCGACCCCTGCACCGCGAACTGCACGTTGATCAGCCCGCGTACGCCCAGCGCCAGCGCGATCGCGCGCGTTTGCGCGCGGATCTCACACTCGATCTCGTCGCCCAGCGACAGGGTCGGGATCACGCAGGCCGAGTCGCCCGAGTGCACGCCGGCCTCCTCGACGTGCTGCATGACGGCCCCGATCCAGGCCCGCCGGCCGTCGCAGACCGCGTCCACATCGACCTCGATCGCGTCCTCGACGAAGCGGTCGATCAGCGAGGCAGGCTGCACCGTTCGCGACCGCAGCATCGACTCGTCGTAACAGATGCGCATCTCGCGGCCACCCAGTACGTAGGAGGGCCGCACCAGCACCGGGTAGCCGACGCGGGCTGCGATCGCGGCAGCCTCGTCCACGTCGGCGGCGATGCCCCAGGCCGGCGCCTGTAGGCCCAGATCTCCCAGCACGCTGCCGAACCGCTCCCGGTCCTCGGCCACATCGATCGCCTCGAACGGCGTGCCCAGGAGCTTAACGCCGTCCTCCTCGAGCCGCCGCGCCAGCCCCAGCGGCGTCTGGCCGCCGAACTGGGCGACGACGCCGATCGGGCGTTCCCGCTCGATCACCTCGAGCACGTCTTCGACCGTCAGCGGCTCGAAGTAGAGCCGGTCGGAGGAGTCGGCGTCGGTCGACACCGTCTCGGGATTGCAGTTCACCATCACCGCGTCGTAGCCCAGGGAGCGGAAGGTCTGTGCAGCCTGCACACAGCAGTAGTCGAACTCGATGCCCTGGCCGATGCGGTTGGGACCGGCGCCCAGGATCACCACGCTCTCGCGATCGCCCCGGCGCAGCTCGTCCTCCTGCTCGTAGGCCGAGTAGTAGTACGGGGCCTGCGCCTCCACCTCGGCGGCGCAGCTGTCAACGGCCTTGTAGACGGGCCGCACGCCGGCGTCGCGCCGGGCCTGGCGCACGGCTCGCTCGGCGGCCCCGGTCAGCTCGGCGATGCGGGCGTCGGAGATGCCGAGGCGCTTAAGGCGCCGCCATCCGGCCGCATCCGTCACCCGGCCGGCGGCTGCCAGCTCCCGTTCGGCGTCGCTCACGCGCGACCACTCGTCCAGGAACCAGGGATGCACCTTCGACTCGTCGGCCAGCGCCTGGGGGCTGTCACCCGCCAGCAGCCGCGCCGCGATCACATCGAACCGGTCCCACGAGCCTCCGGCCACCGAGCCCTCGGTGCGCACGACGCCGTCCAGCTCGCGGCTGCGCATGGCCTTGCCCCACGCCTCGCAGAAGCTGCGGCCGATGCCCATCGCCTCGCCCACCGACTTCATCTGGGTCGTCAGCTCGGCGTCTGCGCCGGGGAACTTCTCGAACGCGAAGCGGGGCAGCTTCACCACCACGTAGTCGAGCGCCGGCTCGAACGACGCGGGCGTGGTGCCGGTGATGTCGTTGGGGATCTCGTCCAGCGTGTAGCCGATCGCCAGCTTGGTGGCGACCTTGGCGATCGGGTAGCCGGTGGCCTTGGATGCGAGCGCGGAGCTGCGCGAGACGCGCGGGTTCATCTCGATCACGACCAGCTCGCCGCTGTCGCGGTTGAGTGCGAACTGCACGTTCGACCCGCCGGTCTCGACGCCGACGGCCCGGATCACCTTGGCCGAGGCGTCGCGCAGCACCTGGTACTCGCGGTCGGTCAGGGTCTGGGCCGGCGCCACCGTCACCGAGTCGCCGGTGTGGACGCCCATCGGGTCGACGTTCTCGATCGAGCAGATCACGACCACGTTGTCGTTGCGGTCGCGGATCACCTCCAGCTCGAACTCGCCCCACCCCGCCACCGACTCCTCGAGCAGGATCTGGCTGATCGGACTCTCGCGCAGGCCCCGCTGCACGATCTCGTCGAACTGTGCAGGCGTGGTCGCGAAGCCGCCGCCCTGGCCGCCGAGCGTGAAGGCGGGCCGGATCACGACCGGGAGCGCCAGCTCGCCGGTCAGCGCGGCGCGGGCCCCGTCCAGGGTGTGTGCGATCGCGCTGCGCGGCACGCGCAGGTCGATCGACTCCATCGTGCGGGCGAACAGGTCACGGTCCTCGGCGCAGTGGATCGCGTCGTAGGATGCGCCGATCAGCTCGATCCCGAGCTCGTCGAGCGTGCCCGACTCGGCCAGCAGCGACGCCAGGTTGAGCGCGGTCTGGCCGCCCAGCGTCGGCAGCAGGGCGTCCGGCCGCTCCGCCTCGAGCACCGCCCGCACGCCCTCCAGGTCGAGCGGCTCCAGGTAGGTTCGGTCGGCCCATCCGGGGTCGGTCATGATCGTGGCCGGGTTGGAGTTGATCAGCACCGTCTCGTAGCCCTCTTCGCGCAGCACGCGCAAGGCCTGGGTGCCCGAGTAGTCGAACTCGCAGGCCTGACCGATCACGATTGGGCCGGATCCGATCAGCGCGATCTTGGCGATGTCATCACGCCTGGGCAATGGTGGCCTCCGTCAGCGTTCCCACGAACCGCTCCAGCGCCTCGCGGGCGTCGTGAGGCCCCGGGCTGGCCTCGGGGTGGAACTGCATCGACCAGGCGGGCAGCTCTCGCAGCGCCAGGCCCTCGACGGTGCCGTCGTAGAGCGAGACGTGGGTGACGCGGGCGGGGCCGAAATCGGTCTCGAGGTCACCTCCCCCGTCCGGCACCCGCACCGCGAAGCCGTGGTTCTGGGCCGTCACCAGCACCCGCCCCGTGTCGACGTCCAGCACCGGGTGGTTGGCGCCGCGATGGCCGAACCGGAGCTTGAACGTCTCCAGGCCAAGCGCCCTGCCCAGCAGTTGGTGGCCCAGGCAGATCCCGAACACGGGCACCCGCCCGACCAGCTCGCGCACCTCCGACACACAGGCCGGCAGCGCGGCCGGGTCGCCCGGGCCGTTGCCGAGCAGCACACCGTCGGGGCGCAGCTCGAGCACCTGCTCGGCGGTGGCGTTCCAGGGCAGCACGGTCACCCGGGCGCCCTGCTCGCGCAGGATCCGCACGATCGACCCCTTCACCCCGTAGTCGAGCACGGCCACGTGCACACGCTCGGGCGCCAGGGCCGGCAGCTGCTCGGCCCGCACGCACGACACCTCGCCGGCCAGCGCCTGCCCGGCCATCTCCGGCTCACCGCCGATCAGCGCCAGCAGCTGCGGCACCGATGTTCCATCCGAACAGACGGCCGCGCGCACGGTGCCGCCGTCGCGCAGGCGTCGCGTCAGCATGCGCGTGTCCAGCCCCTGGATGCCGATCACGCCGTGACCCGCCAGCCAGTCGGAGAAGCCCACGCGCCCCGCCGGCGCGGCGTTTCGGCCCTCGCGCACGATCACCGCGCGCGCCTGCGGCCGGTTCGACTCGGAGGCATCGGCCTCCACCCCGTAGTTGCCGATCATCGGCTGTGTGAAGGTGATGATCTGGCCTGCGAACGACGGGTCGGTGACGATCTCCTGGTAACCGGTCATGGACGTGATGAACACCAGCTCGCCGACCGCCGTACCGGTTCCACCGTAGGCCTCGCCTTCCAGCACCGTGCCGTCCTCGAGCACCAGCAGGGCGGTCACCGTGCCACCTCGGCCAGGCGGTGGGCGACGGTGCCGGCCGCGATCGTGACCGTGCAGCGGCCCCGCAGCGTGCGCCCGGCGAATGCGCAGTTGCGCGAGCGGGAGGCGTACGGCGGCGCGACCACCCAACTCTCGGACAGATCCCAGAGCGCGAGGTCGGCGGGAGCGCCGGTGCGCAGGGCCGGGACGGGCAGATCGAAGGCCCGCGCCGGGCCGGCCGACATCCGTTCGATCACGGTCGGGAGCGACACCAGGCCGGGAGCCACCAGCTCGGTGTAGACGGCCGCGAACGCCGTCTCCAGGCCGATCACCCCGTTCGGGGCCGCCTCGAACGGCACCTCCTTCTCGTGGGTGCGGTGCGGCGCGTGGTCGGTGGCGATGCAGTCCAGCGTGCCGTCGGCCAGCGCCTCAATCAGCGCGGCGCGGTCGGCCGCCGAGCGCAGCGGCGGGTTCATCTTGCTGACGGCCGGGTCGAGATCGCGGACGAGCTGGTCGGTCAGGCACAGGTGGTGCGGCGAGACCTCGGCGGTGACCTCGACGCCCAGCTCCTTGGCGCGGCGGATCTCGGCCACCGACTCGGCCGCGGAGATGTGGCAGAGGTGCAGCGGCGCGTGCTCGTAGCGGGCGATCTGCAGATCGCGGCCGACCATCACGCTCTCGCCGATCCCTGGGTAGCCGTGCAGGCCGAGCTCGGCCGAGACGGCACCCTCGTGCATCTGTGAGCCGGCGGTGAGGGTCGTGTCCTCCTCGTGCAGCGTCAGCTTGAGGCCGGTGACGCGGCTGTACTGCAGCGCCCGGCGCAGCATGCCGGCGCGTTCGACCGGTCGGCCATCGTCCGAGAACCCGGCAGCGCCGCGGGCGGCCAGCTCGGCCATGTCCACCAGCTCGCGGCCCTCCAGGCCGCGGCTGATGGCGGCGAAGAACCCGGTCGGCACAGCGGCCTGCTCGCCGGCGCGCTCGACCAACCCGCTCAGCACGGCGGCGCTGTCGACCACGGGATCGGTGTTGGGCATCGCCAGGATGGCCACGAAGCCGCCGGCCGCGGCGGCGTGGGTGCCCGAGGCGATGTCCTCCTCGTCCTCGTCTCCGGGGGTGCGCAGGTGCACGTGGGGGTCGATCAGGCCCGGGGTCATGGTCAGCCCAGCGGCATTGATCGTCTCGACCCCGTCGGCCTCCAGGTCGGAGCCGATCTCGGCGATCGTCCCGTCGACCACGCGGACGTCCAGCTGCACGCCCTCCAGGCCGCTGTCGCCATCGAACAGGCGCGCGCCCGAGATCAGCAGGTTGGCGGGCGCAGCCTCGCGCTGGGTCAGCCGCTGCATCAGGCCACCTCCTGCCCGGCCGGCTCGACGGCGCGCAGAGCAGCCTGGCCACCGGTGGTGGTCGGCTCCGTGAGCAGGTCGTAGAGCACCGCCATCCGCGTCACCAGGCCCGCCCGCACCTGGTCGACGATCCGCGAGCTGGCACTGTCGGCCACCTCGGCCGAGATCTCGACGCCGCGGTTGATCGGCCCCGGGTGCATCACCAGCTGGCTGGGCCGCACCCGGTCGGGGGTCACCCCCCAGAGCGCGCTGTACTCGCGCAGCGAGGGCACGTAGTTCGCGCCCTCCAGCA
>Ga0075424_100001028_pt1 | contig 23674 bp, 23 predicted proteins | sample SoiMethybrSBSTD3_FD_75301 | JGI IMG/M metagenome (GOLD analysis project Ga0075424, IMG submission 75301) | Bulk soil microbial communities from a Populus tree surrounding site in Tennessee, USA - Soil MetaG P. TD hybrid SBSTD3 | ecosystem: Environmental > Terrestrial > Soil > Tree plantation... | reverse complement strand
GCACGTCCAGATATCTGAAGCCGGCGTCAGCGCCGGGTGGCTCCACCACATGTAATGGGCGGCGGAAGATCAACAACCCACCATCGAACCAGTTGCCCCACAACGCGCCGGGCTGATCGCTCTCGCGCAGCTGTGCCACGACTGCCGCTGGAGATGCGTTCGAGTCGAGTGCCACCTGATACGGCCGCGCTGTCATCGCGCCCAGTTGCGGTGGGCCGGTCATCGAGGTCTTAAGGGTCATTGGCCAAGCTGGCCAGGATTCGCTCGGCGCTGGTGCCAAGCGCCAGCAGCTCAGTCAGTTCGGCGAACGCTTCCGGCTTGTCGGGCGTGGTAGGGCAGCGAAGATCATCGAAGGAGATCCCAAGATCAAGATCGCGTACCACGGCGACCACCGACGGAGCTACCGCCAGATAGTCGATCGCTGCGCCTAGCTTCGCTGACACTGCACCGGTGATCTTGGGCTTCGGCCCGCTCGCCGCCGCAAGTATGCCCTCGAGATTTCCATAGGAACTCAGCAATGTGGCGGCCGTCTTGTCTCCAATTCCGGAAATCCCCGGTAGCCCGTCCGAAGCATCACCGCGCATTGTGGCGTAGTCCACGTACGCCGCTGCCGGTATCCCGTACTTGTTCTGCACCCATGAGTTATCGACCACCTCGTGCTTACCGACGCCGCGTGCGATGTACAGCACCCGGACCTGGCGCACATCGTCGACTACTTGGAACAGGTCGCGGTCCCCGGTGACCACGTCGACCGGCATCGGCGCCGTACTGGCGAGCGTCCCGATCACATCATCGGCCTCGTAACCATCCTTGCCAACAACGGCGATACCGAGTGCGTCGAGTACGCCCAAGATCAACGGGACCTGTACGGCCAGTCCTTCGGGCACTCCCTCACCCGCCGTGCTCACGGAGCTCTTCATCTCGGCGACAACGGTGTCACCCGACTTGGCGAGGCGGTGCGCTTTGTACGACGGAATCAGATCCACCCGCCATTTCGGACGCCAGTCATTGTCCCAGCAACATGCAAGATGCGACGGTGAGTAGGTGTTGAGCAGCCGGCTGATGAAGTCGAGGAGCCCACGCAACGCATTGACTGGTGTACCGTCCGGACCACGAAATGAATCGGGTACGCCGTAAAAAGCGCGAAAGTACAAAGAAGCTGTGTCCAAAAGCATAATTTTGCGTGAGCGCACAACCGAATCCTGGCACGATAGCCATCATGGAGAAGCTCGACCGTCGTATTCTCTCGCTGCTGGCGCGCGACGGCCGGATGTCTTACACAGACATCGGCAAGGAGACCGGCCTGTCCACATCTGCTGCGCAGCAACGGGTTCGGCGCCTTGAGCAGCGGGGCGTGATCAAGGGTTACACCGCGATTCTCGACTCTGCTGAGTTGGGCCTGATGGTTACAGCGTTCGTCGCGATCAAGCCTTTTGATCCAAGCCAGGCAGATGACGCACCAGAGCGTTTGCAGCACATCGAGGAGATCGTTTCCTGCTATTCCGTGGCAGGAGAAGCCAATTATCTGTTGAAGGTGCAGGCTCCAAGCATGGCGCATCTGGAATCAACGCTGGGTAAGATTCGTGCGGCGGCTAAGGTGTCCACAGATACCACGACAGTTCTCTCGATACCTTTCGAGGACCGCCCTCAGATCTAACAGACTCCTCATCTCGGACCGATTCGTGATCATCGTCGGGGGACGCGTATACGCTCCTGGCCAACCAGGGGCGACTGCCGTCGTGACCAACGGGCGCTTGATCAGCTTTGTCGGTGGCGACGATGCGGCGCGGCAGGCATCACCTGGCGACACGGAAATTGATCTTCATGGGCGGCTGATCACTCCCGCCTTCGTCGATGCGCACGTTCATCTCATCCAAACCGGCCAGGCCATGGTGGGCTTGGGCCTGCAGGACGCAACGAGCCGAGCCGACGCCGTGGGGCGTGTCGCGGCCTATGCGCGACGTCATCCGGATGCGCAGGTGATCGTCGGCCACGGCTGGGACGAGCGAGCCTGGCCGGAGCCGCTGCCCCCAACCCGCACCGAGCTCGACCGAGCGGCTGGTGGCGTCGCGGTCTACCTCGCCCGGGTCGACGTTCACTCCGCAGTGGTGTCGTCAACGCTTCTCGATCAATTTCCCGGTATCTCAAAGGCGATCGGCTACCGGCCCGACGGGCTGCTCACACGCGAGGCGCACCACCTCTGCCGGGGAAGTCTTGACCAGCTGTTCACCGATCACGAGCGCAGATCGGCGGCGCGCGCAGCGCTGCGTGCAGCCATGGCACAAGGTGTCGCTGCGGTTCATGAGCTCGGCGGCCCCCATCTTGGACCGATCGAGGATCTGACCCGGGTCCGCGACGCGGCAGCAGAGCTCCGTATGGGCCTCACCAGCTATTGGGGCGAACTGGCCACCGAGCCCACTCTCGAGTGGGCGCGGCAGGTTGGGGTCGCCGGGTTGGCCGGTGACCTTTGCATCGACGGCGCCATCGGGTCGCGTACCGCCTCATTGACTCAGCCGTACGCCGATGCCGCGACCTGCGGCGCCCGCTACCTGTCCGAGCAACAGGTCGCCGATCACGTCATCGCGTGTACGCGGGCTGGACTGCAGGCCGGCTTCCACTGCATCGGAGACGACGCCGTCGCGGCCGCCATGGCCGGACTCCGTCGCGCGGCGGAAACGGTGGGCGCGTCACGGATCCGCGCGGCCCGGCATCGCCTCGAGCACGTCGAGATGATCTCCGAGGCAGATATCGCGACTTTGGCCGCGCTTGGTGTGGTGGTCAGCGCACAGCCTGCCTTCGACGCCACCTGGGGTAAACCGGGTGAACTCTATGAACAGCGTCTCGGCCAGAGACGGGCCCACGAGATGAACCGATTTGGCAGCATGCAGCGGTCCGGCGTACCGCTGGCCTTCGGAACCGACGCCCCGGTCACCCCGGTCGCCGGCTGGGCTACCGTACGGGCGGCCGTGCGGCATTGGCAGCCCGCTGAGCGGCTGAGTGTCGCTGCAGCCTTCGACGCCGCAACCAGGGGCGCGCACTGGGCCGCGTTCGGCGACAACGCAGGAGTAATACGAGCCGGGGCATTGGCCAGCCTTGCGGTCTGGGACATCGCAGACGCCGAGCTCGAAGGGCCGGGAGCGCTGCCGCAGTTGGACACGGGCACGCTGCCGACGTGTGTGGCCACCATCTCGGCTGGGCAGATCATTTACCGATCCGAGTCTTTCGGGATTTGAGTAGGCTCGGTCCGTGTCTCGGCCCTCCGCGTCTCTGACGCGCTCGCCTGCGGTCGGGACCCCAACGGTTCAGCCCATTCCTATGCCTGTGCCGTACCGCGTCGTCGCCGTGCTGCTCGCCGGTGTCGGGATGGGACTGAGCTGGCAGCCGTACGGGCTCTGGCCGCTCCTGCTGCTTGGTCTTCCTGCCTTCACATTGGCCGTGCGCGGGATCCGGCCGCTTGCGGCGGCTGGACTCGGTTATCTCTTTGGCGTGGCGATGCTGACCCTCGCCGTCAGCTGGGTGCACGTGCTCGGAACCTGGATCGCCGTTGTCCTGATCGTTTTCATGTCGCTGTACTTCGGGCTTCTGGGGCTGATGGTGAACCTGGTTGGGCGGCTGCCGTGGTGGCCACTTGGCGCCGCATGCTGCTGGGTGTTTGTTGAGTACGCCTACTCGCGGTTTCCATTTGGAGGTTTCGGCTGGACCCGGATCGCGTACGCGACAGTGGACACGCCTCTTGCCGGTTTCTTTCCAATCGTCGGAGTCGTGGGCGTGTCCTTCGCCGTCGCCCTGGTCGGTCAGCTCATCGCATGGGCCGTCCTAGCTCTGCGTGCAGCTTCACCCGGCCGGCTTAAGCGTCGAACCCGAGTACTGCTCGCCGGCGTAGCTGTGCTCAGCATTGGTCTGCTCGGCTCGGCCCTGCGTCTGTATCAGGTTGAGCCCGCTGCCACTCCGGCCGGCAGCGTGCGTGTTGGGATCGTGCAGGGCAACATCCCCGGCCGCGGCATCGAGGCGATGGGTCGTGCCCGTTCGGTCACGAACAACCACTTGTCCGAAACCATCCACTTGATGACCAAGGTGCGACTTGGTCAGGAGCCGAAGCCGGACTTCCTGCTCTGGCCGGAGAACTCCACAGACATCGACCCGACGGTTGACCCGCTCACCAGGCAGACCGTACAGGCGGCGGCAGAGGTGGCTGATCGTCCGATTCTGGTAGGCGCTGTCATGCAGGGTCCGGGTGATGACGAGCGTCAGACCGCGGCGCTGTGGTGGGATCCGGATCGCGGAGTGCTTGCCCACTACGACAAGCAGAATCTGGTGCCGTTCGGCGAGTGGATTCCCTTCCGTGCTGAGCTGCTGCCGCTCATCCCGCTGTTGCAAGAGGTTGGTGCGCAGTCGATACCAGGAACCCATCCCGGCGTTCTCGATGTCACTGCGGGCGGCCGACCGATCAAGGTCGGCGATGTGATCTGCTTTGAGCTGGCTTACGACCAGACGATCTACCGCTCCTTGATCGGCGGCGCGCAGGTCATGATGGTGCAGAGCAACAACGCTACCTACGGCGGCACCGGGCAGATCGAGCAGCAGTTCGCCATCACCCGAGCGCGTGCAATGGAAAGCCGTCGGGAAATCGCCGTGGCCACTACGAACAGCGTGTCTGGTTTCATCAACCGAGACGGATCGGTCGCGATTCGCACTCAGGAGTTCACCGCGCAGAGCATGGTGGTAGAGATGCCTTTGCGGAGCGCCCTCACACCAGCCATCCGGGTTGCCCCGTGGTTGGAGCGTGGAATCGCGCTGGTGGCAGTGCTCGCTTGCATTGCCGCAGTACTGGGCGCAACACGGCGCTCGCGGGCAGAAAGGAGCAGCACAATATCGGATTCCGAAGTGTGATCCGCGCGGAGCGAGCCATAAGACAGGGCGAGCGCAGCGAGCGGAGCAGTCAAACACCGGATCGCGCGCCGCCGTGCTGAGGAGGAGGGAGGGGACACGCTTTTGGTCCCGGAGTGACGACGAAGTAGGCAGCTACCAAAGCGCGATCCGCGCGGAGCGAGCGCAGCGAGCGAAGCAATCAAACAGAGAAAGAGATTCCCGTTGAGCCAACCGACGCCCCCGACGGCCCAGCCCAAGACGGCAGGGGAGCCGTCAGCCTCTCCAGCCCTCGGACCGATTCTGGTGATCATCCCGACCTACAACGAGTCGGAGAACATCCAACGCATCATCAGTCGGACACGTAACGCGGTACCGGACGCGCACGTCCTCATTGCTGACGACAACTCACCTGACGGGACCGGCAAGCTCGCGGACGAGATCGCCGAAGCCGATGATCATGTCCACGTCATGCACCGGCTTGGCAAGGAAGGCCTGGGTGCGGCCTATCTCGCGGGTTTTGAATGGGGTCTTAACGCCGGCTACGAAGTGCTGGTCGAGATGGACGCCGACGGCTCACATCAGCCAGAACAGCTTCCGCTGCTGCTAGAGGCGCTCGCCGACGCCGATCTGGTACTGGGATCGCGTTGGGTCAAGGGCGGAGAGGTGCTCAATTGGCCAAAGTCTCGTGAGGTGTTGTCACGTGGCGGGAACCTCTGGACCAGGATCGCCCTTGGCATTCCGCTGCGTGACGCTACTGGCGGTTACCGTGCCTTTCGCCGCACGACACTGCTCGGTCTGGGACTCGACAATGTCGCATCAGCTGGCTACTGCTTCCAGGTTGACCTGGCCTGGCGCGCGTTGAAGGCTGGATTTCGAGTTGTCGAGGTGCCGATTACGTTCATTGAGCGGGAATATGGCGACTCCAAGATGAGCCAGCGTATTGTCGTCGAGGCACTTGTCCGAACCACCATGTGGGGAGTAGCTCACCGGGCGAAGCAGTTGCGGGCGCTTGCCAAGAGGAGGAAAGCCCAGATCTCATGAGGCTTCGTCATGGATGGCCATTGGTCTTATTGGTGGTGCTGCTGGTTGCCATCACCATCTGCGAGATCTGGCTGCTGATCAAGGTCGGACAGCAGCTGGGGCTGCTGCCAACGGTACTGATCTTGGTCGCCCAGGCGATCATCGGCGTGCTTCTGATGCGGCACGAGGGATCGCGCGCGTGGAAGGCTCTGAATGATGCGTTCACCCAGGGCAAGGTGCCGACCGGCGAGCTCGCTGACGCAGCGTTGATCCTAGTGGGTGGCGTGTTGCTGATGCTGCCGGGCTTCCTGACCGACATCTTGGGTTTCCTCTTCCTGCTGCGCTGGACCCGGCCGGTGGCACGTAAGATCATCGCCTTCTTCGTGGCACGTCGGATCAATCGGCTGGGCATCCCAGTCATGCGGGCGCGGATGGACACCGACAACCTCATTGAGGGAGAAACCGTCGACCAGACCGCGGCCAGTCACCGATCGCCAGAGGGTCCGGTCGTCATCGCGGGAGAGATCGAGGAGCCCTCGCAATCAGTGCGATCCGACGACTCCCGCTCTTGATCCAGCCTGGACGCACAACCGAACGCATCAAGAGGCCGCCCTCTCAGTCTGTGCCGCTGATCGGGGGGCAGCGGCGCTAGACGAGAAGGCGGCCCAGGCTCTTCGTGAGCTGCTCGCGCAATACCGACGCTCGCAGCTCGTATTCAGTTATCGCGCAATACCGACGCTCGCAGCTCGTATTCAGTTATCCCGCGATGCTGACGCTCGCAGCTTCGCGATGAGTTGTCTAGGCAGTTTTCTTCGGTCGGGCGCTTCGTGAGAAGGCCGTTGAGCCGAGTTCGCCGGAACGCAGCAGGTTCAACCGTTCCGCCAGGAGCTCCTCGAGTTCGGCGATTGAGCGGCGTTCGCGGAGCATGTCCCAGTGGGTCCGCGTCGGCTTCTCTTCCTTCAGCTCCGGACGCTCGCCGTCGGAACGCAGCGATTCGGCTCCGCATCGCGGGCACTCCCACACCGAAGGGATCTCAGCCTCTGCAGAGAAGACCAGAGTGAAGTGGTGCTCACGGGGGCAGTCGTACCCGACTTCCTGCCGAGCAGCGAATTCGACACCGGCCTCGTCCTCGAAACTTTTGGCCCCGAGACCAGTGCCCTTCAATGAACGATCAGCCATGAGCACAACCTCCGTCTAAATTTTCCTGACGTTCTTCCAACCCGATTGGTTCAACTCGTGGCAGAGCCGATATGTTCCGCGCTTCCATATCCGCTGGCGGCTATGTACTCCTATTCGGAGACCTGGACCTGTTGTCTTGGTGGCGATTTCACACCGGCCAGCGCCACTGTGCCGGCCAGCAGTACCAGGATGATGCCCACGATACCGACGCGGTCTGTGAACAAACCTGAGAAGAGTGCGAAAAGTGCGGGTGCCAGGAATGATGCTGCGCGACCCGTGGTGGCGTACAGCCCGAACATCTCGCCCTCCCGCCCAACCGGCGCAATCCGTGCCATGAACGACCGGGAGCTGGATTGGGCCGGGCCAACCCACAGGGTCAAGATCAGGCCGAAGATCCAGAACATCGCCGCGCCGTGGGCAAACAATAGGATTACCGCTGTCGTGATCAGCCCGATCAGCGAAATCATGATCACCTTCTTGGGTCCGATGCGATCCTCGATGGCCCCCATGGTGAGTGCGCCGAACGCGGCAACGACATTGGCCGCAATTCCGAAGATCAGGACCGATGACTGCGCCAGCCCGTAGACACTGACCGCGAGAATGGCACCGAAGCTGAAGATCGCCGCCAGTCCGTCCCGATAAAGAGCCGACGCAAGGAGGAAGTACACCGAGTTTCGGTCGCGTCTGAAGAGAGCCTTGATGTCGTTGATCAGTAGCCGGTAGGAGGCGAAGAAGCCCACCCGTCGGCGTTTGGGTCCAGGCGGCGACTCAGGCACAGCCAATAGCACTGGAATGGCGAAAACCGCGAACCAGATGGCGGAGAAGATCACGACAGCCCGGATGTTGAGGCCGCCGGCCGAGGTGACACCGAACCAGCCAACATCCGGCGCAATAAATCCGACGTAACAGATCAGCAGTAAGAAGATGCCGCCGAAGTAGCCCATGGCCCAGCCGAACCCCGAGACGCGGCCGACGGTGTCGGGGGTGGAGACCTGCGGCAGCATCGCGTTGTAGGAGACGACCGCGAATTCTTGGAAGACGGCGCCGGCCGCAAGTAGCACCAGGGCGATCCAGAGATAGCTGGGATCGTTCCGGACGCTGAACATGGCGAGCATGACCGCAATGACCAGCCCGCTCCAGATAGCTAGGTTGCGTTTGCGGTGGCCGCCTGCATCGGCCCGTTGGCCGGTGATTGGTGCGATCGCGGCGACCAGGAAGCCAGCCGCCGCGGTCGAGATGCCGAGCCAGGTGTTCGCAGTGAGCCCGCCTGGTTCGGTGTTGCCCACGACCCCGCGCACCACGTACGGGCCGAAAACGAACGATGTGATGACCGCGCTGTATGCCGAAGACCCCCAGTCCCACAGGCCCCACGCCAAGACCACTCGGCGCTTGATCCGTCCGCCTACGGCGAGGGGAGGCTGAAGCTGTGCTGTCTCCTCGACGCGGTCACTGTCCGTCATGACTCCCCGATCTATCGCTCTGTATCGGTCGGTGCCAAATCTGTTGGTGCCAAAGATCTACTGGTGGGGCCAAAGGCCGCGCCGTGCGAGCACGTCCTTCAGGGTGTCGATGCGGTCTGCGAAGATTCCGTCGACACCCTCGTCAATGAGCCTCTCCATGGTTTCGGAGTCGTCGACGGTCCAGACTTGCACCTTCTTACCGGCTCGGTGAGCGGCCTTGAGCAGCGCCGGAGTCAGGACTGTGAGCTGATGGCCGCCCACTGGCAGAGACATCGGTATCTGCAGTACCGGAGCCGGCGTGTTGAGTGCCCAGGTCAGCCACGGCACGAACCGATTGGCCGCAACGCCCAGTGCGCTCGCGGCTGATGGCACCCGCCCGCTGAGCCGACGGCGGAGCTCGTAGAGACGGCGAACTCCGAACGAGCTCACGCAGACCCGCTCGTGCGCCTCGTACTCATCAATGGTCGATGCGAGCACCGACACCGCCGCGGGTGACTTGGTATCGATGTTGAACCTGGCATCAGGAAACTCCGACAACAGATCGGCGAGCCGCGGAATGGGATCTATCCCGTGGATTCTCGCCTCGGAGATCTCTGCATAGGTCATGCTGGCGATCGCACCCTTGCGATCGGTCACTCGATCGAGCACCGCATCATGGAAGGCCAGCAACTCCCCATCACGCGTGGCGTGCACGTCGGTCTCCAGGTAGCGATAGCCGAGAGCGACCGCCTCCTTGAAGGCGTGCATGCTGTTCTCGCGATGGAGGTTGGGCTCATACGTTGCCCCGCCGCGATGCGCGAATGGCGTGAAGGGTACATCGAAGAACGCATAGTCTGCGGCCCTCATGGCCTCATTGTGCCTTCGCGGCGGTTATAACCCCGGCAGGCGCTGCAGCAAGAGATTGACCGATCCAGGCAGCCAGCCAGGCACCCCCAGCGCAAGCATGTAGGCATACCCCAGGAGCCCACAGCAGCTGAAGAAGGCCACCCAGAACGCTGTCTTCCTCCCGGCCGACCAGGTGCGATAGCGATGCAGCTGCTTCTTGAACCACATCATGAGCTGATGCGCCCATTCGAACTCAGACGACCACACCGCCAGCCCGAGCAAGACCAACGGGATGCCACCCGGTCCCGGGAGGGGGCCGCTCACGATGCCCAGCGCGACCAGGATGAGGCCAAAGAATCCGACCGCGATGCGATAGACAGCCAACTTTCGCTTGTCTTCTCTGATCTTGCGACGCCACCGCCAGCGGTCCTCTTCGGGTTCGATGAGGATGTGGTGATGGTGATTCTCGAGCGGGGGGTCCGATAGTGGGCCGCCCGCCTTCTGCGCTGTCGCGCCCGCGGGTGTGAGTGTCACCGTTGGCATCTCAGCGTCGCGCGAGTCACTCTCGTCGGCGCCAGATGACATGGGCACCACTCTAAGATGGCCCGCCAAAAAGCGCTGCACGTATCCAAATCGGCGTCCGCGAATCGCACGTAGCTAGGAGAATGACGCAGTGACGACGATCTTGTCGATTCAGTCATCGGTCGCCTACGGGCACGTCGGCAACAGCGCGGTCGCCTTTCCGCTGATGAGAATGGGCGTTGAGGTCTGGCCGGTGATCACCGTCCATTTCTCCAACCACACCGGCTACGAATCCTGGCGGGGGCCGCTGCTAAGCGCGGCAGATCTTGGCGATGTCGTGCGAGGAATCGACGAGCGCGGCGTACTCGGTCAGGTCGACGCGGTGCTCTCGGGCTATCAAGGCGGCGAGGACGTCGGCGCGATGATCTTGGAAGCTGTCGCGTTGGTCAAGCAACGCAACCCGGCTGCGATCTATTGCTGTGATCCGGTGCTGGGTGACGCGGACACTGGCAGCTATGTCTTGCCTGGAATTGCGGAGTTCATGCGAGAGCAGGTGGTGCATGCCGCGCAGATCATCACCCCGAACCAGTTCGAGCTGACCTCGCTGACCAGTCGACCTGTCTCGACGATGACGGAGGTGCTGGATGCCGCTGACGCTGCGCTGGCCCTCGGTCCGAAGGTGATATTGATCACAAGCGTGGTACGCCAGGATGCGCCGCCAGAGACCATCGACATGGTCGCCGTAGACGGTGATGGGGCGTGGTTGGTGTCCACACCCCACCTGCCACGCACGTTCACCGGCAGCGGCGATGTCACGGCGGCAACCTTCCTCGCAAACCTGCTGCGAGCCCAGGACCTACCGAGCGCTCTCGCTCGTACCGCGGCAGTCATGTATGGGCTTTTGAAGATCACAGCGGATACCGGTCGCGCTGAGCTGGCTCTCATCGCCGCGCAGGACGAGTACGTCCGTCCCAGCTATCGCTTCGAACCGGTCCGACTTCGCTAGGCATTGCCCGGGGCGCACATCTCGGTTCAGCGCATGGATCCGTTCAGTCTCGGAAGACCTCGATATTCGCTCCGAGAGCGTTCAGCCGGTTGGCGAGATCCTCGTAACCACGATTGATCACGTAGACATCCCGTAGTTGGGACTCACCGCGAGCGGCGAGCATGCCGAGCAAGATGCATACGGCCGGCCGCAGGGCTGGCGGACAGACCACCTGTTGGCCGCGCCAGCGCGTTGGTCCTTCGACGATGACCCGATGGGGATCCAGCAGCTGCACCCGAGCACCCAGCCGGTTCAGCTCGGTGAGATAGATCGCCCGGTTTTCATAGACCCAGTCGTGGATGATCGTCTTACCTTGAGCCGTGGCTGCGATCACGGCGAAGAACGGCAGATTGTCGATGTTGAGCCCCGGGAACGGCATGGGATGAATCTTGTCGATGGGGGAGCGGAGCTGCGATGGCCGAACTCCCAGGTCCACGAGGCGGGTGTGACCATTCTCGGCGACATACTCAGAACTGAGTGAGTAGTCCAAGCCCATTTCTTCCAAGATCGCGAGCTCGATTTCGAGGAACTCGATGGGCGCTCGCTCGATCGTCAGGTCCGATTGGGTGACGATGGCGGCTGTAAGCAGGCTCATGGCCTCAATGGGATCCTCGGACGGGGCAAACTCGACATCGGTATTGATGCTGTCGACCCCGTGGATCCGCAGCGTGGTTGTTCCGATGCCATCGATCTCCACCCCGAGGTGGGTGAGGAAGATGCAGAGATCCTGGACCATGTAGTTCGGGCTGGCATTGCGCAGGACTGTCACCCCGGGCGACAGCGCAGCGGCGAGCAAGGCGTTCTCGGTCACGGTGTCGCCGCGTTCGGTCAGGGTGATCGGCCGCAACGGTTCCACCGACTCATCCACTGTGCAGTGGTAGAAGCCGTCGGTCGGGTGCACGTGTAAGCCAAATCGCCTGAGCACCTGCAGGTGCGGTTCGATGGTGCGCCTCCCGATGTCGCACCCTCCGGCGTACGGAAGTTTGAAGTTCGTGTAGGAGTGCAGCAGCGGGCCGAGGAACATGATCACCGAGCGGGTGCGCCGTGCCGCCTCGAGATCCATCTCATCCAGTGAGAGCTCTGCTGGCCGTACCAGCTCAAGATCATTGCCGTCAGAGGACCAGCTGGCCCTGACCCCGATGCTGGTGAGCACCTCGACGATCCGGTTGACCTCCTCGATCTTGGCAATGCCGCGAATGATCGTGCTGCCGCGATTGAGCAAGGACGCGCATAGCAAGGCAACTGAGGCGTTCTTCGACGATCGCACACCGATGGTGCCGGTCAGATTTGCACCGCCCTGGACACGCAAGTGCTGCGGTCCGCTGCCCACTGAAATCAGCGGGGAGTCAAGCGCCTCAGCGATGCGGTTCACCATCTCCAGACTGAGGTTTTGGTTTCCGGCCTCGATGCGATGTACCGCGCTTTGGCTCGTCCCGAGAACGTCGGCAAGCTGCGTCTGTGTCAGGCCGCGGTGCTTGCGCGCGTCACGGATCAAGCTGCCGATCCGGTCCAAGTAGGTTTCAGTCATTGTCGGTCACCCGGGCACGATAACTCATATATGAGATACTTTGTGGACAACTCACCGATTTGATGGCCAATTGGTAACGACGGGCCGGCTGTGATAGTCGTTCGGTGACGGGCCACGACCATAGCAGGCCCGATGGCCGAGTCCCAAGAGCGCACCCTAAAGTTGGGCCATGGCTGCGCATTTCGAGGTCGTCATCCTGGGTGCTGGACCCGGCGGTTATGTAGCCGCGGTCCGCGCGGGACAACTGGGCCTGACAACCGCCATCATCGAGCTGAAGTACTGGGGTGGTGTCTGCAACAACGTCGGATGCATTCCCACCAAGGCGTTGCTGCGGAACGCAGAGATCGCGCACATCTTCAACCACGAGGCGGATGTCTTCGGGATCACTGGCGATGTGACGTTCGACTTCGGAGCGGCGTGGAAGCGCAGCCGCGCGGCGGCTGATCGAATGGCCAAGGGCGTGCACTACTTGATGAAGAAGAACAAAGTCACCGAAATCGACGGCTGGGCCACGTTTACCGACGACCACACCCTCAGCGTCGACGGTCCGAACGGCACCGAGACGATCACCTTTGACAACGTGATCATCGCTGCTGGAGCGACGACCCGCTTGCTACCAGGAACATCGCTGAGCGAACGCGTGGTCACCTACGAAGAGCAGATCATGACCGACAGCCTGCCTGGGTCGATCATCATTGCCGGGGCTGGTGCGATCGGTGTCGAATTCGCCTACATCATGGCCAACTACGGCGTGCAGGTGACCTTGGTGGAGTTCCTTGATCGCCTCGTGCCTCTAGAAGAACCTGAGGTGTCCGCCGAACTTGCCAAGGCATACAAGAAGCTCGGGGTAACCGTGTTCGTCGGCACCAAGGTTGAGGCGATCGACGATTCAGGCGAGAAGGTCACGGTCACCGTCTCTCCCGCGAAGGGCGGCGAGAGTCGGATCCTGGAGGCCGACAAGGTCCTGCAGGCGATTGGATTCGCCCCGCGGACCGGGGGCTACGGGCTGGAAAGTACTGGTGTCAAGCTCGCCGACCGCGGTGCGATCGAGATCGACGACTACATGCGCACCAACGTGTCGCACATTTACGCCATCGGCGACTGCACCGGCAAACTCCTGCTGGCACATACGGCTGAGGCGCAGGCAATGGTTGCGGCCGAGACTATTGCGGGCGCCGACACCATGCCGGTGAACTATGACATGATCCCGCGAGCCACCTACTGTCAACCGCAGATCGGTTCGTTCGGGTACTCCGAACAACAGGCAAAGGACAAGGGTTACGACGTCAAGACGGCCAAGTTCCCGTTCAGTGCAAACGGCAAGGCACACGGGCTGGGGGAGACCGCAGGCTTTGTCAAGATCGTCGCCGACGCCAAGTACGGGGAGATCCTGGGTCTTCACATGATCGGACCAGAGGTGACCGAGCTGCTACCTGAGCTGACGCTGGCACAGCTGTGGGACCTGACCGCTGAGGAGGTCGCGCGTAATGTTCACGCGCATCCGACACTCTCCGAGGCGCTCAAGGAAGTCGCCCACGGCATCTCCGGTCACATGATCAACTTGTAGCAACCGAGCACAGCTCAACTGTGTGAGACGTAGCCCTCCAGCTGATCACGTTCGAACTCGATCTGGGAGATGTGTGACTTCACGACGTCACCGATGCTCACCAGGCCTGCCAGTCGTCCGAAGTCATCGACAACCGGCAAGTGCCGGATACGTTTCTCCGTCATGGTGTTCATCAGCGACTGTACCGACTCGGCCGGTCGACAGGTGAGCACCTCACTCGTCATCACGGTCGAGACCGGTGAGTCGAGAAAATCGGGTCCATCACAGAGCCGACGTACCACGTCGCGCTCAGTCAGGATGCCTGAGATTTCTTTTCCGTCGGTGGATACCACGACGGCCCCGAGGTTGTACTCCTTGAGCAGCACGAGGGCTTCTGACACTGATGTCGTCGGCCGGACAGTGATGACATCGAAGCCTTTGCCGCGTAGCAATTCGTAGATTCGCATCGCCAACCTCCTGACGCAGAAGGTTAGCTTGGCAGGCACTGCTTTGGGTAGGTTCAAATTCCAGCCTTGACGGTCAGTGGGACGCCGAGCCGTCATAGGCAGCTCGTGAAGATGAGCCGTGGGAGTGACGAACGTGATGATCGCCCGGCACACCGCAACGCCGCTACTGATCCTGCTGGCATGCACCGCTTGCGGGATGGGTGAGGATCCGCTCGGGCCACCGATCCTCGGTGCTGCCGACTCGGCACCTGCAACCAGCAGGCCGCCCAGCTATGTCATGTACGAATAGCCGGCGCCGCGACATCGACCACCGATCGGCTGGTTGTCAGCACCTGGCGGCACAATGACGCCATGACCAACGCGCCGATCTGGCTGACAGGAGATCCTGAAGCCGACCGCTTGCTTTCCGAGGACGACAACGCACTGCTCATCGGAATGGTGCTCGATCAGCAGGTGCCCATGGAGAAGGCCTTCAGCGGGCCACTGGTGATCGCGCAACGCATGGGTGGGCGATTCGATGTTGCTCAGATCGCTGCGATGAGTGAGGACGACTTCGTCGCACTGTGCTCTCAGCGTCCGGCCATTCACCGATTCCCAGCGGCGATGGCCAAGCGCGTACGCCAGCTGTGCCAGGTGCTGACCGAGGACTACGACGGCCAGGCGGCGAACATCTGGAAGGATGCCAAGTCTGGTGATGAGGTCAAGGCCAACCTGGCGCGGTTACCGGGTTTTGGAGCTGACAAGGCCGCGATCTTCACTGCGGTGCTCGGCAAACTGCGCGGAGTGACACCGGACGGCTGGCGCGCCGCCGCCGGCTACTACGGCGAGCCCGACACGTTCCGGTCGGTCGCCGACATCGTCGACGATGACTCGCTGCAGAAGGTGCGGGAGACCAAGAAGTCGGTCAAAGCGGCTAAGAAAGCAGTCGGCTAGGTCCGGATCCTCTGCCCGCAGGCTGAGCCGCGTTATCGGGCTTCGTGCTGGGGTATGACCATCACATGACCGCGAGCACGACGACCACAGAAGTCAGGCGCAGCCGGCCATACCACGCACTGGTTGGACTTGGACTGGTGAGCTACGGCCTGGTGCATCTCGTGCTGGCCTGGATTGCGCTTCAGCTCGCCTTCGGGAAGCGGGCTGAGGCCTCGCCGGAAGGCGCCTTGACTCAGCTGGGAAAGCAGCCGCTGGGCGGTGTGCTGCTGTGGATCATGGCAATCGGACTCCTGACACTCACGGTCTGGCAGGCCTTCGAGGCGGCGATCGGTCGCGAGGAGGCTGGCCGGGACAACCGGCTTCGCCGGCGACTCACGTCCGCCGGGCGGGCCATCGTCTACCTGGCCCTCGGCCTGCTCGCGATCGGGATCGCGACAAGGGCGGCATCCGGCTCTGGCAAAGGTGAAGAAACACTTAGCGCGAAGCTGATGAGCGTGCCATTCGGGCAGGTGCTCGTGGCCGCGGTCGGCGCTGTGGTGATCGGTGTTGGCATCGGCCAAATCGTCAAGGGCGTCAAGCAAAACTTCACCGAGGATCTCGACCGCGGTGTCTCGCCCGCTGTCCGGCGGCTCGGCACCATCGGCTACTGCGTCAAGGGAGTCGCCCTAGGCATCATTGGCGGATTGTTCATCTGGGCGGCGATCACCTACGACCCGAAGAAGGCGGGCGGCATGGATGCAGCGCTTACGACCGTACGCGACCAGCCGTTCGGCTCGGTGTTATTGGCGGTGATGGCGGCAGGCATCGCGTGCTTCGGCGTGTATTGCTTCTTCTGGGCGCGCATGGCGCGCTACTGACACCGTGCGCGGGTACGCGCCCATGTCCGACACGAACACGACCAGGCCGCCTTCGGCCTCGGTGCGGGGTCGCAGGAAGCCCTTGCCGGCGACTTTGTAGCCGGGCGTCTGATACCACTGCTCCTCGGTGGTGCCGGGCAAGGACAACGCGATTGCGCGGACGGCGGCCTCACTAGTCATCAACCGATCTCTTTCACAAGGACGCGTCCTCCCCGATGATGCTCTGGGATTCGTCCGCCGACTCGCCGTACGCGTAGTGCCTGGCTTGGTAGCAGTGCTGACTACGATCTCCGTCGCGTACCCGAATTGCCGAGGGGGAGGTTCGGCTGACAACCGACGCATTGCCAGGGCTCGCGAGTTCCTCGCCGATCTTGGTGTGCAAGTATCGGCATCCTGAGCTCTCTGCAGACCAGAGGACCCAAGATCGATTCCAAGATCAACTAGTGGGGGAGCGGGGTGGTCAGTTCCATGATCAACACCGAGCGGCCGATCGGCTACTGGCTGAAAAAACTGGACCGTCTCATCGACGGCCAATTCGAGCGTCAGCTCGGGGAGGCCGGACTGTCCCGCCGGCAGTGGCAGCTGCTCAACCTGCTCGAAGACGGTCCAAGGTCCGCGCCCGAACTGCAGACCGAGCTCGAACCTTTCCTGCAGGACGAGCCGGACGAGCTCAGCGAGGCGTTGTCGGGGTTGATCACTCGCGGCTGGGCAGCCTCCCAGGACAACGTGGTGAGCTTGACCGAAACTGGGCAGGCGCAGTTCGGCCTGGTCAGGACGAAGGTTACCCAGCTCCGTCAGTCCTCGATGGCCGGAATATCGCCTGAGGAGTACCAAGCCGCCGTCGGCGTTCTGAGCAAGATGGCCGCGAATCTCGAATTGGATTCGGAACTCAGGTAAGGGCCCGATCGGGCACTGAGGCTCGCCGCTGCACGGATTGGCTCGAGACGAAACGGCGTCGCTAGGCAACTTTGGCGCGACGTGGCACGATCACCTAAATGACCAGCAGACCCGCCGCGGAGCAGCACTTACGCGACCTCGCGCTGCTACGCCGCGTTCGCGACCGGATCGACCGGGAGTACGCGCAGCCGCTGGACGTCGAAGCGCTCGCCCGCGGCGTGAACATGTCGGGCGGGCACCTCAGCCGCCAGTTCCGGCTCGCCTACGGCGAGTCGCCGTACGGCTATCTGATGACGCGACGCATCGAGCGCGCGATGGCGCTGCTGCGTCGTGGCGACCTCAGCGTCACCGAGGTGTGTTTCGCGGTCGGCTGCTCCTCGCTGGGCACTTTCAGCACGCGCTTCACCGAGTTGGTCGGTGTGCCGCCCAGCACCTACCGGCGCCATGAGGCGCGCGCGACGGCGGGGATGCCAGCATGCGTCGCGAAACAGGTGACCAGACCGATCAGGAATCGAGAAGCGCCGGCCCCCGAGCCGCAACTAGCGTGACGGCCATGGACATCACCATCCACGCCAGCTTCCTCCCGCACACGGACCCGGACGCCTCCCTCGCCTTCTACCGCGACACCCTCGGCTTCGAGATCCGCAACGATGTCGGCTATGGGGGCATGCGCTGGATCACGGTCGGCCCCGCCGACCAACCCGACACGTCCATCGTCCTGCACCCGCCGGCCATCCCCGGCATCACCGACGACGAGCGCCGCACCATCCTCGAGCTGATGGCCAAGGGCAGCTACTTCGGCGTCAACCTGGCCACCGCCGACCTCGACGGCACCTTCGCAAAGCTGGAGGCCAGCGGCGCAGAAGTGGTCCAGGAACCGACCGAGCAGCCGTACGGTGTCCGCGACTGCGCATTCCGCGATCCTGCGGGCAACCTGCTCCGCATCCAGGAGCGCTGAGTCGACTCAGGCAGGCTGTTACCGTCCCGCTGCTGGATTCTTGGCAGCCTCCTGAACCGTCAGCTCGGCCGCCGGGTCTGCCTCCAGCCGTTCGTCCGGTATAGCCACACCGCTGCGGAGCGAGCGGCCGTACGTGCCGTCATCGACCCGCTGTAGCGCACGATCCAGCTTCGCGAGCCGGTCCCGCAGGCCGGCTGCCGTGGCGTCGTCGACGCCCTGCGCAGCAAGTGGCTGCGCAGGATACCTAGCATCGCGTTCGGCTTCGTGATCATCTGCTCGCGCCGCGTCGAGAGCGGCCAACAGTTGCTGCACCCGAGCACGTTCAGCGGCCAGTAGTGATCGGGCCCGTTCCAGCTCCATCGAACTGCACCTCCGTCTGTCATCGTCTGCAAATGATCAATATGTCTAGTCCTACTCTGCCGATAGGCCGCGCACCAGCGCACCACGCGATGTGCACTACGGCGGGGATGCCGCTGCGCCTGGCGAAACAGGTAACCAGAACGATCAGAAATCGAGAAGCGTAGGTCAGGAGCCCCAACTAGCCTGACCGGCAGGGACATCACCGGAGGAGACGGGTGCCCGATCTAGCAGATGGAGAAACAATGAGCATGGCCACGAAGACGGACGCGCCGTCGCCTGCGCTGCACGGTGCCGACAGCCACGACCTGATTCGCGTGCACGGCGCGCGTGTGAACAACCTCAAGGACGTCAGCATCGAGCTCCCGAAGCGTCGGCTGACGGTGTTCACCGGCGTCTCCGGGTCGGGCAAGAGCTCGCTGGTGTTCGACACGATCGCCGCGGAGTCGCAGCGGCTCATCAACGAGACCTACAGCGCTTTCGTGCAGGGCTTCATGCCGACGCTGGCGCGGCCGGAGGTCGACTTCCTCGATGGCCTGACGACGGCCATCATCGTGGACCAGGAGCGGATGGGCGCCAACCCGCGCTCCACCGTCGGCACCGCCACGGACGCCAACGCGATGCTTCGCATCCTGTTCAGCCGACTCGGGAAGCCGCACATCGGGCCTCCGGTCGCCTACTCGTTCAACATCCCGACCAGGACAGCGAGCGGGATAATGACCGCGGACAAGGGTCAGGGCGAGAAAACCATCGTGCGCAAAGTCGTCTACCAGGGCGGCATGTGTCCGCGCTGCGAGGGCATGGGCTCGGTCAACGACTTCGACCTGACTGCGCTCTACGACGACACTAAGTCGCTCAGCGAGGGCGCCCTGACCATCCCCGGCTACAGCATGGACGGCTGGTACGGCCGCATCTTCAGCGGGTCCGGCTACTTCGACATGGACAAACCGATCGGCAAGTACACCAAGAAGGAGCTGCACGACCTGCTCTACCGGGAGCCTACGAAGATCAAGGTGGAGGGCATCAATCTGACCTACGAGGGCGTGATCCCCAAGATCCAGAAGTCGATGCTCGCCAAGGACGTGGACGCGATGCAGCCGCACATCCGCGCCTTCGTGGAACGTGCGATCACCTTCACGACCTGTCCTGACTGTGACGGCACCCGTCTCGGCAACGAGGCCCGGTCGTCGAAGATCAAGGGGAAGAACATCGCCGACGTTTGCTCGATGCAGCTCACCGACCTGGCGGACTGGGTCCGGGATCTCGACGAGCCATCGGTGGCCCCGTTGCTCGGTGGGTTGCAGCACCTCCTCGACGCGTTCGCGGAGATCGGCTTGGGCTACCTCTCGCTAGACCGTCCGTCGGGCACCCTCTCCGGGGGAGAGGCACAGCGCACCAAGATGATCCGCCACCTCGGCTCGTCCCTGACCGATGTCACCTACGTCTTCGACGAGCCCACGATCGGCCTGCACCCCCATGACATCGAGCGGATGAACGACCTGCTGCTGCAGCTGCGGGACAAGGGCAACACCGTGCTCGTCGTCGAGCACAAGCCCGAGACGATCGCGATCGCCGACCACGTCGTCGACCTCGGGCCCGGCGCCGGCACGGGGGGCGGCACCATCTGCTTCGAGGGCACTGTTGAGGGGCTCCGCAGGACTGACACCACCACCGGCCGCCATCTCGACGACCGGGCATCCCTCAAGGAGTCGGTGCGTTCGTCCTCCGGCACCCTGGAGGTCCGCGGCGCGTCGACGCACAACCTCCGAGACGTGGACGTCGACATCCCGCTCGGGATGCTCTGCGTGGTCACGGGTGTCGCCGGCTCCGGCAAGAGCTCGCTGATCCACGGCTCCGTCTCCCGCCGCGACGGCGTGGTGGTGATTGACCAGGGCGCGATACGCGGCTCGCGACGCAGCAATCCGGCGACCTACACCGGCCTGCTGGAACCGATCCGGAAGGCGTTCGCGAAGGCCAACGGCGTGAAGCCGGCGCTCTTCAGCTCCAACTCTGAGGGCGCCTGCCCGAGCTGCAACGGCGCCGGCGTCATCTACACCGAGCTGGGCATCATGAATACCGTCGAGTCCACCTGCGAGGAGTGCGAGGGGAAGCGCTTCCAGGCGTCGGTGCTGGAGTACACGCTCGGCGGCCGGAACATCGCTGAAGTGCTCGCGATGCCGGTGACCGAGGCTCTCGAGTTCTTCGACCAGGGCGAAGCACGCACCCCGGCCGCCCACAAGATCCTCGACCGGCTGGCCGACGTCGGGCTCGGCTACGTCAGCCTCGGCCAACCGCTCACCACGCTGTCCGGCGGCGAGCGGCAGCGACTCAAGTTGGCCACGCAGATGGCCGAGAAGGGCGACCTCTACGTCCTCGACGAACCGACCACCGGACTCCACCTCGCCGACGTCGAGCAGCTGCTCGGCCTGCTCGACCGGCTCGTTGACTCCGGCAAGTCGGTCATCGTCATCGCGCACCACCAGGCGGTCATGGCACGCGCCGACTGGATCATCGACCTTGGCCCCGGCGCCGGCCACGACGGCGGCCGGATTGTCTTCGAAGGCACGCCTGCGGCGTTGGTGGCGGCCCGCTCAACACTCACCGGCGAGCACCTTGCGGCTTACGTTGGAACCTGACCGAGGGCCGGCGGACATTTGGTGAAACGGGTTCTCTTAGCTACTTCGACTCGTTGCCCTCTTGGTTGTCCGATAAGGAACATTATGTCATTTGGAACTGGAGCGTCGGTGCTCTCGGACGACGCAGGCCCGACCGTCCTCCCCTGCCGGAGCTGAGCTAGACGACGCCCTCCGGACTGGCCCCCTCGACCTGGACGCCCTGGGCGGCGATGCGTTCGATTTCGGCCATATCGTCATCGCTGAGCTCGACGTCGGCGGCGGCCAGACTTCGCTCGATGTTGGCCCGGCTACGGGCGCCGACGATCGCCACATGTACGCCGGGCTTGGCCAGCGCCCAGGCGATTGCGAGCTGACTGACATGCAGCCCCCGCTGCTGGGCGAACTCGGCGAGCTCGGCCACGACAGCCAGGTTCTGCTCAAGCTTTCCTCCCGTGTAGGCGCTGGCCCGGCGGCGCCAGTCGTCCTCCTCGAATGTGGTGTCCTTGGTCATTCGCCCGGTCAGCAGCCCACTTCCGAGCGGGCTGTAGACCAAGACCCCGATGTTGTGCTCGATGCAGTACGGCAACACCTCGGCCTCGATTCCGCGGCGAAACAAGTGATACGGCGGCTGCAGCGTCTCCACCGGCCGGACAGTCGAGAATGCCTCCATCTGTTCGGCATCGAAGTTCGAGACGCCGACGTGCCGGATCAGCCCTTCAGCCACCATCTCCTGGAGATATCCAGCGGTGTCCTCAAAGGCTGTCCGCTCGTCGGGCCAGTGCACCTGATAGAGGTCGATGTAATCCACGCCCAGTGCCGCCAAACTGGAGTGAACGCCTTCGCGGAGCCATTGCCGGCTGCTGTCGCGAGCGGGATCCTTTCCGGGATTGATACCGCCCTTGGTGGCAATGATCACCGAGTCCCGGTTGGTGTCGAGTTCATGACGAAGGGCCTCGCCGAGCATCCGTTCGGAAGCTCCGAATCCGTACGCCTGGGCGGTGTCGAAGAAGCTGACCCCGAGGTCGATTGCGTGCCGGATCGCCGCCTTGGCCTCATCGGCGTCGACGGAACCCCACTCCCCGCCCAGCTGCCATGTGCCGAAGGCGATCCGCGAGACCTCCAATTTCGACCTGCCCAAAGTGATCGTCTGCATGCCTCAACCCTCTCTGGTGCCGGTTTGTGGTCGCCAGCCGGGGCTGGCCAGCCATTTGGATATCGCGTTGACGTGTCACGGCGATGTCGGGTGCATAGCCGCGCACTGGGCGGCCCGGCTCTGCATCGTCGTCCGCTCCACGCCGTTCTGCGTTAGCTCGGCTGCGCGCAGAAAGTGCTGTCGAGCCTGCTCGTGCGCACCAGAGCGACACAACAGGTCACCGGCCACAGCAGACAGCAGGTGATAGTCCCGCATGCCTGCGACGTCGAACAACGGAAGCACAATCTCCAGCCCCGCCTCAGGGCCGAAGGCCTGCGCGGTCGCTACCCCGCGATTGAGCTCGACGACCGGTGACGGGCTGATCCGTACGAGGCCGTCGTACAACGCGGTGATCCGTTCCCAATCGGTGTCCTCGGCGAGCGTGGCCCGAGCGTGACAGGCCGCTATCGCCGCCTGCAGGGCGTACGGACCAACCGTGCCGCCGAGCCGCTCGATCCGGTCAATATTCGCCAGGCCGCGATGGATCAGGAGGCGGTCCCAGCGGGTGCGGTCCTGGTCAAGCAGGAGCACCGGCTCGCCGTTCGGTCCGGTGCGGGCCCGTAGCCGGGAGGCCTGGAGCTCGATCAGCGAGAGCAGGCCCAGCGTCTCGGTGTCGGACGGTGTCAGTGCCGCCAGCATCCGGCCGAGCCGGAGCGCCTCCGCGCACAGGTCGCCGCGCATCCACTGATCGCCGCTGGTGGCTGTGTAGCCCTCGTTGAAGACTAGGTAGATGACCTCGCGCACGGCATCGAGGCGTGCCGGCCGCTCCGATTCCGAGGGGAGCTCGAACCGCACCTTCGCCGCGGCGAGGGTGCGCTTTGCCCGCACGATGCGCTGGGCGATGGTCGATGCGGGGGTTAGAAACGCACGAGCGACATCGTCGGTGCTCAGGCCGCACACGAGCTTGAGGGTAAGGGCGGAGCGCGCGTCCGGCGACAGAATGGGGTGGCAGGCCATGAAGATCAATCCGAGCAGGTCGTCGGCCAGATCGCCGTCGACGATCTTGTCCAGGTCGTACTCCTGCGCTTGCGGTTGCGAGGCGGCCACCAGGTGGTACTTGCCGCGCTGAGTGTCGCGGCGGCGGATCCGGTCGACGGCAAGGTACCGCGCGGTCGTGTTCAGCCATGCCGCCGGGTTGTCAGGCACGCCGTCCTCCCGCCACTTCTGGACCGCCGCCACGAAGGCGTCCTGGGCGAGCTCCTCGGCGGTGTCGAGGTCACCGACCTGACGGGTCAGCCGGGCGATCACGCGCGCGGACTCGACCCGCCACAGCGCCGCCAACTGTTGGTCGAGCTCGTCCTCCGGCTGGCGGCGAGGCGAGGTCTCGGGATGGTCGGTCACGGTGCTGTGGCGGTCGAATCGGCGAGGACTACTGCGTTTCCTGTTGGAGGTCTTCGAACTCAA
>Ga0075424_100001027_pt1 | contig 23682 bp, 15 predicted proteins | sample SoiMethybrSBSTD3_FD_75301 | JGI IMG/M metagenome (GOLD analysis project Ga0075424, IMG submission 75301) | Bulk soil microbial communities from a Populus tree surrounding site in Tennessee, USA - Soil MetaG P. TD hybrid SBSTD3 | ecosystem: Environmental > Terrestrial > Soil > Tree plantation... | reverse complement strand
AGCGGCGGTGCGAAGATCATCGTCTTCGATGAGCCGACGAGCAGCCTCAGTCAGGTGGAAGCGGATCGTCTGTACGAGCTGATCGGGCGACTCACGGACCGCGGTGTGGCGTGCATCTACGTCTCGCATCGCATGCCGGAGGTCTTCAAGCTGTGCGACACCGTCAGCGTGCTCCGCGATGGGCAGCACGTTGGGACACGGCCCATCGACGGGCTATCGGAGCATGAGCTCGTCCAGATGATGATCGGCCGCCCGCTGGCCGAGTACGTGGCGCGTCGCGAGGGGGTCATCATCGGCGACGAGGTGCTTCGTGTCGAAGAGCTGTCGTCGCCCGGAAAGTTCGAGGCGATCTCGTTCTCGCTGCGATCGGGCGAGGTGTTAGGCATCGCGGGGCTCGTCGGGGCAGGGCGCTCGGAGCTGGCCCAGGCACTGTTCGGCCTGGATCCCGTCCGCCGCGGGACGATCGTGATTGGTGGCCAACCCGCCCGCGTGAACACGCCGGCCGAGGCGATCGCGTTAGGCATCGGGTTGGTGCCGGAGGACCGGAAGCGGCAGGGCCTCGTACCGCAGGAGAGCGGCGTGCACAATCTCTCGCTCGCGATCCTGCGCCGGCTCGCGCGGTTCAGCTGGCTACGCCACCGCGAGGAACGGCGCATCGCGAACGAGTTCTTCGAGCGCCTCCGCGTCCGGGCGCCGTCGCTCGATACGGTCGTGGCCGGGCTGTCGGGCGGGAATCAGCAGAAGATCGTCCTCGCCCGATGGCTCGCCGCCGCTTCGCGGGTCCTGATTCTCGACGAGCCGACCCGCGGTGTGGACGTGGGGGCGAAGGCGGAGATCCACGCGCTGATCGGTGAGCTCGCGAATCAGGGCGCGGCGATCCTGCTGATCTCGAGCGAGCTGCCGGAAGTCCTGACGCTCTCGCAGCGCATCCTCGTGCTCCGGGCCGGGCGAATCGTGGGCGAAGTGACGCAAGCACAGGCGACGCAGGATGGGCTGCTGCGTATGATGGCCGGCTTGGGCGAGGCAGCGCCGCGGATCAAGGGGTCAGAACCCTTGAACTGAAGCGTCGGGGTCAGATCACCGGATCTGACCCCTCAGATCTGACCCCTCAGATCTGACCCCTCAGATCTGACCCCCCAGATCTGACCCCAGGAGCCCACGACGCCACCCCTCCCTCGGCGTCGCGAGACCAGATGGCACAGGCGTCGTGACGGTTTGGTGACTCTTGACACAAGAAATCTCGTTCATAGAATCGTGTCACTATGTCACCTTATCACCTTGTTGGCTGACGTGTTTATCGCCTGACCTCACGCCCCTCCGGAGGTAACGACTGATGGTACGCCGGACTCTCCTTGCGATACTCGCCGTGTTCACCTCGGTGGCCACTGCTCAGGCGCAAGCCGGTGGGCGGATCACCGGGACGGTGACGTCGGCTGACGGTGGTCGCCCGATTCCACTCGTTCAGGTCACTGTGACCGGCACCGCTCGTGGCGCGCTCACTGACTCCGCCGGGCGCTTCACAATTACCGGCGTGCCGGCCGGGACGCAGACCGTCCTCGCGCGCAGCATCGGCTGGGCTCAGGGGACCAAGGAAGTTCCTGTCGCCGCCGGCCAATCGGTGACCGTGAATTTCGCGCTCGAATCCGCACCGACGCAGCTCAATCCGCTCGTGGTGACCGGATACGGCGACGTCGACCGCCGCCGCGTCGTCGGCGCCGTCGCGACAGTCCCCGCCGAGAAGCTGCTGGAGATCCCGACCGAGAACCCTATGAAGTCGCTGCAGGGCAGGGTTGCCGGCGTGGAAATCGTGGCCGCGACCAACGAGCCGGGCGCTGCCATGAACGTCCGCGTGCGCGGCGTCCGCTCGCTCACCGCGAGCAACGATCCACTCTTCGTGGTGGATGGAGTCCCAATCAGTGGCGGCATCCAGGACTTCAACCCGCAGCAGATCGAATCCATCGACGTGCTGAAGGACGCAGCCGCGACCGCCGTCTACGGCAGCCGCGGCGCGAACGGCGTCATCATCGTGACGACGAAGAAGGGCACGAAAGACGGCAAGCTGCACACGAGCTACAACGCGGACATGTACTACGGGACGCAGCAGCCGGTGCAGCTCATCCCGATGATGAACCTGGATCAGTACGTCCGGTACATGAAGGACGCGGCCGCGGCGAACAGCCAGGACACGAGTCTCGCGAAGATCTTCACCGCCAAGCAGCAGTACGCGATTCAGAACAACATCTGGACCGACTGGCAGGACGCGGTTCTGCGCGACGGACTTCAGCGGAGTCTCCAGGCCGGCCTGACCGGGTCCACCACCGACAACCGGTTTGCTCTCTCTGGCAACTACTTCGATCAGAAGGGCGTCATACCCGGCCAGGGATACAAGCGCGGTGCCGGGTACGCGTCGGTCGAGCATCAGTCCAGACGGCTACGCGTGGGACTCAGCGCGAATGCCTCGCGCATCGACACGGATCAGGGTGAGGGTGGGGCGGCGTACGGTTACGTGCTCGCGATGACCCCCCTCGGCCGTCCGACGAACTTCACGAATCCCGACTCGGCGGGCCTGCTCGATCCGCGCCCCGACGACGACCAGCTCAACATCAATCCGGTGCTCGAGTCGCAGTCCGCGATTCGCGAGCAGATCGTGAACCGCGTGTTCGGCTCGGTGTACGCGGAGCTTCAGATCACGGATGGCCTGACGTATCGCGTGAACGTCGGCCCGGACTACACACAGCTGACGAACGGCTGCTACAACGGGCCGTGGACGCACGGCACCTGCGCCAACCTCGGCGCGAACAGCTCCAATCAGGGACAGCCGCCGCAGGCCGGCCAGTTCAACCAGCAGGACTTCGCCTATACGGTCGACAACCTCGTTCGCTACGACCACAACCTTGGAGTAGCTCACCACCTCGACCTGACGGGGCTGTACAGCATCCAACACGATCGGTTCACGAAAGACTCGTTGTACGCGACGAACCTCCCGTACCCGACGCAGCTCTGGTACGACCTCGGCTCCGGGACGGCAGGCAACGAGGTGAGTCGCATCTCGGAATGGGCGCTGCAGTCGTACATGGGGCGCGTCAACTATACGCTCCTCGACAAGTACACGGCGTCGTTCACGGTGCGTGCGGACGGATCGAGCCGTCTGGCGCCAGGCCACAAGTGGGCCACGTTCCCCTCGTTAGGCCTCGCCTGGCAGCTCGGCGACGAGCCGTTCATGCGTCGGTTCGGCGCCATCAACTCGCTCAAGCTGCGCGGCAGCTGGGGCGTCACCGGCAACACGGCGGTCAATCCGTACCAGACCCAGGGCACGCTGGCGTCGAAGCTCTACACCTTCGGCGCGGCGCGTGTCCGCGGCTACAAGCCCGGCACGATTCCGAACCCCGATCTCAAGTGGGAGAAGACCGCGAACACCGACATTGGTCTCGAGTACGCGCTCTTCGACAGCCGCGTGTCGGGCAGCGTGGACGTCTACAACTCGACGACGGACGACCTCCTTCTGACCCGTTTGCTGCCGGTCACGTCGGGGTTCACCTCGACGCTGCAGAACGTCGGCGCGACGAAGAACAAGGGCGTCGAGCTCACGCTGTCGACCGTGAACCTCCGGAACTGGCACGGCGTCACGTGGACGATGGACGTCAACTGGGCGCATAACGAGAACGAGATCACGGCGCTGCAGACCGGCTCCAAGTCCGACGTCGGCAACCTCTGGTTCGTGGGCAAGTCGATTAACCTCTGCAACCCGATCCAGGGCAGCGCGTCGGCATGCACGGGTGATCCACAGCGCCGGATCTTCTACGACTACAAGTGGCAAGGCGTGTGGCAGTACAAGGACTCGCTCGCGATGAAGGCGTTCAACGCGAACGGCAGCACGTTCAAGTTCGGCGATCCGCGCGTGGCCGACATCAACGGCGACGGCAAGATCACGACCGACGATCGCACGTTCCTCGGCGACAGCTACCCGGCGTGGACGGGGAGCCTCTACAACCGGTTCACGTGGAAGGGCTTCGACATCTCGGGGCTGATCACGGCCAAGTGGGACTACATGTTCATCGACGGGACGCCGCGCAGCTATTTCGGCCGCTTCAACAACGTGGCCGACCTGGACTACTGGACGCCGACCAACCCGACGAACAAAAACCCGGCGCCGACAACCGGCGCGACGGACCGGCTCTACGCGAACACGCGGCTCTATCGCGACGGCTCGCACTGGCGCATCCGGAACATCACGGCGGGCTATACCCTGAACCCTGATTGGGCGGGCCGCATCAGCGCGCGCAGCGTTCGCTTCTTCGCGACGGCGCAGGACCCGTACGTCCACACCGACTACATCGGCATCGACCCGGAGGTCGGCGGCGCGGTGCCGACGCTGCGCACGATCCTCATCGGTTCGAACATCGCCTGGTAATCGCGCACCCTAACGAGACCTACACATGAAACGCTTCCTTCTGTGCACGCTCGCGTTCGGGGTCGTCGGATGCGTGGACCTCGACGAAGAGCTGATCAGCGGTGTGAGCAGCCAGTATTACTCCACACCCGACGGGCTCAATGCAGCCGTCGTCGCCAGCTATAGTCAGTTGCGCAGCTTCTACGGTCGTGAGCAGCTCCTGTCGCTCACGCAGGTCGGCACCGACACGTGGATGGCGGCGGACCAGGCAGGATCGAACAACAAGGATTTCGACAACTACGGCGGCGGGTTGAACCCGACAGTGGCGCCGCTGGCCAACACGTGGAACCCGGCGTATCAGGCCATCAACACCCTCAACGCCGCGCTCGAGCGCGGCCCGAGCACGGAAGGCATCGCGCCGAGCGTCAAGAAGACCCTGCTCGCGGAGGCGCACTTCCTCCGCGCGCTCAACTACTTCACGCTCGTGCAGACGTTCGGCGACGTGACGCTTCAGTTGAAAGAGAACCAGGGTGTGGTCGCGACGGCGGTTCGTGATTCGGCAGCCGCCGTTTATCGCGCCATCATCGCCGATCTCGACACCGCGGTGACCGACCTGCCGGTGACGCAGACCGATTTCGGTCGCGCGACCAGGGGTGCGGCGCTGACCTTGCGGTCCAAGGTGTACCTAACGCGGGCGTACAAGCCCTACTCACCGGGCAAGCAGGCCGACTTCCAGGCCGCGCTGGCTGACGCGAAGGCAGTGATCAACTCCGGCACGTACCAGCTCGAGCCAGTGTTCGCCGACCTGTGGTGTGCGTCGCGCGCCGCAGACCCGAATCGGACCGGCTACTGCGAGAACACAGGGTATCAGGGGAACAAGAAGGAGTTCGTCTTCACCGTCCAGTTCTCGTACGACCTCACGCACTACGACGGCCCCGACCAGTACAACTATTTGCACCTGGTCTACCTCGGTCGCTACGACAACAACGGCGTCTGGGCTGGCACCCCGCGCGATCTCAACAACGGGCGCCCATTTCGTCGCTTGATGCCGACGCCGTACGAGCTCAGTCTCTGGAACAAGTGGACCGGAACGCCGGGCGCGAGTGACGTTCTCGACACGCGGTTCGATGGTTCTTTCCAGACGGTGTGGATCGCCACGACTGGAAACGTGAGGAATCCGGCAGGCACGTGCCCGGCCTGTACGAGCAACGGCGTGATCAACGTCGGCGATACCGCGGCGTTCATGCCTAACTACCCGGTCACGAACGCGTTCCGTCAGAGCAAGCCGTACATGGTTCTCACCCCTTGCCCAAGCAACCAGACCGACGTCACCGCGGCCGGATACTGCGGCGATCGCAACAACGCGAACGATGGCTACACGAACTGGCAGATGTATCCGTCGCTCAAGAAGTACCAGGACAACCTGCGCGCGAACCTCACGGCGCAGGAAGGCGGCAAGGTGTTCGTGATCTTCCGGCTCGGCGAGGTCTACCTGCTCGCGGCGGAGGCAGACCTCGGTCTGAACAACACGGCCGAGGCGGCGACGTTCATCAACGTGCTCCACCGGCGTGCGGCAAGCCCGGCGCACAAGAACGATTACGATATTACCGCCGGTCAGGTGACGCTCGACTACATCATGGACGAGCGTGAGCGTGAATTGGCGGGCGAGTTCAATCGCTGGTACGATCTGGTGCGTCCGGGCGCGGACTTCTTCGTGAACCGCGTGAAGAGGTACAACCCGCACGCGACGTCGATTGCGTTGAAGCACGCGCTCCGACCGATTCCACAGTCGCAGATCGACGGTGTAGTGGAAGGACCTAAGTATCCGCAGAATCCAGGGTATTGACAACCAACATCGCACAGCCGCCTAACGTTGTCCCCTACCGCGACGCGTCGCTCTCCGCCGAGCAGCGCGTTGCGGACCTCCTCGCGCGCATGACGCTCGAGGAGAAGGCGGCGCAGATGATGTGCGTCTGGCAGCGGAAGGCCGATACCCTCGTCGATGCAACTGGCGCGTTCGATCTCGAGAAGGCGCGTCGCGCGTTCGGGCATGGCAACGGGCTCGGCCAGGTCGGCCGGCCGAGCGACGCAGGGTCGAGTGGCCACGAGCCGGAGAAGGGCCGCAATCCGCGCGCGATGGCCGAGCTCACGAATGCCATCCAGCGCTTCTTCATCGAGGAGAGCCGGTTAGGCATCCCGGTCATCTTTCACGAGGAATGCCTCCACGGCCACGCCGCCGTCGGCGGCACGAGCTTCCCGCAGCCCATCGGCCTCGCGGGAACGTTCAACCCGGCGCTCGTCGAGTCGCTCTACGCGATGACGGCCGAGGAAGCGCGCGTGCGCGGGACGCATCAGGCTCTGACACCCGTGGTGGACGTCGCTCGCGACGCGCGCTGGGGGCGCGTCGAGGAGACGTTCGGCGAGGATCCGTATCTTGTCTCGCGCATGGGCGTCGCCGCAGTTCGCGGCTTTCAGGGTGATCGCTCGTTCGCCGACAAGTCCCGAGTCATCGCGACGCTCAAGCACTTCGTCGCGCACGGCCAACCAGAGTCCGGGCAGAACTGCGCACCAGCGAACGTCGCCATGCGGGAGCTGCGTGAGGTGTTCCTTCGACCGTTCCATGCGGCCGTCCGTGACGCGGGTGCGATCAGCGTCATGCCGTCCTACAACGAGGTCGATGGCGTCCCGTCGCACGCGAATCGGTGGCTGTTGCGCGACGTGCTCCGACGCGAGTGGGGGTTCGACGGCTTCACCATCTCGGATTACTACGCCATCTGGGAGCTCGGCTACCGGCCCGACACGCACGGCCACTTCGTAGCACGCGACACGACCGAGGCATCCGCGCTCGCGGTCCGTGCGGGTGTGAACGTCGAGGCCCCGGAGCCGAACACGTACCTTCACCTGGCAGAGCTCGTGCGAGCTGGCGTACTGCCCGAGGCCGAGCTCGACGAGCTCGTCACGCCCATCCTTTACTGGAAGTTCCGCCTCGGTCTGTTCGACGATCCGTATGTCGATCCGGATCGGGCGGAGCGAGTGGTCGGGTCGGAGCGCAACCGGGAGCTGGCGCTGCAGGCGGCGCGGGAGACGATCACGCTGCTCAGGAACGAGGGGAACGTTCTCCCGTTCGATCTCACGCACATAAGGACCATCGCGGTCATCGGGCCTAACGCCGACCGCAGTCTGTTGGGCGGCTATAGCGGCATTCCGCCGCATGACGTGACAGTGCTCGCCGGCATCAAGGCTCGCGTGGGCGATGCCGCGGAGGTCCTTTACAGCGAAGGCTGCAAGATCACGATCGGCGGGTCGTGGGCCGAGGACTCGGTGACGCCGAGCGACCCGGAAGAAGACCGCCGTCAGATCGCCGAGGCGGTGCAGGTAGCCTCGCGGGCGGACGTCATCGTGCTCGCTATCGGCGGTAACGAGCAGACATCGCGCGAAGCGTGGTCGCTCAGGCACATGGGCGACGTCACGAGCCTGGACCTCGTCGGGCGTCAGAATGAGCTCGTCGCTGCAATGCTGGCGACCAGCAAACCGGTCGTCGCTCTGTTGTTCAACGGCCGGCCGATCTCGGCCACCTACGTGAGCGAGCACATACCGGCCATTCTCGAATGCTGGTATATCGGTCAGGAGACCGGGCGCGCTGTGGCCGACGTGCTGTTCGGTGACTTCAATCCAGGCGGCAAGCTGCCGATCACCGTTCCCCGATCGGCAGGGCATGTTCCGGCATTCTACAACCACAAGCCATCGGCGCGGCGGGGGTACCTGTTCGACGACGTGTCTCCGCTGTACCCGTTCGGCTTCGGGTTGAGCTACACCACGTTCCGAATCGACGACGTTAGGCTCGAGCGATCGACGATCGGCCGCTCGGAATCTACTCGTGTGTTGGCGACGGTGACGAACACGGGCGCGCGGGCTGGCGCCGAGGTCGTGCAGATGTACATCCGCGACCGTGTGAGCTCGGTGACTCGACCGGTGAAGGAGCTCAAGGGCTTCGTGAAGGTATCGCTGGATGCCGGGGCGACGACCACGGTGTCGATCGACATCACGCCGGAGTCGCTGGCGTTCTACGACATCGACATGAACCACGTCGTCGAGGCGGGCGAGTTTGCGATCATGGTTGGCACGTCGTCAAGAGTCGAAGACCTGCAAACAGTCGTCCTCGAGGTCACCTAACGCATGGCCAAGATCTCGGTCACGGAGAAGGTCGGCTACAGCCTGGGCGACGCGGCAGCCAACTTCATCTTCCAGACGATGCTGGTGTTCCAGCTCGCCTTCTACACCGACACGTTCGGCATCACCGCGGCGGCCGCCGGTACGCTCTTTCTCGTGGTCCGTGTGTGGGACGCGATCTTCGACCCGTTAATGGGAGTCATCGCCGATCGAACGAACACGAAGTGGGGCAAGTTCCGGCCGTGGGTGCTCTGGACCGCGGTGCCGTTCGGCATCATGGGGTTTCTGACGTTCACCACGCCTCCGTTCGCGGCGCAGGGAAAGCTCGTTTACGCCTACGTGACCTACATCGTGCTGATGATGGTCTACTCGGCGAACAACCTGCCATACTCCGCGCTGAGCGGTGTGATCACCGGTGATCTGGCTGAACGGACGAGTCTCTCGTCGTACCGATTCGTGGCGGCCATGAGCGCGGCGTTCGTGATTCAGGGTCTCGCCCTTCCCATGGTGAAGTACTTCGGCGGGGCCGACAGCGCGAAGGGCTACCAGATCACGATGGGCATCTTCTCGGCGCTCGCGATCGTGTTCTTCGTGATCACGTTCGCGACGACGCGGGAGCGCGTGCAGCCCGATCCGACGCAGCACAACTCCATTCGACGGGACTTCGCCGACCTGGCGAGCAACGGACCGTGGATCGCGATGTTCGTGCTCACGATCGTCGTGTTCATCACGCTCTCGATGCGCGGCGGCGTGATGCTGTACTACTTCAAGTACTTCGTCGGGCGCGAGGATCTGTTCAGCCTCTTCAACGTCTTCGGCGTCGGGTCGACTATCCTTGGCGTGATGGGATCGACGCCGCTCGCGAAGCGGTACGGCAAGCGGAACGTGTTCATCGTCGGACTCTCGCTCACCGTCCTGTTCACCGCGGCCTTTGTCTTCCTGCCACGCACGGCGGTGCCGGTCATCTTCGCGACGGAGTCACTGCGCCAGTTCGCCTACGGCTTCACGATTCCGCTTCTGTGGGCAATGATGGCCGATGTTGCCGACTACTCGGAGTGGAGGAACCGGCGACGCGCGACAGCGATCGTGTTCTCCGCCATCGTATTCGGTCTCAAGGCAGGGCTCGGGTTCGGCGGCGCGATCGGCGGCTGGCTCCTCGCCGCCTACGGCTATGTGCCTAACGTCGCGCAGACGGAGCGCGCGCTCCAGGGAATCAAGCTCACGGCGAGCATCTTCCCGGCGATCACGTTCGCCATTGCCGTCGTCTGCCTGTTCTTCTACAAGATCGACAAGCGCCTCGAGATTCAGATCACGGACGATCTGGCCGAGCGTCGCCGCATGTACGCGCCAGCTGCCGAGGTGCCGGTTGCGGTGCCGGCGCCGTGATTCGTTACGTGGCGGTAATTGCGCTGGCCGCGGCTGCGTGTTCGCGGCCGGCGCCCGCACCGATGCCCGCTCACGCGCCCGCCGAGCGTAATGGAGACGTGACGCTCAAAGCGGCGTTCGCCGGGAGCTTCATGGTGGGGGCCGCGCTCAATCAGGCGCAATTCACGGAACAGGACCAGCACGGCGCGGCGATCGTGAAGGCGCAGTTCAACACGATCACGTCCGAGAATGTCCTCAAGTGGCAGTTGGTGCATCCGAGCGCAAGCCAGTACGATTTCGCGGCGCCTGACAAGTACGTGGAGTTCGGCGAGCGGAACGGCATGTTCATCGTCGGCCACACCCTGGTGTGGCATCAGCAGACACCGCGGTGGGTGTTCGAGGATGGAGCCGGCGCCCCAACCAGCCGCGACACGCTGCTCGCTCGCCTTCGCGATCACATCCGCACGGTCGTGGGGCGGTATCGTGGGCGCGTCAAGGGATGGGATGTGGTGAACGAGGCCGTTGACGAAGATGGGGCGCTGCGGAAGACACCGTGGCTCGCCATCATCGGCGAGGACTACCTCGTGAAGGCGTTCGAGTTCGCGCACGACGCCGACCCCGACGCAGAGCTGTACTACAACGACTACTCGGTGGAGAACGCGCCGAAGCGCAACGGCGTCATCGCGCTGATTCGGAAGCTTCAGGCGGCCGGTGTCCATGTTGCGGCGGTCGGCTTGCAGGGGCACAACAAGATGACGTGGCCTGCGGTTGCCCAGCAGGATTCGACGATCGCCGCCATTGCCGCGCTGGGCGTGAAGGTGAACATCACGGAGCTCGACATCGACGTGTTGCCCGCGGCGACCCGCAGCCAGGTGGCGGAAGTGGGGCTCAACGTGACGCCGGCGGCCGGGCTCGATCCGTACATCGGCGGGCTCCCCGACTCGGTGCAACAGGCGCTCGCTCGGCGATACGCGGACCTGTTCCGGGTGTACCTGAAGTACCGGGACGTCATCTCGCGTGTGACGTTCTGGGGCGTGACCGACGGAGACTCGTGGCTCAATGGCTGGCCGGTGCGGGGCCGGACGAGCCATCCGTTATTATTCGATCGTGCGGGGCGACCGAAGCCGGCGTTCGATGCGGTGATTCGAACGGCTCGTGAGCGTCCCATCTCGCTGATAGTGCCGGACTCGTCGCTGGCATCCCAGGCATTCGTGGAGATTGAATGAAAGGCGGATTCGAACCGGTTCTGCGACAGAGCCTGGCCGACCGACTGGCGCGGCGCATCCGCGGGATGATCCAGAACGGCGCCTATCGAGAGGGCGATCGCCTGCCGCCGATCATGGAGATGGCGCGTCAGTTTGGTGTCGGGCATCCGACGGTGCGCGAGGCGCTCAAGAAGCTCGAGACCGTGGGTGTGGTGGAGATCCGCCACGGTTCGGGCGTGTACGTGAGCCGAAGTCAGGATATGCTCGTGCTCGCGAGCCCCGATTTCGCCGGCAAGGTGACGAAGAAGCTGTTGCTGGATCTCATCCAGGCGCGCATGCCGATCGAGATGCAGGCGACGGCTCTCGCGGTGCGCCACGGAACGCAGGTGCACTTCGACGAGATGCGTCGGCTGCTGACGACGGCGGGCGAGAATCTCGACAACGACGACGTGCTGAATCCGATCAATATGGCGTTCCACCAGCAGATTGCGCTCGCGTCAGGCAACACGGTGCTCGCGCAGCTGCGTGATGTGCTCCAGGATCTCTTCACCGAGGAGCAGCGCCTGATTCTCGGGATCTTCGGCTCACGCTCGCGCGATCATCAGGAACATCTCGCGATCTTAGAGGCGCTCGAGAAGCGCGACGAGGCGCTCGCCGTCGAGCGCATGCGTACACATCTCGAGGGTGTGCAGACTGCGGTGGAGCGGTGGGATCCTGAACATCACCCCGTGAGCTAACGACTGGCGTCCCGGCCCTCCTTCGTCGCGATGCTCGGAAAGGCGAGCGGTCACTGGCGGACCCGGATCGTGCCCTCCACCCGCAAGTCGGCGGATGACGCGCCGACGCGAACCCGCACCTCGTCGGGCTCGACGACCCAGCGATGACCCGCTTCGTCCCAGTACGCCAACGACGAGATCGGCAGCGACATCCGCACGGTTTTGGTCTCACCCGGAGCGAGCGTTAGGCGACGGTAGCCGCGAAGGTCGCGGATCGGACGCTCCACCGACGAGCCCACGTGCTCGACGTACATCTGCACGACCTCATCCCCGCTACGTTTGCCGGAATTCGTAACGTCGACGCTCACCAGCACCGTGTCGTTCGCTCCCGCCGACTCCGCACTGGTCCGGAGGTTCGAATACGTGAAGGTCGTGTAGCTCAGCCCATGACCGAACGGATATAGCGGCTGACCCTTGAAGAACCGGTACGTGCGCCCGGTCATGCGGTAGTCATCGAAGGCGGGCAGGTCGTTCACGCTCTTGTAGAACGTCACCGGCAATCTCCCCGCCGGGTTGTAGTCACCGAACAGGACATCGGCGATCGCATTGCCTGCCTGGCCGGGATACCACGCCTCGACGATCGCCGGAACGTTTGCCTGCGCCCAGTTGATCGCGAGCGCACTGCCGTTGAGCAGCACGAGCACTGTCGGCTTCCCGACCGCCACGATGCGTTCCAGCAAGCGCTGCTGCGCCCCGGGGAGGTCGATCGACGTGCGGTCGCCGCCGCGGAAGCCGTCGATCGCCACCGACATCTCCTCACCCTCGAGGCGGGCCGTCAGACCGAGAACCAGGACGACGGCGTCCGCTTGCTTCGCAGCCGCGACGGCGTCGGCCTCGAGGCTCGCTGTCGGCGTCGACCACACGAGCTCGAGCTCCGCCTCGCCGTACGACTCGCGCGCTTCCACCCGTATCCGGTAACTGCGCCCGGCCTCGAGACGAACCGGCTCGCTCTGCGCGAGTCGCGGGTCGGGAAACTCGTCATCGCGCTGCGGGTAGGTCGTGCGGACGATGACGCTATCGTCGAGTGCGACCTCCGCCCGCATCGTCGTGGTGACGCCGAGCCGGTACATCCCGGTGGCCGGCGGCCGGAGGGTACCGGTCCACCGGACACCGAAATCGTTAGGGTTCATCGTCTGGCGGGGTGCGCCCTCGTGCCAGTCCACCTCGACCGTGGTGTCGGTCTTCGTAAAGAGCGGCGTTCCCTCGAGCGTGCGGCTGCCGAAGTACGCCCCTTGCAGGCCGCGACGACCCGCGGGCGTTCGCAGCACGGACGACGGAATGGTTTCGAGCAGCGGAAACCCGTCCGCGAGGTCGGAGCCCTTCGCGTACAGCACTCGCGTGTTCCGGGACACGGCCTCGCGAACGCCGCGAAGCGGCGTGATGGGGTCCGATGGGATGCCGTTGTAATTCCCGAGCAGCATCCGCCACTGATCCGCGTTAGGTCCGATGACCGCGACCGTCCCCAGATCCTTGCGCAGCGGCAGCGTTCCGCGCTCGTTCTTGAGCAGCACGATCGACTCGCGCGCGACCCGGCGAGCGAGCTGGTGGTGGGCCGGCTGATCGAGCACCGAGAACGGCGTTCGCGCCCAGCGAACCATCTCCGGCGGGTCGAACATTCCGAGCCGGAACCGCGCGAGAAAGAGTCGAACGAGCGACGTGTCGATCTGTGCCTCGGAGACGAGCCCCTGCTTCACGGCGTCGGCGAGGTTGGGGTACACGCGCCCGCAATCGAGATCAGTGCCGGTCTTGACGGCGAGCGCTGCCGCTTCCGGTGCGGTCTGGACGACCTTGTGCCGCAGGTAGATGTCGTCGATCGCGCCGCAGTCCGAGACGACGTATCCGGGAAACTTCCACTCGCCGCGCAGGATGTCGGCGAGCAGCATGTCACTGCCGCACGCCGGATTGCCGTCGATCCGGTTGTACGCGCACATGAGCGAGTACGCGCCCCCTTCGCGAATGCCCCTCTCGAAATGGGGCAGGTAGGTCTCGCGCAGGTCGCGCTCGCTCACGACGGCGTCGAACGTGTGGCGTTCGGGTTCGGGACCGCTGTGCACGGCGAAGTGCTTCACGGTCGCGACGGTCTTGAAGTACTTCGGGTCGTCGCCCTGAAGCCCGCGGATGAACTGCACCGCCAGCGTGCCGGTCAAAAACGGATCTTCGCCGTACGTCTCCTGGCCGCGCCCCCATCGGGGATCGCGGAAGATGTTGATGTTCGGCGACCAGAACGTCAGGCCCTGATATCGGCCGAAGCTGCCGTTCCGTAGGTACTCGTGATGCTTGGCGCGCGCCTCGTCGGAGATGACGGTGGCCATGCGAAAGATGAGGCTGTCGTCCCAGGTCGCCGCGAAGCCAATCGCCTGTGGGAACACGGTCGCGAGCCCGGATCGTGCGACGCCATGCAGCGCCTCGTTCCACCAGTTGTAGGCCGGAACGCCGAGCCGTGCGATCGCCGGCGCGACGTCCTTCATCTGTTGGACCTTCTCCTCCAGCGTCAGGCGCGACACGAGATCAGCCGCGCGCTGCTCGAACGGGAGCGACGTAGTCAGGTAGGCGGGTTGCTGAGCGAGCGCAGGGGAAGCCAGACTCACGCACAGTGCGGCGATTCGAAGACGCATGGCGTTGAGAGTTGGACGGGATTACCGAGACGGCGTATACGCGTACATGCCGAACATCGTCCCGACAAAGCCGCCGGCCACCTTGGTACTCAGGATACGTCCGTCGGCGTCGGCCACCAGCGTTTTCCAGTCGTTAGGCTCCGTCGCGTACAGAAAGTCGTACCTGGCCTCCCGCGCCCGGATCTGCAGATAGAGCGGCGCGCTCGGCGACAAGGCGATTGGTACCGAAGCCACCAAACTGTCTCCCGCCTCCCCGCCCCATGCCCGACGTCGCAGTTCGAGCACCGGCCTCGTCCCGTCGTGGACGACGCCGAGGAAGTAGTAATGGCTGTCGTTATGGAACGCGACGATGCCGGCACGGTCACCAGCGCGAGCCGGCATGTACCACATGGCCGTGGACACGGTCGCCGAACCGTGCTGCTGCGTCCGCCCCAGGAACGATGGCTGCCCTCGGCCACTGAGCTCGTTTGGCCTCGCGTGGATCGTCAGCGAACCTGGCACGGACGTGAGGTCGTACCAACGCTCGCGAGGCGTCCGCAGCATCTCCCAGTACGACGCGAGCGTCGTCCCGTCGAATTCGTCGCGAAGGGAGAAGTTACCACTGTGCGGGACGGTCGCCGGTGCCTGACGCGGGAGGTTGGGCCTCGCATGAACGTATGGCACCGTCGCCTGGCCGGTCAGGATGGTGGGCCAGCCGTCCACCCACGCCACCGGCAGGAGAAACGTCTCGCGCCCGGTATTCCAGAGATCGCGGCCGTAGTTGCGCGTACCCAGGAAGACGGCCCACCACTCGCCGTTAGGCGTCTCGACGAAGTCGGCGTGCCCGGTGGTCTCGACCGGGAATGGCCTGGCCGGATCGAGGTGCCGCTGCGTGAGAATCGGGTTACCGGAGTAGGGCACGTATGGGCCCGTGACGGACTGGCTCCGGAATACCACCTCGGAGTGCTGGTCCGCTGTGCCCCCCTCGGCGCAGATCAGATAGTACGTACCGTTGCGCTTGAAGATGTGCGGTGCCTCGATCCAGATCGGGCGCTTGGTAAGATCCACGCCGCCGTTCACGATCACCGATCTCGGACCGACGAGCGCTCGTGCACCGAAGTCGTACTGCTGGATCCAGATGGCGCGATGGCCATCGTAACGCGGCTCGCCCACCGGTGGGCCGTTGTTCAAGATGTACGACTTCCCGTCGTCGTCGAAGAAGAAAGACGGGTCGATGCCGTCGATCTCCGAGAGCCAGATGGGGTCCGACCACGGGCCCGCGGGGTTCTTCGCGGTGACGTAGAAGTTTCCGCCACGATCCACGAGCGTGGTAATCATGTAAAACGTGCCGTCGTGATAGCTCAGTGACGGCGCGAAGATCCCACGCGAGACACCGGCGCTGTCGACGTTCAGCTGCGATGGACGGTCGAGGATGTGGCCGATCTGCGTCCAGCTGACGAGGTCCTTGCTGTGGAAAAGCGGGATGCCCGGGAAGTACGCGAAGCTCGATGTGGCGACGTAGAAGTCGTCGCCGGCGCGGATGATCGTCGGGTCGGGGTGGAAGCCGGCGATGATCGGGTTGTAGTAGTCGTTAGGCCCGGCGGGGTTGAGCCTGTACACGGAATCATCGCCACGGTATTCGAACCAATCGAACCGCGGATCCGATGTGGCCGCGGGTTTTGGCGCCTGCCCGGAGTGACAGGACAATGCCACGACGGCCGAAAGAATGGCTCGAGGACCAACAGTGGACGTTCGAATCATCGGCGGCGTCTCGTCGAAGTCCCGACTACCATGTGTCCGTTCGGAACGGGGCGACAGGCAAGCCCTCGCGGTTGTACAGTGCCGGCGCGGTCGGGCTGTTGGTCCAGAGGTACCGCACGGCAACGGGCTTCGGCACACGCTCGTTCCGTACGACCACGCGATTGCCCTCGATCCTGGCGTTCGCCCAGACGAACCGATGATCGTCACCCGCGATTGCGAACCCCGGGATCGCGGCGTCGTGCGCCCGCGACACGAGACCACCGCCCAGGTTCCCGAGCTCGATGGTGACGCTCCCACCCTGGATCGTGTGCCGGCGATACGTCGGCCCCGATGAAACCACCCGATCGCCGTACGCGACCTCACGCGCCTTGAGCGCCAGCCGCGCTCCGACGTCCTGCTTGTTGCGCGGATGAAGCTCGTTGGCCTGACCGAGGTCGATCGCCACGACCTGTCCCGTATTGGGTAGAGCGAGCGCCGCGGCCTGCGACTCGCGCACCGTGGCCCACGCGCTGGTCGCGGGCGGCAACGAATCCACGCCGCCGTAGTTAGGCAGCTGCACCCAGAGAAACGGGAATGCCGGATCGGATCCCCGCCACTCACGGCGCCAGCTCGCGATCATGTCGCTGAAGAGCCGGCGGTACGCGGCCGCTTGCTCGACGCTGTTGGCGTTGGATTCGCCCTGGTACCAGATCACGCCCTTGATCGGGAACCCGAGCAGCGGGTGAATCATGCGGTTGTACAGGATCGTCGGGATCTTGTTGATTCGCTGGCCGTCGGGCTGGAAGGACACCATGCCGACCTTGAACCGCCAATCGCCGGCGAGCGGTCGCCTAACGCCGCCGACTTCGACGTACAGCGAGTCAGGGGCGCCATAGATCCCGCCGCCGCCGCCGGTGTCGTCGACGCGCACCGCGACGACGTTCCTGCCGCCGTGAAGCGCCGAAGCGGGCACGGTGTAGAGCCGCGGGTCCGCGTAGTGTTGGGTGGTTCGACCGACCTCTGCGCCATTCACCCACGTGATGTCGGAGTCGTCGATCGGGCCAAGCGAGAGGCGAGCGCCCTGGCGCGCTTCATCATCGGTGAGCGTGAACGCCGTGCGATACCAGGCAACGCCGTCCATCCCGTCATAGCCAGCGGATTCCCAGAGCGCCGGCGTTTTGATCGTCGCCCACGAAGCATCGTCGAGGCTGGGATCGGCCCACACGGCCCGAGTGCCAACGAGGCCGGCGTCCGCTTTGGGCAACGTCCCGATTCTCGCCTGGAGCGTGGCACGCAGCGAGTCGTTATGCATGCGGTCCCTGGTCCACACCGCACGCCACGCGCTGTCCGTCAGGCCGAGTGCCGCTCGACTCATCCAGGTCTCGATGTTGGCGCCACCCCACGACGTGTGGATGATGCCGATCGGTACATCGATCGACTTCCGAAGATCGCGGGCGAAAAAGTATGCGACACCGGAGAAGTGGCCGACATGCTGTGGGTCGGCGCGGGCCCAGCTTCCGCCAACCACGTCCGCTTCCGGTTTCTCGGAATAGGAATCCGGGATCGCGAACTCACGGATCATCGTGTCTCGCGCGGTCGCGATCTCGGCCGCGGCATTGATCGACGAAGCGACAGGCCACTCCATGTTCGACTGACCCGATGCCACCCACACGTCGCCGACGAGGATGTCACGGACCGTGATGCGTGCACCACCACCGGCGATAATCATCTCGTACGGTCCGCCCGCCTTCATCGCGGGGAAGGTCACACGCCATTCGCCGCTCGTATCAGCTGTGGCGGTGCTGGTCTGGCCACTCAGCACGACTGAGACGGACGTCTTCGCCGGGGCCCACCCCCACACGGGGATCGCGACGCCACGTTGCAGCACGAGGCCGTCGCTGAAGAGCCTGGCCGCGCGGAGCGTGGATGCAGGCGTATCGTCTTGGGCGGCGGCACACGCCGTCGCCGCAAATGCGAGGGCCAGCGGAAGTGCACGCACGAGCCGCGACCGAGCCACCGGCCTCGTCATTGATGCGTCATGACCAGAATGACGCCGCCGCCGTGGTCGATGCCCCACCGCGCCGTCGCCGCGACGCCGTCGAAGAAGCGGATCGATTGGATGTTCGCGACGTCGACGTTCCGCAGGGTCTCTACGCCCCCGAGGCTGGCGTGGTCGACGTAGACACGCACGGGCGACTGGAACGCGTCGGTTCCTTTCACCTGTAGCCAATTGGAGTGGAGAGCCTGGACGGCGTCGAACGCGTTGGTAAAGTGGTGCTCGTGGATCTGTTCGCGGGTGATGACGCTGCGGTCGGGACGTGCCTCCTGAGTGGATTTCTGCGAGCTGCTGCAGGCGGAGCAGGCGATCGAGAGGGCGACGAGAATGGGCGCAACGGGACGTCCGAACGCGAGTCGCGGCATTTGGATCGCGGCCAGAGGGGGTAGTCGGTCTCCAGGTTCGCGAAGATCATATTGTCATCAAATGACAGCGGCAAGGGATGCTTTGCCCCAGGCGGGAAAGCATGGACGAGTCGCTGGCGCGAGGGAAACGCCGTTGCATGGCTGCACGCGCCAGGCCATCTTCTGCGCAAATTGCTGCAACTAAAAGCGTTAGGCGAATAAATGAGCACAGACCCGATCAATCGACGCGACTTCCTGCTCACAACTGCAGGAGGCAGCCTGGCGGCAGCGGTGCCACTCGGCGCGGTGGAGAATCCGTTGCGCCCGTCGCCTCCGGCGGTGCGCAAGGGCGCGGTGCGGCCACTCGTCATCGCCGACGCGAGCGGCATCGAGTTCAAGAACGGCGGTCTGGAATGCGCCGTCGAGCGTGCCTACCGCCTCATCACGGAGGGCAAGGATGTTCTCGATGCCCTCATCGCCGGTGTGAACATCCCCGAACTGGATCCCGAGGAGACCGGGATCGGGTACGGCGCGCTGCCTAACGCCGACGGGGTCGTGCAGCTCGACGCGTCGTGCATGCACGGGCCCAGGCGTCGAGCCGGCGGTGTGGCGGCGATCGAAGGCGTCCGCACGCCGTCGCTCGTGGCGCAGGCCGTGATGGACCAGACCGACCACCATCTGCTCGCCGGCAAAGGCGCCCAGGATTTCGCCCGCGCGCTCGGATTCACCGTGGAAGCGGATCTCAACACCGAGCGCTCGCGCAAGCTGTGGCTCGAGTGGCGTCGGCGCATGGATCCCGACCACTGGCTCGATCCGTCCAGGCGCGGCGTCCGCGAGAAGGACAAGCACGAGAAGGATCCCGGCGAGGCACAGCTCTCGGCGCTGACGCGCCGCGATTTCGGGCGGCGCGCGATCGACGCCGGCTGGTCCATGGTGAAGGACGGTCTCATTCCCGAGGGTACGTTCTGGGGCACCATCAACTGCAACGGCATCAACGCGAATGGCGACATCTGCGGCGTCACGACGACGAGCGGCCTCGCCTGGAAGATCCCCGGTCGCGTTGGCGACTCCCCGATCCTCGGTGCCGGTCTGTACGTGGACAACGACGTGGGTGCGGCCGGTTCCACCGGACGCGGCGAGGCGAATCTCTACAACCTCTCGTCGTACCTGATCGTCGAGAGCATGCGCCGCGGGATGCATCCAAAGGACGCGGGGATGGAGGCGCTCAAGCGCATCCGTGCCAACACCATCGAGTCCCGGCTGCTGAACGCGCGCGGACTGCCGAACTTCAACATCCGCTTCTTCATCCTCGACAAAAAAGGGCAGCACGCGGGCGTTGCCATGTACGGCTCGGGCGAGAAGACGTTCGCGTTATGCACGGAAAAGGGGGCCGAGGCGCCGACGCTCGAGCCGTTGTTGGCGGGAGATCCGGCGGACTGACGCGATGAGCACCGCGAGCAGCACTCGGCACGAGGGAGCGGTCGCCATGGCTGCCGAACCTCGGCCTCTACCGCCGTTCTGGCTGCTGCAGACAGCGGGATGGCTGGCGTACGGTCTCGCGATGACGTTCTCGCGCATCGGGATGTTTCCGCTGCCGTTCATGATCGTGGCGAAAGGCATCCTGATGGTCAGTGGTTTCCTGCTGAGCCTCGCGCTGCGTCAGGCCTACCGCCCGCTCATCCGTCGAGGTACGCCGCTTCTCACGCTGGTCGCGATCGCGGTGGTGGCCTCCTACGTCGTGTCCATGGCGTGGACGGCCTTCGACAACCTGACCGCCGTCTCCCTCTACCCCGCGTTCGGCATGAAGCCGCCGGTGTTCCGGAACGTGCTGCAGGTGTTCAGCGGCACCGTGTACAACGCGTTCACGATGCTCGCGTGGAGCGTGCTGTACATTGGCATCCGCTACTACGCGGCGCTGCAGGCCGAACGCGAGCGGTCGCTCAGGGCGGAGGCGGCGGCGCACCAGGCGCAGCTCGAGGCGCTGCGCTATCAGATCAATCCGCACTTTCTCTTCAACTCGCTCAACGCCGTCTCGACGCTCGTGACCGAGCGACGGAACGACGAAGCGGCACGCATGCTGTCGCGCGTGAGCGACTTCCTCCGCCTAACGCTGGCCGCCCCCGTACGGGACGAGGTCGCCCTCGCCGACGAGATCGACTACGTGAAGCAATACCTCGAGATCGAGCGCGTGCGATTCGGGGACCGGCTGCGCGTCGAGATCGACGTCGCCAGCGACGCGTGGGAGGCCGTCGTGCCCGCGTTCGTCCTGCAGCCCCTGATCGAGAACGCGGTGCGATACGCGATCGCCCCTCGCGAGTCCGGCGGCGCCATCACGATCGAGGGCAGCCGATCGGGCAATACGCTCCGCGTGTCGATCGTCGACGACGGACCTGGGACTGGCGACGGATCGCGGAGCAACGGCAACGGACGGATCGGTCTCACCAACACGCGCGACCGTTTGCGCGTGCTCTACGGAGACCGCGGCCGGCTGGAGCTCGTCGACGCTGTGGGCGGAGGGACCCGGGTGATCGTCGAGGTACCGTATCGACGAAGGCCCGGACACGCCGATTGAAGGCGCGTCCGGGCAGCATTCGGTAAGGGTCGGAGACGTTAGGCGGAAGGCGGCGACCCGCGTCGGCCGCCACTCATTCCGCCTTCCCGGCCCGGTGCGTGCAGCATCTTGTCGCTCGCTTCGAGCTGCTTCTCCAACATGTCGTACGCTTTCTTCTTCTGGGGTTCCTTGAGCAGGACGACAGCGCTGTCCCGGGCCGTCTTGTTGTTCGCGCGGAGCTGTATGAGCGTATCGTAGAACGACTGCCGGTTCTCCATCAAACCGGCGCGGCCGCCGTCGGACCCTGTGCTCCGCGTGAAGCCGCCTGATGGCGGCTTGAAGGTGTTGTGCAGGGAGTCCACACGCTGGTAGTACGGCCCGTTCTCCGCTCGGAGCGACGCGTCGAGACCGTGCAGCGCGGCGATCTGTGTCTTGTCGAGCTTGAGCTTCTTGTGGTTGTCGAGCAGCAGCTGCACAGGATCCTGCTGCTCGACGTCCTTGGCGGAGGGGTTGGGCGGTGCCTCGAACGTCCGGCCCATCCCGCCAGCGCCGTGGCCCCCACCCATCCCACCGCCGCGCCCACCCGTCCCGCCTCCGCCGCCCGGGTATTGTGCCGACGCGGCCGTCCCGGCGACGACGAGAAGCAGGACAGGAAACGCGCGCACAATCGATTGGATCACGGGTCTCGTCGGCAAGTGGGAGAGCGACGGTTGCCTAACGACTATCTATACCAGCACGCAAGTAGCGACCGCCGGGACTGCCAGCCGGAGCCGGGGGACGGCTTCGACATGCTGGCAGGAACTGTTCACGCCTACCGGCTCTGGACGGTGACGCTCCCGGTCGGTCCTGCCACCTAGTACAGCGTGCGCGAAGAATGTGTTGGCGACACTCGATAGAGCATTAACGACGAAGGTGCCCGAAAGTCCTACGCGAAGGGCTTCCTCCTGCCGTAAGGGTATGTCTAGCCCCCCGTGTTCATATGAGAGCACCGCACCCGAGCCAACAGGCGACGGGGCTATGCGGTATCCCATACGGAAGGGCAACGATGGTGGGTGGCTTCGGGGTGGCGGCGGCGGTTCCGAGCGAGCCGCACGACGACGAACGCGAGCTGGTAATCCGGGTACAACACGGCGACCGTGAGGCGTTCGACGAGCTCGCCCGCCGCCACGCCAGGCGAGCCTTCGCCATAGCGTACCGCATTCTCCGGCACATGCAGGACGCCGAGGACCTCGTTCAGGAGTCGTTTCTCGCTGCACTCGACGGGATCGGCTCGTTCGACCCGACTCGGCCATTCGCACCTTGGTTCTTCAAGATCGTCGTCAATCGCGCCCTCAACGCAGTGAGCGCGCGATCCACGCGGGAGCGGCGTGTGACCGTCACACATCTCTGGAGCAGCGAAGCCGCCGCGGTCGATTTCGATCCGGCCGAGCGTTCGGAGATCCGCCAGCGCTTTCAGCAGGCGCTCACCGCCCTCCCGCAACAGCAGCGACTCATCGTCGAGCTGTCGGACGTCGACGGTCGGTCGAGCACAGAGATCGGCGAGATGCTCGACCTCCCACGGGGAACGGTACGGTGGCATCTGCATCAGGCGCGAAAGACGCTGCGCATCGCGCTGGCAGATCTCTTCGAGCGTACCCCATGAACACACCAGATCGTCCGCCACTTCCTCGCCCAAAGGACGAACGCACGTCGAGCTACGCACGAGCGTTGATCGACGCGAGCGGCCTTGTCCCGTACGAGCGCGTGGACTGGGAGGCGTTTCACACGAGGCTGGCGGCGCGTGCGGAGCTTTCCCTGGCTCGCCTCCGGCACCCACGTCTCGCCCCGGTTGCGTCCGGTCGCTCGCTCGTGTCGCCTGCGAGCGATCTCCGGGTCGCGCTCGCGTGGTGGGAATACGCGGCGCGCTGGTCGCGATTCGTCGTCAGCGCGTCGGTCGCGGCCGGTGTCGTGCTCATTATGGTAGTGCGCAGCTCACCGAAAGAGGTGGTGGAGACGATGGTCGCGAGTGCCACCGCGGGACCCTACCAGGTGGAGGGCACCCGCGCCGTCTTCGAGTCCGCCGCGCTCGGACGGGGATCGAAATGGACCATCGACTCGGCCCTGCTGCCCAGCGTTGCCGAGCTGCTCGTCCCGTTAGGCAGGCGAGACCCATCGCGATGACGGACCGGGGCTCGAGCTTCGTCGCCGGGGTTGCGATGGCCGCCATGTTCGCCGTTGGCGTGGCATTCGGCATCGCGCTCGATCACCGCGTGCTGCACCGGCGCCCGCCGCGCGTCGCGTTCGGCGGAAATCCCGCGTTCGGGCGACCGCCGTTCATGGTGCCACCGGCAATGCCCGGCACCGGCCGGCCGCTTTCGCCTAACGCGATCGGGCCCGGCCCGGAACGCGCCGTCGACGCCTTCGCGCGTGACCTCGCGCTCTCGCCGCAGCAGCGCGCGCGAGCCGACTCGATCCTCCGGCACGAGTTCGAGGCGGCGAACGCCATTCGCGA
>Ga0075424_100001022_pt1 | contig 23734 bp, 23 predicted proteins | sample SoiMethybrSBSTD3_FD_75301 | JGI IMG/M metagenome (GOLD analysis project Ga0075424, IMG submission 75301) | Bulk soil microbial communities from a Populus tree surrounding site in Tennessee, USA - Soil MetaG P. TD hybrid SBSTD3 | ecosystem: Environmental > Terrestrial > Soil > Tree plantation... | reverse complement strand
AAGGGGTTCCGGTGTCCGGAGGAAAACTGTGACGCAATTGCTCCTTGGGAGCAAGAACCATGAGGATCACTGTAGTTGGAACAGCGCTTATCGTCGCTGCGGCGATGGTGGTTGTGTTGTTGATCCGCGCCCTTAATGACAACAAGGCGGCGGTCCAGCAGGAATCGAATCGCAGTGGATATGAATAAACGAGTGAACTGCGACGGCTGAATGAACTTTGCTGCTACAATCCGTCCCCAAGGGCAACAGGTCAACGGGCCGAAAGAGGTATCAATGGCCCGAAGACGTTACCAGAAGGGAAGCCTGCTTCCCAAGAGCGGGCTGCCTACGAATGGGCTTTGGGTGGGAAGGTGGCGTGAGGACGTGATTCAGCCGGACGGAACCATCGAACGTCTCTACAAATGGGAGGTCTTGGGCACGGTTCAGGACTACCCAACGCGGAAGCTCGCGCTGCGCGCCTTGCAGGCCCGTTTATCAACCATCAACAGTCCAACCTACAGTGCACGACCAACCGCTACGTTTGCCGACTTTGCCAAGTGCTGGGATGCAACTGTTCTTTCCCAGCACAAACGGAGCACACAAAGCTCGACTCGTAGCCAGTTGCGCCGCTGGTTGCTGCCACACCTGGGTAGGACTGCGCTGAAGGATTTGGAGGGTCAGAGATTGCAAGCATTCGTTTCCAACTGCGGTTGCAATCCGAAGACTATCCGCAACTTGGTGGCGACGTTGCGCATGATGTGGAATAGCGCCCGGGCGTGGGGCTACGTGACTCACGATCCTTTTGACGGGTTGGTGCTGCCCAGGCGAGGGCTGGTGCAGACGGTTACTTTCTCGTTGGATGAGATCAAGCGCATAATTGACTCCGCCAGCGAGCCGTACCGGACGTTCTACGCGATTCTGGCCGAAACCGGAATCAGGGGCGGTGAGATTTGCGCCCTTCGGATTAGCGACCTGGATCTGGATAATGCTGTCATCTACGTTCGTCAGAGCGTGTGGCGTGGCCAGATTCAGACCGTGAAATCGCGCAAGGGCAATCGCCGGTTCCCGATTTCAGCCGAATTGGTCGGGCACTTGCGTACTTATCTGCGGGTTTGGCAGCCGAACCCGCTCGGCCTCGTGTTTGCGACTAAGAAGGGTACGCCGTGGGATCACAGCTTGATTCGCAAGCGGAGGTTTCATCCGCTGCTAAAGAAACTTGGTATCCCGCGATGTGGATTCCATGCTTTCCGGCACGGTAATGCAACCTTGTTGGATCAGATTGGTGCGCCCATGGCGGTGCGGCAGAATCGCCTTGGGCACGCCGACGCGCAGACCACCATGGACTACACGCATGTGGTCACGGCAGACGAACGCAGAATTGCAGTTGAACTTGGGAAAATTCTGCACGTTACTGCACGGAATGAATCGGAGAAAGGGCCAGCGCCCGCAACGCTGACCCATGTGATTCAGTAAGATGGCTTGGTTGCGGGGGGTGGATTTGAACCACCGACCTTTGGGTTATGAGCCCAACGAGCTACCAGACTGCTCCACCCCGCACAGGCATGATAACAATGGCGTTGAGTACCGTCAAACAATGGCAGTTCACTTGTGTAGACAAATCTGCATCAGCAGGCGTTCCGCCTATGGAGATCCTTCTCCTTCTCACAACATCGCAGTTTCCAGTAGAAGCCGCTCGCACACATCACCAAATGCCAGTGTTGCGTAGCTTTGTAGCGGCATGGTCTGTGGCGGGAAATGCAAGCGTCTGATTTTCTAACTCTAGATAAAAGCCCAACTGAAGCAGCGTCGGATTTGTATGGACACGCGAGCTTGTTCGCTTTCGCTGCGATTTTTCCGATCACTTTGTGTCAACCGCTCTATTTCACCAATCAGTGAACCGATGGGGCACTGAGGGTGGCGAACTCGCGCTTGGCTTCCTGCGCAGGGGCGAAATCGAAATCGGCGTTCTTCCAGATATCCAGAAGCTGGTGGTAGCTGTGGGTTGCGGCGGCTTTGTCCAAGCGCGATTGGGCACGGGCGGTTCCCAAGAGGCAGAGTGCGTAATCAGGCGTCTGGCTGGCGCCGCTGCCTTCTGCAAACTCCAGCCGCGATAACGAAGTCCAGGTTGGAATGCGCTCACCGCTTGCTGCCAGTTACTCATTTCGAGCGAAGCGCGGCCCTGCAACGGCGGAGCTTTTGATACCAGGATGTACGCACCCGCAGGCGTCAGTAGCGCAGCAACCTGCTGGGGTCGATGCTGGGCCAGCGCGATCGCGGCCTTTACTTGAGGCAGATAGATATCGTTGACGAGTGTGTTGGCTGGTTCGGCCGAAGCAAGGCGCTCTATCTCCTGCAACGCGGACCTGATTCCCCGCATAGCGCAAGCGCAAGTGTGGCGTCGGGAACCGTGGCTACGGAGTGGTCGAGCGCCAGGGCTCGACGCGCTGTCTCGCGAGCAGTCGAGCAGTTCGAAACCAGGGCATCGTGTGCGGCCTTGAATGCATAGATCCCGCCCGCGGCGTCGGATAAGAGGCGATTGTTCGAGCTGAATGGCCAGGGCTTCTTTCAAGGTCAAATCGAATACCGTGTCTCCGGTGTTGTTGGTGAAGTCGGCGAGGATGAGCTGGTCTTTGTCAGTGAGCCTGGGTGTTTGATGTACGCGCCAATAGAAGCCGCCAACGACGCCCAACGCGATCAATACAATGATGGCCGGCGCTATGATTTTCCGATTCAGGCGAGATTGGCCAACAGCGGTGATACCGGAGGCAGATACGGTCTGCGCCACCGGCACTGCGGGTGTACTGGTCGAAGAGATCGTCGTCACTGCCGGAGCTGAGCCGCTCGTGGGCTGCGCCGTTGAAGCCGACCGCGGAGGGGCTGCATCGTGGGAACTCCCGTCGTTGTTCCTGATGCTGGTTGAGACACCGGTATTGCGGCTGATGAATGCATGCCCTCGCGCTGGCCTGAAACCAGATCTCGCTTCAGTCTCATTAGCTCGGATTTTATGTCGGCGGCGTGCTGGTAGCGCAACTCGCGGTCTTTCTCCAAAGCGCGGTTGATGACGTCTTCGAGCTTCGCGGGCAGATCAGGGTTGAGGCGCACGGGGGCAAGCGGAGCGCGATTCATGATGCCGTCGAAGATCACTCCTGAAGTTTCACCGCGGAAGGCAAAGCTCCGGTGGCCATCTCGTAGAGCACCACGCCGAAGGAAAACAGGTCAGTGCGCGCGTCCAGCGGCTTACCACGGACCTGCTCGGGAGACATGTACGCCACGGTACCCAACGCTGACCCGGGACTTGTGAGGTGATCCTGGCTGACTCCCGCGGTTGCCTCGCTCGCTCCTGCAGTGAGGCTGGCGCCTCCCTGCGGGACCTTCGCCAACCCGAAATCCAGGATTTTGGCATGATCGCGCGTGGTCACGAAGATGTTGGCGGGTTTGATGTCGCGATGAACGATGCCTTTGCTGTGGGCTGCGTCGAGAGCGTCAGCAACGTCGATGGAGAGGGTAGAAGGGTTTCAAGGTCCAGAGGGCGGTTGCCGATCAGGTGCTTGAGCGTCCGGCCTTCGAGGTATTCCATCACGATGAAGGCGCGGCCGTTCTCCTCGCCGCTGTCGTAGATTGTGCAGATATTGGGATGATTCAGGCCAGAGGCGGCCTGCGCTTCGCGCCGGAAGCGGCTGAGCGAGTGCGGATCGTTGATCACATCATCGGGAAGGAACTTGAGCGCAACGAAGCGGTGGAGGCGCAAATCTTCGGCCTGGTAGACCACTCCCATCCCGCCACCACCGAGTTTGTCAATCACCTTGTAGTGAGAGATGGTTTGTCCGATCATGCCAAGGTGCCGAAAAATTTGGCAGCAATGTTAGGTAGGGTGTGGTGAGAAGTCAACGCGGGTAAAGCACAAAAAGCCGAATCGTCATTTCTGTTCAGCCCAATAGTTCGAGTTAATCGTCGTCCTCCCAAAGTGGGGTTGTGCCGCAAGGCCGGGCGTGGCGCCTGCTCCTCCGAAAACCAGGGTCACACCGTAGCGGTGTTGCGAACGATCGAACTGCGGCAGGATCATGGGCATCAACGAGGCATGTTTGTGGGCGAGATGACTCATGTGAGTCTGATAGACATAGCGTCCGATGAACCAGCCCATCGCTCCGCCGGCCACTACGTCGGAAGCGAAATGCTTCCGCGCGGCAATTCGCGACGCACTCACTATGCTGGCCAGACTATACGCGGTGAGTGCGACAATTGGCTTTTGGTGATACTCATGAGCGACCAGCGAGGCTATGGACCACATCTGGATTGCGTGGCCAGAGGGAAATGAGGTGCCTCCGTCAAAAAATTCACCGGGGTCTTTGTCGTCGGGACGGTTCCGCCGTACCGCCTCCTTCAAGATGCCCGCGACAATGAGCGAATCGAGCAAGGATTCAGTGCCAAGCACCCCGATTTCACGCGCCTTGGCGTGATCCCGCCACACTCCGAATCCGTAGTAGCCAGCCACCAGTGGAACGAGGGTATAAGAGGCCCCGATATTCGAAATCCGGCCACCCCAGCGCACTTGGCCGCGGCTGTTCGCGACTGAATTTGCAATGTGACGATCGGCCACAATCAGTCCCGCCGTCGCCGCCGCCGATAGCAACCACACGGGCGCATTACGGCGATTCAGGTGAAACGGGCTGGTGAAGATTTCTTCCTGGTCAAGCCAGATATTGAGGAACAGCTTCCGGCCGAGCGGCTTCAGGCGCTCCGTGTCGCCGGGATAGAAAATGCGGTCGCGTCGATCGAGAATTGGCGGAGGCTGTTCTGGGAGGGTTGACGGATTCTCGGTTTGCGACGCGAAGATTGATGCTGGGGATGAAAACTGGATTCCGTCTTGGGCAGCCGCAGCCGAGCCGGTGAGCGTCGTAGCTACGAGCACGGCTGCAATCCAGCGAATCATCTGCACTCGAATGTGCATGGTTTGCGAGCGCTCCCTGACCAGGCAAGTATCGGAAATTAGAAGCTGGAAATGGTCGTAGGGATGGATCAGAGGCAAACTTCGCAAACAGAATGGACGGATGCTAAGCAGCACCCGTCCGAGAGATAAGGCTATTTCTCCGCTCAGTGATGGTCGTGGTCCTTGTCGTGATCATGATCTCTGTCGTGATCGTGATCGTGGTGATCTCTATCGTGGCGGTCGCGATCATCGTCCGGGTTATGGGGATTATGAGGATTCTTGTACCAACCGCGGTGCAAGCCGTTGTCGTGGTGCTCGCGATCTCCGTCGTGATGATCACGACGCCAGGCGGCTTCGCGTTCCTGTTCTCGCCTGCGCTCCCACTCACGATGACGTTCCCAATCGCGGTCGCGATCATGGTCGCGGGCCCAGTCGTGGTTCGGATCGCGATTAGGACTCCAGGTCGGAGATTGATTCTGATTATTGTTGACCCAGGCTCCGCGGCCGGAAGACGCTACGTTGCCATAGGGCGTATTCGGAGGAATGCCGTAGTGGCTGTAGACATCCTGCATGCGCTTTTCCATGCTGACAATCTCGCCGGCGTTGTTCGTGGCCCGATATGCCTGCCAGCGTGAGTAGTAGCTGTCAAAGCGCTTCTGATCACTTATGGATAATTTGTAGCGCTGAGCCGCCGCCGGCGCAATTAACGCAAGCAGCAAAGCTGAGATTGTGAGCAACTTTTTCATTAAGTCCTCCAGCGGCGAGACCTTGCACGTTACTTCTCGCAATTATCAGAGTTCTGTCGGAACAGTCATACTAGCGTGCATTTGCGGTTAAATCCCGGTACGTCAGTGAGTTCACTTCAGTAACAAGGGGCTGCAACTCACAGACCTTGTAAGGGCGACTCGATTCCCAGCGGCTCGCGCCAGTCGCGCACCGAGACATGTCCGGCATGAACCCAGGCGATGCGGGTAATTAAAGATCCGGCAATGGAAGAAATTGCGGCCCAGCGGCGCAGATCGTCAGTGCTTTTTCTTGCAGAGAATAGGCTGGCGAGACGAAGGACTGCCGGGACCGGACCCGAGAGCGCACCGCCGGCGCGGGTGATCCAGCCGCTTGGGCCGTGCTTCAACGGATCAAGGCCTGGTTGCCGGCGGCTCTCGACGCGCCATCCTTCCCAGCATTCAAAGAGAGCTGCGCCGAGGCCGAGCATCTGGAGGGCGCGGCTCTTGCGATGTCCCATGAGCTCGAGCATGCCCACGGCAGCGGAAACTCCCGAGGCCGCAAAATGGATGGGAAGCTCGCCGACATTCTGGTTCCAGACGGGAATCGCTGTAGCGCCGATCAGAACGCCGGTGTAGTTAGAAAACGGAAGCCCAAATAATAAGGATGCAGCCTCGCCGGCGTTTTCAAGGATGCGCAACGGAAGTGAGGGGCCGTAACGTTCGTGCATGAAACCCGCAAATGCAGCTGCGGCAGCACCTCCGGAGAAACCCAGAAGAGTCCATACTCCGACAGACATCGGGCTTTGCGGCTTAAACACCCTCATCATCGAGAGAAAACGTTCGGGCCGGCCAAGATCGGAGATCAGCAGAGCCGGAGAGATGAGTGCGCCTGCAGCGGCGATCCAGCGCGCATTGCGAACGAGCTTTCGGTCGGCGCCCGTGTAGTTGGCAATCGCTCCCATGACTGCGGCTGCCCCGGCTGCCCCTCCCACGAAGAAATAGAGTGGAATTTCCCCGGTCCAGGCCGGCTCTTTCAGCAAGGGAATGCCGTAGTAGCCGGTTTCCGGTGAAGCGATCGGGAAGGGTGAACCACCGGGCCGGATGCCTTTACCTGCGACTGCGCCTCGCTGTTCAGCTTCGCGCCGGATTTGAATCAGCTTGACCTCTCGCTCAGCAGCCGGTCCAGTTGCGCCGGGGCGGATTTTTGGCAACTCGCTCATCGCCCGTTACTCCGTTTCTCGCTGAGGAATGCAATCAGACTTCCGGCGAGTAGCAGCCCAGCGGCAATCGCGGAAGAGGTCCAGCCTTTTTTCAAATATACCGTCGGGACCTCCGGTTTCGGCGGCAGATTGTAGGTGCGGGGATCACCGCGCACGATGAACATGGCGTGGGAGCCGCCGACACTGGTGTCGGAAGCGTCATAGAACACAGCATCTCTCATTCCTCGGCGCTGCAGTTCTTGCATGCGCTCGCCGGCTTTTTCTCGCAGACCTTCAATTTCCCCAAACTTGATCGATTCCGTGGGACATGCCTTCGCGCACGCCGGAATCAGCCCCGCCTTCTGACGGTCATAGCAGAAAGTACATTTGAAGGCGCGGCCATCGGCGGGATTTCGTTGGACCACACCGAAGGGGCACGCTACTACGCAGTACGCACAACCGTTACAAACGTCAGGCTGAAGATAGACTCCGCCGAACTCTGTCCGCACCAGCGCGCCGGTAGGACAGGCTTCAAGACATCCCGCGTTTTCGCAGTGTTTGCAGACATCCGAAGAAAACGACCAGGAATTCAGCTCCGGAGCGTTGCCGCCGAATCCCGGCTCGGGGACGCACTCCACGAATTTCACGTGCCGCCAGGTCGAGTGGCCGAGCGCTCCCGTATTGTCGTAGGAGTAGCCACTCCAGTTCACACCGTCTGCGCCGACGCCGTTCCATTCTTTGCACGCGACCTCGCAGGCTTTGCAGCCGATGCAGAGGGTTGAGTCGGTTAGGAATGCTGTGATGGCCATTTTGCCTCAACCGAGAAAATTTAACCGCGAGAGCGCGAAGTTCGCTGAGAATTCTAAACCGCCGTCTTTGCCTTCAGCCTTCTTCGTCCATTCCTTCTTCCTGGCTCAATGTTGCACAACAGCGCCTTGCTTTCCATGATGCGGACGTTGGGCTCTTCACTGATGGCAACGAGATCGTTGGCGATGTCGCCTTTCACTTGTCCTTTGTATCCCCAGTGATAAGGCAGGCCGACCTGATGCAGTCGCCGGCCGTCGACCCACAGGGAACGCATGCGCCGTGTGACCAGCACGCGCGCTTCGACCGTCGCGCGCGGCGTAGTGATCGTCGCCCAATCGCCATGCTCCAACCCGGCCTCTTCCGCCAGTTCCGGAGAAACTTCGGTAAATAACTCTGGCTGCAACTCGGATAAATGTGAGAGCGTGCGCGTCATGCCGCCCGCGGTGTGGTGTTCGGTCAAACGATACGTCGTGAGCACATACGGGAAATGAGGATCGCCGGGCGACTGAGCGTACGGATTGTCGGGACGCTCCTTCTTCTGTGCTGCCGGATCAGCCTGCTGCCTATATAAAGGATTCGAAAGCGGCGATTCCAAGGGCTCATAATGCGTCGGCAATGGACCATCTTTCAGGCCACTGGCGACATAAATCCAGCCGACACCGTCGGGGTGCAGCGTAAATGGCCGGGCACCCCCGAGCGCCTCCACTCCTTGACCGTCCGCAAGATTATCCGGGGCATCGGGGGCGAGATTTTTCGGATAGTCCGCATTATCGAGTCCGCCCCATTCTTTTTTCTCTTCATCCCACCAGACCAGCTTCTTGCGCTCGCTCCAGGGCTTTCCATCGGGACGCGCCGACGCACGGTTGTAGATGATGCGGCAGTCGTTCGGCCAGGCGAATCCCCAGCCGTGGCCGAGCAAATCTTTAGGCTTGCGCTCGTTGGCGCGGTTCCTGTTTTCTTCCGGGTATACGCCGCAATAAATCCAGGCACCGCACGCGGTTGATCCGTCGTTTTTCAAATCCTGGATGTGCTGGAGCTGCTTGCGGTCGGCAACGGTCCAGCCGTTGATCTCTTTCAACACTTCAGAAACCTTCGGCTCGGCGTGCTTACCTTCCACCGGGTAGTCCCAGGTCAAAGCGTTCAATCCGGCATTGCGCGGACGTGGGTCTAATCGAGCCTTCTCTTTCAAACGCCGGCCCAAGTGGTACATGAACCAGGTATCGCTGCGCGCATCGCCCGGTGGCTCGACCGCCATCTCGCGATACTGCAGCAGCCGCTGGGTGTTGGTGAATGTGCCTTCCTTTTCGGCAGTGCCGGCTGCGGGGAAAAGAAAAACTTCTGTTCCAACATTCTCCGGCAGCAACTCTCCTCGTTGCACTTCAGGCGAGTCGAGCCAGAACGAAGCCGTTTCCGTTTCCACCATGTCCCGGACTACTAGCCATTTCAGCTTTGACAAGGCTGTGCGCTGCAGCCGTGCGTTCGGCGCGCCCACGGCCGGGTTCTGCCCCATGACGAACAGGCCTTCCATTTTCCCGTCCTGCATGTCGAGCCAGTAACCGAAATGCGAGTGGTCGGCGGTGACCCGAGGCAGCCAGTTGAAACCAAAATCATTTTCAGAAGTTGCGGCTTCGCCGTACCACGCTTTCATAAGGCTGATGAAATACTTGTCAAAGCCGGACCACAGTCCGGTTCCCGCCTTGTGCTTCTTCACGTAGTCGCTCAATTTATGCGAGTCAGCTTCGAAGGACGGCATCAGCAAGTAGCCGGGGAGAATGTCATACAGCGTCGGAATATCAGTGGATCCCTGAATGGACGCGTGCCCGCGCAAAGCAAGAATGCCGCCGCCGGGCCGGCCGATATTTCCCAGCAGCAGCTGCAGAATCGCCGCCGCGCGGATGATCTGCACTCCTTTGGAGTGCTGCGTCCAGCCCACGGCGTAACAGATTGCTCCTGTTTTCTCCGGCCCAGAAGCCGAAGTGAACGCCTCGGCGGTTTTGAGAAATCCTTCTTTGGAAACTCCACAGTAGCGCTCGACGATCTCCGGCGTGTAGCGCGCGAAATGCCGCTTCAAAACCTGAAACACACAGTGCGGATGCTGGAGCGAAGTGTCCCACGTGAACCTGGCCGCGTCCTGCGCCTCGCCGCCCCGATCTTTGCCGTGTCCCCCGCCAGCTGCGGAGTGCCCGGGTTGCGAGCCGCCACCATTCTTCGAAGGCGTGCCTTGATACAGCCAACTCTCCGGATCATATTTCTGCTTCTCCGCATCCCAGCCGGAGAACAAGCCATCGAGATCTTCAGTGTCACGAAAATCCTCCCGCAAGATCGTGGACGCATTGGTGTAGTGGACCACATACTCGCGGAACGCTTTGTTGTTGGTGAGTACGTAATTAATCAGACCGCCAAGAAACAGAATGTCGCTTCCAGCGCGCAGGGGTACCCAGATATCAGCCATCGCCGAAGTCCGGTTGAACCTTGGATCCGCGTGAATGATCTTTGCCCCGCGCTCCCGCGCCTCCATTACCCACTGAAATCCCACGGGATGGTTCTCCGCCATCGACGACCCCATGATCAGGATCGCATCAGCGTTGCTGAGGTCTTGTTGTGCAGTGGTGGCACCGCCGCGCCCGAAGGAAGTGCCCAGACCGGGCACAGTCGAGCTGTGTCATATTCGGGCCTGGTTGCTGATGCACACCATTCCCAGACCGCCGGTGAAGAGCTTCTTGAGCAGATAATTTTCTTCGTTGTCGAGAGTAGCGCCCCCTAGGTGCGCAATCGCGGTCGTCTGCATGAGCGATTCACCGTCACGGGTTTCCTGAAAGGTGCGCTCGCGGCTCTGCCAGAGACGGTCGGCAACCATGTCCATCGCGGCCTTGAGATCGAGATATTCCCATTGCTTCGAAAACGGCCGGCGGTATTTCACTTTCTTCTGGCGCCCTGGGTGCGTGTGCAGTTCGTACGTGTCCGCACCCTTGGGACAAAGACGTCCTCGTGAAATCGGAGAATTGGGATCACCTTCAATCGAGATCAGCTTGCCGTTCTTGTGATAAACCAGCTGCCCGCAGCCCACGCCACAGTACGGACAAATCGAAGGCGTGACTTGGGCCCCCTCGTGCTTGGGACGCAGGTTGCGCGTGTGCTCCGACATTGCCTCGCGACCGGTGCCATCAGCTCCGGTTCTAAGTTGTTGGATGAGTGGCCAGCCGGACAGCAGATCGGTCAGCAAGCATGCCTCCAGTGTGCCCTAGCGAAGCAATATCTTTCGGGTTGAGATGATTCTATCCGGCTGCGGGTTGGCAATGCATGGACGTCACAATTCAGCGCGATTTCCAGCATGAAGATAGCGGTGGAAGTATGACAGCAACTAGGAACGCGCATCTAAAAATGGCCATCATAAAAATGATAAAAAGGAAAGCCACGAGAGATCGCCAAGGGAAAGTCTGGAAGGGAATCGTTGCCGGTGCCGCCGGTGGCTTAGCCGACAGCCTAGCCATGAATCAGTTTCAGAGAGTGTGGAGCACAGCGTCGGAGGCTATTCAGTCGAACGGAGACAAGTCCGAAATTCAGTCTGAAAAGCAAAGCGCGCCAACGAAAGTGAAGACGCCACCATGGAAGCTGCAGGTAAGCTGGCCAGCGCCATGGGACATGAGCTTTCCTACGAGGAGAAACAAAAAGCGGGACCCGTGCTGCATTACGCATTTGGCACCAGCATGCGCGCTGTATGGCGCAGGCATGGAACTCGCGTCCCGCAAAGTGCGTCGCGAACCAGCCTGTTTGCCGGGGCAGATGAAATAGCCGTTCCGGCTTGGATCTCGCCGAAAAACCCACGAAGACGCCCCTGTCCTCGGATGTCTACGGCCTGGCTTCGCATAGTGTGGATGGCCTTGAACCGGAGGCGGGTATACCGGGCGATGAGGAAGGCTGTCTAAGTCCACCGGCCACCGGCCAGTTGAGATTGCCGGAGAGCAAGCGGCAATCCAGTATCGCTTATAATCGACTGTTGCCGCGATATGAGCTATCAGGTTCTTGCCCGCAAGTACCGGCCGCAGAAGTTTTCCGAGGTGATCGGCCAGGAGCACGTTACCCGCACGCTGAAAAATGCGATTGAGCAGGGGCGGACGGCGCATGGGTACATCTTCAGCGGGCACCGTGGAATCGGGAAGACGACGGTGGCGCGCATCCTGGCGATGGCCCTAAACTGCCGCTCTTCTGATAAGCCAATTGCGGAGCCTTGCGGTGTGTGCGATTCGTGCACTGAAATCCGTGCTGGGAATTCAGTTGACGTGATCGAAATTGATGCCGCAACCAACCGCGGCATTGATGAAATTCGCGAGCTGCGGGAGGCTGCCCGCTATCGGCCCGCGCGCGACCGCTTCAAAATCTACATTCTCGACGAAGCGCACCAGATCACCGATGCGGCCTTCAACGCTTTGCTGAAAACGTTGGAAGAGCCGCCCGGCCATGTGGTCTTCATGCTGGCCACCACCCAGCCCGAGGACATTCCGCAGACGATTCGTTCGCGCTGCCAGCACTTCAGCTTCAGGGCGGTGCGGTTTGAGGAGATCCTTGGGCAACTGAAGGACCTCACTGGACGAGAGAAGGTCGAAGCGGATGAGGACGCGCTGGCGCTGCTTGCGGAAGCAGGCGATGGCTCCATGCGTGACGCTCTCTCGATTCTTGATCAGGCTATCGCGTCATCGGACGGACGGATCACGGCAGAGAAGGTTCGGGACCTGGTCGGGGCCGCGTCTTCCGGAGTGCTGGAGTCCGTGATGCAGGCCGTGGCGAGCAGCTCGAGCCAGGAAGTGCTGCGGTTGGTGGATCGAATCATCAGCGAGGGCCACAGTGCGGCGCATTTCGCTCGGCAGCTGGTGCGTTTTCTAAGAAATGTTACGGTCGCCAAAGTGGCTGGAGGCGACTCTTCGCTGCTGCAGATTTCCGGAGAGGAGCGACAGCGGGCGGTGCGGGTTGCGGAGCTTTTCACCGAGGAGGACTTGGCGCGGCATCTGCAAATCATGCTGCGTACGCATGCTGAATTGGGCTATCGGCCGGAACAGCGATTTCACCTTGAATTGGGCTTATTGAAAATGGCGCATGCCCAACGCCTGCTGCCGATTGAGCAATTGTTGAGCGAAGTCGCGGCGGGTACTGCGCCGCGCGGGAGTGCCAAACCGGCTGTCGTTCCCCAAACGAGAAAACCCGAGGGTTCACCGTTTGCAGCGGATTCGGCGCGAAAGAGTGGGTCGAAGCCGGAGCTTTGTGCCGAAGGAGATCCAAGTAGTTCGAGGATAATAGCTAGCGTGACGCCGGCCGTAGTGATGGGGTCGGCTGCTCTGGCAGCTGTCGCACAGCCCGCGCCTGAAACTTTCCCGCATTTGGAGAATGGCCCGCAAGCTGATGTACGGGTAGCTGTGCTCGACGCATTGGCTCAGGCGGGGCATCGCATGCTGGTCGCGATGCTCGAAAAAGGTGAATGGAAGTTAGAGGGCGGTGAACTCGTAATAAAGGTCGGGTCATCGGCAACTGTAATCGGCATGTCCCTCGGGCCTGAGGCGAAACGCCTTGCGATCGCAACTGCCAGCGGGGCGGCGGGGCGTCTCGTAAAGCTGTCCGTTGTGCCGGGGGGAAATGCGCAGAGTGCAACACCAGCTCGTTCAGCTTCCAACGTTGGGGGCCGGAGCCGGGCGGAGCAGGATCCGATTGTCCGCCGCATGCAGGAAAAGTTTGGCGCGGAGATCAGGACGATTATCGATTACAAGGAGAAAAGATAGCATCGTGGCTGTGCAGGTGGCGGGTAATGCATAGATCCTTCGGCCCGCACACCACGCGCTCGTCAGGATGACAAGCAGTCACGAGTGAGGAATCAGTGATGGGTGGATTCAATCTGCAAGAATTAATGTCACAAGCCAAGCGGCAGTATGAGGTCCTGCAGAAAAAGATGCAGGATACTGTCGTTGAAGGTTCGGCCGGCGGCGGAACCGTTCTGGTGAAGATGGATGGGCGCAAGCAAGTTTTGAGCATCAAGATCGATCCCGAAGCGGTGAAGGCTGGCGACCTTGAGATGCTGCAGGATCTGATCACAGCCGCTGTGAATGGCGCTGGGCGAAAAGTGGACGAAGCCATGCAATCCACAATGGGCGGCATGCTAGGTGGAATGGGGATTCCTGGACTTTGATAACGGGCCCTTTGTTCGCTTGTCATTCTGAGCGGAGCGAAGAATCTATGCAGTTTTCTCGCATTCGCAGTAGATTCTAGCCGGTCCCAGAACATACTCGGGACGTGAAATGATATGAGCCGTTTTGCAGAGCCAATGGCGCGGCTGATCGATGAATTGAAGAAGCTGCCCGGCATTGGCAGCAAAAGCGCGCAGCGGCTTGCATTTCACATTCTGCGCTCCAGCGATGAAGACGCTGAGGGTTTGGCGGCGGCGGTCCGCCACGTGAAGGCCAGTCTGCGGTTGTGCTCGATCTGTAACAACATCACCGATATCGATCCGTGCTCCTATTGCAGCAGCCCGACTCGTAATCAACGGCTGGTGTGCGTAGTCGAGGAACCCACCAACATTGCCGCTATCGAGAAGACCAGACACTTCAACGGTCTCTATCATGTCCTGCACGGCTGTATCTCGCCGCTACACGGAATTGGTCCGGAACAGTTACGCATCGCGAACCTGATGCGGCGCGTGCAGGATGGGCAAGTCGATGAGGTCATCCTGGCGACCAATCCCACGGTGGAGGGCGAAGCCACAGCAACTTATCTTTCAGGTCAATTGCGGCGTGCTGGCCTGAAGGTTACGCGCATTGCAATGGGCATTCCCGTGGGCAGCGATATCGAGTACACGGACGAAGTCACCATGCTCAAGGCTATGGAAGGCCGTCGGGAAATCTAAGCGGCTGTTGAGACTCTTAAGCTTCCGATTCGCTGCTTTAAGGGGGCATGTGCAAGAATTTTCCGCAGAATAGACCTGCGAGGTATCCACCCGCGACTCCCTTCCAAGTCGTATGTATCCACGCTATCAATAACTTACATAGAATCTCTCGACTAAGACACCACCTTTCGATTGGCACGGCGCTTGCACAACTTCAGCAGGTCTCGTTTCCGCTCTCCGTTTAGCTGACGCGGTGACGTGCATAAAACTAAATCCGGCACAACTGGCCGGAAGCACTCAGCGGCAGCTCGCGCCGCGCTGTGATGTAACCGCATCTCAACTCGACGCCTAAGAAACCGGGTCAACCAGCCCGGTTTTCTTTTTGACCTCAGACTTCAGACCTTAGACTTCGACCGGATCAATTCGAGGGGCGGGAGATTCTCAACTTTCCTGCAAGAAATGATTAGGTTCCTGTTGTTCTGGTAACAGACCTTGGGGAGAGGCACCGCCATTGTATTCCGCCATCCGGTTTTTCCACTTCAGGAAGTCAGTTATTGTCTGTGGCTCGATGCGGATTTCGACCCTGCGCAGGCTGGCCAGCAATAGATTCATCTCATGACGAAAGCCAATCGCTGTGCGCAGATTTCGAGCCGAGCGCTGAATGATGTGGACTTTTCCCTTGATGGATTCAAGCAGTCCCCAGCCACGCGGCAGTTCTTTCGGCTGGAGAAGTCCTGCCCGCGTCAGATAGAAACGCTCGCATCCCAAGCCGAGTTCAGGCTTTTGGCGGAATGGCTTCTCCTGATCAGCAAGGAAGTCGGCGCGTGAAGTTTTGCATTCGACAACAACCGAATGGCAGGCGCGCTTCCAACCGATGGCGTCCGGCATTTCACCGCTCACGCAGGCCTGTTCAGAGAGCACAATACCACAACGGTATTTGCGTAGCCATTCCGCGGCGCTGGCGACTAGCTGAGAATGAGTCACGCCTTGCTTGTATACGTCCGGGCAAGACCGCAAAAGTAACTAGAGTGGTTTCCTGACTGGAAATCCGCCACCGGCACTAACCTCGGCGCAAGTCAATCGTAGCCGGACGAGCTACCAGGAAAGTCGTATTACCTCCGTAATGTGCACAGCTTACTCTTTCGAATTACCCTTACGCCGTACCAATTTCAGGAGCGGCGTATCATCACCGCAGATACAAGTAGAAGCAGCAGGATAGCATCCGCTCGCGCCTTCGTACACAGCCTCAACATATTGGTGAAATACGTACGCCTGTATGGTTTCGACCATAAACGTACGGAAGGTCAGTTTGAAACCACCTGGAATGAATTGCAGCAGGGACTGCCCAAGGGCACGGATGGCAGCTTCCTCCTGGGCGTATCTGAAAACAAACTGCTGCTGGACGGAGTTCCACTCGAAAGCGGCCAGGCCGAGCGTAGCTTCGCGCAACTTCTGACTACGGCGGGGCTTGCCAGCATCCAGTTCTCGAACGGCATTACCGTCGAGGATTTTTCCCGGCTGGTACGGGCTTTTGCGACAGGAGGTTCCAAGGCTCAGGACGTCGCAAGAAACATCAAACAGACGTTTGGGGACAGCAAGCAGGCCTCGATCCGGATCAATGAAGTGAAATTTGTCGCCGCTGATCCAGCGACGGGCGAAATCAGCATTGCAGCGCAGATTGCTGCACAATCACTGGGCCCAGAATTCAAAGAATGGCTCAATGATCCACAGAAATTGTTGCAGTTGATTGCCGCAGCCGAAGGCGCGAAATCCGGGGGGCAGGGCGGAGGGAATGTGCCGGTCGGCAGTGTTCCCAACATTCCTACTGCAGCGGGGGTGGTGGCCGTTAAAGAGGGCGGTGCTGCCTGGGATGGCGCCGCAGTGCCGTTGCAAGAAGAAGAGGTCATACAAGCCATTCGACTGCTCACCAAGTTCGGCGAAGTCGGTGGTGATCCGAGCGTCACTCCCGAATTCGTGCAGAAAGAACTGAGCACAGTCGACGCCAACACGAAAATCAACCTGCAACAGCTGCTGGCAAACCTGGCTTCCAACAATACGGCGGAACAGAGTGAAACTCCGCTTCTAATGAAAGCCGCAGAGCACATGGCCATCCGCTTTGCCCTGGATCGCTTCCAGAAGGGCGAAGTAAAGGTCAATGCTGTCCATCAGATGATGGAGCACATGAGCCGGCAGATGGACACCCTGCGGCAGATTCTGAGAATCCAGGAAGACAAGATGGGCAAGGCCGGCATCCTGGTGGAGTCTCATGCCGACATTCTGGATCGGCTGTTCTGGGCCGAGGTGCCGGATGCAGGCAAAAAGAGCGTACTGCTTTCGCATGAGGCTCCCTGCGTGCCTCCCAGGAATGTGCGCCAGTTTATCGAGATATTGCTGGATCGCGGAGACAAGGAAACCACCACTGCCATTCTCAAGAATTACATCGGTTGTCTTGATGCGAAGGACATCGAGCCGCGTCGAAAGACCACCACCGGGTTGAGCCAACTTGCAGATCTGTTTTCCGTGAGCGGAGAGTTGTTAACTTTGGCAATCCGCAAAGTTGGAGAAGTACTGGGCCGCGAATCCGACCCGGAACTGCAGACTCTATTGAGCGCGGCATTCGTCCGGCTCAGCTCTGAGGCCAGCAGTCAGCGGCAATTTGGCGCTGTAAATGAACTGTGTGCGGCAATGGAGAGCATCGCCAAGCAAAGGCCCGTGCTCGCGACCGAGCTGCAACCGAGAATTGGCATCGAAAACCGGCTGCCCGAGTTCATTGAAGAGGCCATGCGGCAACCGAAGATTGTGCCCGACTTGCTTCAGGTCTTGCGGCGCACATCGCAGGCTGCGGTGGAACATCTGGCAGAGAGATTTTTCCGCTGCATGCGGCGCGAAGAATGCGACCGCATTATCGACGTCTTGAAAGAGCTCGGCAGTCCAGCCCTTCAGCAGCTTCGCGAAACGCTGCGCACCGGCCAGCCGCGGCAGGCAGCTTCCGCGGTAGGGCTTTTAAGCCGCCTGGATGTTCCCACCATGCTCGAGCTTTTGCCGGCACGGCTACCCGAGTGGAACCGCTTTTATCACGATATAGTCGTGCGACAAGTTGCCTATGGAGCTGCCCACGATCGCGGACGATCGCTGCTGGAATTATTGGAAATCCTTGACCCGATGGTTCTACCACAAGCCATCGATGAAATCGGAATGAGTGGTGACCGTACGGCGGTGCCGCCACTGATTGTCATGGCTGAAACCGGGGAATCTCAGGGGCGCTCGCCACTTCTGCAGTTGAAGGCAGTGGAATCTCTGGGGCGATTGCGCGAAGCTGATGCTGTTCCGGTGCTTCGTAATCTGCTCGAAGCCAAGAAAGTATGGAAATGGGCGAACCATCGCGAGCTGCGCATCGCAGCTGCGCAGGCCCTGCTTAAAATCGATCCGCGTTACGGCAGCCAGGTCATGAGCGGCTGCGGGCTGGAGCCGGGAGAACTGGCCATCGCACCCCTGGACTCCGCTCCCGCGTGTCCCTGGGTTCGTCAGCGGCGTTATGAACGTGTCGTATTGCGCAAGACGGTTAGCGGGGCTATCAGCAGCTCTTGGGGGAAATCGAGCATCCTGATTCGCGAACTGAGCCTGGGCGGCGGAATGTCGACCAAGGAAGATAATCTGCGAATCGGCTCCGAAGCGACGATCGAAATTTCGTCGGGCGTAAGACGAATTAAGGGACAAGTTCTATTACGGCGCGCTCGCGTCAACGAAATAGGATTTGAAATTGTGAATATGGATTTGGAGAGCCGCTATCGTCTGCGTCGTATCCTGATGAGTTCACTGGAGCATTCATCTGGTACAAGCGCCGGGGAGTGGGACGGGCAGCGTAAGGCCTAGGTCAGCGTTTCGGTAAGCTCATGGCGAAAAAGCCTCTGCTCACAAAGCAGAGGCTTTTTTACTCAATAGTCCTACTTCACCTTTGCAAAAATGATTACCAATGTGTACAGGGCCAGAGACTCAATCAGGGCCAGTCCCAGAATGAGCGCGAACTGGATACCGGCACGTGCCGCCGGGTTACGCCCCAAAGCCTCCGCTGCGGCCGCAGTGGCTCGGCCTTGAGCCAGACCGCAAATTGCGGACGCGATCGCCATTGAGAATCCAGCTGCGATGGCGACCCAGTTGACTGGGTGAGCGGCTTCCGCTCCCTGTGCGAACACCGGAGCGGCAAAGCATAACAACGATAGCACCATGAACAAAGTACTTAGCTTACGCATGTTTCCTCCTTATGAACTGCCGTCAGTGGGTGGTTGACGCCATGCAACTTTGTGCCGGCGCCCTCACGCTGAACGGCGAAAACCGGTGGCTGGTCGTTAGTTGGCTAATGGTCAGATCCGCATACCATGGTTGTTACTAGCCACTAGCTACTAGCTCCTAGCCACTTTCATCAGTGCTCCTCCGCCACTGCGCCCTTCAAGTACACCGTTGTGAGCAGAACAAAGATATAGGTCTGCAGAATGGAAACGCCGAGGTGCAAGGCCAAAAACACAACCGGAATTGCGATGGGCACGAGCGAGAAAAAGACCAAGGTCACCATATCGCCGGCAAACATGTTGGCGTAAAGACGGATGGTCAGCGAAAGCACACGCGCTAAGTGGCTGATGATCTCAATCGGGATCATTAGCGGCGCTAAGAACAGCATCGGACCGGCGAAGTGCTTTAGATAGCCGATCCCAGCGTGTTTGAATCCCTGAGCCTGGTAATAGAAGAACGCACAGATGGCGCAGCCCAAGGGAACTACCGCATCAGCCGTCGGGGTTTCAAACCCGGGAATCAATCCAATCAGGTTGCAGCACAGAATGAACAGCGCAAGAGCGGTCAGGAATGGAGTGTAGCGCTCGCTATGATGCCCGATGATCTCTTCGCTCTGTCCCTGAATGAAGCCGTGAATACCTTCGAAGACATGTTGCAACGACCCTGGGCGATCCACTGAAAGACGAGATCGAACGAGAACAAAAAGAATGAGCAGGAACAGGGACACTAAGAGCTGCATGGCAACCGCATTCGTTATCGGCGCCTGCGGGTAGCTCGGTTGCATATGCAGACCGCGCAGCAGGCGGGTTACTGGGCCGGCGAAGAGATGGTTCAGGATTTCAGTGAACCAGAGTTGCTCAGGCATACGTCGGTTTTACACAGTTGTCGTTACAGAATCCGGATAGCTACAATCCGCGTACTACCGCGGCATACGCTTCGTAGGCCGCTTCGCACGCGATGGCGGCTACGGGCAGGAACAGGCCCGCAAACAGCCCATATAGACTCGCAGGAGAAACACTGAATATAGCATACGCGACCGCAGCCATTAAGAAATAGCGGAACAGAAATCGCAGCACCACGCCCTTACTTGAGCGCGGCTTGGCCTCGTCAGTAGCATGCTCGGAAAGAGCGCTCACCACACGTTTTAACCAATGGAAGTTCAGATACGCGACAGCGCACCCGCAGACAAATGCCAGCCCAATCCTCCAGCCCAAGGTTAACAATGCGCCTGCGGTGAAGATCGCCGCAAGTGAAATCATGAATCGGGAGATGCGCGTCAGCGCTCCGGAGTAGAAGGATTCACGGTCGGCGAGGCTGGACCGGGGCTTCAAGCTACTCTGAATCTGACCGGCTGACGGCACGGATTAACTCCACAAATCCGGCGACGATTCCGAGAATCAGACCAACGAGATAAAGCCAGGTAGTGTGCAGCCAGCGGTCCAGCGCCACACCGATTAGCCATCCTGCAACTGTAGCAGCAGGAAAAATGAAGGCCAACTGGCTGTAGTTCGCCACTTGTACCCACATGCTCTTCTTTTCGGAGTTGTCGTCCCGGGTAGGCATTACCCTTATCTCATAAGCGATGCCAGGGGCGCACTCTGCGCGATTCCCAGCGACCAGGTCACCGTTCGGATGAAAGGTTCTGGAAAAACTCCGATAAAAACGGTCGCAAAGGCGGTGATGCCCAGGCCGACTTTCATGCCAAAGCTGACGGGCAACGGAGTCTTGTCCAGGGCCTCGCGCATAAACATCTGGTTGGCAATCCTCATGTAGTAATAAAGACCGAAAACCGCATACAGAACTGCCAAAGAAGCCAGGACGTAGTGGCGGCTTTCAATCAAGCTGAGGAAGATGAAGTATTTCCCGTAGAAGCCGGCCAGCGGCGGAATGCCCGCAAGCGACAGCAGAAAGATGAGCATCAGGATGGATTCAGTGGGGGCACGGAAATAGAGGCCGGCAATGTCGTCGATCTCGTCGCCAATCACCTGCCGTTGACGCAAAGAGGTGATCACCCCGAATGCGCCAAGGTTCATGAAGGTGTAAACCAGCAGATAGAGCAGAATGCCTTTGAATCCATCGAAAAACGCCGGTGCGGGATAGTCGACGCTGCCGAGCGCCACGAGGCCGAGCAGGATATAGCCGACGTGTGCGATGGAGGAATACGCCAGCAGGCGTTTGAGGTTGTTCTGGGTTAGCGCCGCCAGATTGGCGCCAGTCATCGTGATCACAGACACAAAGACCAGGAGCGGGACCCACACGCTGCGCAGGGGATAAAGGCCCCAGAGGAAGATTCTCAGCAACATGGCCCAGGCTGCAGCTTTCACTGCTACGGACATGAACCCGGTCACGTTGGTCGGCGCCCCTTCATAGGCGTCTGGTGCCCACTGATGAAAGGGAATGGCGGCAATCTTGAAAAGTAATCCAGTCGCAGTGGTCAGCAATGCAATTACCGCAATTGCACCTGGTTTGCCCGGATGATCGGCTAGACGCTTGGCAATGACCAGCAAATTCGTGCTGCCTGTCAGGCCGTAGAACAATGACAATCCATAAGCAAAGATTCCAGAAGAAAATGCCCCTAGAAGCAGGTATTTCAGCGCAGCTTCGTTCGAACGCCTGTCGTTACGGAGGAAACCGACCAGCACATAGGTGGAAATCGCCATCAGTTCCAGGCCGATGAAGATCAGCACGATGTCCATGCCCGCAGCCATCGACATCATGCCGACGACAGAAAAAAGGATCAGAGCATAGAACTCGCCGTGGTGCTCGCGTTCGATCTCCAGATAGCGGACTGACATCAGAATCGTGATCGCCGCGGCCGCCAGGAACAAGTACCAGAAGTAAATGGTGAAGTGATCCACCAGCATGGAATTCATGTACGCGGATTGCGCTGACAACCGCGCCATTGCCAAGCCGCGTTGTGTTCTAAAAAGAATGGCGGCCGCCGAGAACAGGATCCCCACCATGGCGGTTACGGCGTTGGTCCACTTCCATTGGACGGGCACCATCAGGTCCATCAAAAGAATGCCGAGCGCGAACAGGGTCAGCATGATGATCGGCAACGACATCACGTAGTCGACGATGGTGAAGAATTGCGTCATGCTGCCGCTACTGCTTTCCTTCCGGCTTTTCTGTGGCGAGTCGCACGGTGACTTGGGTACCCGGAGCACCCTTCGAGGTCGAGGCGTTCACGGCGCCTCCCGTGCCCGGATATCCCGGACGCACCGTCTGCACAAGCTGGTTCACTGGTTGCTCGAGTATCTGGAAGAAAGGTTTGGGATATAGCCCAATCCAGAACGCCATGATGATCAGCGGAACGAAAGTCAATACCTCGCGCGGAGTCAGATCGTGTAGCTTTTCATTTTTCGGGTTCGTGACTGTGCCGAAGAAAACGCGCTGATAGAGCCATAGCAAATATGCCGCTGCAAGAATCACGCCGGTGACCGCCCATGCCGCCCAGCGCCAGTTTTCGATAAACGTGCCCTGCAAGATGGTGAATTCGCCGACGAATCCGTTCAACAAGGGCAGTCCCATGGAAGACAAAAACATAATCATGGTGATGGTGGCGTAGACCGGCATCACGTTGGAGATGCCCCCGTACTCGGCAATCTCGCGCGTATGCCGCCGTTCATAGAGAATACCGACGATCAAGAACAGCGCTCCGGTCGAAATGCCGTGATTAATCTGCTGCAGCACGGAACCGCTCAGTCCCGCAGGATTCAACGCGAAGATGCCGAGAGTACAGAATCCCAGGTGGCTGACGGACGAATAAGCCACCAGCTTCTTCATGTCTTTCTGCATCAGCGAGACCAGCGCGCCGTACACGATGCCAATGATCGAAAGCGCGATCATCCAGCCGCGTACTTTAGGATGCATAGCAACGTCGGGGAAGAAAGGAAGCGAGAAGCGGACAAATCCGTACGTTCCCATCTTCAGCAGAACCCCGGCCAGGATTACGGAACCTGCGGTCGGAGCTTCCACGTGCGCGTCCGGAAGCCAAGTGTGGAACGGGAACATCGGGACCTTGATGGCGAAGGCCAGGAAGAATGCCAGAAAGAGCAGAATGGCGTATGTCACGCCATAAGCTGGGTCGTGAAAGATATTCGGGGCCGTCTTGTATAGGGCTTGAATGCTGAAGGTGTACTCGCCGGTTTGGTGATAATTGTAGAAATAGAGGAACAGCACCGCCAGCAGCATCAGCACGGAGCCGAACAAGGTGTAAAGAAAGAACTTAATTGCGGCGTAGAGTTTGCGCGGCCCGCCCCAGATGCCGATCAGCAAGTACATCGGCACCAGCATCGCTTCCCAGAAAACGAAGAAGAGGAAGAAATCAAGCGCCATGAAGACGCCCAGCATTCCCGTCTGCAGCACCAGAAACCAGACGTAGTATTCCTTCAACCGGTTCTCGATCGCGGTCCACGAGGAGAGAATCGAAACCCATCCCAGCAGAGTGGTAAGCATTATCAGGAGAAAAGAAATGCCGTCGATCCCCAGCACGTAACCCGCCCCGATGGAAGGAATCCAGTTGTTGGGGGCGCCTTCCATGAACTTGAATCCGGGCTGATCGCGTAGCTGCCAGAACCAGGGCACCAGCGGAATGGAGGCCAAAAATCCGGCGAGCGCGAAGATGTTGGCGATCCAGCGGATCGCGTCTTTGTTTTCTTTGGGGACAAACAGCAGCAGGATCGCGCCCACCAGCGGCGTAAAAAGAATGATGGAGAGAATGTGGCTATGCATAGAAGCAGTTTCCAGTCATCGGTTCAGCTACCGCCACGCGTAGTACGCAACAAACCCGACTAAGCCGACCACCATCACCAGGGCATACCACTGCACCAATCCCCATTGCAGCATGCGCGTGGGATATGACAATAAGCGCGCGACGACCGCCGGTCCGTTCACCCCGAGCCCGTCGATGATCCACCTATCCCACCAGGTAGAGAGCGTGGCG
>Ga0075424_100001020_pt1 | contig 23767 bp, 18 predicted proteins | sample SoiMethybrSBSTD3_FD_75301 | JGI IMG/M metagenome (GOLD analysis project Ga0075424, IMG submission 75301) | Bulk soil microbial communities from a Populus tree surrounding site in Tennessee, USA - Soil MetaG P. TD hybrid SBSTD3 | ecosystem: Environmental > Terrestrial > Soil > Tree plantation... | reverse complement strand
AACTCGACGCACGGCGCCGCCTTCCTCGTCGATGTGCTCGGGGTGAGCCGCGACGGCGTCACCGTCATCAGCAATGGGATCGAGCTTGGCCGCGCGCAGCTCGATCGCGCATCGTGGCGACGCCAGCTCGGCGTGGACGACAACGACTTCGTCGCGTGCATGGTCGCCAACCTTCACGGCTTCAAGGACCATCGCACGCTCGTTGCGGCGTGGCGTGAAGTGGTGGATCGGCTGCAGGCGTCGGGGCGCCAAGCGCACCTCCTGCTCGCTGGCGCCGACGGCAACCGCAGTAATCAAGTGCGTCATCAGATCGCCGAGCTGAATCTCACTGGACACGTACATCTGCTCGGACCGGTAGCAGACGTGCCAGGACTGCTTGGGGCCATCGACTTGTCGGTCTTCAGTTCGGTGGCCGAAGGCGTGCCGAACGCCGTTCTCGAAGCCATGGCCGCCGGCGTTGCCGTCGTCGCGACGGACTATCCAGGTATCCGCGAAGCGGTCGGGCCCTCCCTGGAACCGCTGCTCGCGCGCGAGAAGGATCCTCATGACCTCGCCGAGAAGATCCTTCGTTGTGCGGAGGATCCTCGTCTCCGTACTTCACTCGGTCGGCTGGGAACGCAGCGCGTGGCAGATGAATTCAGCGTCGATCGTCTGGGCGACGAGACGACGAAGGCGATCGTGAAACAGCTCGAGCTCGCCAAGTCACGGTAAGGCCCGCCGATCGATGCGCATCCTCCACTTCGTCGACAGCGCTGGCTTCTATGGCGCGGAAGCGGTTCTGCTCGGGCTCGCCACCGAGCACCTGCGGCTTGGCCACGCCGCGTCGATCGTGTCGATTGGAAATCCAACCAGCGGCGAAAAGGCCCTCGAACGCGAAGCGCGCAGGCGCGGCGTCCCAGTACACGCGGTGCGGATGGCAGACGGGCTCAATATCCGCGGCGGTCTGAGACTGGCCGAGCTCGCGCGCCGCGAGAACGCCGATATCGTCCATTCGCACGGCTACAAGCCGAACATTCTGCTCGGCATTCTTCCAAGACGGCTGCGACCGGCGCCGATGGTTGCAACCGTGCACGGCTACACGCACAGCCGTGGCTTCGATCGCATGCGCGTGTACGAGTGGCTCGATGTCCACGCGCTTCGACGCTTCAATCGCGTGGTCCTCGTGCACAGCGGCATGCGCGCGATTCCTGGGCTGAATCGGCTAGATGAGCAGCGAGTTCGCATCATCGAGAACGGTCTGCCGAATCGCGAGCAGGCCGGCCCGTCCGAGCACGACCCCCGACTCGCGTCGTTCTGCACCGGGCAGGTGATCGGCGCCGTCGGCCGCCTCTCACCCGAAAAGGGATTCGATCGCCTCATTGAAGCATTCTCGCGAGTGGTAGCCGCAGGCGCTCACGCCAAGCTCATCATCCTCGGCGAAGGGCCGGAACGCGCGGCCCTCGAGGAACGCGTCCGCCTGCGGGGCCTGTCGGAGAGGGTGCTGATGCCGGGATTCGTCGATGCGACATCACACCTGTCGTTGTTCACCGTGTTTGTGTTGTCGTCGTTGACGGAAGGACTGCCGATCAGTCTGCTGGAAGCGATGCGCGCCGGCGTCCCGGTTGTCGCGACGCGGGTTGGCGCCATTCCGTCGATCGTCGGCGCCGATTGCGGAGTGTTGGTCGACACCAACGATGTCGACGGACTGGCAGGCGCGCTGCAGCGCGTGCTGAACGACGCGTCGCTGGCCGCCACCCTGTCGACGGCTGCGTTAGTGAAGGTACGCGAGTATTCTGTGTCTCGGATGGCCGCTCGCTACCTGGCGGCGTACGAGGAACTCACGGCCTGCAAAGTGCCGGCGCCGTATCCGATGACGGCTGGCTTGTAATGTCGGTGTTGAATACTCACGCTGGAGAACTGGCCGGGCGTTTCCCGCCCGTCGAGGCCCCCGCACCCGCGGCTTCAAGTGCGTCCGCGGCTGCAGAGCCCGAGTCGAACTTTCTGCTCACGCTCGGTTTCAATCTGTACTTGCTCTTCATCGTCAGCTGGTTCCTCCAGTCGGCGAGACGATATTCGATCCTCGGCACGATTCGATTCGATCTGTTACTCGTGCTGGCGATTTCGGTGCTCTGCGTCCTGGCGCCGAAACGCAAGACGTTCTCCAAGACGTCTCTGACCACACGCTACGTGTTCATCTTGATCGCCTATGCGATCGTGACGATTCCGTTCGTGGAGTGGCCCGGCAGCGTGCTCAAAGCCGGAATCCAGGACTTCATCAAGGCCGCGATGTTCTGCGTGTTCACCGCGACGCTGGTGAGAACGGAGCGCGACCTCGGTCGGTTTCTCCTCGTGTTCGTTGGCTGCCAGGCGTTTCGCGTGATCGAGCCGCTGTATCTCCACATCACGCAAGGCTATTGGGGCAGTTTCGCGACGATGGGGAACTGGGAGGCGTTCGATCGGCTGGCGGGCGCTCCCGCCGATATCGTCAACCCCAACGGCCTGGCGTTCGTGGTCGTCACGACGCTCGCGTTCGCGCATTTTCTCTCGCCGGTCGCGAAGATCTTCAGGCTGGCGTATCTGGGATTCGTGCCGCTCGCGCTTTACGCCCTGGCCCTCACGGGTTCCCGAACCGGCTTCGTTGCGCTGGTCATCGTCATCGGCGTCATCTGGTGGAAGAGCCAAAGGAAGCTGTTGATGGCGGGCATCATCGTCGTCAGCGTTCTCGTGGCGGCTCCGTTGATGTCCGATACGCTGACCGACCGGTACCTCTCGCTGTTCGAGTCGGACACCAAGAACTCGGCGACGACCAAACTGCGCAAGGACGACGTGATGTCGGGTCTCGCTGTGGCCATGCGCCGCCCGTTCTTCGGCTATGGTCTCGGCACGTCGGGGGAAGCGAACGCGAACTTCGGCACGAATGAGCGACCGGTTCACCTGCTCTATCTCGAAGTCGTCCAGGAGCTCGGCTTCATCGGTCTGCCGATCTTCCTCGCGTTCATGGCGACGTTGACCATGGAGCTCGGTCGCATGCGCGCGACCTGTCGTCAACTGGGGGCGAGCGGGCTCGTGCCGAGAGCTGGCGAAGCCCTGCACACGTTCTTGTGCATGAACCTCGTGTTCAGCCTGGCCAGCTACGGGCTGAACTCGTACGAGTGGTACCTGATGGCCGGTCTCTGCACGGTGTTGTCGCACCTGGCTCACGAACTGCCGCAGAACGGTGCCAACAACATGGCCCCGAGCCTGGCCGGAATGCCGCCGGTCACCGCGCACCTTCCAGCAAGACGGCCCGCACTCGTCCAACCTCGTCCCGTCTTTCGACACATCGGAACTCGAAAGTAGAACCTGATGCCACTGCTTGAAGCGGTCGCAGCCCCGGTGCTGTGGGGCTGCCTTGGACTGCTGGCGTACATCTACGTCGGCTACCCTCTCACGTTGATCCTCCTGCCCGAGCGGCCGCTGAAACGGCTTCGGTCGACCACTCTGCCTCACGTGACGGTGGTGATTGCGGCGTTCAATGAAGTACGGCACATCGCCGCCACCGTGACGAACAAGCTCACCCAGAACTATCCCCCGAATCATCTCGACGTCGTGGTCGTGTCTGACGGATCGGAGGATGGTACCGACGAGGCGGTCGCTGCGCTGAATAACCCGCGCGTCACGCTGCTGCGCCAGGAGCCGCGGCAAGGCAAGACGATGGCGCTCAATCGCGCGATGCAATACGCCGCGGGCGAGATCATCGTGTTCTCAGATGCCAACTCGATCTACGAGCCTGACGCGGTGGCACGGCTCGTGGCCCCGTTCGACGATCCCTCGGTTGGATACGTGACCGGCCAGCTGCATTACCGCGATCCGGGAGAGACGGCGGTCGGCGGCGGCTCGGGCATGTACATGCGTTACGAGAGCTGGCTCCGCCGGCTCGAGACGCGCGTCGGTTCGATTGTCGGCGTCAACGGCGGCATTGATGCCGTGCGGCGCGAGCTGTACGATCCGATGCGGGCCGATCACCTTCCCGATTTCATCCTGCCGCTCCGAGTGTTGACGAAGGGACGACGGGTTGTCTTCAGTGAGGATGCCGTCTGCCAGGAGGACGCGCTCGGGCACCATCACGACGAATACAAGATGCGGGTCCGTGTCAGCCTGCGTGCGCTGCACACGCTCTCGGAGATGCGTCATCTCTTCGGACAGAAGCACGGGCTCTTCGCCTTCGAGCTGCTGGTCCATAAACTGCTGCGATATCTGATCGTGTTTCCACTTGCCGGCGCGTTTCTGGCAAACGCCGCGCTGATCAACCAGCCGTTCTATGCGGCGATGTTCGTCGCGCAGTCGATCTGCTATGTGCTGGCGCTGGTCGGATGGGCGGGAGGCGGCCGCATCCGCTGGAAGCCGGTGTTTGTCGCCTTCTACTTCTGCTTGGTCAACCTGGCGGCGGCGGTGGCTCTCATCCGGTTCATGCGTGGCCAGCGAACCGTCCTCTGGACGCCACGAAAGGGAGCCTGAGGCATGTGCGGCATCGCCGGCGTCTACGTTCGCGATCGATCGGAGCGGGTCGACCTCTCGCAGGTTCGTGCGATGACCGATGTCATCGTGCGGCGCGGTCCCGATGACGAAGGGCACTACGTCGATGGCGAGCTGGGCATGGGCATGCGCCGGTTGTCGATCATCGACGTTGCCGGCGGGCATCAACCGATCCCGAATGAAGACGAGACGCTGTGGATCGTGTTCAACGGCGAGATCTTCAACCACGAACCACTGCAGCAGGCGCTGAAACAGCGCGGCCATCGGTTCCGGACGCGCAGCGATACGGAAACGATCCTCCATCTGTTCGAGGAGGAAGGGCCCTCGTGTCTGCGTCACTTGCGCGGGATGTTCGCACTGGCGATCTGGGACACGCGCCGCCGCAGCCTGTTCATCGCTCGCGATCGACTGGGGATCAAGCCGCTCCACTACGCCTACGACGGCACGCGGCTCGTGTTCGGATCGGAGATCAAGGCGGTGCTCGAGCACCCGTCGGTCTCGCGGTCGTTGGACTGGACGGGCCTCGACGCGTTCTTCACCTACGGCTACATTCCGGCGCCGTGGACGGCATATCGCGACGTGCGCAAGCTGGCGGCAGGCCACTACCTCATTGCTGACGAACGCGGCATCAGAGAGGAACAGTACTGGGACCTGCCGATGGGCCCCAAGCATCGCGGCTCGGCGGCGGACCTCACCGCGGAATTCATCGATCGTTTCCGCGAGTCGGTCACGATGCGCATGCTGAGCGAGGTGCCGCTCGGGGCGTATCTGAGCGGCGGCGTCGATTCGAGCCTGTTGGTGGCGTTCATGGCCAAGGCATCGACGCAGCCGATCAACACCTTCACCATCGGATACGGCGGCGAGACCGGAAACTTTCTCGATGAGCGCTCGTTCGCCCGCGAAGTCAGCACACGGTACGGCACGAACCACCGCGAATTCGAAGTGATGCCGCAGGTCGAGGAAGCGATCGACGTCGCTGTTGATGCGTTCGATGAGCCATTCGCCGACGACTCATTGATCCCGACGCACCACATCTGCGCGTTGGCCCGTCGACATCTGACGGTCGCGTTGACGGGTCTCGGCGGCGACGAAGCATTCGCCGGCTATGAGCGGTACCTCGGCTTTCAATTGAGTCAGCACGCCTCGCAACAGCCCTGGCGCCTGCTCCTCCGCGCCGCGGCACCGCTGGTCAACGCGTTGTCGGAGGAGAGCGGCGGCCACTATCGCGTGAACCATTTGAAACGCTTCGTCGGCGCAATGGATTTGCCGCCGGCAGCTCGATGGCAGCGCTATCACGCTTACTTCCCTGCGGAGGTGCGACGGACGCTGTATCAGCCGTCGATCGCGGCGCAGATCGATTTCGAGAGCGTGGATCGCGCCGGCCGGCGCTACTACGAGCAGTGTGATTCGTCCGATCCCCTCGATCGCGCGCTCTATCAAGACATCAAGATGTACCTGCCGGACGATATCCTCGCTCTGACCGATCGGGTCGGCATGTGGCACTCATTGGAGCTGCGCGTGCCGTTCATTGATCACACGCTGCTCGAGTTCTGCGCGAAGATTCCGACGTCGCTGAAGCTACGTCGTGGTGAGAAGAAATACCTGTTGAGGAAAGCCGCACGACCGTTCATCCCGGAATCGGTGCTCACCCATCGCAAACAGGGGTTCGCGTCGCCAATGGCAATCTGGCTGCGAGGGGGACTCGAGCCACTGATCGAAAGCAGCCTCTCGGCCGACGCGCTCAACAAGGGTGGCGTGCTCAACGCACACACGGCTGCGGAACTCGTGAGCGCACACCGCGAACGCCGGTCGCTCAACGATAAGCACCTGTTCGCATTGCTGATGTTTCAACGTTGGTGGACGCGATCGGGGGCCGAATCGGAACGCGAGCCGGCGGTGGCACACGCCTCGACTCGGACTCGCGGACGGTAGGGTCGCCCTCTTCACCAGAGGACGACCCCATCTTGCTGTCTACTCTTCTCCGGGAATGATGCGGAGATTGGTCGGTGCGCTCGGCAGCGACGCGCTGCTGCCGTGGCAGCCAATCTTCGTCGTCGAAACCACCACGTCGTCCAGCATCACACCCTCGACGCTGTGGTCACCGTGGAAGAAGAGGCTCAGATAGAGGATGTCGACCTTCACGTTCGTGGTGGTGCGATGCCAGAGATTCGTCCACGGACCGTATTCGACATCGTCAATCCAGAAATCCTGAGCGCCGGTCGCGCCAGCGCCGTTCGAGGACGGCGTGCCGCCGTCGAGCAGGACTTCGACGCAATACCACCTGCCAGTCTGGAGCCGCGGCGGCGTGATGCGCTCGCGGTCGGCCGCCTTGGTGCAGAATCCTGAACCCTCGTCATACAGGCAAGGGAACGAATCACCGTAGCAGTTGCCGTTCGGGTCAGAACACTGCTGATACATGCCGCGGTAATAGGAATAGAAGTGCGGAATACCTGTCAGGTTCTGACCGCTCCAGGTTCCCGCCAGCGGCTCAAACCAGGCGGTGTAGAAGTCCGCGCCCGTGGGCCGAATCCCTGACTGACCAAGGAAGTCGCGGCTTCCAGCGAAGAGGCCCCCTCCGTGGTTGTTCGCGGAGAAGTCGTAGCCCGGTTCCCACTTCTCATACCAGCGGGCGTAAAGCTTGTCGTGGGCGCTCGGTAGAACCTTGACCAGGTCGGCGGATCCTCTGCCTGCCGGGGCTCGCAACCGCATCACGTGGTTCCCGCTCGCGTTGCACGGTCCTGCCTCTGTCATCAGGAGGTTGGTCGAGTCCGGGTTTCCGTCGTAGTCGTCCCAGATCGCCTTCGATCCTTCCTCGAAACCGCTGCAGAAGACAGCATTGGTGCAAATCTGAACGTCGCTGCATGTCTGTGCGTAGAGCATCCTCGCACTCACTGCATTGAAGACCATCGCAGCAAGAAAGATAGCGACGATTCGGGGCCCACGGCCAGCGGCCGTCCGTTGAAACATGACAGTCTCCAGGTTCTAACTTGGATGGTTCGGTGAAACTCGTCGACTGAAGTCGGACGGTATTCGGAATGCGGACACCGCCACGCTGTCAACGCGGCGACCAAAAGTGCAAGATCACAGCCATTGTCGACGTTTTTTGTAACGTGTTTTGAGCTAAGGACTTCTTGTTCGGAATAGCGCGTCGATCCACTTCAACGCCGACCAATTGGGCGACACGAATTGCAGGAATGTCGAGTCTTCCCCCTATCGAAAACCGGGGAAACACCTGAAAAGGTCGGTCACGCCGCAGCAGGAAGTGCGATCGCTCTCCAGATGAACCCACGGTCGTGCTTGTCGAGACATGTGAACAACACGGCCGGCCAATAGACGATCGTGACAACAGCTCCCGCGACGATGATGCCGATGTAGCCGTTGCGGACTGCCGTGCTCTCGAGCGCCAGCGCGAGCGCGAAGAAGATCGCCGCCGACACCACGCCGGGAAAAGCCAGGCTCAGAAATCGTCGGACGTCGATCTTCAATGATTTGCAGGCGTAGGGAGCAACCCAGCACAACTGGAACGCGAACAACGGAATCACCGTACCGAGCGCGACGCCAATCAACCCGTAGATCTTGCCGAGCACGAGACTCAGCGTGACGTTGACGATCGCTTCCGACAGATTGGCGATCGCCAGCATCCGATGTCTCGCCGATGCCAACAGCCAGTTGGTCATCGGCATCATGAACAGCTCGGTCATGAATCCCACTGACAACACCGCGGCGACGATCGGCGACACCTGATGGTTCGGTCCCATCCACCTGGTGATGAAGGGGCCGCCGAGAAAGATCACGAGACCGCTGGCAAACACGGCCACGAGCAGACCCAGACGAAGCAGGAAGAGCACCACCGCCGACGTTCGCTCGGCGGAATCGGTCACATGCAGTCGCGTCAGCACAGGGATCGCGGTGTTCGATGCCTGAACCAACGGCGTTTGCGCGTACTCGACCAGGCGCGCGCCGATGGCGTATTGGGTGACGGCTTCGGCCCCGAACAACCATCCTGTGGTCAACGAATCGATTCGGAATCGCAGCTGATTGGCCACCTGGTTGAGAAACGACCACACGCTATACGCGGCGAGCTGTTGTCCACTGGCGCGATCGAACCCGCGCCAATCGAGGCGCAGTCCGGGAAACAGGTACTTCACCAGCACCACGTACGACACGTTGTGCAGTTGTCCGACAAACCCGGTGACGATGGCCAGCGCGATCACGCCGTAGCCGTGCGTCAACACCCACACGGTTGCGCTCGTGCTGATCGCCAACGTCACCATGTCGATGATGAGGAGCAGATCGTACCGAAGCTTCGCCTGCACGACGCCGGCGACAGCCTTGGTGGGAAAGGTGAGCGTCAGATCCAGGCCGATGATCAGCAGCACGAGTCGGACTGTTCCGACCTCGGCGGAGTCGATCAGATGTGGCGCAATCGCGATGGCAAGCAGCACCAGCAGCAGCACCACCGAGCCGAGGCCCACGTAGATGCGCAGCGCGGTATTGACCACCCGATTCACGGCCGCATCGTCGCCTTTGCCAAGACCGATGGCCGTCTCGCGCATCGTGGCGTTGGCGAACCCGAAATCCAGAATGTGAAAATTCGCGACCAGGCCAAACGTGGCGTAGTACAGGCCGTACCAGTAATCGCCAAGCCGGCCGATCAGAAACGGCATCATGAAGAAGCCGATGGCCATCCGGACAACGAGGCCGATGATGCGCGAGGCCCCACCGACCATCATTCGTCGGCCGGTGTTACTCATGAAGGCGACAATGCTGGAAACTCGCGAACGAGACAGTCTGCATTCAGGTGTGATTCCAGGGCGTGCTTCGAAGTATGCCACGACTCCGCGTCGGGCTTGCAGGTAACGTGGGCGCCGCGCGGCGGCGGAGGGGTCACCACTCGCGGGTGCTACAGTGATCGCCGTCATCCGTTTTCATGGTCTTGAGGGTCGTTTTTCCGGGGAGTGCAGGGATTGAACGAGACACCGCAAACGTCATCGGGATTCGCTGAAGCGGTTCGCTCGCGGCACATGCCGGCGCTCGACGGCTTTCGAGCGGTCGCGGCCTTCAGTGTGGTGCTGGCTCACGGCTACGACGTGACCGTGTTCGACGGCGTCACAGGATTCTTCGTGCTGAGCGGATTCCTGATCACGACGTTGCTCCTGCGAGAGCAACAGGAGATGGGCACCGTGTCGCTGCGCGCTTTTTACGCGCGCCGGACGCTGCGAATCTTTCCCGCCTATTACGCCTGCGTCCTCGCGTCGTATGTGATCGATCGCGTCGCGGGAAACCCGTGGCCTCGAGGTCTCGCGCCATCCGCGGTCGCGTACGTTGTCAACTACTTCAACGCGTTCAACGGTCATCCATCCACGTCGATCGCGCACCTGTGGTCGCTTGGCGTCGAAGAGCAGTTCTACCTTCTGTGGCCGGCGGTGTTCATCGCGCTCGGCCGCCTTGGTCTTCCGGCGCTGCGGAAGGGTCTGGCCGCACTCATCGTTCTCAGCATGGCGTGGAGATGCTTCTTGTATTTTGGCGGCTACGTTGGACAGGCATATCTCTACAACACCTTCGATGCAAGATTCGACAATCTCGCAGTGGGATGCCTGCTTGCCACGCTCGCGGTGAGTCCGCGATTCACGAACGCGATTTCCTTCGTGACCGCATACTCGTGGACGCCGCTCGTGACGATCGCCCTGATGACGGCCGTGACGCAGGGCATGTCATCGATTCCGCGGCACCTGTTCGGGTTCACGATCTACTCGGTGCTCGTGGCGATCCTCTTGGTGCAGCTCCTCCACTGGTCGCGGTCGACGCTGTGGCGATGGTTGGAGTGGCCGACCGTTCGGTTTCTCGGCACGATTTCCTACCCCATCTACCTGTATCACTCGTGGGGCTTGGGTCTGGGCCACTGGCTGACAGGCTGGTCGGCGCTTGCTCAGTTCCTCGCCGGGACTGTCTTCTCGGTCGCCGGAGGCGTGGGCTCGTACTTCGTTGTCGAGCGACCGTTCCTGGCGATGAAGAAGCGTTTCGCGCCGGAACGGCGCCGCGCTGCGCCGGCGCGACCGGCGGGGCAGCCCTCACAAGCACCGATTCCCAGCTGAACTCGGAAGCGCGATCGAACGCGCCTTCTGCTGTCTTCTCAGTCTGGGACTCTGCAGATCGAAAAGCGATACTTGCCGTTCGCTTCTTGAGCGATGGCCTTCACGTCCTCGAGCTCGATGGCGGCGCCATTGAACGTGGACGCAAAGTAGGACTGTAGCTCGTCCCGCCGCTGTGCGCTGAACTCGGGGCCAGGAACGATGCGGACCACGAGGTGATTCAGCGCGTCCTGCACGATCTGCATCTGCTCGATGCCGGGAATACGCGTCAGCGTGTTCTCGATGAGCGAGATGCCTGCCACGCGGCTTCCATCCATCCGTTTCAGGAAATCGGCCGTCCGTCCAACGATGCGACGGAGCGTCGGTGCGCCGCGTTTGCACGAGCACGGCATGGCCGACACCTCCGCGTAGTCCTCCATCCGATACCGAATGAAGGGCATCGCGGTGTTCAGCAGGTCGGTCACCACGACCATGCCTGCCTCGCCGGGCGCGGCGGGACTGCCGTCTTCGCGAAGCACTTCGACGATGAGCTGATCGACGTTGGTATGGAGCCCTTCGTGGCGCTCACATTCGCCGGCGATCAGACCCACTTCCTCACACCCGTAAATATCGGTCGCCTTGACGCCAAACACTCGCTCGATGACGCTCCGCTCGTGTGGAAGCAGCATCATCGAGCTGGCGATGATGCCGCGCGGCGTGATTCCAGTGACGCCGATCTCGTCGACGAGCGTTGCCAGGACGAACACGGAATGGGCGTGTCCGAACAGCAACGTCGGCTGCACGCGCCGCCACTGCCTGGCGAACTCTCGAACCGAGTCGGGTGTGATGGACATCGTATCCAACGAGATCGTTGGATCGAGCACCCAGCGGCGCAGACGCTCGCGCAGCCCGGTCGGCTCGATGGGATTCCCCCAGACGGCACCGATCGGCTCACCAGGCTTCCATCCGGTCTGTCGCTTGTTGCGACGGCCGCTCGCGTTTCGAAGCTGACTCACCTCTTCGGTGAAAAACACCTCGATCGGTTTCCCGGTCGACCCGCCGGTCTTCGCCTGCTGGAGTTGGGAGATATCGAATCCCGTCGACAGCAGTCCACGACCGATGGCGCGCACGTCGCCCTTGGTCAGAATCGGGATGCGGCGAAAGTCCTCGAGCGACCTCACGGATTGCGGCTGGATGCCTGCTTCCTTGAAGCGCTGCTGGTAAAACGGATTGCGCTGGTTGACGAATTCGAGGAGCGTCGCCAGCCGACGCATCTGCATCGCCTGCAGCTCGGGCCAGGAGAGATACTGCGTCCGCTCCAGTTCACGAGTCCCTGTCAGGAGGCGAGCGCCGGAATAGAACGTCCACGCCGGCTCCAGAGCGGAGCGACGAACGAGAGCACTGATCGCCATGCGTTCGACTATGCCGCTTGTCCGTGTCCTGCTGGCTCGGGCTGCGCCAACTTGTCGAAACGACGGTGCAGTTCGCGAATCCTCTCGCTCATGTCAGCGCGGGCCTGTGTGGCCCACTCGCGTACTTGTGTTCCCAACGGCCCGAGTCGCTCGAACGCCTCGCGCACGCTGGCGGCAATCGCGTCCGGCGTATTGGCGGTGAGCACGCACGCGGCGCCGAAGTAGGCGCGCAGCGCTCGTGTGTCGGAGAGGATCAGGGGCTTACCCACGGCAATGGCTTCGTAGGCGCCGCAGACCAGGCAATTCTCGAGAACGGTGAGATCCATCACGACACCGCACGAGGCCAGCGTCTGTCGGTAGTCGTCCTCGGAGAGGAAGCCAAGGAAGCGCACCCACGGATATCGAGCGACGTCGATGCCCGCGCGGCCGTAGTTTCCCGACACCCACAGCCTGTAGCCGTGCGCATGAAGATCCTTGAACGCCTCGAACGCGGCGAGATACGGCTCATCGTCGTCGAACGAGCAGATCAACAGTACGCTTTTCTCCTGCGCCGCCGGTGAGCGCGCAGCCACATCGAGGGCAGGAAGGGGATCGGGACAGATGAAGGCCCGGGCTCCCATGTCTTCCAGGTATTTGGCGTGGCCGTCGTTGGTCACGATCACGAGATCGACGGCGCAGTTGTGCCGATCGAGCAGCCACTGCATCAGCGGCTGTTTGCCGATCGTCTGCACGCCAACGTAGTGCGCGTCAGACACCAGCTTGAACCCGTAGAGCGGTCGCAACACCAGCAACGCGTAGCCGAGGACGATCGAGGGATTGGTTGCGATCACGACCTCGGGATGTCGATCGTGTATCGCTCGAAAGGTCTGAAGGAGACTGCGAGCGTAGCGAACCAGGCGGCCGCCGCCAGGACGCACCTCGACCAGCTCGGCTCCGAGCTGCCGAACCATCGAATGCGTCCGCATGTGACGACCCCAGTCGATCCAGAGCGGCCGAGTTGTCGACGCGCCGATCGACATCGACCGGCTCCTATCCGCGGTCGACATCAAAATGCGCCAACCTCAACCGGCTTGTGACGGCCGGTCGCCCGAACCGCGACGTTGCGATCGATCGCAAGCCGCCATGACTCGGCTGCCGCATCTCCGCTCACCCGCTGCACCGCCTCGAACCCCATCTCGGTGAGCCACCCCTCTACTTCATCAACCTCATGCCGATGTGCGTATAACGGCGTGAACCGATCGCGCGCCGCGTGCAGGGCCTGTTGAGCGGTGTAACGCGTCGCGTGTGTTCCCGAGCGTTGACCGGCGGCGCTCGCCAGCTGATACAGAGGAATAGAGGGCAGCAACACGGCCGTCGCCAATGGCGAGGGCATGCGCGCGATAACGGGCCGGACGACTTCTTCCAACGCGTACGCGATCTGGCGGACGACCGATATGCGGACATCGGCGTGACCATACAGCCAGACGTAGATCGTTCCGTCGCGCTTCAGGACCGCCGCCGCGTGCTTGACGGCTTCGTGGGTGCTCCAGGTGTGGTGCAGCACTCCATGGCTGTACAGGAAGTCGAACGTGTCGGTCGCGAACGGCAGCCGGAACACCGAGGCCTGAACGAAATGCAGGTGCGGGTTGTTCTTGAACTGATTCGCGGCCCGGAAAACGGCCTGGCTCAAGTCCACACCCCACGCCGTCGCTCCCAGCCCGGAGGCGGCCTCGTTGGTGAGGATTCCTAATCCACATCCGATCTCGCAGAACTCCTTGCCGACGAGATCACCATCCCGCAGGCCGCATTCAGCACGGAATGTCTCGACGCGATCCTTCAGCGGTGCGGTCCACAACGTCGAGCCGTAGTCGTAGTCCGCCCATTCCGTCGAGAAGCTGGCGGCGACGAATTCCTCTCCCTTCGGCGGTGTGTCGGACGGCAGCGCGAAGCCGGCGTCCGTCAACTCGCGGCGAAACTGATCCGGCCACGCGTTGAACGTCTGACGTGAAAGCGCCGTCGCGTAGGTGAGCAGGATCGGTACGCCCGAGGCGATCGGAAACACCCGCACGCAGGCGCTGCAGAGAATCGCACCGCCCTCGATCCAGACTTCACTCGTCACTCGAGGAGTGGCAGCGCTCGGCGATGACGGACTCGCAGCTCCGTGGTGCGGCAGAGCGCGCAGCATCAACGCGCCCTTGCACCGTGGACAGCGGAGCGTCGACATTGCATGAGTCCACATCAGCGTTCACCCCTCGTCAGAAAGATGTTGTGAAGGCAATTCAACAGTTTCACCCTCAGAACAACGTGTAGATGAATGGCGCCAGTGCAGAACCGCCGGCCATCACCAGCAGACCGCCGAGCATCACCATCACGACCACGATGGGAATCAGCCAGAATTTCTTGTTGCCCAGCAGGAATCGCCAGAGCTCTCGTGTTGTATCCAGACGGCTCACGTGCAGTCTCCTTTACTTGAAACTCAGAACGCGCGCTGGTAGCCCTCGTGGGACTGCCGCGTCGCCTCGCGCTTGCGCCAGTATGAATGTTCCTTCCCCTTGCGCCGCTCGAGCGGATCGTGGCCGGTGGCTCGTAGCACCAGCCCGACCGGCGTCATCAGCAGATAGAACAGCACCGACAGAATGATGCGGCTGTTGACGTACCCGAGCACGCCCGCCAGCGTCATCCACCACTTGTGGAACCTGACCGCGAGTGCCGGAATCGCTGCGCACACCAGCAGCACGCCGACGATGACGGCGAGGACCATCGACGCCGTCGGCCGGTGGCGATAGAGCTGCCAGCCCGAGATCAGCGCCAGCACGCCAGCGACGAGCAACGTCGATTTGCGCGCCTGCGCGACGGTAAACTGCTCGATCTCAATCAAGCTGGAACTCCTTCTGCCACGACCCGTCGTCTTCCATCTTCGGCTGATCCACCTTGTCGAGGATGTAGTTCTCGACGACCAGCGTATCGATGCCGGTTCGCATGAAGCACTGGTAGGCGTGTTCCGGTGTGCACACGATCGGCTCGCCGCGCACGTTGAACGAGGTGTTCACGATCACCGGACAGCCCGACACCCGATCGAACTCGCTGATCAGCGCGTGATAACGCGGGTTGTCTTCCTTGCGCACTGTCTGCACGCGCGCCGAGTAGTCGACGTGCGTCACCGCCGGAATGGTCGACCGCGGCACGTTCAGCTTCTCGATCCCGAACAGACTCTCCTGCTCCTCGGTCATCTGCTGGCGAAGGTCCTCACGCACGGGCGCCACGAGCAGCATGTAGGGCGAGTCGCAGTCCATCTCGAAAAAGTCCGACACCCGTTCGCGGGTCACCGACGGTGCGAACGGCCTGAAGCTTTCACGGAACTTGATCTTGAGATTCATCACCGACTGCATGCGCGGTGATCGCGGATCGCCGATGATGCTGCGGGCGCCAAGCGCGCGGGGCCCGAATTCCATGCGGCCCTGAAACCAGCCCAGCACCTTCTCATCGGCCAGGCGCCGCGCAGCCTCGCACATCAGCGTCTTGTCGTCGAGGCGACGATAGACGGCTCCCACACGTTTGAAGTACTGCTCGATCTCGTCGCCGGTGTACTGCGGCCCGAGATACGACCCTTTCATGGCGTCCGACTGACATCCGCGCGCAGCGGTGGCGGATCGGCTGTTGCCGAGGTATTGGTACCACACCGAGAGCGCTGCGCCGAGCGCGCCCCCGGCATCGCCCGCCGCCGGCTGAATCCAGATCTTCTCGAACGGCCCGTCGCGGAGAATCTTGCCGTTGCCCACGCAGTTCAGCGCCACGCCTCCGGCCATGCACAGCGTCTTCTCGCCAGTCTCGCGGTGCACGTGTCGCGCCATCCGCATCATGCAGAGCTCGGTGACGTCCTGAACCGATCGCGCCAGATCCATCTCGCGCTGCGTCAGCAGACTCTCCGCCTTGCGCGGAGGCCCCCCGAACAATCGATCGAACGCGCCGTTGGTCATGGTCAGACCGTGCGCGAACTCGAAGAACTCCATGTTGAGGCGCAGCGATCCGTCCTCGGCCACGTCGATCAGCTCGTCGAGAATCGGCTTCACGAACTTCGGTTCGCCGTACGGCGCCAACCCCATGACTTTGTATTCGCCGGAGTTCACCTTGAACCCGGTGTAATACGTGAAGGCCGAGTAGAGCAGCCCCAGCGAGTGCGGAAAGCGCGTCTCCGCCATCAGATGGATCTCGTTGCCGACGCCGCGTCCGTAGCTGCTGGTCGCCCACTCGCCGACACCGTCGATCGTGAGGATCGCAGACGATTCGAACGGTGAGGGGAAGAACGCACTCGCGGCGTGCGACTCGTGGTGCTCTGTGAACAGCACCTGCGCCTTGGTGCGACAGCTCTTGGTGATGTGATCCTTGGTCCAGAGCTTCTCGCGCAGCCACAGCGGCATCGCCATCAGGAACGAGCGCAGCCCTTGCGGTGCGTAGTCGAGATAGGTTTCGAGCAGCCGCTCGAATTTCTGCAGCGGCTTGTCGTAAAAGGCGACGAAATCGAGCTGCTCGGGTGCGATCCCGCCCTCGCGGAGGCAGTACTCGACCGCCGCCGCGGGAAACCGATGATCGTGTTTCTTGCGCGTGAACCGCTCTTCCTGTGCGGCGGCGACAATCTCGCCGTCGCGCACGAGGCACGCCGCAGAGTCGTGGTAGTAAGCCGATATACCGAGAATATGCATCACGTGGTGAGGACGCCTGAACGCGGGCCCTGTCTCTCCTCAGCTATTTGCGGATGACGAATCGCCCCAGGACCAACACATCCAGCCCGGTCCCATAGAACACGCGAATAGCATCGCGTGGCGAGCTGACGATTGGCTCCGAGAATCCGTTGAACGAGGTGTTCACGAGCACGCCGGTGCCCGTCGCATCCGCAAACGCGCGGTGCAGATCCCTGAACAATCTGAGCGATGGATCCACGGTCTGCACGCGCAGCGACCGCGCACCCTGCGGGACCGCATGACGCAATCGATCGGGATCCGTCATCTCGTACTCGTATTCCATCCAGGCCGACCGTTTGGGTCCTTTGAAGTACTGATCGGCCTCCTCCTCGCATACCGAGAGGCCGTAGGCGCGATAGCGTTCTCGCTGCTTGAGGAACACGTTGAGGTTGTCGAGCACGTACGGAGAAAGCGGATTGGCAAGAATGCTTCTGTTGCCGAGCGCACGATGCCCCCACTCCATTCGTCCCTGGAACCAACCAACCAGACGGCCGGCCTTCAGATCGCGCACGCAGCCGTCGATGATTTGTCCTTCGCTCAAACACTCGTACGACAGCTTGCAGTTGTCGAGCGTCTGCTTGATCTCTTCGAGCTCGAAGCCAGGGCCAAGAAACGCTGACACCGCGCGGTCGTGCGGCCGCCGCGGTCCCACCGCGAGCGCGGCGCCAGATGCGATGCCGGCATTGCCCGGGTTGGGCGCGACGAACACGTCCGCAAACAATCCTGATTGCGCAAGCAGCGTGTTGAAGAACGTGTTGTAGAAGAGGCCGCCCCCGAGGCACAGATGCTCGACATCAAGTCGACGACGGATGTCGGCGGCAAATGCCAGCAGCACGCGTCCGAGCGCTTGCTGGAATGCACCAGCGACGCGGGCGCCATGTTCGAGCGACCATTGAGAGCCGCCCTCGTGCAACCAGTCGGTGACGACACGCGCCCAGTCCGCATTGACGCGCAGCGTGCCGTCGATATACCCAAACAGCCCGTCGAGCCGGCTGCCATCCGCATTCGTACCAAGGCGCGCCAGCGCCTCGAATCGATGCTCCTGTCCGGCACCGAACCCGAACAGACGCGAGCACTGCGTGTAGAGAGAGGCGAACCCCGGACCACTCCACGGCCACTGCTCGTTGACCAGGTCGACGTCGCCTCCCAGCCACACGCTGACTTCGGGCGCCGTATTGCGATCGCACACCACGATCGCGGCACGCTCGAACGGCGAGGTGAGAAACGCAGTCGCGGCGTGGCAATGGTGATGATCGAGACGAAGCCGCGGAAGATTCGCAGGAAGGACGACGCCTTCCTCGCCAGTGACGTAGGCAGTGACCTGTTCGGGAGAGACACCTGCCAGACGCAGGACCGTGCGTACCGAATCCTGCGGCAATTCACCGGGCTGCAACCCTGCACCGCGGATGCGGGTCAGCCGCTCTTCTTCGCAGAATCCGACAAGGCGGCCGCCGACACCGGCGGCCGCGGCAGGACTCCTGCGTGCACCGCTGATGCCGACGACGACATCCCCCACGGTCCGGTGACCGGCCTGGTCGCGAGAGGTTTTTTCGAGCAAAACCGGCAATACGCCTCCGCCCTAAAAACAGGGAATCACACGTCGAGCGAGGGACTAAGGAGCAAAGGACTGGCCAGCTTTTGCCAAGTGGTTTCGTCCGGTTCGTCCTTCAAACCTTGCCATCATCGACTCTGTCAGCAGTTTGCCATCGCCAGCGCTAGAGAACCTGAGAATATTGTCCGTCTTTTGGGAGACATCCCTCAGACCAGTGGGTAACTGTTGATTTGCCGTTCGCTGGTCGCGAACAGGCCCCTCGGAGCGTCGAGTTGAAGTCCCGAAGAGTTTTTTAGATTGTGCAGTTCACGGGTCGGCAGCGTTGATCTGGAGAGGGTCTTGCTGGGACCGGCAGCAATTGCGATTGCGCTCGCTGACTGGTCCGTGTTATAGCCACGACCATCCGGGGCACTGCGGGAAGCCGAATCACAATGCAGCAATGCCTTTCACGCTCTAGCGAGCGTGGAGCGGAGCAACCGTGTCTGATGCGTTCTTAGAGTTCTTCGATCTCCCCGATGCTCTAGACGAAGTCGCCCTGATCGCCATCGCGCTCGGGCTTCTCGCTGCCCTGATTCGGCCGCTGCAGGTCATCTACCGTCGCAACGGAACCGGCGCTATTGCCGGTTTCGACCGTGTTGGCGTCAAAACCTGGAGCGGCGATCGGCTCCGCGATCTTCACGCCCGCCTCTATACCTGGATTGCGGGCACCCATCCCGAGCGCCGGATCTGGCACTCGCAATGGTTGTCCGTTAAAGACCTCTATCACGACCTTCGGCCCATTCTTCCGACGCTTCGCGGTCACCTCGTCGACATTGGCTGCTACGGGAAGCCGTACGCGACGTGGCTGACCGGCATCCAATCACACATCGGTCTCGACGTGACTCCCGGCGAAACCGTGGATCATGTCATCCGCGATGGCGAGCGGTGGCCGCTGGAGTCGAACGCGTTCCAGTCGGTGCTGTGCACGCAAGTGCTCCAGGTGGTCAGAGATGTCCCGCATCTGGTCGGCGAGATTGACCGCGTACTGGAAGTCGGCGGCATCGCCGTGGTCACCACGCCGTTCTTCTACAACGACATGAGCATCGACCAGGGGCGCGGCGTCTACAAGGATTACTGGCGCCACAGCTTTTATGGTGCGCAAGAGATCTTCCTGGAGCGCTTCGAGATCCTCGATGTGAGAGCACAAGGTGGTTTCGGCTCGACCGCCGGTGTGATGCTCCTGAATTGGCTTCACAAATCGATGTCGAGGAGCTCGATCTCCGAGTTCCTCATGATCGCACTGCTTCCCTTCTGGCTGCTTCTGTGTGTGGCCGTCAATGCTGCCGGCTGGCTGTTCGACAAGCTCGACGGCACGGGCGCCTTCTATCACAACGTGCTGCTGGTACTTCGCAAGAAGTGAAGATGATCACGTGTCGCGTCTCGACGCATTCGAGCACGCGATAGCAACGAACTAGGGCACGTCGGCGATATCAGGTCACAGTCAGCGCTCAACACGCTCTTCGGAACGTGTTGAGTGGGTATGGGGGGGAACGTGCCAGGCGGCGTCGAGCTCGTCGTTCTGCTCGCTTCACACACGGACATCGCCCTCCTCGGACTCACGGGCATCATCGCCAGTGTGATCATCGGGCCCGGTCAGTCAGCACACCGCCGCAGCCACATCGCCGCCCTGGTGCCTCGGCGCGTCGTCGTCTTCGCGACTGACGCCGTATACAAAGTCTTCGGTGTGCACGATCGCGTCTACGCGTGGATCGCTGGCGTGCATCCGCAACGACGTCTCTGGCACTTTCAGTGGTTGTCGGTCAAAGATCTGTACCGCGACCTGCGGCGCGTTCTGCCGACACTGCGCGGCAACGTTCTCGATGTCGGGTGTTGGGGCAAACCGTACGCACTCTGGCTGACCAGTGCCACGTCGCACGTCGGGATCGATATCACCGCAGGTGAGAAAGTCGATTACCTCATTCGTGAGGGCGAGCCGTGGCCGCTCGAGTCCGGCTCGATGCAGTGCGTCTTGTGCACACAGGTGCTCGAGGTCGCGCGCGACGTGCCGCATATCGTGAGCGAGATCGATCGCGTGCTCGAGCCCGGTGGGATTGCGGTGGTCTCGACGCCGTTTTTCTACAACGACACCTCGTTGGAAATCGAACGCGGCATCTACAAGGACTTGTGGCGCCACTCCTTTTACGGTGCCCAGGCGCTCTTTACTGAGCGTTTTTCAATCCTCGAAGCGCGCCGGCAGGGCGCATTCGGCTCGACGATGGGTTTGCTGTTGCTCAACTGGATCGCGATTTCCATGTCGCGGTCGGGATGGAGGCAGCTGCTGATGGTGGCGCTGCTCCCTCTGTGGTTGCCGTTCTGCCTGGCCGTCAACGCCGTCGGTTGGCTGATCGACAAGGTGGACCGAACCGGCCTCTTCTATCACAACGTGTTCCTTGTCCTTCGCAAGAAGGAGCTATGATCTCGTGAGCCAGTGCACATGACGTTCGCATGAGCCACGACGCGTCGCTTGGATCTGTCGCCACTGAGTCCAAGCAGGACATCACCGCGCTCAACATACGAGTGGAGCCGTTCACCGAGGCGCACCTCCCACTCGTCCAAACCTTCTCGGAACGCTACTGGTCGCGACCCCGCACCGAAGCGTTCTATCGATGGCGATATCTGGAGTCGCTCCCGTTCAGCCGCATGTTCCTCGCGCGCACCGACGAGGAGTGCCTCGGAATGGTGTACGCCTTCGAGAAGCGATATCTCATTCACGGCGCGCCGACGACGTGCCTCGAGATCTTCGACTGGCACAGTCTGCCGGGATTGAGCGGGAGCGGCATCGGCATCCGCGTCATCCGAGCAATGACGCGCCTCAACGTGCGCTTGTTCGGAATCGGCGGCACGCCAGACGCCACCAAAGCGCTCCCGGTGATGGGCTGGCAGACGCTGACGTCGGCTCTCGCGTTCGAGCTGCCGCTTCGCGGCGAGTTCCTCGTCGACGGACTGCGCCGGCGGGTGAAGTTCCGTATCCCCGGCGAGCGTCTCGCCCTCGACGTGGTCGTCGGCGCCTGGTTCACGCCGCGCGAACGGAGATCACACGGCCGCGTGGTGCCGATCGCCAGACTCGATTCCGAGGTCGACGCGCTGTACAACAGCGAGACCGGCTATGACCTCGTTCAGATTCCCAACCTGCAATGGCTGCAGTGGCTGACCAGCGCCTACTGGGGGACAGGAAGTTTTCGATACTACTACTTCATGTCGGGCGACCGGCTGCGAGGATGGGCGTTGACTCGAGTCTACGAAACCGCACAGGGGCGCGAGGCGGCCATCGTCGATCTGTTCGCACCGCGAGCCGATGTCGACACCTACACGGGGATGGTCTCTGAGCTCGCCGTCTCCCTCAGCGGCGAACGGCCACTCGTCATTCGCGCCAGAGCCACCTGCCCGGTGCTGCAGGCGGCGCTGAAGAACAATCGTTTCCGTACGGGCGGGGCGGTGCCGGTGTTCACATGGCCGAAGATGAAGGACCCGCTCGAACGGCCCCACATCACGCTGAATCACACCGACGCGTGCTTGAGACCCTACTTGGCGAGCGCGGCCAAGGCCACCGTCGACGCCGACTGAGTGACGGCCGGTGCAGCGCCGCCGGACTCGGTCGAACGAAGGCGCGTGACGATCGGCGCCAGTACTTCACCCAGCTTGACACCGAGCTCACGCGAACCGTCTGGTGAGAAGTGAACGGGGTCGTGGTAATAGCGATCGGCGCTCGGCACGAATCCGGTTGACGGAATGAAGTAGGCGTTCGCCCCGTCGGCCGATTGTTTCAGCGCGCTGTCGTAGCGCGCGTACATCGACTTCAACGTCGCTAGATCGAGATTGCCGTACGTCTGCGAAAGTGCGTCGCACATCTGACAGCTGCCTTTGGGCTGGCCGTCGACAGGGAACGGGACCGTCACCTGCACCATCGCGAGCGCAACGTGGTTCGCTTGCGCAATCGCCGCTATCGACGTCACGTTCGAACGAAAGTCAGCGAGACCGCGCTCCATGGCTTGACCGCGATCCTCCGGCAGTCCCTCGCCGCTTCCTCCAAAAAGTCCGAGGACGCCGTCGACCATGCCGCTGATTGGTCCGATGATGCGGTCCTCGGCCTTCGCGTACAACAGGCTGTGATACGTGAGCCATCGCACGAATGAAGAACGAGGTCGATCCTCGAGGGGATAGAGGCGCGTCGGCTGAGGCCGTGCCGGCGGAATCGAATAGGTCAGATCGTTGTGGCTCTGGTACAGGATCACGAGATCCGGATTCAGCCGAAGCGCCCTCATCTGCAGGTCGATCAGAGAATCGAGCGAGGTCGCACCCGGAATCCCCAGGTTGAGGACCTCAATCTGCTGCGCGGGGACACGTCGTCTGAGCTCGGTCTCGAGCACTTCAGGCCATGGCTGCGCCGATCCGACGCTGGCAATGTCGAACGTCGTCGAACCGCCGAGACACACCACGCGAATGACGTCGGGCTTCTTCTCCGCGGAAATCTCTTTTCCGCGAAAACCGAGTGAGTTGATGCGAAACCACCCGAAGTAGTCACGGTTCGGCGTCAGGCCATAGCGCAGTCGGCGATGCGGGTAATACACCGACGGGAAGTAATCAGGGGGCGTCGTTCGGTGACGCTCGTAGTAACGCGCCGCGACCTCCGCTCCGAGCGCCGCCGCTACGGCAAACACCAGCAGTCCGGACAGCATGATCAGCTTGAACAGCCGCAGCTTGGCTGGTGACAACGGAACCGTGACAGAAGGCGTGGAGCCGGCGTCCTCAGACATAGTCACAGTTCATGTGTGCGCGCCTCACTGATGGGCGGGCACGGTATGCGGTGCTGATGCGAGAAACGCTACCAGCGCAGACGCCACGCGTCGCTGCGCGTCATCGTTCAAGTGCCCGCCGTCGCTCGAGTACTCCGGAAGCAGCGTGTAGAGGCGTCGTCCCTGGAAGAGGATCGGCTCCGGAGCCGCGCCAGGCCGGGTCGCCTCGATCGCGGCGAGATCGAACAATCGTCCGGTGCGGCCGTATTCGGCTCGCATCAGCTCGTTGAACTGTTCGCGCACCGCGTTCTCTGGATAGTAGTCCGGCGTGCGTCCGATCCACTTCTTCACGATCGCGCGAGGACCAGATTGCACGACGACGATGGGAGCGGTGACATGGAGAATCGTGAGCTTCGGAAATCGCTGTTGAAGCTTCTCCATCGATGTGCGGTAGTAGTTGAAGACCGCGCGCACATCGGTGTTGGCCTCGAAGTCGACGAAGCAATACTTCTGAAACGCGACGTCGACTGAATTGCCAAGACCGTTGTCGAGCGCAGCAACGAAGGCGTCGGTCTTGCCCTTTGGATCGCCGTTCGTGCCGAGACGCGCGTGGATGAACGCCGGCGTCATCTCAGGTGTCGCGTCCTCGAGCTTCACGATCCGAAGTGCGGTGGCGTCCGTGCCAACGCGCAGCGCCTCCAGTCCCTCGACGATGTTCTGCCCGACGGATTGGTGAGCGAAAAAGACG
>Ga0075424_100001015_pt1 | contig 23857 bp, 18 predicted proteins | sample SoiMethybrSBSTD3_FD_75301 | JGI IMG/M metagenome (GOLD analysis project Ga0075424, IMG submission 75301) | Bulk soil microbial communities from a Populus tree surrounding site in Tennessee, USA - Soil MetaG P. TD hybrid SBSTD3 | ecosystem: Environmental > Terrestrial > Soil > Tree plantation... | reverse complement strand
GACGTCAGAGCCGCCGAGCTGATGCCGAAGCTCGAAAAGTGGCTCGCGGCGTGGCCGCGCCGTAGCATCGACACAGCGCTGCCGGCGAATCCCACGCCGGTCGCGAGCCGCAGAATTTTCGTCGTCGACCGGCCCGATTCGGTCCAGACGACGGTGGCCATGGGAAACATCGCGATCGACCGCAGGAGCGAAGACTACGTTCCGATGGTCGTGATGAATCAGATTCTCGGCGGCGGCACGGCGGCGCGGCTCTTCCTCAACCTGCGCGAGGAGAAGGGATACACCTACGGCGTCTACAGCAGCTTCAGCGCCGGGGAATATCCCGGCGCGTGGCGCGCCGGCGGCAACATGCGCACCGAAGTGACCGAGGGCGCATTCAAGGAATTTTTTTATGAGCTCCGGCGCATCCGCGACGAGAACGCGCCCGCGACCGAGCTGGAAGAGGCGAAGCGGTCGGTCGTGGCGAACTTCGCGCTCGCGCTCGAGCAGCCGGCGCGCGTGCTCGGCTTCGCGATCGCGCGTAAGATTTACGGACTGCCCGACGATTACTGGGATACCTATCCCGCGAAAGTGACGGCGGTGAACGCGGACGACGTCGCGCGCGTCGCGCGCAAGTATCTCGATCCCGCGACGGCGCAAATCGTCGCGGTCGGCGACGCGCGCAAAATTAAGCCCGTCCTCGAACAATACGGCGCGGTGGAGGTCTATGACAATCTCGGCAAAGTCGTAGCCGAGCCCGCCGCCGTCAGAGCGGCGCCTTAGCCGGCCAGCGCCTTCGCCACGGCCTCGGCGGCCTTTTCGCCGCTGTGAACGCAATCGGCGATGCCGACGCCGTAGTACGCGTTTCCCGCGAGCCGCAGCGAAGGCAACTTTTCCAATTCCTGTTCGATCCGCCGCATCGATGCCAGATGGCCGACGGGATACTGCGGCATCGCGCGCGGATGGCGATGGACGCGGGTGAAAACCGGCTCCGCGGCGATGCCTAAAAGCTCGCTCAGCTCGCTGCGCGCATTTTTTTCCATCGAGGCGTCGTCCTGATCGAAAAACTCCGGCTGAAGCGCGCCGCCGGTGAAAGCGCGGAGCAGGACCGAGCCCGCCGGCGCTCGGCCGGCGTATTTCACGCTGCTGAAAGTGCACGCGAGGATCTTCCGCTTCTCGATCGCCGGGACGATCATGCCGAAGCCGCCGAGCTCGCGCGGGATATCTGCCTGACGATACGCCAGGCTTACCGTCGCCGTCGAAGTATACGGAATCCCGTCGAGCTCGCGCGCGATTTCGGGCGCGACTCGGCGGATCAAGCCCCCGGCGGCGTAGGCCGGCGCGGCCATAATGACGCCGCCGACATCAACGGCGCCGCCGTCCGCGACGATCGTCCAGGTTTGGCTTGCGGCATCCCATGACACATCCGTGACTCGCGTGTGCGTGCGCACGCATCCTTCGGGCAGGCGCGCCGCGATCGCGTCCACCAGCTCCTGCATGCCTCCCGCGAGTGAGAGGAAGAGGCTCCAGCGCGCGCCGCTCTCCGCGCGCTGCGCCGGGCTCTGGCGCTTTTCACGCAGCATGCCCTTGATCACGCTGCCGCGCGCCTGCTCCATTTCCAGAAAACGCGGCATCGTCGCCGCAAGGCTCAGCTTTTCCGGGTCAGCGGCATAGATGCCGCCGATCAGCGGCTGCACAACGCGGTCCAAAGCTTCTCGGCCGAATCGCCGCGTTACGAACGATGCGAGGCTCTCGTCTTCGTTGGCGCCGCCGCGCGGCATGAAGTATTCCGCCGCCATCCGCAGCTTCCCGCCGAGAGAGAAAAGCGGCGTCGTCATGAACGGGAAGAAGCGCGTCGGCGCTATCAGGAGGAACCCCTCCGGCAGCGGCACGGCGCGCCCGTTCCGGACGACAAGGACCGTTTGCCGCGAGGGGTTGGTCGAGATCAGATGCTCTCGAAGGCCGAGCCGCTCGCACAGCGCGAGCGCCCAGGGTTTCGCCGAGATGAACGAGTCCGGGCCGGCCTCGACAACGAAGCCGTCGACGCGCTCGGTCGCGACGACGCCACCGACGCGCTCGCGCGCTTCGAAAAGAAGAATTTCGAGCGCAGAATTTTTCTCGCGCGCGATCTCCGTCACGCGATGCGCCGCGGCGAGGCCGGCGATGCCGCCGCCGACGACGGCGATTCGTTTGACTCGCGATTGCGCCATGGCGTCAGGAGCGATCGCCGGCCGTCAAGGATTGCTTCTCGACCACATCGGCGATCATGCGGATGAACAGCGGATGATCGTTGGGCGTATTCGCGCGGAAGAATTGAATGCCGTGGTCTTCGGCGGTTTTCTTCGCCTCGATGTCGAGATCGTAGAGCACCTCGACGTGATTGGACACGAAGCCGATCGGCGCCACGACGACGTCCGTCGCGCCGGTGCGAGCGGCGGCGCGGATCGTCTGTGAAACATCGGGTTCTAACCAAGGCTCGCGCGGATCCCCGCTACGGCTTTGATACGCGAGCGTCCAGCGCTCGTGGCCGAGACTCTCCGCGACCAGACGACAGCTCTCTTCGAGCTCGGCGACATAGGGGGAGCGCTCGGCCATCATGCGAGGAACGCTGTGCGCGGTGAAGATCAGCAAGGCTCGGCTCCGCCGCGCCGGCGCCATCTTCTCCAACTCGTCTTCGACCTGATCGACCCAGGTCTCGATGAACAGCGGATGGTCGTGCCAGCCGGGACAGTAGTCGACGGCGGGCGCGACGCCGAGACCCGCACGCGCGTCCTCGACGTTTTGTTGATAGCGCTCCCAGCTCGCCTCGGTGCGATGCGAAGAGAGAATGAAGCCGATGGCGCGCTCGATACCGTCCGCCTTCATCTTCGCGAGGGTTTCGAGAATGTAAGGGCTGGAATGTCGGAAGCCGACGTAAACGAGAAGATTGAGGCGCAGCTGCATGATCATTTCCCCGAGAGCGTGCGCTTGCAGGAAAGTGATATCGGGAAGCGGCGATCGGCCGCCGACGGCCTCATAGTGGCGCGCGACCTCCTCGATGCGCTCCGGCGGCGCGGCGCGCCCGCTCAGGACGCGTTCGAGAAACGGGCGGACCTCCTCGGGTCCGCCCGGCCCGCCGAAGGCGAGCAGCAATACGGCGTCATATCCTTTCACGACGCTCATCGCGCGCTCAGCTCGTGCACGGCCTTCACCATGGAGACGACATTTTCGATCGGCGTCTCGGGGAAGACGCCGTGGCCTAGATTGAAAATGTGGCCCGGCCTGCCGCCGGCGCGGTTGAGAATCTCTTCCACGCGGGAGCGGATCTCCTTCGGCTTGGCGAGCAGCGCCGCGGGATCGAAATTTCCCTGAATGCCGATGTCGTGGCCGATCGTCGACCACGCATCGTCAAGATGGATTCTCCAGTCGACCCCGATCACGTCGCCGCCCGCCTCGCGCACGAGCTTGAGCATCCCGGCCGTGCCGGTGCTGAAATGGATGACCGGCGTTCCGGGGGTAATCGCCGCGATCGCGGCGCGCGTATACGGCAGAACGTATCGCTGGTAATCGCCCGGCGACAGACATCCCGCCCAGCTGTCGAAGAGCTGCACCGTCTGCGCGCCCGCGGCGATCTGCGCGTTCAAATATTTCGCGACGACGGTCGCGAGCCGCTCCATGAGCGCCTTCCACGCGCCCGGGTCGGAATAGATCAGCTTCTTCGTCTTCAAATAATTGCGCGAGCCGCCGCCTTCGACGATATACGACGCCAGCGTAAAAGGCGCGCCGGCGAAGCCGATGAGCGGCACTTTGCCGCCGAGCGCGGCGCGCGCCTTGCGCACCGCTTCGAAAACATACGGCAGCTCGGCTTCCGGCTCGAACTCATTCAGCTCCTCGACGTCGGTGCGGCTGCGGATCTGCGCGCGAATGACCGGCCCGTCGTCCTTGGAATATTCGAGGCCCAGTCCCATCGGCTCCAGGACGAGCAGGATGTCGGCGAAGAGAATCGCCGCGTCGACGCCGAGCTTCTCGACCGGCGCGACCGTGATCTCGGCGGCGAGGTCGGGACGCTTGCAGAGCTCGAGAAAGGAATACTCCGCGCGGAGTTTCCGATATTCCTCCATGTAGCGGCCGGCCTGGCGCATGAGCCACACCGGCGTGTACGGAGTTTTCTCGCGGCGGCAGGCGCCGAGAAAAGGATGCGTTTCGGCCATTGGCACAGCCTAGCGGCAATCGCCCCGCGGCGTCAACGCGTGCGCCGGCGCGCGCCTGCCGCGCCGATCGCCTCGTCGCCGTATTTGCCGCGCAGGCGGTCGATGCCGCGATACAAATTTTCCAGCGCGCGGCCGCGCGCGGCGTCGAAGAGTGATTCCTGCCACCCCGACTGCACGAGCGCGCTCGCGCTCACGCCGAGGAGTCGCACCGGCCGCCCCGGCGCGACATGCTTTCTCACAAGCGCGCCGGCGACGGCAAAGATCTCGCGGTCGACACAGGTAGGACTTTCGATCGTCAGCGAGCGTGTCAGCGTCTTGAAGTCGCTGTAGCGGATCTTGACCGCGATACAGCGGGCGAAAATACGTTCGCGCCGAAGCCGCCGTCCGACTTCTTCGACCAGCCCCCACAGGACTTCTTCCATCTCGTTTATCTGTTTCACCGGCCGGTCCAGCGTCGTCTCGCTGCCGATCGAGTGATCGTGCCGCCGGGCTTCGCCGCGCGCGCCGAAGTCGAAGTATTGATCGCGCAGCTTCGGCGCGGCCAATAAATCGCCGATCGTTTTGACGCCGCGCGCAAACAGCGCCTCGCGCGTCTTCGGCCCGACGCCCGGCACGAGCGAGACAGAAAGCGGCGCGAGGAAATTTTCCTCCGAGCCCGGGAAGACGTGGATCAGCCCCTGCGGCTTCGCGAGCGTCGCGGCGATCTTGGCGATCACCCGGCTCGACGCGAGGCCGCCGGAGGCCGGCAGGTCGAGTTCGGCGCGGATGCGCGCGATGATCCGCTCCGCGGTCGCAATCGGCGCGCCGAAAAGCTTCTCGGTGCCCGTGAGATCGATCACGGCCTCGTCGATCGAGAGCGCGCGTACCGCCGGCGAGAATTCTTCCAGGATCGCGAAGACCTTGTCGGAATATTCGCTGTAGAGGGCATGGCGGTTCGGGAGAAAAATTCCGTGCGGACAGAGGCGCTGCGCCTGAAAGCCCGGCATCGCCGAGCGGACGCCGTATTTCCGCGCTTCGTAAGAAGCGGAAGTGACGACGCCGCGGCCGCTTCGGCCGCCGACGATGACCGCCTTGCCTTTGAGCGCGGGATTCACCGCCTGCTCGACCGAGGCGTAAAACGCGTCCATGTCGATATGAAAATAGGAGCGCATCGTTTTTACCGGCGGCCGAACTCGGGCCGCCGCGAGCCGCGCACCGCCGAGAAAAAGACGGAGAGGAACGTGAAGAAGTTTACCAGATGCACGGTGTGATTGTAGGAGCTCATGAAAACCACCGGCGTCGCGCTCCAGCTCTGCGGCGATTCGATCTGGCTCTGGGTGAGGCCGCCGGCGCTCAAGAAATAGGTGAAGAGCGTCGCCGAGAGGGCGACGCCCATCGCGCCGCCGGTGCGTGCGGTGGTCGCGACCATTCCGGACGCGAGGCCGACCTTATCCGGCGGGACCGCGCCCAGAATAGCGCTTTGGTTGGGCGAGTTGAAGATCGCCCAGCCCAGGCCGGAGAGCGCGAGGGGCAGCATGATGCGCCATGCCGGCGAGTCGAGCCACAGCGTAGCCATTGAGAATTGCGCGAAAACGATCAGCGCCGAGCCGACGGTGCAGAGGAGCCGCGAGCCGAGGCGGTCGGAGAGCCAGCCGGCGAGCGGCGCGACGAGGATGATCACGATCGAGTTGGAAATGATGAGCCAGCCCATGTGGCTCGGCGAGTAGCCCATGATGTTTTGCAGGTAGAACGGCAGCAGGAAGCTGATCGCCGACTGCGTCGACGTGATAAAAAAGAGGCTCAGCATCGCCGCGCTGAAGAGCCGGATGCGGAAAAGCGAAAAATCGAGCATCGGCGTGGGCGACCGGAGCTCCGTCACGACCAGCAGCGCAACGGCGACGAGCGACACGGCGATGAGCGAGAGAAAAATCGGATGATGCCAGCCGAGGCTCGGCAGCCGGTCGATCGCGTAGATGAACGAGCTGTTGGCGAGCAGGATCAGGAACGCGCCGGGGATGTCAATCGACGCCTTGCGCTCCTTCTCGCGCGTCTCCTCCATCACCTTCCACGCGAGATAGGCGCCCCAGAGTCCGATCGGCAGGTTGATGTAGAAAATCCAGCGCCAGCCGACGGAGTCGATGAGGAACCCGCCGAGCGTCGGACCGGTCAGAAAGCCGGTGTGGAATGCCATCGAGATGAAGCCGAGCGCCTTGCCGCGCTCAGCCGAAGGGAACGCGAGCGACGCGATGGCGCGGCCGTTGGCGACGATCATCGATCCGCCGACCGCCTGGAGCGCCCGGAAGGCGATCAGCTGGGCCGGCGACTGGGAAAGCCCGCAGAGCGCGGAAGCGAGGATGAACAATAAAAATCCGCCCGTGTAGATGCGCCGCCGGCCGATGAGATCGCCGAGCCGGCCGACGGTAATCACGCAGCCGACGAGCGCGAGGTCGTAGATGAGAACCGTCCACTGGATCGTCGTGAGCGTCGTATGGAAGCTTTCGGTGAGCGTGGGCAGCGCGACCAGCAGCGCGCGGTTGTCGAGACCGACGATGAATTGGCCGATGCAGACGTTGATGAGGATGAGTCTCAGCCGTGCGCGCGCCGCGCCCGTCTGCGCCATCGCGCCGGCGAGTTCTCTCGTTGAAGCTGTCACAAGCTTCTAGTCCTACCGCATATAGCGGAAAAACTCACGAGGCTCGGCGGCGGGAAATAAAAAAGCGCGGACCTCGCATCGCGAGATCCGCGCTTTTGGGAGCGATGTTATCGCCGGAATTAGTGCAGCACGGCTTCGGCGCCGCCGTCGCCGCGCACCGCTTCGTGGCCGGTCTTGCGGAAGGCGAGTTCGCCGCCTTGCGCGTCGATCGTGACCCGATCGCCCTCGCCGAACTGGCCGTCGAGGATTTTAAGCGCGAGCGGGTCCTGAATCATTCTCTGGATCGTGCGCTTGAGCGGGCGCGCGCCGTAAACCGGGTCGTAGCCCCGTTCGGCCAGCAGCGCTTTCGCCGCGTCGGTGACCTCGATCGAGATCTTCCGGTCGGCCAGCAGACGCTCCAGGCGCTTGAGCTGGATCTCGACGATATGCTTGATCTCCTCGCGGCCGAGCGGATTGAAGATCACGATCTCGTCGATGCGGTTCAGGAACTCCGGCTTGAACGCCTGCTGGAGCGCCGCCGTGACGCGCCGCTCCATTTCCTTGCGGTCCGTGAGATCGACGATGAACTGGCTCCCCAGGTTCGAGGTCATGATGATCACGGTGTTCTTGAAGTCGACCGTGCGCCCCTGGCCGTCGGTCAGCCGTCCGTCTTCAAGGATCTGGAGCAGCACGTTAAAGACGTCGGGGTGCGCCTTCTCGATCTCGTCGAAGAGGATGACCGAGTAGGGGCGGCGGCGCACCGCTTCGGTTAAGTAGCCGCCTTCTTCGTAGCCGACGTAGCCGGGAGGCGCGCCGATCAGGCGCGCGACCGAGTGCTTCTCCATGAACTCCGACATGTCGATCCGCACCATCGCCTGCTCGTCGTCGAAGAGGAACTCCGCGAGCGCGCGGGCGAGCTCGGTCTTGCCGACGCCGGTCGGGCCCAGGAAGATGAACGAGCCGATCGGCCGGTTCGGGTCCTGGAGCCCGGCGCGCGCGCGGCGCACCGCGTTGGCGACCGCCTGGATCGCCTGGTCCTGGCCCACGACGCGCTGCTTGAGGCGATCTTCCATGTGGAGCAGCTTCTGCACTTCGCCCTCGAGCATCTTCGAGATCGGGATGCCGGTCCACTTGCTGATGACCTCTGCGATGTCCTCGGCGTCGACCTCCTCTTTCAGCATCTTGCGACTTTTTTGCAGCTCCTCGAGCTTCTTGTTCTCCGCTTCGAGCTCCTTCGCGAGCTGCGTCAGCACGCCGTAGCGCAGCTCGGCGGCACGGTTGAGGTCGCCCTTGCGCTGCGCCTGCTGCTCCTCGACCTTGGTCGCCTCGATTTTTTCCTTCAAGGCGCGGATGCGCTGAATGACCTCTTTTTCCTGCTTCCAATGCGCCTTGAGTTCGTCGGACTGCGAGCGCAGCTCGGCGATTTCCTTATCGACGCGCTCGAGCCGCTCCTTTGAAGCCCGGTCGCTCTCGCGCTTGAGCGCCTGGCGCTCGATCTCGAGCTGCATGACGCGCCGCTCGATCTCGTCGATCTCCGTCGGCATGCTGTCGATCTCGATCCTGAGGCGTGCCGCGGCCTCGTCGATGAGATCGATCGCTTTGTCGGGCAGGAAGCGGTCGGTAATGTAGCGGTGCGACAGCGTCGCCGCGGCGACGATCGCGCCGTCGGTGATGCGCACGCCGTGGTGCACCTCGTAGCGCTCTTTTAGGCCGCGAAGGATTGCGATCGTGTCCTCGACCGACGGCTCCTGCACCAGGACCGGCTGGAAGCGCCGCTCCAGCGCGGGATCTTTCTCGATCCGCTTGCGGTACTCGTCGAGCGTCGTAGCGCCGATGCACCGCAGCTCGCCGCGCGCGAGCGCAGGCTTGAGCATGTTCGAGGCGTCCATCGCGCCTTCCGCCGCTCCCGCGCCGACGAGGGTGTGCAGCTCGTCGATGAACAGAATAATCTGGCCGCTCGACTCGGTGACTTCCTTGAGCACGGCCTTCAGCCGCTCCTCGAACTCGCCGCGGTATTTCGCCCCGGCGACCAGCGCGCCCATGTCGAGCGCGACGATGCGCTTGTCCTTCAGCGTCTCCGGCACGTCGCCGTTGACGATGCGGAGCGCGAGGCCTTCGACGATGGCGGTCTTGCCGACGCCCGGCTCGCCGATCAGCACCGGATTATTTTTCGTGCGGCGCGACAGCACCTGGATGACGCGCCGGATCTCTTCGTCGCGGCCGATGACCGGATCGAGCTTACCCTTGCGCGCGAGGTCGGTTAAATCGCGGCTGTATTTTTGCAGCGCCTGATATTTCTCTTCGGGATTCTGATCGGTGACGCGCTGCGAGCCGCGGATATCGACCAGCGCCTGTAATATCTTGTCCTTGGTGATGCCGAACTCGCGGAAGATTCTGCCGGTCTCGCCGTCGTCCTCGCCCATCGCGATCAACAGATGCTCGACGGAGACGTATTCGTCCTTCAGCCCTTCGGCGGCCTTTTCCGCGCTCTCGATGAGCTTTTTGAGCCGCGGCGTGATGTAGGCCTGCCCGGCGGCTCCCGTGACTTGAGGGATGCGGTCGAGCGCCTTCTCGACGCGGGCGAGAATCACGGACGGCTGAACGCCGACCTTTTGCAGCAAAGAGAGGGCGACCCCTTCTTTCTGTCCGAGAAGGGCCATCAGCAGGTGCTCGACGTCGACCGCCTGGTGATTGCGGCGCTCGGCGAGGCCCTGCGCATTCTGCAACGCTTCCGCGGATTTAACGGTTAATTTGTCCAGTCGCATGAAAACCCCCCGTGAACGCGTAGGAATTTAATCACGACCACAGGGAGCGTCAAGGAACTGTCGGTAAGTTCGGCTAAAAAATTGCTGAATTTCCTAGGGGTTTTACTTTGAAGCCTTTTCGGGCTCGAAAGGCTGCAGGATCTCTTTGCTGGGCTCGTCCGCCGCCGAGCCGTTCGCCTGGAACGGGCGAAGGCCGTTCTCCGCAGCCGGCTGAGCGGCGGGGGCAACAGGCTGTGTGAGGGGGGCCATGAGGACGATGCCTTTCCCCTTGCTAATGTTGAACTCATATTCGGTCGGCACCACGGCCGTGCCGCGCATCTTCTTCACCCAAATCGTTCGTACGAACCGGTCGCCGGATCGGAACATGCGAAGGGCCAGTACGCCGGCGGCGAGAAACTCCTCGATGCTGCTGGTCTCGTCCTGGGAACGGCCGGAGCTCAGGATATTCGTTGTCTGAAGCTGCGTCTGCAGCAGGCGGATCAAAAGCCGCGCCTGCTCCTCCGACCGGCCGCTCGGGGTGTCGGCTTTTATCAGCGGCCCGACCGGATCGATGGCGAGCCGCTTCGCCTCCATACGATTGATGTGGCTCGCCAGGTCCGTGACGATCCTTTGGATGTCGACTTCGCGCTCGCGCCCAGTTCCGGAAGTGCGCGTGCTGAAGTACGGCGCCGCATCGAGGATCACGAGATTTTTCTCCTGCACGTACGGTTGCAGGTCCCAGCCGAGAGAAGCGGCGGAGTCCAGGAGATCGGTGGGGCGCTCGTCGACGGTGACATAAACCGCCTTTTCGCCGGCCGTCAGCCCCTTCAGCAGGAATTGCAGGCAGGCGGTCGTCTTACCGGTTCCGGCATCGCCCGTGATTAGGTACGATTTACCCGGGAGAAACCCGTTTTGGGTCAGGGGATCGAGCCCTTCGATCCCTGTAGCGACCCGTTTGGACCTTTCGGCCTTTTCCGCCTTCTCCGCCATAAAACATCATTTTTATCAAAACTGGGGCGGGTTTGAAAGCGCTCGGTTGCTTGGCCGCTGCCTTTCACGTAAATAAAGCTTCATGCCGGGGCGGTTCAGGAAAAACATCGAAAATCTCGCCGGCTACGTCCCTGGCGAACAACCGCAGGACGGCGCTTACATCAAGCTCAACACCAATGAAAATCCCTACCCGCCGTCGCCGCGTGTCGTCGCGGCGGTAAAAAAAGCGGCGGGCGGCGCGCTTCGTCTCTATCCGGAGCCGATGGGCCGCGACGTGCGGACGCTGGCAGCGTCCATTTACAGGCTTGCACCAGAAAACATTCTGGTGGGCAATGGGTCGGACGAGCTTTTAGCCATTATCGTCCGCGCGTTCGTCGGGGCCGGCGACCGCGTGCTCTATCCCGAACCGACCTATACGCTTTACGATACGCTCGTGGCGATTCAGGAAGGTGTGAAGGTCGCGCTGCCGTATATGCCCGACTTTTCCCTGCCCGAAGCGTTTTTCGCCGAGAAGGCCGCTTTGACGTTCGTCTGCAATCCCAATTCGCCCTCGGGGACGCTGCTGCCGCTGAGCGACATTGAGCGCCTCGCGCGCTCATCCGCCGGAACCGTCGTCGTCGACGAGGCGTACATAGACTTCTCCGATGTAAGCGCGACGGCGATTCCGCTGCTCAAGCAATTTCGCAACTTGATCGTTCTCAGGACTTTCTCGAAATCGTTCTCGCTGGCCGGCATGCGCGTCGGCCTCGCGCTGGCTTCTGAGGAGATGATCGCGGGGCTGGTGAAAATCAAGGACTCGTACAATGTGAATCGATTGAGCCAGGTCGCCGCCGCAGCCGCGCTCGGCGATCTCGCGTGGATGGAGCGGAGCGTCGGCCGCATCCAGCGGAGCCGGAAAAAATTGGTCCGCGGCCTTAAAAAACTCGGCTTCCACGTCTATCCGTCGCAGGCGAACTTCGTCCTCGCGCGCCGCGAAGGGCAAAATCTGCGCGAGCTTTATGAAGAACTCAAACGGCGGAAAATTCTCGTGCGCTATTTCGCCCAGCCCGGTCTGGAGGACTGCCTGCGCATAACCGTCGGCGCGCCGGCGGAGGTGCGGGCGTTGCTCGATCAGCTCGCGGCGATTATAAAGGGCTAAGGAGCGTTGCCATGAAGCCGATTCAAGTCACGGAGCTCGACCATATCGTTCTCAATGTCAAAGACATCGACCGCGCGCTCGCGTTTTACGGCGACGTGCTCGGCCTGAAGATCGAGCGGCTGGACGAATTCCGCTCGGGGAAGATCGGCTTTCCGTCCGTGCGCATCAATGGGGACACGATCATCGATCTCTTTCCCGCGAAAGAGGCGCCCGCGCGGCCGGGCAATCTCAACCACTTCTGCCTTGTCGTCGGCAAAGACGACTTCTCCGGGATCGTCGATTACTTGAACGGCCACGGCGTGAAGATACTCAACGGGCCGATCTCGCGCTGGGGAGCGCGCGGGCGCGCGACGTCGGTCTATTTCCACGATCCCGACGAGAACGAGCTCGAGATCCGCTGCTACTGAACGCCGATGGCTTCTCTTCTCATCCAGAACATCGGCGCGCTCGTCACCGGCGATATCGACAAGCCGCTCGCGTCCGCCGATTCGATCTACATCGAGGACGGCGTGATTCGCGCCGTCGGAAAGAATTTGGCGCAGCGGGCGGACCGCGTCATCGACGCGCAGGGGATCACGGCGATTCCGGGCCTGATCGACTCGCACTCGCATCCGTCGATCGGCGAGTACACGCCGGCGCAGAACTCGCTCTCGTGGATCACCAACTACATGCACGGCGGCGTCACGGCGCTGATATCCGCGGGCGAGCTGCATATCCCGGGACTTCCGCTCCCGCCGGACGCGCGCACGGCGCTCTCGCTCGCGCTCGTGACCAAGCGCTGCTACGACAATCTCCGACCCTCGGGCGTGAAAGTCTTCGCGGGCACGCTGCTGCTCGTTCCCGGGCTCAGCGAGAAAGACTTCGACGAGATCGCCGCCGCCGGCATTCGCCTCGTAAAATTTATTTTCTACGATTACAGCCTGCTGCCGAACGGCGAGGCGGAGCGCTACGTTCGCTGGGCGCATGCGCGCGGCATCAAGGTGAAGATTCACTCCGGCGGAGTCTCGCGCTCGGGCGTGAGCCAGATCGCCGGCTGGGATATCGTGAGCCGCATCAAGCCGGACATCATCGGCCACATCACCGGCGGACCGATCCCGATGGCCGAGGCGGAGATGGTCCGCATCGTCGCCGAAACCGGTCACTTCTTGGAATCCTGCAGCTCCGGCAATTACCGCATGGCGCTCGTGCTCGCGCGTACCGTGAAGCAGCATAACGCTTACCGCCGCGTGCTCATCGGCACCGACACGCCCGGCGGCACCGGCATCATTCCGCGGGGGATCTTGCGCGAGATCGCATATCTCTCGTCGGTCGGCGAAATCCCGCCGGAGAAGGCGGTATGTATGGCGACGGGCAACGTCGGCCGCGCGCACGGCCTCGACATAGGTTTCATCGAGGAAGGCCGCCCCGCCGACATCGTGCTGCTGCACAAGATCACCGGCTCGGTGGCGAACGACGCGCTCGACTGCTTCGCCAAAGGCGATCTGCCCGGCATCTCGACGGTCCTCATCGACGGCGAGATCCGCGTCGCCGGCCGCAGCCAGCAGACGCCCCCGCCCGAGCGCGCCGCAACGCAGAGATAGGCTCGGGACGCGGGGCTCCGGCCGCGGATGCTCGGGACGCGAATTCTGATAGGGCAATGCCATAATCCAAATGCCCGTAATCGGACGTCCACGCCCCTCGAACTCGCATCCCTTCGCGCGGGAGATGGAAGGACAAAAAACCTGGAGGAGTTGCAATAAGATGAACGCATCGATGGAATTCGGCGCGGGGCTTTTTCCCACGGAGCCGTTGCCAAAAATGATTCAGCTCGCCAAGCTCTCCGAAGAGCTCGGCTTCAGCCATGTGTGGGTCGGCGACTCGCACCTCATCTGGCGCGAAGCCTACGTGAACATGGCGGCGGCGGCGCTGAACACGAAAAAGGTGAAGCTAGGCACCGGCGTGACCAATCCGCTCACGCGCCATCCGTCCGTCGTCGCGAGCGCCTACGCGACGCTTGAGGAGCTGGCCCCGGGGCGCTTCATCGTCGGCATCGGCCTCGGCGACAGCTCGGTCGAGACGATGGGTATGAAGCCCGCCAAGCTCGATTATTTCGAGCGGACGATCCGCGAGATGCGCGAGCTGATCGCGGGAAAAGAAGTGCAGCTCCCGACGGGCAAAATTCATCTCAAGCATCCGACGCGGAAAGGCCTGCCGATCTTTATCGCCGCGAGCGGCCCGAAGATGCTGGAGTTGTCGGGGAAGATCGCCGACGGCATCATCGTGCTCGTCGGCGTCGCCGACGAATATCTGGCGCAGGCGAAGGCGCGGATCGAGGCGGGCGCGAAAGCGGCGGGAAGAAAACTGAGCGACATCCATCTCGTCCTCTGGGTGCCGTGCGCCGTGTCGGACAAGGCGCCGGCGAAGGACGCGGTCAAGGCGCACGTCGCGCGCGTCGTCGCGCACCCGCAGCCGTACGTGCTCGACGAAAAGGAGCAGAAGGTCCTGGCCGAGATCAGGAAGACCTACGACTACTACCATCACATGGACCAGGAGGCGAACCACGCGGAGGTGATTCCCGACTGGCTCGTCGATAAATTCGCGATCGCCGGCACGGTCGCGGAATGCCGCGCGCAAGTCGAGCGGATCGAGAAGAGCGGCATCCAGCAGATCGCGATCATCCCCTACAGCCCGCCCGGTGGCAGCCGGGAAGAGACGCTACGGGAGTTTATGAAGGCGGTTAGGTAGAGAGAGCCAGCAGTCTTTCCAAGGATCGCGCGAGATTCTTCCTCGCCGGAGCTTCGTAGCGATTATAGAAAAAATCGGTCTGAAAAATCCGCCGGCGCGCCAGCAGGGATTCTAAGATCGCAGCGCGCTTGCTGCGGAATGCCTCTTCCCAGTCCGGCACAAACAGCCTGCCAACGCGACAGAGAGCTCATGGCTTAATCACGGTCCGTAAAAAGTCATCTGCCTGCACGATTGCGCTTGGCCGTAGGCTTCAATTCCGTCGTCTTGTCCGGGTACGGACAGAGATCGTTGATCACGCACAGCGGGCAGCGCGGCTTCTTGGCGATGCAGACGCGCCTCCCGTGATATTGCAGCAGGTGGCAGAAGCGGATTTGCTTCTCCCGCGGCACGATCGGCGTCAGATCGAACTCGATCTTGTCCGGATTGGTATTCTTGGTGAGGCCGAGCCGCTGCGACAGGCGCATCACGTGCGTGTCGACGCCGATGCCCGGAATGCCGAACGCGTTGCCGAGCACGATGTTGGCCGTCTTCCGTCCGACGCCCGGCAGCGTGATTAGCTCGTCGAGCATTCGCGGCACCTCGCCGTTGAAATTTTTCACCAGCTCCTCGCAGCAGCTCTTGATCCGTCCCGTCTTGATGCCGGCGAAATTGATCCTGCTGACGAGATCGAAAATCTCCTGCCGCGGCGCGTCGGCGTAGTCCTTCGCGGTCTTGTATTTCGCGAAGAGCGCCGGCGTGATTTGGTTTACGAGGCTGTCGTGCGACTGCGCGGCGAGGATGAGCGAGACGAGCAGCTCGAGCGGATTCGTGTAATCGAGCGCGAGCTTCGCGTCGGGATGCTCCTTGTCGAGGCGCTCGATGATCTTCTTGACGCGCTCGCGCGTCGCCGCTAGGTCGGTGGTGTTTTTAGCCGGTTTCGCCATTTTGCTTTTCCGGGGAATCATGTTAGCAGATTATAGACCGAGGGAGGAATAGACGAATGGATTTGAAAGAGTTGCGCCGGCTGCCGATGCCGAAGCTCCGCGATCTGGCCAAGGCCGAGACCGACCTCCAGGGCGTCGGCGGCATGGAAAAAGAGGAGCTGATCAAGGCGATCGCGAAGGCGATGAATATCCCCTACGACGTCACCGGGAAAGACGTGAACGCGATCCATTCGATCAAGCACGATATCCGCGAGCTGAAAAAGGAAAAGGGCGCGCTGCTGACCTCGTCCCGCGACGCGAAGAAATTGAAAAAAGTTCAGAGAAAGATCAAGCGGCTGAAGCGCTTGACGCGCCACCTGGCGCACGAAGCGAAGAGCGCCCCCGCCGCGCCGGCCGCCGAGGCCGCGCCGGCGGCTGCTCCCGCCGCAGCCCCGGCTGCCGCCGCGCCCGAGACGCCGCCCGCCGCCGGATAGCAAGATGAAAAAGCCGTCCGGTTTCAAAGGCCGCGGCTCCGCCGACAATCCGAAAAACCGGTTCGAGAAGGTCGAGCGCGTCGCCGAGCCCGAAGCCGACGAGACCTCCTCGCCGGCCACACAGTTTCTCCCCGACACTTCGAAATCGATTATCGCCTACAACGACAGTCCCGACGTCGGCTTCGACGCGAGCATCAATCCGTATCGCGGCTGCGAGCACGGCTGTATCTACTGCTACGCGCGGCCGACGCATGAATATCTCGGCTTCTCCGCCGGTCTCGATTTCGAGACGCGCATTATGGTGAAGCGCGACGCGCCTGAGCTCCTGCGCAAAGAGCTTTCCAGTCCGCGCTGGAAGCCGCAGGTGCTGGCGTTCAGCGGCGTGACCGATTGTTACCAGCCGATCGAGAAGAAGCTCGAGATCACGCGCGGGTGCCTCGAGGTGCTCGCCGAGTTTCGCAATCCGGTCATCATCATCACGAAAAATCATCTCGTCACGCGCGACATCGACATTCTCTCGGAACTCGCGCGCCACGACTGCGCGGCGGTGTTCGTCTCGATCACGACCCTGGACGAAAAGCTCTCCGGGCTGATGGAGCCGCGCGCGTCACGGCCGGCGCGGCGTCTGGCAGCGATCGCTGCGCTCGCCCGCGCCGGTATTCCGGTCGGCTACCTGCAGGCGCCGATGATTCCCGGTCTCACCGATTCCGAAGCGCCGGCGATCGCGGCGGCGGCAGCCGAGGCGGGCGCGCGCTATGCGGGTTATGTGCCGCTGCGACTTCCGCACGCCGTGAAAGAGCTGTTCGAGGATTGGCTCGAGCGAAACTACCCTGACAGAAAAGAGAAGGTGCTGAACCGCATCCGCGCGATCCGCGGCGGCAATTTGAACGACCCCAATTTTCACAGCCGCATGAGGGGGCAGGGGATTTACGCGGAGCAGATGGCCGAGCTTTTCCGGCTCGCGTGCAAGAAAGCCGGATTCAAAGACCGCTCGCCGCAGCTGAGCACCGACCATTTTCGCCGGCCGAAAGAGCAGCTGAAACTTTTCGCGTAACCGAACCGTAACCGGTAACCTCTTGACATAGCTCGTCTTCCGGCTTACTTGTACGGAGATTTTGAAGGGTTCGCCCACCGGGGCGTCTAACGTTGCAGAAGGAGGTGAATAAACCCATGAAAAGCATCCTGAGATTCCTGCTTGTTCCTGTTGTCACGCTCACGTTCGCCGGCGCCGTTTCGGCGCAGACCGGACCGACAGGCGGCACGGGGCCGTCGAAGTCTTCGACGCCGGCGACGAAGTCGGATACGACCAAGTCGACCGAAAAGAAGTCGGCTGCGGCGAAAACGCAGCGCGTGCGCGGCGAGCTGACCGCGGCGGACGCGAAAGTCGGCACGGCCAAGGTGAAGACCAAGGACAAGGAACTGAGCCTGAGCACCGAAAGCCAGGAGGTGAAAGACTCGCTGGCGAAGATGAAAGTCGGCGACACGGTCCGCGTCGCCTACACCGAGAGCGAAGGCAAGCTGATGTTGAAGGCGATCTCGAAGACGAAGCTGCCGGCCACGAAGTCGGGCTCGACGAGCTCTTCGACAACGTCGAAGTCGTCGACCGACACGAAGCCCGCGACGAAGTAACTCTCGGCTCTCTCGATCGAGAGGCGCCTGAGAGTTCAGGCGCCTCTTTTTTTCTTCTTTCCCCTCCCGATCATTCTTGATACGTAGAGAGCGTCGGACATGCGCTCTCTCCATCGTCCCTGGTTCATTGCGGCGCTCGCCTTTCTTATCCTCGGCTTCGGCCGCGGGCTGACTTCCTCCTTCGGCGTCTTCTACGTCGCGCTGCTTGACACCTTCGGATGGAGCCGCGCGATCACCGCCGGCGTTTTTTCCGTCGTGCAGATCGTCGACGCGATCATCTCGCCCGTCGTCGGCCATCTTCTCGACCGCTTCGGACCGAAAAAAGTCGTCGGCACAGGATGCGCGCTGCTTGCGGCGGGTCTTTTTCTCAGCAGCAGGATCCACAGCCTGTGGGAATTTTATCTTTATTTCGGGCTCGTGTGCGCGCTGGGGCTAAGCTTCATCGGCATGGTGCCGCACGTCGTGATCATCTCGCAATGGTTCACGACCAAGCGCGCGTCCGCGCTCGGCGCCGTCTACGCCGGCACCGGCGTCGGCATTCTCCTGCTCGCCCCTTCGATCGAATGGCTTATCTCCAACACCGGCTGGCAGCGCGCGCTCGAGATCCTCGCGCTCATTATCGCCGGCGCGCTGCTGCCGATCGTGTGGATGTTCTATCGCACGGGGCCGCACATCGCGCACCGCGGCGAGGACAACCGCGCCGGCAACGAGTGGACGGCGAAGCTCGCGCTCAAGAGCATGCAATTCTGGCTCATCTTTTTCGCGCGCGTGTTCGCCGCCGGCGGGACGACAGTGATCGTCACGCACCAGGTCGCGCACGTCGTCGACATCGGCTACAGCCGCCTCTACGCGGCGACGATCTTTGGCTTGATGGGTATGACGAGCAGCGCCGGGCGGGCCGTGTTCGGCTACATCGCTGATCTCTCCTCGAAGCAGGCGGCCTACACGATGAACATCGCGACGACGGTCGTCGGCGTCGCGGCGCTGATGCTGGCGTCCGATCCGTCGAAGCCGTGGCTGCTCTACGTCTACGTCATCTGTTTCGGCATCGGCTTCGGCTCGCGCGCGGTGATCTTCTCCGCGCTCTCCGCCGATATTTTTTCCGGCAAGGGTTTCGGCGCGATCTTCGGCTATTCCGTGATCAGCGTCGGCGTCGGCGGCGCGTGGGGCTCGTGGCTGGGCGGATTTTTTTACGACGTCAGCGGGAGCTACATCGTCTCGTTTACGCTCTCGACGATCGTCCTGCTGCTGTCGGACCTGTGCATCTGGCTCGTCAGCGCGCCGTGGGTGATGCGCTACGACCAAAGATTATGGGGAAAAGAAGTTTCGAGTTCCTAGTTTCGAGTCAAGTCAAAACGAAACTCCGATCTTGAAACCAGAAACTTGAAACTACTCTGCCGGTTTTACGCGGCAGAGATACGAGCGGTGCGGCAGCGAGCCGCTGACGGGGTCGGAGAATTCGGTGCCGACGAGCATGCCGGGGTTGGCGCCGGTGTCGCTGAAGGGATCGTAGCCCGGCTTATCGAGCTGGCGGCATTCCTGCCACCAGCCGTGCTGGCAGCAGACGACGCCGGGCATGATGCGCTCGGTCACATTCGCGCGCACGCGCACGGCGCCTTTGGGACTTTCCACGACCATCCAGCTTTTGTTTTTCACGCCGTAAGCCGCGGCGGTCTCGGGATGGAGATCCGCCGTGGGGTCGGGCGACACCTTGCGCAGAGAAGGCAGCGCGCGGTGCTGGCTGTGGATGAAGGTCGTGAACTTCGCGTTGGTGAGAATCAGCGGGAAGTCCTTCGCTATCTCCGGCTTGCTTACCGGACTCATCGCCGGCTCGACGTAGTCGGGCAGCGGCGGGTAACCGTTGGCGGCGAAGCGGTGTGAATACAATTCCACTTTGCCCGTCGGCGTGGCGAAGCCGCGCGGCGCCCCGCCGTCTTTTTTCTCGGCGTGCTTTTCGTAGCGCGTCGCAATCTCGACCGTGATGCCGCCGGGCGTGTTCTTCAGCTGCTCGAGCGTGACGCCGCTCGGCGCGAGCTCGTAGGCGTAGCCGGCGTCGATGTCGCCGCCCCAGAATTTATCGCCGATGCCGAGGCGCTTGGCGAGCTCGAAGATGATCCACGTATCCGATTTACGCTCCCCGAGCGGCGGTACGACCTCGGGTCGATATTGTATATGCAGTTTGCCTCTGCGCCGGTGCTCGAAGCCGTTCCACAGCGTCGCCATTTCGAGGAACGACGCCGCCGGGAGCACGTAGTCGCAGAGCGCCGCGGTCGGCGACATGAAAAGTTCCGCCGCGACGGCGAATTCCAGCGCGCAGAATGCTTTGCGGCCCAGGCGCGAGTCCGCGCCGGACATGACGGTGTTCGAGCCGAAGTTGAGCAGCGCTTTTATCGGATACGGCCGGCCTTCCAGGATCGCGTTGTAGATATCGTACGACGCGCAGTTCCCCGGGCTCGCCGGCGGGCCGAGCGGCTTGCGCTCGCGGCCGATTCTCTGCGCGGCCATCTCCTTGGGCAGGAATTCCTTGCCCTCGACGCCGTTCATCTTCGGCTTTGGAAAAACCACGTTGCCGCCCGCGCGGTCGATGTCGCCGATGAGCGCGTAGAGCGACGCGATCGCCCGGCTCGTTTGCGTGGCGTTCGTGTGCTGGCCGACGCCGTTCCACATGTACATGCTGACCGGCCGGTTGTGCGCGAGGATTTGTGCCGCCTTCCATGCTTTTTCCGCCGGCACGCGCGTGATCGCCGCCGACCGGTCGGGGCTGAATTGCGCCGCGAGGCGCGCGAGCGCGGACAGCGCCGTCTCGCATGGAATCTCGCCGTCGGCGCCGCGCAGCGCTTTCTCGCCGAAGAGCAGAGGCCGCGCGCGATCGTTCTCCGCCGCGCCGCCGGCCGCGTCGTAGATCATCGCCCGGTCGCTTACTTCGTCCCACATGACATAGCGGTCGCGCGAACCGTCATGCGTTAGATCGGCTTCGGTGAGCGCCGCGCCGTTGTCGCGGCGCAGCAGGAAAGTTCCGTTGGTCCAGCGGCGCAAAAACTCCGCGTCGTACCAGCCCTCCTCCAAAACCGCGTGAACCAGCGCCAGCGCGAGAGCGCCGTCGCTGCCGGGGCGGACTTGCAGATGCACGTCCGCCTGGCTCGCGAGGCCGATGCGCCGAGGATCGACCGCGACGAGCTTCATGCCGCGCCCGCGCGCGGCGACGAGATCGTGCGCCATCACGAGCGAAGTTGAGCTCGGGTTGTGGCCCCAGAGAAGAAAAGCTTTGCTGTGCTCCAAGTCGGGCATCGGCAGCGTCATGCCGAAGGTGAAGCTGAAGCCGGTGTCGCGATGCCAGTTGCAGACGTGCGTGGTCGAGACCCAGTTCGGGCTGCCGAAGCCGTAGAGGAGCCGGCCGAGCCAGCGCTCGGCGTCGCCCACCGATGTCCCGCTCCTGGTGCCCTTCGCGAGCGCGATCGCCCGCGCGCCGTGGCGCTCGCGGATCGACAGCAATTTTTTCGCGATGTCGTCGAGCGCCTCGTCCCAGCTGACTCTTTGCCAGCCCGGATCGGGATCGCCCTTGGGACGCGTGCGTTTGAGCGGATAGTCGAGCCGGTCGGGATGATAGAGCTGCTCCGGCGCCGCCTTGCCCTTGATACACATGACGCCGCCGTGCGGGTGGTCGGGGTCGGGATCGAGCCGCGTCACGCGGCCGTTCTCGACCGTCGTGATCGTCGCGCAGCGCGCCGTGCAGAGCGCGCAGAAGCCGCGGACCGCGTAGGAGTTTTGTTCCGCCGCTTCCACAGCCAAAACATACTGCAACGTCGCATCGCGGACAAGCTCATTCGCCCGCTATTTCCTTGAGCGTCCGATGCGAAGTTGTTAAATTAAAATTCGAGGTGCGCGCATGGACGCTCGGCTTCGAGAGGGTATTGGTCTATTCAACGACGGGCATTACTTCGCCGCGCACGAGGCGTGGGAGGATTTTTATCAGCGCGCCGAAGAGGCGCATAAGCCCTTCATCGAGGCGCTGATCCAGATGGCCGCCGCCTTTCGCATGCGCGTCGACTTCGGCGAGGTGAAGGGCCCGGTGCGCGCCGCCCGCCAGGCGCTGATCCGTCTGGAAAACTACCGGCCGGCCTATCTGGGCGTGAAAGTGACGCCGCTGATGGCGGCGGTCGAACAGTGGGCCGAGGCGTCGGAGAAGGACGGCGCCGCCGCTCCCAAGATGCCGAAGATTTCCGTGCAGCGCTTCGGCTTGTTTTGAATCATGTCTCAGCTGAGCGAAAAAATTCAGCCGCTGATCGCCGGCTCGTGGACGGGTGAGAAAAGAATCTCCGGCCTCAAGGGCGGCGCGCGCGGCTATCTGCTCTCGCTTGTCGCCGAGAAGCGGAGCGCGCCGATCCTCGCCGTCGCGGCGACGACGCGGGACGCCGAGCAGCTGTACCGCGACCTCGCCTTCTTCCTGGGCGAGACGGAGGCGTCGCCGCTGGAAAAGCGTCTCCATCTCCTCGACTCGTGGGAGATTCTGCCGTTCGAGAACCTCTCGCCGCATCCCGACAGCATCGCCTCGCGCCTCGAAGGGCTTTACCACCTGATCGAAGGGAGCGCGCCGATCATCGTCTCCACGCCGGCCGCCCTGATGCAGCGCGTGATTCCCAAGGACGCGCTCAAGCGCTCCTACCGTTATCACGCCGTCGGCGAAGGGAACGCGCGCGAGGGTTTGGTCGAGCATCTTGCCGGCTGGGGCTTTCAGAACGTGCCGCTGGTGGAAGAACGCGGCGATTTCAGCGTGCGCGGGGCGATCATCGACGTCTTTCCGCCGGCATACGCCCTGCCGCTGCGCCTGGAGTTCGACGGCGACCGGCTGGAGTCGATCCGCGAGTTCGATCCGTCGACGCAGCGGTCGAAGAAAACGCTCCAGGACTTGTTGCTCCTGCCCATGAAGGAGTTCTCGCTCAAGCGCGACGACATCGAGGCGATCGCGCGGGAGATCGAAAAGCGCGCCGCCGATCTGGAGCTCGGGCGGAAGGAAAAAAATCCGGTGCTGGAGGCGCTGCGCGAAGGCATCCCGTTCGCCGGCATGGAATTTCTCGTGCCCTATTTTTATCCGGCGCTCGCGGCGGCGTTCGACTATCTGCCGCCGAGCTCGCTCCTCTGGATCGACGAGCCCGGGCACGTCAAGGCCGAGGCCGAGCGCTTCGAGCACCTCGTCGGCGAGATGGCGGCGCGGGCCAAAGAGCAGCGGCGGATCGCGCCGCCGCCGGAGGGCCTCTATCTCAAGACGAGCGAGTGGCAGCGCGAGATCGAGCGCTTTTCGCGCGTCTCGACCGAGGCGCTGGAGACCGAGCCCGGGCCGGGAGAGGCTGCGGATACGATCGTCGTCCGGTCGTATGACAACTCGGATCTTCACGGCGAGACCGCCGCGGCGCAGAAGGAGCCGTCGTTCGCGCCGATCGCCGCGCGGTTCAAGCAATGGCAGGGTGAAAGTATCTACGTCGTGGCCCCGACGCGCAGCGAGGCGAACCGGCTGAAGGAGCTGCTCGCGCATTACGAGCTGCACTTAGCGATGCCGCGCGGCGGCTTCCCGCTGGAAACCGCCGGCGAGAGGCCGGCGCAGGCGATTCTCGTCGGCAACCTCACGCAGGGCTTTCGCCTGCCCGACCAGCGTCTCAACGTCGTCACCGCCGACGAGATTTTCGGCACACGCAAAGTTCAGACCTTGGCCGCGAAGCGAAGCGCCGCCGGCCATTTCATCACGAGCCTCAGCGAGCTCAAGCAGGACGACACGATCGTCCATCTCGACCACGGCATCGGCATCTACCGCGGCCTAAAGTTCCTCAAGGTCGCCGGCACCGAGGGCGAGTATCTCCATCTCGAATACGAAGGCGGCGACCGGCTCTACCTGCCCGTCGACCGCATCAATCTGGTGCAGAAATACATCGGCGGCGAAGACGCGCGGCCGGCGCTCGACAAGCTCGGCGGAGCGACCTGGGAGAAGGTCAAGGCGAAGACGCGCAAATCGGTCATGGAGATGGCGCACGAGCTGGTGCAGATCTACGCCGCGCGCGAGGTGCACGAAGGTCAGGCGCTCGCGCCGCCCGAGCACGTCTACCAGGAGTTCGAGGCGTCGTTCGAGTTCGAAGAGACGCCGGACCAGGAAAAGGCGATTCAGGATGCGCTCAAGGACTTGAGCGCGAGAAAGCCGATGGACCGGCTGATCTGCGGCGACGTCGGCTACGGCAAGACCGAAGTCGCGCTGCGCGCGGCCTTCGTCGCCATGATGAGCGGCAAGCAGGTCGCCGTGCTCGCGCCGACGACCATACTCGTCGAGCAGCACCTGGAAACGTTCCGCCGACGCTTCCGCAACTATCCGGTCAGGATCGAGACGCTGTCGCGCTTCAGCACGTCGAGGGAAAACCGCCAGGTGGTGCAGGACATCACCAAAGGCGTCGTCGATATCGTCATCGGCACGCA
>Ga0075424_100001014_pt1 | contig 23861 bp, 16 predicted proteins | sample SoiMethybrSBSTD3_FD_75301 | JGI IMG/M metagenome (GOLD analysis project Ga0075424, IMG submission 75301) | Bulk soil microbial communities from a Populus tree surrounding site in Tennessee, USA - Soil MetaG P. TD hybrid SBSTD3 | ecosystem: Environmental > Terrestrial > Soil > Tree plantation... | reverse complement strand
CGATCACCAATCATTCCTTCATAAATCACAAATAATACAATCGCCGGATGGCTTCCGTCCTCTCCGCGCCGGTGCGCGACGCGCTCGTCGGCGATCTGCGCTCCCTGGTCGGCGACCGCGCGACGACGAACGCGACCCAGCTCGAGCATCACAGCCACGGCGAGTCGTGGCACGACCACGCTTCGCCTGACGTGGTTGTCTTTCCGGCAAGCACTGACGAAGTGAGCGCGATTCTGAACGTGGCGGCACGGCACCGCGCCCCGATCGTCCCCTTCGGCATCGGATCCTCGCTCGAAGGGCACGTCAATGCGTTCAGCGGCGGTGTCTCGATCGATTTCTCGAGGATGGCGCGCGTGCTCGCCGTCAACGCCGACGATCTCGACGCGACCGTCGAAGCCGGCGTCACCCATCGTCAATTGAACAAGGCGCTCAACAACACCGGCCTTGCGTTCTGGGTCGATCCTGGCGCGGACGCGACGATCGGCGGCATGGCCGCAACGCGCGCATCCGGCACCACCGCGGTGCGCTACGGCACGATGCGTGAGGCCGTCCTCGGACTGACCGTGGTCCTGGCCGACGGCCGCGTCATTCACACCGGCAGCCGCGCGCGAAAGTCGTCCACCGGCTACGACCTCACCCGCCTGTTCGTTGGCTCCGAGGGCACACTCGGAGTCATCACGGAGATCACGGTCCGTCTGTTCGGCCTTCCGGAGGCCGTTTCTGCCGCGGTTTGTCCGTTCGACACGATGGAGGGCGCCGTCCAGACCGTCATCACGACAATTCAGCTCGGCATTCCGGTCGCACGCATCGAGCTGCTCGACGAGGCGCAGCTCGACGCCGTCAATCGCTACTCGAAGCTGGATTGCGTGCTGAAGCCGACGCTCTTCTTCGAGTTTCACGGCACAAGCCAGCCGGCGGTCAAGGAAAGCGCGATATCGGTGCAGGAGATCGCCGCGGAGAACGGTGGACACGATTTCCAGTGGGCGATCACTACGGAGGATCGCGCGAAGCTCTGGACCGCGCGGCACAATGCGTTCTACGCCGCGGTCGCGCTGCGTCCGGGCTGCAAGCCATGGACGACCGACGTATGCGTGCCGATTTCACGTCTTGCCGAGTGCGTGCTGGAGACGCGTGCGGACGTGCAGAAAGCCGGCGTCCTGGCGCCGCTGGTCGGACACGTCGGCGACGGCAACTTCCACCTGATCTTTCCAATGACTCCGGGCGATGACGTGGAGCTGGGGAAGGCGAAGGAGATCAACGCGCGGCTTATCGCGCGCGCGCTCGCGATGGGCGGCACCTGCAGCGGCGAGCATGGGGTCGGCATCGGCAAGCTGGCGTATCTGCAGGCCGAGCATGGAGAATCGCTCGAGGTGATGAAGGCGATCAAGCGCGCCCTCGATCCGGAGAATCGAATGAATCCGGGTAAGATGATTTTGATCTAGATGGCAAAGCGCCGGTCCGAGCCCTCTTTATTCGATCTCCCCGAAAGCAAAACGCCGCCACCGCCGCCGTCGGGCGGCGCAGACGCCGTCCCGCTGCACGAAGCGGCGCAGGTGCGATATCTCAACTACGCGCTGTCGGTCATCACGTCCCGCGCGCTGCCCGACGTACGCGACGGCCTCAAGCCCGTTCAGCGCCGCATCCTCTACACGATGTGGCAGCAGAACCTGACCGCCGATACCAAGCATCGCAAATGCGCCAAGGTCGTCGGCGACGTGATGGGAAGCTACCATCCGCACGGCGACGCCGCGCTGTATGAAACCCTCGTCCGGATGGCGCAGCCGTTCTCGCTGCGCTACCCGCTCATCGACGGCTCGGGAAACTTCGGATCGCTCGACGGCGACAGCGCCGCGGCCATGCGCTACACGGAGTGCCGGCTCGCACGCATTGCCGACGAAATGCTGTCGGAGATCGAGCAGCGCACGGTGCACTTCCGTCCGAACTACGACGGGACGAAGACCGAGCCCGTCGTTCTGCCGGCGCGCATCCCGAATCTCTTCATCAACGGAGCGACCGGCATCGCGGTCGGGATGGCGACGAACATTCCACCGCATAACCTCGGTGAAATCTGCACGGCGCTCATCAAGCTGCTCGACAACCCGAACTTGAGCAGCGCGCAACTATGCCGGTACGTCAAAGGTCCGGACTTTCCCACCGGCGGTCAGATTCTCAACTCTCCCGACGAGCTGAAGGAGATCTACAAGACCGGCGCGGGCACTGTGCGCTTGCGCGCGACGTGGGAGGAAGGCTCGTCGACCCGCGGGGGACGCACACTCTATGTGACGAGCATCCCGTATTCGGTGAACAAGGCCGCTCTCGTCGAGCGGATCGCCGACGTCGTGCTTTCACGCAAGCTTCCGCCGCTCCTCGACGTGAAAGACGTCTCCACCGACGATGTGCGGATTGCGCTGGAGATCAAGAAGGACGCCGACGCGAAGATGGTGATGGCGTATCTGTTCAAGAACACGCCGCTCCAGACCAACGTCATCGTCAACGTGACGTGTCTCATTCCGACGGAGAACCCGGAGGTCGGACGGCCCGAGCGTCTCGACCTGCACACGTCGCTGATGTACTTCCTGCAGTTCCGCCTGCAGGTGGTGACCAACCGCCTCGAGCACGAGCTTGAGGCACTGAAGAAACGCATCCACATTCTCGAAGGCTTCGAGAAGGTCTTCGATGCGCTCGACGAGATCATCAGGATCATCCGCAAGTCTGAAGGGAAGGCCGATTCGGCGGAGAAGATCATCAAGCGCTTCGGGCTCGACGCGGAGCAGGCCGATGCAATCCTCGAACTGAAGCTGTATCGGCTGGCGCGGCTCGAGATTCTCGTTGTTCAGAACGAGCTCGCGGACAAGCGGAAGCGCGCGCGGCAGATCAACACCCTGCTGAAGGATGAGGAAGGCCGCTGGAAGGTCGTTCGAGACGAGATCGAGGAGATTCAGCGGAAGTACGGCGGCAAGGATGACAAGCGCCGGACGCTGATCGAGACCGAGGAGGAAGTCTCCTTCACCGCTGACGACTTCATCGTCGACGAGGACAACGTCGTGATCGTGTCGCGCGACGGCTGGGTGAAGCGGCAGAAGGAAGTGCGCGACCTCTCGACGACGCGGCTGCGGGAAGGCGACTCGGTGCTTGCCGTCATGCAGGGAAGCACGCGCGCGACCGTCGTATTGTTCAGCAACTTCGGCGTCGCGTACACCTCGCGCATCATCGACGTGCCCGCGTCGACCGGCTACGGCGAGCCCGTCCAGAAGCTGTTCAAGCTGCGAGACGGTGAAAAGATCGTTGCGGCGTTCAGCCTCGATTCGCGCGCCGCCGGCGACATTGCAACGCCTCCGCCACGTAGAGGCGGACCTTCAGGTCCGCCGGAGGCGATTCCACCCGTACACGCGATCGCGGTGACGAGCGACGGATACAGCCTTCGGTTCAGTTTCGAGCCCTTCGTCGAAGCGAGTACGCGCGCAGGTCGTCGCTTTGCGCGGCCGAGCGACGGGACAGAAGTCGTGGGCGTCGCCCGCATCACCGGCGACGAGGTGATGATCGTCGCCACCGCGCAGGCGCGCGGACTTCTCTGCCGGGCGGACGAGGTGAACTATCTCTCGGGCCCGGGGAAGGGTGTGATTCTCATCAAGCTGACTGAAGACGACGATCGCGTTCTCGGATTCGTCGCCTCGAGCGGCGATCGCGACCTCCTGCGGGTCGAGACGAGCCGCGGCGGCGAGCAGACGATCAGCACGGCGAAATATGAGATCACCGGCCGCGGAGGCAAGGGACGCGAGTTACTCCAGCGCGGCCAATTCACGCGCATTATTCCGAACGAGATCGAGAATCCTCAGCCGCTCGCCGGCAATTCCTAGCAAGCGTCGGACAATCTGGCGGGCGTAAAGCCCCGCCCTCCACCGTCACGCGCTATACTTAATTGGTTCTATTCCACGCCCGGGACCTGCAGGCCGACCACCTCGCTACCAAGTCTCCCGGAACATTGAGCCTGGCAACACAGCCCGCGCGGAGCGCCGGCCAGGAGTGATTGCCCGGCGGAAGTAAATGTGAACATCCCAACAACAAATACGAGTAATACACGGATCGCCGTGTTCATCGATTTCGACAACGTCGAGATTGGCGTCAAGAACACCATCGGCGGTCAGTTCGACATCGGTCTCATCCTGGACGCCATCAAGGAACGCGGCGAGATTGTGACGAAGGTCGCCTACAGCGACTGGAAGCGCGCGGGCGACTACAGCCGGGTCCTCACGCAGCACGCCATCCGCATGGTCCAGCGCAACATGACGCCCGGCGGCGACAAGAACGGCGCCGACATCACGATGGCGCTCGATGCGCTCGAAATGGCGTTCACTCACGATCACATCAACGCGTTCGTGATCGTGGGCGGCGACAGCGATTTCATTTCCCTCGTCGAGAAGCTCAAACAATACGGCCGCAAGGTCATCGTCGTCGGCGGACGCCAGTTCACCAGCCTTACGATGCAGCAGAACTGTCACGAGTTCATTGCATACGAGAATCTCGTCGGGAGCCGCGGCGGTGGTCGCAGCGGCGGACGCGGCGAGAAGCCGGCTGCCGTTGCGGCGAGCGACATCTCGAAGGCGCTGCCGCTGGTCAAACGTGCGTTGAAGGTCCTGTCCGAGCGCGAGGTCGCGCCGCAGCTCGGGTTGCTGAAGAGCACGCTCCTCCAGCTCGATTCAACCTTCTCCGAGCGCGAGTACGGCGCCGGCAGCTTCCGCGACTTCATGGAGAAGGTCGCGCAGACGGGCGCGGTCACGCTGAAAAACGCCGGCCGCAGCATGATGGTCGAGTCGCGCGAGGACGGCGACGTCGAAGAGGCTCCGCCCGTTGAAGCAGCGGAGGCGCGTCGGGCCCCGATTATCAACGAGCCCGCGGACGAGGAAGAAGAGGTGATGCCCGCCTCACCGATGACGATGCAGGACGGCATTCGTGCCGTGCAGCAGGCATTCGCGCAGGCATCGCCGGCGCCACGCTGGCCGATGTACGTGCGCCAGGCGAAGCAGTTTCTCAAGACTCGCATCGAAGGCTTCGACGAGCGCAGGTACGGTTTCGCATCGGTTGTCGATCTGCTTCGCGCCGCCGCAAAGGAAGGCGTGCTGAAGCTCGAGCGCGATCGCCACGGCGCGTTTCGGGTGTTTGCGGGTGCGAAGCTGACGGCGCCACCGATGCCGGTCGACGTCGAGGAGAGTGAGAGTGCCGTAGAAGTGGCCGGTGAGGTCGTGGCGGAGGAACCGCTCTCTGCTCAGGGCGAGCCGATCGAAGAGGCGCCGATCGTCGACGTGCAACCGGTCGAAGAGCCGCAGCCCGTCGCCGTTGATATTGAACCCGAACCGACTACTCCGAAGAAAGGCGCACGGAAGCGGAAGTCGGCGGCTCGCGGACCCGCTGGCTCCGCGCCGCGTCCGAAGGCGGCGAAAGCCACACGGGCGCGCAAGACGTCGCGAACGAAATCCGAAGCCGCGGATCGGTAGAGGGACCGCCGCGGCGCTATCGCGCCAGCGGATCGGGGCGAAGCTGGATCCTCACGGCCTTTGGACGGTTCCCTCTTCCCCCTTCCAGGTGGAACATCGCCCGCGTGCCGTAGGTGGACCAGAGCGCGCGTCCTTTCCAGCCGCCGTTGGGATCGTCGATCCTGGCATCGACATTCTTCGCGAAGAAACCCATCGGATACGGAAGCACGATGTTGATGAACCGCCCATCGACCAGCGCGAGAATCGAGCTATTCAAGTTCCCCATCGCGATCGGTACGTTCCTGCCGAGACCGAATACGCCGAACCGATCGATCCAGGTGTAATAGCTTGCTTCCGCGCTCCCCGGATCGCTGACATCCTTCAGCTGCGGGCCTGGTAATTGATAGAAGGACCATCCCTCAGAGCATTGTTGACCGGCTGCTGACGGCTTCACCCCCGTGCGGCACTTCCGGCGATCGAAGCTCGCCAGGTGGCCGCTCGCCAGCGACACCCAGTACACGCCGTTCGCATCGACGTCGCCGCCGCGCGGGCCGAAGCCCGGAGCAGGCGGCTCATAGATCTCCGTGAGCGCTGTGTGCGTCGGATCGGGTCCCGGCGTAACGCGGACGATGTATCCGCGATATCCGACGACAGTTCCCCACACCGAACCGTCGGCTGGGCTCACTGCGATTGCGTACGTGTTGACCGCAACGCGCGTGTCTTTCGCGGCGTCCGAAGGCTGCCCCGGTTCGATATACGCATCGCGTTTGCCGTTCCCGTTGGTGTCGACGACGAACGGCGTCCAGCCCTGGGAGCGGACCTCGTCGCGCGTCTCCTCGAACATCTTCCGATTGAGCCAGCCAATCACACCGGGCCCGCCGATGCCCGCGCTCGTCCACAACGTCTGATTCGCGTCCGATGCGAAGTTCAGATGGTGCGTCGGAAAGCACGTGCTGATCAGCGTGAAGCCGCCGGTCGCCGGATCGAACATCGACAGATGACGTCCGGAGCTCTCGAGCGGGAACGCGCGTGCCGACGGATGGTCGGAACCTGCCTTGCAGAAGTCAGGATTGGGCTCGGGACGAATCCGCGGCGTGAACCAGACGCGCCCCTTCTCGTCCATCATCGGATTGTGGTTCAGCGTCCTGCCATCCCAGATTGGCTCCGCTCCCCAGTACGCGGACGGGGCCATCGGGTTCGTCTTCGTGGATGGCGTCTTCGGGTCACGTACTGGATGGAGGACCTCACTCGCCACGTTCGTTTTCGGGTCGAGGATCGGAACGAAATCCGAACTGTCTTCGGGCGAGCCGTAGATCTTGCCGTTGGCGTTGACGCGGGGATTACGCGGGTCGGTCGAGATCTCGTCGTGAAGATAGGCGGTCGGGCTGCCCCAATCCCACTGGGTGATGACGACGTTGCGTTCGATGCCGCGCGGCCGCTCGGGTTTCGCGAACGGAAGCTCGCCCGCCGCGATGCGGTCGGTCCAGTCGCCGAACAGGCGAAGCGCGAGCTGCGTATCGAGCCGCGTAATGTCGCGCGCCATCAGCGCCTGTGCCTGGCCCGAGCGGAGCCTGCGCTGCCAGGCCTCCGCCGCGTTGGGAAACTCGCCGAGCGCCTTTGAGATGCTGCGCGTGCCTGGCGTGCCGAGGGCATGACACGACTGGCACGCACCGGTCTTGATGATGTTGAGCCACTCGCCCTGACTCTTGATCTTCGGCAGCGGGAACTCGTGTGCCGCCGGCACATGCAGCATCGAGAACCAGTAGATCGGCGGATAGTACTGCGCGGCGGCCGCGGCATTGGGCGCGGCGGTCGCACGAAGATCGAGCGTCGTTCCCGGCGACGCCTGCATCCTCGCGGAGTCGACCAGGCCATAGCCGCGCACCCAGACGGAGTAACGCGCGTTGGGGAGGTCGGGCAGGACATAACGTCCCCGATCGTCGGTGACGACTATCTTCGCGAACGTCGTCGGAAGGTCCGTCGTCTCCGCGATGACCCAGACACCCGCTTCGGGACCGCTGGGGCCGGTGACCACGCCGCCGATGTCATCGCGATCGATCGCAACAGCGGCGCGCGGCTGCTGTCCCGCCGCACCGCGATTGAAGGCGAGAACCATGACTGCGACGACGACAAGTGCTGTTGCCAGGAGTTTCGACATCATGACCGGTTAATAGGATGTCTCCAAGAATCCGCCACTCGGCGTCCACTCGATGCGCCGCGTGAGGGCGTTGGCGGGATTTCCGATCGGCCGCACGTAGATGAGCACCTCTTCGTACTTGGCGCGAAGCGGCTCGACGAGCTCCGCCGCGATATTCCGCGCATCTTCAGGCTTGTCGGCCTCGACATCAATCACCATCGCGCGACGGGCCGATGTCGCACGCGTCACGATCCACGGCTCGTGCCTGCCGAAGGGCGACGGTGTTTCCATCTTGTTCAGCGCACGAACGAGAGCGGTGACCGCGGGCCGAGTCGGAGTCGGTCGCGGCCGCGCAGACCACGCGACGAGCGCCGCGAAGAGTCCAAACGCGGCGAGCCAGGCAACGCCGGCGACCAATAGCCGGGTCATGGCTTGATCCTGCGCGCTAGACTATAGACCTCAGTGGCGACCAATTACACCGCAAAAGACATCACCGTCCTCGAAGGGCTGGAACCGGTCCGGAAGCGCCCCGGCATGTACATCGGAGGTGTTGGCACCGCCGGCTTGCACCATCTGGTGTGGGAGATTCTGGACAACGCCGTGGACGAGGCGATGAACGGCTACGCCTCGAACATCTCGCTGACTCTGCACGAGGACGGCAGCTCGGTGACGGTCACCGACGACGGCCGGGGCATCCCGATCGACAAGCATCCGAAGACCAAGAAGAGCGCGCTCGAAGTCATCTTCACGATGCTCCACGCCGGCGGGAAGTTCGAGCAGGGGAACTACAAGACGGCCGGCGGCCTTCACGGCGTCGGCGCGAGCGTCGTCAACGCGCTTTCGTCGGAACTGGTTGCGACCGTCAAGCGCGACGGCGCGACGTGGGAGATGTCGTTCAAGCGCGGCAAGCCGAGTGGCTCGCTGAAGAAGGCTGGCGCGGCGCGCGGCACGGGCACGACGGTCTATTTCCATCCCGATCCGACGATCTTTCCGAAGGTCGAATTCGATCCCGCGACTATTCGCGAGCGGCTCGAGATCGTCAGCTACCTGCACAAGGGCGTGCGCGTCACCTTCGACAACGAGGTCGAGGGGAAGAAAGAGGTCTTCCAGCACGACGAGGGGCTCAGCGACTTCCTGAGAAAGATCGTCGCCGAGCGCGGCGCCAAGCCGGTACACGAGGCGCCATTTACGCAGGCGCGCGATGCATCGCCGCGGCTCGATCTCGTTCTGCAGTGGACCGAAGCGACCGACGAGCACGTTCGCAGCTACGTCAACGGAATTCCGACGGGCTCGGGCGGCACACACGAGAATGGATTGCGCGCTGGACTGGGCAAGGCTGTTCGCAATTACATCGACACGCACAATCTCTCGCCGAAGGGAGTGACGCTGACCGCGGAGGACATCCGCGAAGGACTCACCGGCGTTCTCAGCATCTTCATCGAAGAGCCGCAGTTCCAGGGTCAGACGAAAGATCGCCTGAACAATCCGGAGCTGACCTCCGCGATCGATTCGGCGGTGCGTCCGGCGCTCGAGCACTGGTTGAACACGAATCGTACGGTCGCGGAGGGGATCGTCGCGCGCATCATTCTCGCGGCACGGGCGCGTGAAGCGAGCCGCGCCGCGCAGGCGGAGGTCACACGCAAGACGGCGACATCCGGCCGCCTGAATCTGCCCGGCAAGTTGAGTGATTGCACCGGCAGTGGGCGCGAAGACAGCGAGCTGTTCATCGTCGAAGGCGATTCCGCCGGCGGCTCGGCGAAACAGGGACGCGATCGCGGCAGGCAGGCGATCCTTCCGCTGCGCGGCAAGGTGATGAACACCGAAGGGATGACGCTCGCGAAAGTGCTCGAGAACAAGGAGCTCGCGGATCTGGTCACCGCGCTCGGCTGCGGTCTTGGAAAGAACTTCGACCTTTCGCGCCTGCGCTACGGGCGCGTCATCATCCTTGCCGACGCGGACTCCGACGGCCATCACATCGCGACGCTGCTGCTTACGTTCATCTACCGTCACCTTCCCCAGCTCATTACCAGCGGCAAGGTGTTCCTGGCGCAGCCGCCGCTCTATCGGATAGACGTCGGCAAGGAGACGTTCTGGGCGCTCGACGATGCACATCGCGATCGGCTGCTGAAGCACCATGGCAACGGCCGGGCGAGCGCGGAGATCACCCGGTTCAAGGGTCTCGGCGAGATGATGCCGAAAGTGCTGTGGGAGACGACGCTGAACCCGAGAACCCGGCGGCTGCAGCGCGTCGAGATCTCGGATCAGATCCAGACCGATCGAGTCATCAACGAGCTGATGGGGAAGGACGCGTCGGCAAGGTTCCGTTTCATCATGGAGCGAGCTGAAGATGCGGAGGAGCTTGACGTTTAGTGTTCTGGTCCTGATGCTCGGCGCGTCGATAGCGGCGCAGCGCGCGCCGGCGACAGGTGTCCGGACGCTCGCCAGCGTCCTTCAACTGCACGAGCTGTTGATCTCACCCGCCTCCGATGCCGTGTTCAATGCGGCCTCCGAGCCGCCAACCGATGCGAAGGGATGGACGGCCGCCCGGAATCAGGCGCTGGTGCTCGCTGAAGCGAGCAACCTCCTGATGGTCGGATCGCGCGTCCGCGACAACGGCAACTGGATGAAGATGTCGCGTGCGCTCGTCGACGCGGCGGCGCTTGCGGCGAGCGCCGCCGACAAGAAGGACGCGAAGGCGCTCGAGGCCGCGACCGATTCGATCACGATGGCGTGTATGGAGTGCCATCGACCGTATCGCGATCAGGGCCGCCAGATGGGCGCGCCGAAGTAGGGCGTTACTTCTTGGCCTGTTCGTCCATCCAGGCGTACAACCGCTGAACGCCGCGGAGTTCGGCGCCGGGGCCTTGAATCTGCGGAAACGACCGTTTGTAGGCGGTCAAGTCGACACGTTGTGCGGCGACCGCGGCTGGAACACCCTGTTTGCGAAGCAATGCTCCCTGCCTCATCAGCTCTTGCAGGTAACCCTGGAATGCCGTGATGAGTGCCTTGCCTTTGAACGGCATCCCGTGGCCGGGCAGATCCGTTTCAAAATCCAGCTTCTTCAGCGCGTCGAGGGTCGTGACCCACTCCTGGAATTGCGCATCGCCCATATAGGCGATCTGCGATTCCATCAGATCGCCTGTCGCGACGATCTTTTCCTTCGGCAGAAAGACGACCGTATCGCCGTTGGTGTGGCCGCGGCCGAGAAACAGGAGCTGAACTTCACGCCCGCCGAGATCAAGAACCTTCTTCGTTGAATAGGTGACGTTCGGCGGCGTCGGCTTGATCTCCTTCAGCTGTTCCCAGCCTTCCTGGGCGACTGTGAGCTGCTGCTCGAGCATCCGCTTCGCTGCAGAATCCTTCGCGGCCGCAATCTGCTGCTTCAACATGTCGATGCGCCGTGGCACGTTGGTCAGCTGCGATGTCTTGAACGGCTCGCGATGAAGAACATCGAGCGTCTCGATCGCCTGCCTGACGTACTCGTGCGCGATGATGTCCGCCTTGCCCGCGTAGACCTGGTTGCCGTCCGTGTGGTCGTAGTGAAAATGCGTGTTGACGACGTAGCGAACAGGGTTCGGCGTGAGCAGCTTCAGATCCTGGATGAACGCGCGCGCGGCAGCCGGTGTCGTGCCCGTGTCGACAACGAGCACATCGCGATTACCGATGATGACGACGTTGTTGCTGCCGGTCACCATCGAACCGGTCGCGGTCGCGTAGTACACGCCGTCTGTGATCCTTTCGAACGTGTACGCCTTGCCGGTGCTGACCTGATTCGGCGCCTGCAACAGGGCGGCAACAAGTACAGCGGTCACTTTCATGCGCGCGATTCTAGTTGAAAATGGGTGTAGTAGACTCGCCGCCGGATACACTTGTGGCTACCGAGACCATCAAATCGTCGAAATTCGATCGCTCGCTCATCGAAGGGCCGATCGTCTCCGCCGTGTGGAAGCTCGCATGGCCGACGATGCTGCAGAACGTCATCGCGGGGCTGCAGGGAATCATCGACCACATCATGGTCGGCCACTACGTCGGCTACGTCGGCAACGCCGCGATCGGCGTCAGCTGGCAGATCGTTCTCGTCGTCATCGTCTTCATCAGTTCGGTCTTCACCGGCATGGCGGTGCTCGTCGCCCGGTTTGCGGGCGCGGGCGACCCGCACAAGGTGAATCGCGTCGTCTATCAGTCGTTTCTGACGGCGGCCGGTCTTTCGCTCGCGCTCGGCGTCGTCGGCTACATCGCCGCACCCTGGCTGCTGACGTTGATCAATGCCGCGCCAGAGGTTCGCGAGGAGGCGCTCCCGTTTCTCCGCACGATGTTCGTCGGCATCGTCGGCCTGATCATGTTCTTCATGCTGAGCGGCGCCTTTCGCGCCGCCGGCGACCCGCGCACCCCGCTTCGGCTCGGCCTCGCGATGACGGTGCTGACCATCGCGCTCAACGTCACGTTGATTCGCATGTTCGGCACGATTGGCGCGGCGTTCGGAACGGTGACGAGCAGCTCGCTTGTCAGCGCATACGGTGTCTGGCGCCTTACGCGTCCAGACTCGGTCATTCATTTCGAGAGCGGCATGAGCCACACGCCAGACTGGGTCATCATCCGCTCGTTGTTCAAATTCGGGCTGCCTACCGGCGTACAGGGCATTGCAATGAACGTCGGCGGCGTGTTCCTGCTGCGGTTCATCGGTTCGCTCGAGCACAGCGCGGCGGCGCAGGCCGCGTTTGCCGTCGATTACACCGAGCTGTTCTCGCTGATTACGTGGACGTCGACCGGTTTGCTCGGGGCGTCGTCGACAATCGCCGGACAGAATCTCGGTGCCGGCAATCCCGACCGCGCGGCAGAAGGCGTTCGGGTCGCGTCGCAAATCGGCCTCGCCGCGGCCGCTGTCGTGGGCGCCGCGTTCGTGCTTGTGCCGCAATACCTGCTGGCCGCCTTCGGCATGACGGACCCGCTGGTGCTGTCCATCGGCAGACAACTCCTCGGTTATCTGGCCGTCTCCGGGTTGTTCATTACGGTGGCGCTCAGCTACACCGGTGGACTGCAAGGGACGGGCGACACCCGAAGTCCACTCTACATTTCGATCATTTCGCAGATTGCCGTCCCGCTCGGGCTCTGCACGATTATCGAGATGTGGCGTCCGCTGACGTCAGGCGATATCTGGATGGCGATTGTGCTCGGCCACTTCACGCGGTGCGTGCTGAGCGTGGCGCGCTTCAGGCAGCAGAAGTGGCGGACGATTGCGGTGGATATCGAGCCTGCGCGGCCTTGATTGCAGTAATGCAAAATGCAAAATTCAAAATGCAAACACGGCTTGCTCCTGGCTGTTTCTGCAGCGTAGCGACGCCGATGTCACGGATCCAGGCCTGAATTCGCACGCGAGACACACGGCCGCTGTTGTGCACCTGTTGGGGCATGACAGATTCAGCCCAAAACATCCGCGATCGAGCCTTCGCGTTTGCGTGCGCTGCTGCGAGGCTCGCCTTGCAGCTGGAACCACGGCCGGGCATTCGATGTCTCGTCGATCAACTTCTCAAAGCTGCAACATCGATCGGCGCGAATCTCGAGGAAGCTAAAGCGGGATCGTCAAAACGAGAGTTCGTTCGATACGTCGAGATCGCATTGCGCGAAGCGCGAGAGACAGCTTACTGGTTACGCATTTGCGCCGCGCTCGAACTGGGCCCCGCCGGTGAACTGGAGAAGCTCGGCGGCGAAGCGGATCAAATCACGCGCATTCTCGGTGCAATCGTTGTGAAGGCAAAATTCCGAACTCGCGTCGGGTATGCCGTGTTTGCATTTTGCATTTTGAATTTTGCATTGCTGTCCTGAGCTACGATCGACTCATGATCGCCGGTATTACTCGAGTCCCTCCGCCAGTTAACGAACCAAATCTCGCGTATCTCCCGGGCTCCCCGGAGCGCGCTGAATTGAAAGCGCGTCTCAAGGCGATGGCCGCGGAACGGATCGATATCCCCGCCGTCATCGGTGGACGCGAGGTTCGCACCGGCCGCACGCATCAGGCGGTCATGCCGCACGACCATCAGCATGTGCTCGCGGACTGGCATGTGGCGGACGCCGAACACGTGCACGAGGCCGTCGCCGCCGCGAAGAGAGCAGCGTGCGATTGGTCACGCTGGCGCTGGGAGGATCGCGCCGCGGTGTTCCTGCGCGCTGCGGAGCTGCTGACGACGACGTGGCGGCAGACCCTCAATGCGGCAACGATGCTCGGACAGTCGAAGACGGTGTTCCAGGCTGAAATCGATTCGGCATGCGAGCTGATCGACTTTCTGCGGTTCAACGCGCATTTCGCGGAGGAGCTGTACGCGGAGCAGCCGATCAGCTCGCACGGCGTCGAAAACCGGATGGACTACCGTCCGCTCGAAGGCTTCGTCTACGCCGTCACGCCGTTCAACTTCACCGCGATCGGTGGCAACCTCCCGACGGCGCCCGCGTTGATGGGTAACACGGTCATCTGGAAGCCGGCGTCGAGCGCGATGGTGAGCGGCTATTACATCCTCCGCCTGCTCGAGCGCGCGGGGTTGCCGCCCGGCGTGATCAACTTCCTGCCGGGTGATGCGGTGCAGATCACGAACATCCTGCTCGATTCGCCGGAGCTTGCCGGCATTCACTTCACCGGCAGCACGGCGGTGTTCAACAGCATGTGGAAGAAGATCGGCGAAAACGCCGGCCGCTACCGTTCATATCCTCGGATCGTTGGCGAGACCGGCGGCAAAGACTTCATCGTCGCGCATCCATCCGCGGACCCGCAGGAAGTCGCGGTTGCCATAGCGCGAGGAGGCTTCGAATACCAGGGACAGAAATGCTCCGCGGCCAGCCGCGTGTACGTTCCGCAGTCGATCTGGGGCGAGGTTCGGGATCGCACCGTGGCGATGATGCGCGAGATGAGGATGGGCGACGTCGCCGACTTCCGCACGTTCATGGGCGCGGTCATCGACAAGAAGGCCTTCGACAAGATCGGCTCGTACCTGGACGACGCGAAGAAGAACGCAAGGGTGGTCCAGGGCGGAACGGCGAAGGGCGACACCGGGTACTTCATCGAGCCAACGCTGATTGAAACGACGGATCCGGCGTATCGATTGCTGTGCGAAGAAATCTTCGGCCCGGCCGTGACGGCATATGTCTACGAGGACTCGGCATGGAGCGAGACGCTCAAGGTGATCGATCGCACCTCGCCGTACGCATTGACGGGTTCGGTCTTCAGTACGGATCGGAAGGCGGTTCTCGAAGCGACCGACGTGCTCCGCAACGCAGCGGGCAACTTCTATGTCAACGACAAACCGACGGGCGCCGTCGTCGGTCAGCAGCCGTTCGGCGGCGCACGAGCATCCGGCACGAACGACAAGGCGGGATCGAAGCTGAATCTGACGCGGTGGGTGAGCGCGCGGACGATCAAGGAGACGTTCTCGCCGCCGCGCGACTACAAGTACCCATATATGTCGGAACCATAACTCCCAACGGCCAACCTCCAATTCCCAGGAAGCTTGTTGTCGTGACGCAGGGCGCCTTGGAAGTTGGATGTTGGAAATTGGAGGTTGCTAGGATTCCAGCAGCAAATCCCCCGGATCCTCGACGTACTCCTTGACCTTCGCGAGGAATTGCACCGCCTCGCGGCCGTCGACGATCCGGTGGTCGTAGCTGAGCGCGACGTACATCATTGGACGAATCTCGACCCGGCCGTTGAGAGCGACCGGCCGATCCAGAATTTTATGCAGGCCGAGGATACCGACCTGCGGCGGGTTCAGAATCGGCGTGCTCATCAGCGATCCGAACACGCCGCCATTGGTGATCGTAAACGTTCCGCCGGCGAGATCTTCGAGCGTGAGCGCGCCGTCCGCGGCGCGCTTCGCGAAGTCCCGGATTGCATGCTCGAGCTCGGCAAACGACCTCCGGTCGGCATCGCGAAGCACGGGCACGACGAGACCGCCCTCGGCGCCGACGGCCATGCCGATGTCGTAGTAGCGCTTCAGCACGATGTCGTCGCCCTGTATCTCCGCGTTCAGCATCGGAAACGCGCGCAGGGCGGCGATGCTCGCCTTGACGAAGAACGATGCGATGCCAAGGGCGACGCCATGCCGCTCCTTGAACGTCTCCTTCCGGCGCTCGCGCAGCGCCACGACGGCGCTCATGTCAATCTCGTTGAAGGTCGTCAGCATCGCCGCGTTGTGCTGCGCCTCCACGAGACGCCGCGCGATGGTGGCTCGCCGCTTTGACATCCGCTGGCGTTCCTCGAGCCGGCCTTCGCTGCGGGCTGGCTTCGCCACAGGCGCCCGAACAGGCCTTTCGGCGACGGGGGCGGGTGTGGGCGCAGGCTTGTCGGCGACCGGCGCAGGGGCGGGCGTAACCGCCTTCTCCACGTCGTGTTTCATCACGCGGCCGGCGGCGCCCGAACCTTGTATCGAGGCGATGTTGACGTCGTGATCTTTCGCGACATTTCGAGCCGTAGGGGTCGCTTTCGATCCGTTGCCCGATGGTTTGGTGGCAGCCGCTGGCACTGAATCGTCGAGCACGGCCAGGAGCTCGCCGATCTTCACGTCATCGCCTTCCTTGTGCTTGATGCTCGTGATGACACCGCCACGCTCGGCATTGACCTCGAGGTCGATCTTCTCGGTCTCGAGTTCGACAACCGGCTCTCCGACTTCGACGCGGTCGCCCTCCTTCTTCAGCCAGCGGGCGACACGTGCCTCGACGACGGATTCACCGAGCTCCGGAACGACGATGTTGGTCATGGTGTCGCTCTTAGACCTCCTTGGAGAGGACCATCGACGGCTCGGGCGCGGGGCTTCCGAGGTCGAACGCCTGTTGGACAAGCATCTTTTGATTCAGATGATGCCAGGCCGCCGACCCTTCGGACGGACTCGACGCGCGCGCGCGGCCGATGTAGCGAAGCGGACAGCGATCGGCGATCAGTTCCTCGAGATGCGGGCGTATGAACTGCCACGCCCCCATGTTCTCGGGCTCTTCCTGCAGCCAGACGACATCGCGCACCGAGGGATAACGGCCCAGGAGTTCGTTCAAGGCAATCCTGGGAACCGGATAGAGCTGCTCCACGCGGCATACCGCGACGTTCGTAGCGGTGCCGCGGCGGTCGCTCGTGATCAGATCGACGTACACCTTGCCGCTGCAGAGCACGACCCGTTCGATGTTTTCCCCGCCTCCTCGCGCGTCCTGGTCGTCCAGTACGGGCAGGAAGCGTCCCCGTTCGAGATCGAGCGGCGTGGACGCCACCATCGGATGACGCAGCAGGCTTTTCGGCGTGAGCACGATCAGCGGCAGCGGGTCGCGCTCGAGCAGCGCCGCCTGCCGCCTGAGCACATGGAAGTACTGCGCGGCGGTGGTGCAATTCACCAGCCGGAGGTTGATGTCCGCGGCCGCCTCCAGGAACCGTTCCGGTCGTGCGCTCGAATGCTCCGGCCCCTGGCCTTCGTACCCGTGAGGGAGCAGCAACACGAGAGAGGGTGTCAAGCCCCACTTTGCGCGCCCTGAGGTGACGAACTGATCGAGCATCACCTGAGCACCATTGATGAAGTCGCCGTACTGCGCTTCCCAGATCACGAGCCGGCCAGGCTCCTGCACGTTGTAGCCAAACTCGAAACCGACGACCGCATTTTCGCTGAGCGGGCTGTTGTGAATCTCGAACGCGGCCCGAGCCTGCGGAAATTCCTGAAGCATGACCAGCTGCTTGCCGGTGTTGGCGTCGTGGAACACCGCATGGCGGTGGCTGAACGTGCCCCGCTCGACGTCTTCGCCGGTCATGCGGATTGCAATCCCGTCGGCGAGGATCGTCGCAAGCGCCAGCTCCTCGGCGGTCGCCCAGTCGATTGAGCGCTCGTCTGGATTGGCAAACGCAGCGCGGCGCCGTTCGAGGCCTCGTTCCAGCTTGCGGTTGAAGGTGAATCCCTGCGGCCGCGCCAGCAGTGCCTCATTGATCTCGCGGAGTCGATCGAGTGGAACTCCCGTGGCGACATGTGCGGCGGTGCCGGCGGGCGGCTTCGCGGGCATTGGCGGAACGTATTCCTGTTCCGGTTTCAACGATGCGGAGGTCGCTTCGAGCTCGGCGAAATATTTTCTGACCAGAGCCTCCGGAAGGTCGGCCGGGATCGTTGCCTTTTCGGCGAGCGTCCGCGACCAGCTCTCGCGCACGGTTGGATGCGACGCGATCTTTTTGTACATCACCGGCTGCGTGAACGACGGCTCGTCGCCCTCGTTGTGCCCGTGACGCCGGTAGCCGACGAGATCGATCAGGAAGTCGAGTCCGAATCGCGCCCGATATTCCCACGCCAGGCGCGCCGCTTCGAGGCAGGCGACCGGATCATCGGCGTTGACGTGGACGATCGGGATCTTGAACCCGCGCGCCAGACCGCTCGCGTAGCTCGTGCTGTAGGAATCCTCCGGCGTGGCAGTGAACCCGAGCTGGTTGTTCGCGATGATATGGATCGTGCCGCCTGTCGAGTAGCCGGGCAGGCGCGAGAGGTTCAATGTTTCGGCAACGATCCCCTGGCCGGGGAACGCGGCGTCGCCGTGAATGAGAATCGGCACGGTGATGGCGCCGTCGAACTGCGCGGCGCCGCGTTCGCCGGCGTAGGTTCCAGCCGCTCGAGCCATCCCGACGGCGACCGGATCGACTGCCTCGAGATGGCTTGGATTGGGCGGCATGGTGACGTACATCTGCCCGCGAGGTCCCGCCGTCCGCGCTCCTGCGTGGTACTTGACGTCGCCCATCCACCCGAGATCCGTGCGGAACGAGCGCGCGGCGACCGGATCCTTGAACTCCGCGAGAATCTCCGCGTACGGCTTGTCGAGCACATGTGCCAGCACGTTGAGCCGCCCGCGGTGCGCCATCGCCAGCACGGCATGACGGGCACCGTGATTGGCGGCGCCGCAGATGATCTCGTCGAGGATCGGCACGAGCATGTCGAGCCCCTCGAGAGAGAAGCGAGTCTTTCCGGGAAACGTCCGCTGCAGGAATCGCTCGAACACCTCGACCTGCGTGATACGGTCGAGCACGGCCTCGACACTGTCGCTGTCCATCGGCGGAAGGAAACGTCCTGACTCCGCCGCGTGCCGCAGCCAGTCGCGTTCCTCCGGCACGAACACATGCGCGTAATCGAACCCTGTCGTCGAGCAATAGATCCGGCGCAGCTTCTCGATGGCCTCGAACGCGGTGGCCGCTGTTTCTGCGACCGGTCCGTCTACGAGGGACGCTGGAAGTCGCCTGAGCTCGTCATCGCTGAGGCCGTGAGCGGCGGGTGACAGGGATGGGTCGCCGATTGGTGGAGAGCCGAGCGGATCCAATCTGGCAGCAAGGTGACCGTAGCGCCGGATGCATTCCGCCAGATTGGCGGCGCCAACGATCTTCTGAATGTCGATCCCCGGTGCAGCCTGCGCCGGAGCTCCCGCACCTTCAGCCGGTGGTGTCCACGACTCGAACGCTTTCCGCGTCTCGGAATCCACCGAGTCCGGGTTCCGCCGGTACCGCTCGTAGAGCTCGAGCACATACCCGGCGTTGACTCCCGTAAACTCATCCAGACGCATCGAGACTCCCTGATACCTGATACCCGATACCTGATATCTGAAACCTACCATGATCCGCCTCATCGCCATCGACGTCGACGGCACGTTGCTCGACACGCGCGGTCAGATTCCGCAGGCCAACATCGATGCGATTCACGAGGCCGTGCATGGAGGGATTGCCGTCGCGCTCGTCACGGGACGCAGTTACCCGTTCGTGCGGCCGATTGCCGAGCCGCTGCCGTCGGCAATGACACTCATCGTCAGCAACGGAGCAGTCGAGCGCGGCATGGATGGGTCGCGATTCGCCCGCCGCCTGCTCGATCGCCACATCGCTCGCGCCGTTCTCGACTCAACCAGGCCGTTTCGTCATGCCGCCGCACTCGTCTTCGATCGCGACGCCGACCGTCAGGTCATGTTCGAGACGATGGATTGGGAACATCCGGGGCGGAAGGCGTACTGGGCGCGGAACCAGTCGCTGATCGCGCAGTCCGTACCGCTCGAGGACGCCCTGACAGAGGATCCGATTCAGGTGATGTTCAATGGCGGTGTCGAGACGATGCGCATGCTTGTGGAAGGGCTCCGCGCGGAGGCCGGTGATTTTGCCGTGTCGCTGACCGAATACGTGCATCGCGACTTCTCGCTCATTGACGTCACGGCGCCCGCGGCGACCAAGGGGCGCGCGCTCGCCTGGCGCGCCGCGCAGCTGGGTCTTGGTCGAGACGAAGTAATGGCCGTTGGCGACAACTTCAATGACCTGGACATGCTGGAATTCGCCGGCCTGCCCGTCGTCATGGGCAACTCCGTTCCGGGACTGCTCGAGCGCGGATGGGCAACCACTGGCGACAACGAGCACGCCGGGCTGGCGGAGGCGATCCGGAGGTTCGCTCTTGTCACGAACCACGGAGGCACGGAGCACACGGAGAAATGAACGTCTACCGCATCACTCGCTTAATCCCCTGTCTCATGAAAGGTGTGTTGAAATTCAAGAGCAATCCCAACTGCAACTGCGTGATGCGCAAATAGGTCTACATCACCGCCAGATGAATCGGATCAAATCGCGCGATGCTCTTGATCTCTACGACGATTTGATCACCGACGATCAAATCGGGGCGGTGCTCGGAGATTAGTTCTCCTTTGTAGTAAAGCGGAATTCCAACCTGCCGCTTCACGTCGAGGCCTGCGGTCTTTAGTTCAATACTGAGCGCCGTTTCGTACACGGATTCAAGTAGTCCCGGGCCGAGCTCGCGGTGCACTTCGATGGCGCACCGAACTATTTCCTCAGACAAGCGGTTCAAGCCATCGTCACCGTACAGCAAGAGCTACCTCCGTGTCTCCGTGCCTCCGTGGCTCGTCATCATCAGAGTGACAAGACTCAGTGAAGTTTGTTGAATTGAACGAGTGTGTTGGTCTTGACCTCCGCCGGAATCAACGGAAACGTCGCCAGAACATGACGGAGGTCGCTCTCCGACAGCCCGTAAAGGTGCGCGACCAGTGCTTGAATCTCCGCGTACTCCGGTTGCTGCTCGGCGATGGCCGGCGAGTGCATCAGCGTCTGAGCCAGCGTCGAGAGCCGGCGATGTTGGGACGTGTCGCGGTGGACGAGTGGCACCCGGAGTCGGGACATCAACGAGGCGGTAACGTGCGTGTTGACTCGGAAACGAATGAGGTAATTTGCGACGAAGCTGTTGAGAAGCGCGCACAGGACATGTTGGGCATCCAGAGACAACGGCGTCTTTAGACAGAACAGCGTGTGGGTCGTGACCGCGTCGGCGGGGATGATGGCGGCGATGAGCGTCAGGCGATTGGTGGCGCTGGCGACATCACGATACGCAAGCCGCGGCCTCCGGCAGATCCGGACCTTGGTGCGCTCACGAAGCTGATAACGGCAGCCCTCCACGTTGACTCTGAAGGGATCGATCTGCTTGCCTTCGAGCACGGGCCGGCCGCGCGCGCCGGCCTGGAACGGCACGAACAGATCGCGGTCGTCGCTGGCATTCAGCTCGCGACCGAACGTCACATGCCATCCGTCCTCTGATTCAAGTGGCGGAATTCGCGCGCTGATCTGCTCGAGGATCCTCAGATCCGATGCGTCGCGAATCTCAGGAATCGCCAGATCGTCCTCTCCCGAAAGCCGCGAAATGAATGCGCGCGTCAGCGTGAACGTGTGGCCGTCGGGATGGATGCGGTCCAGATCTTCGGCGTCGTGGATGCCGAAGCGACATCGCACGTCCCCTGTATGTGCCCCATTGGTTGCCGTCATCACGACAAACCGCGTGCTGCGGTGAATAGGGAAGATGCGACGGCGGTTATCGCATCCGTCGATGGAGCCGATGGCGGCGTGGTCAAACAGGTGACGCCGCAGTGGCGCGCAGCCGCCGTCGGTGAAGGTTCCGCCGGGAAGAATGAAGCCGATTCGCCCGCCCCGCCGCGCGAGCTGCAGCGCCCGCTCCACGAACAGCTGATACCGGTTGACATGCGAATGGGCATCAACGCGATAGATGCCCGATTCGCGCACAAATGCGGTCAGGCACTTCGCCTCGTCCCGCCGAACCGCCCGTGCCGCCGATTCTCCGCTGTCGCCGCGGACCATGTCCCAAGGCGGGTTGCCGATGACGGCATCGAACCCCCCATTGCCGAGAGGCTGCCCTTCGTCGTCGGTGAACACCTCTGGAAATGCCAGCGGCCAGTGCAGGAACCGGTGCAGCGCGGCTGCGGCCGCCGCGGTGTCGAGTAGATTCCTGGCGACCTGGGCAGGAAGGGCGCCGTCCCGTCCGAGCAACACGTCAACGAGATCGGCGAACGTCCCTCGATCCGGCGGATGATGCCCGGGCCAGAACCATCCGGCACACCACAGGTCCAGCGTCCGTGCGTGACGCGCCAGGGGAGCATCGGGCGCGTGCAGCGCCGCAAGCGTCTTCTCCTTTGCTCGAACGATGGCCGCGGAATCGTCCTTCTGACTGGCGAGCTGCGTGCGCGTCTGTACCGCTGTTCGAAGGACCGGTGCGAAGTCCGCCGGTCCGAACAGGTCGCCGTTTCGCTGACGGGAGCCGCGCATGCGTCCTCCGCCGGGTTGGCGCCACAAGTCCGCGGGAGACGCGCCGACGAGGCTGTTTCCGGCAACGAGCCGGTGGTCCAGAAACGTCAGCGGCTTGTCCGCTGCAAGCGTCGTCAGCCAGAGCGAAAGGCGCGCGACCTGTACGGCGGTCGGATTGAGATCGACGCCGAAGAGACACCGCTGTGCCACTTCACGTCGCAAGGCAATACGGTCCGCGGCGGTGACGTCGGAGCGATGCCATTCGCCATCGCGAATCAGCGCTTCTTCGGCGGCATCGGCGATTTGGCGGCACGCCGCGACGAGAAACGCTCCGCTGCCCATCGCGGGATCCAGCACGCGCAGGCGCAGAATGTCCTCGGCCCGCTGATCGACGAGGAGCGGCCGCAGCGCCTCGCGGACCACGTACGCGGTCAGCGCGCGGGGCGTATAGAAGGCGCCGGTCGATTTCCGCACGTCCCGCGTGCGGGTCAACTGGCCGACGTGGGGCTCGTAGTCGAGCACCCGCTCGTACACGGCGCCGAGCTCCTCGACGTCGAGGTCGCGGTAGGCGATACGCCGACGACCGGCGCTTCGGTTCGGCGCGGTCGTGCTGATCGACAGCACCGCCCTGGTCATCACGTCGTCGTCGATGATGTCGCCGTCGAAGGCGCCGGTTCCTGATGGCGAGAAAAGCCGTCCGTTGAAGGCCGTGACCTTCAGCTCGCCGGCCGTGCATCCTGCGTGCGCGAGGCGGGAAATGGCATTGATCGCTGCCCACACGCCGCGATAACGGCGGCCGGCCAGCAGTGTCGAGACGATGGAGTCGATGGTGTAGCGGTCGCGATAGACAGGGTGCCAGACCGGCACCAGTCCACGCGCTTCAGCAAACAGCAGGAAGAGGACCCGATAGAGAACGGTGAGCGATTGTTCGAGGAGGAGCTCCGATGCGGCATGGCGGTGCTTGCGCGCGAGCGCCCGCAGGAGCAGCTCGAGAGCGTCAAGCACCCCTGCCGCGAGCGCGCCACACACGGCGACGCCGTGCCGCGCCGATTCATCGACGGCGCGATCGAGGAGTCTGGGTGACGCCGCAAGCGACTCCGCGCGGGCGATGTGCCACAGAAGGGCGAACGTCCCGGCATCGTGCGCGAGCAACGCGAGATCGAATTCGAGGTAGTGGCGCGACCACGTACGGTGCGCATCGACTATCCGCAGCGACGTACCGTTAACGATGAACGACCACCGCTCGTCGGCAGACACCGCGTCGAGAATCGAGCCGCGCCAGGCGCCATCGAGCGGCTCGTCCCATCCAAGAACGGTGACGGGGACGAGTGGGCGTCCCCGCAGGCCCGTCTCGAGCAGCGCACATTCGCGGCGATCGACACGCCGACTGATGCTGAATCCCAGAATCGCGAGCAGCGGAACCGCGATGCCGTCAGCGATGCTGCGGACGCTGGATGCCGGGCCGAATGATCCTTCACGACGCGCCGACCATTCCTCGATCGCGTGGACAGCGTCACGCGGGGGACCGCAATCACCTGTCGGCGCCTGCAGCTCGGTTTCGACGAAGGACGCCGTGATCAACCGGCCGCGAACGCCGGCAATCATTGACGGAATGCGATGCCGAACAGGAGCGTCTGCTCATCGGCGCGCAGGAATCGCCACCGGGCAAGCATCGCGAGCCGAGCGTTCGATT
>Ga0075424_100001011_pt1 | contig 23870 bp, 20 predicted proteins | sample SoiMethybrSBSTD3_FD_75301 | JGI IMG/M metagenome (GOLD analysis project Ga0075424, IMG submission 75301) | Bulk soil microbial communities from a Populus tree surrounding site in Tennessee, USA - Soil MetaG P. TD hybrid SBSTD3 | ecosystem: Environmental > Terrestrial > Soil > Tree plantation... | reverse complement strand
ATCTGCGAACTGAGGACTTGTCTCTTAAATAGTCTGTCAGGAAGCGCCAGCAGACCTCAGGGGCTGAAGCCCAAGTATTTTGTTGGGCTCCAGCGGCACGGCTGGAAGCCGTGCCCTTCCCGGATCATTTATGAGACGACTTCTGCGAACTGAGAACCGAGAACTACCTTCAAGCGATTTGTGCCAAGATCTCTCTGGCTTCGGCTGCGGGATCGGCGGCTTCCGTTATTGGTCTTCCCACCACAATGTAGTTGGCCCCGGCAGCAATGGCTTCCGCGGGCGTTACCACGCGTGCCTGATCGTCGTGTCCGCTTCCCGCCGGTCGAACTCCGGGGGTCACAATAACGAAATCGTCTCCCAGTTCGCCGCGCAAGGTGCCTGCTTCCATCGCGGAGGCGACCACGCCGTGGCATCCACAGGAGATTGCCAGTGCCGCTAATCGCGAGACTTGATCGACGACGCTCCCCCGGACGCCGGCGTGTTCCAAATCACGCTCGTTGAGGCTGGTCAGAACCGTCACAGCCAGAATCATGGTCGTGGGGTTGGTGTAGCGCGCCGCTTCGACAGCGGCGTGCATCATCTGGCCACCGCCGCCGGCGTGAACCGTCAACATGCTCACGCCGAGTTTGGCAGCTTCCATCACAGCACAGCCAACCGTATTTGGAATGTCGTGGTACTTGAGATCAAGGAAGACCTGTCGCCCCGAGGCGACCAGATCGCGCACGACCGAGGGGCCTTCAGCGGTGTACAACTGCATGCCGACCTTGTAAATGCGAGCGGAATCGCCCACAGCCGCCACAATCTTTTGTGCGGCGGCTGCGGACGAAACGTCGAGGGCGACGATGAGTCGCTCGCGCGAATCTCGCATCCAGAGGAGTGTAAAGGGATTACGGCAGACGCGCTACAGTATGTAGGGCCGCGAGGGTCGGAGGAGTCTCCACTAGGTCCAGTCGGACCCGCTGAATGCCCTGCTTCTTGAAATCCAACTCTCGGGCCGCTGCGTATGAGAGGTCGATGATTCGACCTTCGACCACGGGTCCACGGTCATTTACACGCACAACCAGAGAGCGGCCGTTGCGCAGGTTCGTGACCTTCACATAGGTCCCAAGGGGCAAAGACGGGTGGGCGGCGGTCAAATCGTACATATTGAACGGCTCCCCGCTAGCTGTCTCTTTCCCGTGGAAATAGCTGCCGTACCAGGAGGCAGTTCCTACCTGGTAAGGTTTGGATTTTTTGGCCAGTTTTGCTTTCGTCCCTGGTTTCGACTGCAGTCGTACCGGGCTAATCTGATTGTGGTCCGAGCCCGAGTTTCCCTGAGCCGCTCCCAGGCTGGCGACGCAAAAAAAGATCGCCAGTCCATGAGCAATGCGCTTTCGCATTCAGTTCACCTCGCATAGACAAAGTGGGTCGGTACCTACGTAGGTTCGAGTTTTCGTAAATAGTTGTGCGATGCTACCGAGGCCGGGGAGGAGTGTCAACGAGGAATTTTATGTATCAAGATTACCAGCTAGTTATGGTTATCTTACGTAACCTATTGCAAAAGTTGAGTAACAACGCAGTCTATGCTGTAAACAAAAGACTTATTTATTTATATATTGGTTAACCACAGGGGAGGCTGGGTACTGGAAAATCTTACAAGTACGTAAGAATCATGCGCTTAGAGAGAGATTCGCTGAAAGTTCTGATGATTCAATCGTTTGCAAGGAGTCGTTCGGGGTCGCTTTTCCAAAGAATTGTTGCATTTCAACCTTTCATCCACAGCTTCACCCCTCGGCGTATAGGGTAGAGTGCCAACATGCCGGAGACGCCAAAGGTAGTTCTTACCATCGCCGGTTTCGACCCATCTTCCGGGGCAGGGCTGACGGCGGATATTAAGACCATTGCCGCCCACGGCTGTTATGGCGTAGCGGCGATGACCGCAGTCACGGTGCAATCGACCAGCGGAGTGAAGCGCGTCGAGCCATGCGACCCCGACCTGGTGGCGGATACGCTGCGGGAGCTCGCCGCCGACGTAAAGATCGCCGCAGTGCACATCGGGATGCTTGGTTCAGGAAAGGTCGCTCGGGCGGTGGCGGATTTTCTAAGCCGTCAGAAATTGCCGAATGTGGTCCTGGATCCGATCTTTCGGGCCTCTTCTGGTGCAGACTTGCTGGACGCGGGAGGGCGAAAGGTGCTCGCCGAGCAATTACTGCCCTTGGCAACGGTAGTGACGCCCAACGTCGATGAAGCCTCAGCGCTGACGCAGCTACCAGTCACCGATACCGATCAAATGCGGGCGGCCGCCATCAAGCTGCACGAGATGGGAGCAGACTCGGTCGTGGTGACGGGCGGCCACCTCGACAAAGCTATTGACCTTCTGAGTTTTCAGACGAAACGTGGAGTGGAGCAGGAAGTCTTCAAGTCAGAACGGCAACGTTCGAACTCCACGCACGGGACGGGATGTGCATTTGCGACGGCCATGGCATGTCACCTGGCGCTGGACCGCGGCCTTCCCGAGGCGGTCTTGCTGGCGAAGGCGTATGTGTCGGCTGCGATCGCCAAGGGACACCCATTGGGTCGTGGCGTAGGGCCAGTGCATCACCTTTACCGAATGCAGCAACAGAGGAGAGCCGGAGCCGTGGTGGAGAAGGAGCCGGTCCACTGAGCGATATTGGGTAATTGCCTAATTTCGCAATTTGGGTAATTCGACGATGCATTCCCTGCTACCAGCAAGGAAAAGGGGGGCACGGAGTTAGGCAAACCCCAGACTTGGCGACACTAACTTTGGCGAGGCAACTTTTCGGGAAGAACGCGAAGAGTTGAGAGAAAAATTCGGGGGAAGTTTTCAACTCAACTGAGAAGAAAGGCTAGTTTGTGGACTTCTTCAACAGAATGCCTGCCAAGAACGCCGCTGTGGCGCCCAGCAACCATTCGATCCGCCATAGTTGGACTGCCTGCCAGTCAAGCGTGGTCTGGACGGTGAAGACCAGCCCCACTCCGACGGCGCCTACGACACATGCCAGGCCAATCAGGAACGCAACCAGGGGCGCCGTTGGAAGAGCCAGTTCTTGCCGCACGCTGACTATCCCTTGCTCCAGATGATGAAGCCGGAGCTGCCGTACCCCATTCCAGGCCTGCCGCAATCCATCCTTGAGACGGTGAGACGTACCCTTTTCCGAGCGCGTCGCCCCGCACACATGACAGAAGCGTGACCCTGCGATGAATTCAGTCTCGCAGCGGTCGCAGACCTCGACCATCCCCGACTGGACGTTTGGCTCGAGCGCAGGCGGTGGCGGCACAACTGGGGGTCGCCAAAAATCCCGCTCCGCGTTATGAGCTAATTCGGCCATGAAGCGAAACCTCCTGTTCCCTACACATGGCAAGCCAGAGACCAAATGCGGACCGAATGTAGGTAATTGAGAACAGGACGCTTACAAAACACTCGACATCGCGCTAACTTATCGGTGACGAGCAAGATTTACCGTTCTCCGGGGGAAAGATGCACGACTTGCCTACAAATTACAGGGATAGCACGGACAATTTGGCCGAACGGTAGAGTGGCGTTGCTGGTTCCCTTTTATCGGGTACACTGTCAGGCAACAGGTGGCCTCCCCGTGATTGGTGCGTTGTCCGAAGGATTTTGCAGGCAGGCACGTATAAGTGCCTCCGCGGGCTTGGTTGGGTGTTTATTCTTCGCCATTGTGGCGGGCGCCCAGTCTGTGTTGACGGTGGCGGATGCCAGCAAGACGGCAGCTTACCGACCGCCGGACGCGCTCAATGCCTCGGCCTTTGATCGGTTCTACAACCTCGACTACGACCATTCCGTTCAGTCCTTTCAGAAAATTGTCGACCGGCATCCCGATGACCCGTTTGCACTAAACCATCTGCTGACCGCCGTGATGTTCCGAGAGCTCTACCGTATGGGAGCCATGAATACGGGTGAGTATGCCAACGACAGTTTTATCGGCCAAGCCCACCGGCCGGCAGATCCGAAGGTCAAGGAGCAGATCAAGAGCCTGGTGGACCGAGCCACGAAGCTGGAAGAAAACAGGCTGAAGGGGAACCCCAACGACGTGGATGCGCTCTATGCGCGCGGGATCACACGGGCGCAGTTCGCGACCTACACTGCGCTGATCGAGCGGGCCTGGTTTTCCGCGTTGCGCAACGCTGTGGGCGCACGGCACGATCACGAGAGAGTGCTGGAACTCTCTCCCCAGTACACCGATGCGAAGCTCGTGGTAGGTGCACACAACTACGTGATGGGCAGCCTGCCTTGGGGGGTGAAGGTGGCGGTCGCGCTGGTGGGTTTAAGCGGAAGCAAGGAGAAAGGGATCGAGTATCTCTACGAAGTTGCACGGAACAATGGCGAGAACAGCGTGGATGCCAGGGTCGTGCTGCTTCTATTTTTGCGCCGCGAGCACCGATACGGCGAGGCTCTGACGATCTTGCGGGGCCTGATTCCCCAATATTCGCAGAACGTGTTGTTTGCTCTCGAAGAAGGCAGCTTGCTGCGATCGATGAACAATCCGGGAGAGGCAGCGGGCGTTTATCGAAAGATCTGGCAGGCTGGCCGGGAGGGAAAATATCCCGGCCTGCATTACGAGACAGCCGCTTTATATCTGGGAGACGTGTTGCGCAACCAGAAGGAATACGCGGAAGCAGCGTACGCGTACGAACTGGTCTTGCAGGCGCCTCAGCCCGACCCGGAGACCGTGCAGAAAGCCAACCTGGGTGCCGGGGAGATGTATGACCTGCAGCAGAAGCGAGACCTAGCGACGAAAAAATATGAGGCCGTCATCGCCATGAACGGTTCCACCCCTCCGGCTGATGCCGCCCGCCGGCACCTGAAGGAGCCGTATCGCGTCAACTAGGCTCCTGAGCCTGATTGTGCGAGGGAACCAATCGCTGAGATTGAGCGTATTCTAGTATGGGTGGAGGTCGAGCTATGTATTGCAACTATTGTGGCAAGGTGATCCAGGACGACGCCAACCTCTGCGCGTACTGTGGGAAACGTGTGGGCGGAGTAATGGCGCGTAAACGCTTGATGCGCCCGAGAGCGGAGCGCAAGATTGCGGGCGTCTGCGCCGGCTTGGCGGAGTACTTCGATTTGGACATCACGCTGGTGCGGGTTCTGTGGCTGGTCGTGACGTTCTTCAGCGGGATTGTTCCCGGCATCGTGGGATACGTCGTGGCTTGGATCGTCATGCCGGAAGAGCCGGAGTACTCGGTGGTCCCTCACGCCGAACACGTTCCGAGTCCCAACCCGTAGCTTTTGTGGAGCGGCGGGCGTCCCGCCCGCCGAATGGGTGAGACGCCCGGCCCTCAAAGTCCCTTGGCATCGTCGTAAGCTTCGCGCGGATCGCGCGCTAGAATCCTGGCATGAATCGAATTCGCAGGGGCGATGCCGAGATCGCCTATGCAGTTTTGGGTGATGGCCCGCCGCTGGTTCTGCTGCATCCATTCCCAGCACATCACGAGTTGTGGCTTCCGGCTGCGCAGGCATTGACTTCGCGCTATCGGGTCGTCTTGCCGGACCTTCGCGGACATGGCGAGTCGGATATCGGCGAGGGACCAGCGACCATGGAGAAACATGCTGTGGACTTGGCGCGAGTGCTCGATGATGTTGGCATAGGTCGGGCGGTATTTTGCGGTGTGTCGATCGGGGGATACGCTCTGTTCGAATTCTGGCGGCGTTATCGTGTGCGGGTTGAGGGGCTTGTGCTAGGCGATACCCGTTCGCAGTCGGACACTGCGGAAGGGCGAGCCGCCCGCCTCAAGACCGCTGCGGACGTTTTGGAACGCGGAACGGAGACGTTCGTCGACGGCATGGTTCCGCGCCTGTTCGGCAAGACGACTCTGGCCACACGGCCGGACCTGGTGGATGGCGCGCGCCGCATGATGCTGAAGATGTCGGCAGAGGACATCGCCCAGGTACAGCGGGGGATGGCCGGGCGCCCAGACTCGACACCCACTCTGAAGACTATTGATGTTCCTACGCTGATTGTGATGGGCGAAGAAGATACATTGACGACCGTCGCGGACGGCGAGTCCATGCGGCAGAACATTTCGGGCAGTCAATTGAAAGTGATTCCGAGAGCTGGCCACTTCGCGATCTGGGAGCAGGCGGAGGAAGTGGGGAAGGTGCTTCGACAGTTTGTGGATGGCCTGCGGTAGGGCGAAGGTGGTAAGAGATGGCTCGAAGACTGGCCCTTGTCACGTGGATACTTCTCGTGGGGTATCTGCAGAGTCTCGGTCTGCAAGCCACCGTTCAACGACCGGACGGCAGCGTTATTGAAGTTTCTCGGATCGATGAGACTGTCGGGCAGTTGTTGCAGAAGGCCCGTGTGACAGGCGTGGGGATTGCGCTTTTTCATGATGGCAAGATCGCCTACCTCAAGGCTTATGGTTATCGCGATACAGAAAAGAGTCTGCCGCTTACAGCCGACTCAGTGATGACATCGGCATCACTGAGCAAGGCGGCATTCTCCACTCTGGTGATGCTCCTCGTTCAAGAACACACCCTCGATTTGGATACTCCGATCAACCGATATCTGCCAAAACCACTTCCCGATTATCCGCGATACTCGGACTTAAGAGGTGACGACAGATACCAAAGACTTACACTGCGTATCTTGCTGAGCCATACCAGTGGTTTTCCAAACTGGCGCGCCTTTGAAGACGACAGAAAGCTTCGCATTCACTTCAACCCCGGGACGCGTTACGCGTACTCAGGCGAAGGCATTGAACTTGCTCAGTTGGTTGTGGAGACGGTGACGCACAAATCGATTGCGGATCTAATGGAGGAGAAACTCTTCAGGCCCCTGCATATGAATCGCACGAGTATGGTCTGGGAGTCTAGGTTTGATAGCGATTTCGCAAATGGATACGACGAATACGCACACTCGCTCGGTCCCGAAAAGCGCACAAACCCGGATGCCGCCGGTTCAATGCAGACTACCCTCCATGACTATGCTGCCCTCCTGAGCGCGATCATGCGCAGAGACGTTCTAAACACCCGGATTGCTGGCGAGATGTTGAGCCCGCAGATACGGATCTATTCGGCGCACCAGTTCCCCTCCCTGGAAAACACAACTACGACGGCCAACGATGGAATTCGCCTGGGCTACGGACTGGGGTGGGGACTGTACTCCTCGCCTTACGGGAAAGCCTTTTTCAAGGAAGGGCACGATGAAGGATGGAGACACCTTGCGCTCGGTTTCAACAATGGCGGTGGAATTCTGATCATGACAAATAGCTCCAACGGGGAAGGGATATTCAAGCTCCTGATTGATTCACTTTTAGGTCCCTCTTCATTCCCATTCGAGTGGGAGAGTTATACACCTTATGACCAACTTCCTCCCCTTCGGAAACTTAAGGAACACAAGACAGTTTCTTTGCCGCACGAGGATCTCGAAAAGCTTGCGGGGCGATATGCTCTTTCAGCCGACATTGTTTTGTCCGTCACAGTCGAGGGCGACCGCCTTTTCATTCAAGAAAACGACGAACCGCGGCAGGAATATCGAGCAAAAAGCCGCACGGATTTTTATTCCACGAGTTCAAGCGATGAATGCACATTTAGGCTGGTAGGGAATGGCCCAGCAGATGCGCTTGTTCTCCATGTTGACAGGAAGGACGTAGAACTAAAGCGTCTTCCGTGAAAGGCTGTTTTATAACCTGACTTCAAGATCAGTGACAGAGCCCCAGCTTTGAGGCGCATCACGGCGCTGCAGCCTGTGCCTCCCTGGCCCCCATGATGACGAGCCACAACATGAGGGCGAGTTCGCCGAACATCAGCGGGAAAACCCAGTTGGAGACCCTCTGCTCATACGACGGCCACAACATGCCTGTGACGCTCGTAGCCAGATAGGCGAAGCAGTTGAGCATCAGCCAGACGCCAAGGATACGGGGAAGGAACCGAGACTTGTACACCAGCAAGCCCAGGGGGAATAGCCAGAGTCCCCAAAATATCTCGTTTGCGAGGACACCTTGACCGTGCATGCGGATGAACACCATCACGAGCGCGTCGCGTTGCGGTTTGTCGAGGGCAGAGAGGAAATCTGGCCCACGGGCAAGCAGCAGCGCAGCTGCATCGTTGATGGTGTTCAGGAAATAGATCGGAGTCACCATCAGCGCGCCGAGAATTACCACCAGACGAGCCAGGCCTTCGTCGACGCCTTTGAACAGGCGATACAGTGCCAGCGTCAGAAAGATGGCCATAGTCGCTGTGAACAAGTCGCTCAAAATGCCCAAGCGGAAGAGCGTCTCATGCGCCGCGATGTTATTGGCTGTTGCGCTTGCGTTACCGGCCACAAATAGCTTGCTCGGAATGTAGATGAGGCGCAATGGTGCAGTCAGGAGTGTGAGGTAGAGGAGCCCTGCGATTCTGGCGTTTCTGCTGAGCGAAGTCATGGTGCTCCTATGCGCGGGATTTTAGGCTCAAATACGAGTCATGGAAGTGAAAAGTTTCCGGCCCTTCCCAGGATTCGCCGCGACCTGCGACAGGGGCCAGCGGATTCGGATCGCTGTTAGTCCGGTAGCCCACGTTTTCGGACTAACGCAGCCACGCTTTGCTACAATTCCTCCGTCATGATCGAGACTTTGCTGGTCCCCAAGACAGTGGTGAACGCCAAGGGCGATGGTCCATCCACGGATGTGAGCGCAGCGGGGAATCGTGTTTTTCTACTCTCGCTGCAAATCACCAACATCATCGAACAGGAGTCGCTCGACGTTAGCATCTATGGCTCGACGGATGGTGCGACGTGGGGGCCGAAGGCGATTACAGCCTTCCCGCAGAAATTCTATCGGGGACAGCAACCGCTGCTTCTTGACCTGACACAACATCCGGATGTGAAATTCGTGCGGGCCCACTGGGAAACCAATCGCTGGGGTCGGGGTACGGAAGTGCCCATGTTCGAATTTCAAGTGACGTTGAAGGAAGTGCCGTCCGATGTGCTGCGCGAAGCAACCGCAGAAGCCAAGGCCCTGGCTTAGGAGTGCTCAACACTCTGCCTTAGATTCAAGGGTATTCCCGTCGTGTGGCCGTCCTCATCCCAGTCTCACCTGTTCCGTACGCGCATGTCCTTCATCGGGAAATTCAAAAAATCTATGTAACCGCCTCGAGCCGCCTCGCATCTTTTACAGGCACAACCTCGGCTTTGGAGGAGAAAGGAAATGGCTTCTGCAGCTCCGGCCAAATTTCGCATTGACGTCGACATTCATAACCTCCTGATGAACTCTGGTTCCTCGGGTCCTGCTCCGGCGGCGGCCACGGGAGCCACACTACCTACCCCGGTTTTCCCGCAGTACCCTGAGCTTTTGAACGATCCTGGTCCGGAAGTCATCCCCGAGAGGCGTGATTGGACGTCTGCGCTAATCTGGCGGAAGGTGCGGGGATGGCTGTTGCCCTATATTCGTTCGCGCGTGATGCCGGGTGATTTCCATCCCATCACGGCATATTTGTTCCTCGACTACAAGTGCAACCTCGACTGCTGGTATTGCTGGTCTTTCAACAACAAAGTGAAAGGCATGACGGAAGATGTGGCCCGCCGATCGATTGACTGGTTGCATGACCACGGTTGCCGAGTGCTTGCGCTGATGGGAGGCGAACCGCTGCTGCGTCCCGATCTTGCCCACAAGGTGGTGTACTACGCTGCGAAAAAAGGTTTTTGGATCTACGTGGGCACCAACGGCCGACTGCTGCGGCCGGAGGTCACCGATCGCCTCGGCGATGCGGGCGTCGCCGTGTACAACTTCGCCCTTGATGCCTGGGACGAAAAGCCGGGCCTGCCTAAAGCGCTGGTTCCCGCCCAGAAGAATCTTGAGTACCTCATCCGCAAGCAGTACGTGTATGGACACATGGTGTTCTTCAACATCAACATCTGCCGCAACAATCACGATGATGTGCGCCAGATCACGGAATACGCGCGTGCGCACCGCTTGGCCACCGATTATCACCTGAACGAAACGCCCATGCTCGAGCAGGACGAGCACTTCAAACACCTCTATGACAATCCTACTTACATCCGGCCGGAAGATTGGCGCTCGGTGGATGCGCTGGTGGATTGGATCATAGAGAAGAACAAATCCGGATATCAGATGGTGAATTCGGTGCAACGCCTGCAAGAGATGAAAGCATTTATGCGGATGTCTTCTGGTCTCGATCTCAGGCAATACGGCTGGAACGGTGACAGAAGTGACGTCAACGGCAATATCGAGGATAGGATCGCATCCATGCCGGGGATTGTGCGGGATTCGGAAGGCGGCTTGCACTTCACTGACTGGAACTGCCGTGCCGGGCAGAACAATGTGATTATCCGCACGGACGGCACGGTGGCTCCTTGTTTTCCGATGTATTCCTCGAGCTACGACTGGGGCAATATCGATGAAGCCAAGTTTGATGCGGGTCAACTCAAGCATATGAAGAGCACCTGTCAGCGCCATTGCTTTTCCACTCTGAATCACAACCTGGGTTACTGTTATGACGACGCCCGGGTGATTAAGTGGGTCTGGAAGCAAGTAATCACGAATCGATTGCAAGGTGGCGCGCGCAGTTTCGAAGACTGAGTGCAGTGTGAAACTGTCAAACGGGAGGACGTTGCTCCTCCCGGTTTTTTTGCCCTGCGAGGTTCTCCGCCTTGCAGATTCATCGAATTCGATATATTGGAATGGACGATGAAACCCGGCACCAGCGTTACGATTCGCCCCGCCCGGAATGTTCAAGGCAGCTTGCGCCTCCCGGGCGACAAGTCCATCTCCCATCGTTACGCCATGCTGGCCGGGATCGCAGAAGGCACGTCGCGTCTGGAGAATTACTCGACAGGAGCCGATTGTGCCAGCACGCTGGATTGCATGCGGGCGCTCGGCGTGGAATGGAAGCGCACCGACGTAACCGCCAACACGATTGAGGTTCATGGCCAGGGTTTGACGCTGCAGGCTCCCGATCGCCCGCTCGACTGCGGTAACTCGGGGTCGACGATGCGCATGCTGAGCGGCATCCTCGCGGGCCAGGACTTCGCCAGCGAGTTATTTGGCGATGAGTCGCTTTCGCGTCGCCCCATGGCGCGTATCATGAAACCCCTCGCGACCATGGGGGCGCATATTGCAGCTGCTGCCGACGATCGCCCTCCCTTGCATATTCGTGGAGGGCACCTGAAGGGCATTGAGTACAAGATGCCGGTAGCCAGTGCGCAGGTTAAATCTTGTGTATTGTTTGCCGGCCTATTTGCCGAAGGCCACACATGCGTCGACGAGCCGATCCGCACTCGCGATCACGGGGAGGTGGCGCTGCGAGCCTTCGGGGCGGAGTTGGGACGTTGCGGGAATTCGACCCGAGTCAAAGGCGGGCGGAGCCTGCGTGCGATCGAGGCTCGCGTGCCCGGGGATCTTTCCAGTGCTGCGTTCTTCTTCTGCGCGGCTGCGTTGTTTCCGCGCTCGCAACTGATCATTGATACGCTGTTGATGAATCCAACCCGGGCGCGCCTTCTCGATATCTTGATCGGTCTCGGAGTTCGCATCTCCATTACCGAACTGGAAGAGCAACACGGGGAACTAGTGGGCACCGTACGGGTGGAAGGGCAACATCTCAAATCAGCAGAGATTGCCGGCGCCGACGCAGCTGCTTTGATTGACGAAATCCCTGTGCTGGCGGCATTGGCCCCATTTACCGAGCATGGTATTTGCATTCGCGACGCCCGTGAGTTACGGGTCAAGGAGTCCGACCGGATCAAGTCGATCACCATGAATCTTCGGGCAATGGGGGCACAGGTTGAGGAGCACGAGGATGGTCTCACCATTCCCGGGGGGCAAAGGCTGCATGGGGCTGAAGTCGACTCGCAGGGTGATCACCGTATCGCCATGGCCTTCGCGATTGCCGCCCTCCGTGCCCAGGGAGAGACGCTCATCAAAGGGGCCGATGCCGCCGTCATTTCCTTTCCCTCGTTTTTCGAAACCCTGGAAACCCTTGTCCAACGCTAGGTTTAGCGCCTTCTGAGCCGGGGCTCGTTCGGACCGACTCCTCCCCGTCTGCACCCTTTCCCAGTCGTTACCACAGATGGTTACGGGCGTGATCTTTCGAGTCTCAAGTTCCTGGACAACAATGACTTCACTGGAGGTTGACTTCACCTCCTGCACCCGAGGAAGCCTTGATGAAATCCAACCTGGCATTGGCGGTTCTGCTGCTGGCGTCGCTGGCGCAGGCGCAGGACCTGAAGAAGTATCACAACGGACGCTTGCTGCAGATGGAGTCGCTGCAGTGCACGGTGTTTGAAAACCAGAGTTCTGCCGCGCAAGCGAGCGATGCCACGGTTTGCCAGGAATACGTCGTCGAGGGAGACGAGGTTCTTTTCCACCTGCGCCCTAAACAGACCAAGCGCCCGGTGTTTCTGCCAGTGGGAAAACAAGTCGGCTACCGCATTGAGGAGGGCAAGTTTTACCTATTGATGAACGGAGACCGAAAAGAGCACCAGTACGTTGTAGTCTCGATGGAGGCGCGTACTCGGACGGAAGCTCCGGTCGAGTCCGCGATGAAAATCAATCACCTCCAGTAAGGTCGAATCTGTAGTTGTTCCGTAAATCTGCCGCACCTACCTTCTCGTCTGACTGCCTAAGTCCAACTCCTTCTCTGAGCCTCCGCATCTCATCGGCGTCACTATACCGCAATCCGCTCGCGGCCGTGACGCGAAGGGGAAACACGAACTTCAAACAATGTAGGAGACTCAATTGGTGATGAAACGTAGTTGCATTCTTGTCTTACTGGCATTGTGTATGGCGGTGCCCTCAGTGATGGCCCAAGAGGGGGGAAATCACATCGAAGTGGGTGTTTTCGCCGACTACTTCAATTTGAGCCGCACCAGCCCACATATCAATTTTGTGGGCGTGGGTGGCCGCGCTGCCTTCAACGTTCGCGACAACGTGCAGATCGAAGCCGAGATGGCGTACGACTTTAAGCGAAACTTTACGACCACGTTTTCTGATGGCATCACAACGCAATTTGTGAGTACCGACCTGCGTCCTTTACATGCGCTGTTCGGCCCGAAGATTTCCACCGGTGGTCCGTTCCGCTTCTTCGGAACTTTCAAGGCAGGCCTGATCAACTTCAGCACTTCAAATCAGAATGCTTCCTCAGGGTTCCAGAGTGCGATCGGCGATGTAACCACCGGTAACACGAGCGCGGCGATCATGCCGGGGGTTGGATTGGAAGGGTTCTTTGGACCGATCGGCCTTCGAGCCGATGTGGGCGACGAAATCTACTTCAAGAACGGCACCCATAACAACATCCGGGTGACGTTTGGTCCGACGTTCCGTTTCTAACTACGATTAGTGTTCGTCGGAGAGTGGTCAAGACGGAAGTCGGCTAATGCCGTCTTCCGTTTTGCTTTAGAAGCAGAGAATTGGAGCTGGCCTTTGAAGGCTCCTGGGGCAGTTTTTGCTCCCTTGCGATAGTGGCCCGCCAGTCAGCAAACTTCCCGCGTTGAGTTCGTGCCGTATGGTAAAGTACGTGTCCGACTTGCTGTCGGGCACCGTTGATTCAGGCCGGATTCGCCACCGTCCAGGACCTAACCGAGGAGGTTGTCATGTCGACTGTCTATGATCTGGTGAAAGACCGTCGCGTGTATTCCATCGAGGCCGACCGCACCGTGCTCGAAGCCGCACGCCTGATGATGGAACATGGCATCGGTGCGTTGCCGGTGATGAGGAATGGCGAATTGGCCGGCATCTTTTCTGAACGCGACATCATGAACCGCGTCGTGGCCGCAGGCCGCATGCCCGGAACCACCAAGATTTCCGAAGTGATGACCGCCAACCCCAAGGGCGTGGACGCGGGCGAGTCGGTGGAAGAATGCCTTTATCTGATGAAGGAGTTCGGCTTCCGCCACCTGCTGATCGTCAGCGGGAAGGAACTGAAGGGTCTAGTTTCGCTGCGCGACATCCTGTTGAAGGTGACTGCCGAAAAACGATCGGTCGCCTAGGGGAAGTGTAGCGCCCGTGCCGGACAGCCGCCGGGGACAGCGGTGCCACTACAAAGGGTCGCTTCATCAGAAACAAAGAGCCACTTTAGTGCGGGCAGAGATCTATCGTGGGCGAAGGATTCAGGGCGTTCGCTTACGCAAGATCAAGTCCCCTTTTTGCGGCGGTAGTTCAAACGGAAATTCCACGATTTGATCGGCGATCGGGAAGCGCAGCAGGAATTCTTCCGGTTTTTTCCATTCTCCCAACCATTTATTCCTGGTGCTGAACAAGACCCATCCGGAAATTTCAGGCTGGCTCGGGTTGAGTTCAGTCATGGGAAAACTTCGCTGCGTTAGGAAGTCCAGGAATTCGGCGACCTCCTTCTGGTAGGTCTGCAGATATTTCTCACGCTCCTCTTTTCTTTCCGGATGCTTTTTCACGTCGCGTTCCGTCTGAAATTCGAGTTCGTCGGCGTCGTTCTGAGTTTGCGATGCGAATCCTTCCGGATCGAGAGATGATTGGACGAGTTTGAAGTGCTTGATGAATTCAAGTGTCGCGCGTGCAGCGTCGACCTCCAAAGTCTGATTCCCGCGATAGCGCACTGTGATGTGCACGCTGAAGAAGGGTTCGATGCGGTGGCGAACCTTGTCGAGTTCCTGCGAATCCACCGCGAGAATAATTCCGTAGTTGTCTGTCCACAGAGCGTAACGGTACTTGCCGTCATCATCGCGCGAAAACGTGCACCCGGGCTGGCCTTCGACCCAGCGCAGGGGAGGCGGCTTGTCTTTCGACCAGGCTACGGGAAGAGAGGATGAGAGAAATGCAGCCAGTGCGATCGATGTTGCGAGAAAAAGCTTGCGTAGGGCAGACATAGCCGCGATCACAGCCAACCGTGTTTCAAGGCTACGCAACACGAGCGCCTTGGGCAACCGACCTCACGAAATAAGAACCGGCCGCCGTGAGCGGCCGGTGGCTACGACAAACTGATTTCCTACTGCACGGTGAAGTTGGCTGTTCCGCTGGTTCCGTTGGCGCCGCCCTGCACAGTAACGGTGTAGTTGCCCGGGGGTGTGCCTCCGCCACCACCACCGCCGCCACCGCCTCCACCGTAGCTGCCGCTGCCACAGGCCAGCATCAAGAGCAGTCCGGTGAATGCCAAGGTACCAAGGACAAAAGAGAGCATCCTCTTCTGCCGAGGAATGGACACTGTCCCGATCCCGGCCAGCATCAGTCCCGCCAGGGGCAGCCACATAGCCGCGCCCGATCCTGGAACCATGGCGGCCTTCGTGGTCGTGATGGTCAGAGTCGCCGTGCCCGAGGCGGTGCTGGAGGAGAGATTGACGGGAGATCCAGTAATCGAGCAAGCTGGCGCCCCCGTTGTGGGCGTGACACTGCAGCTCAACGGGACATTCCCAACCAGCCCGGTGGACGTGACGGTGATGGTGGCCGTACCGGTGCTTCCGCGAGTAATGGTGCTCGGGTTGATGGCGGCGATCGAGATCGTGAATTGCGACGCCAAGGTTTGCGGCGAGATCTTGGTTAGGAAGGCATCGCCTCCGCTATTGTATGTTGTCTGATAGGATCCCGCCGTGAAGGGAAAATTCGTGGAACCCGTCTGGCCGGTCACGTAGATGTTGGGACCGTTGGGCGCAGCGACCGTGTCGACCGCGATACCCGCGATTTGAGTAGCATTCTCATCTTTACTTCCGCCGAGAAAAGTGGAGAAGAGAAGACCTGCGGCTCCGCTTGCTGTTGTATCCAATTCGGCGACAAATGCGTCTTTGCCACCGCCGATTTGGGACTGAACCGGATTCTTCGTCGGGAAATCGCCCGAGGTCGTCTGCCCGGTGATGTAAACATGTCGAGCAGAGTCAAGCGCGATGGTGCTTCCGAAGTCTGAACCAGTTCCGCCTAGATAAGTGGAGTACGCCCATGGAAAGGTGCCGTTGGCGTCCAGTTTTGTGACGAACACGTTGGTCGATCCGGCTGGGGCGTTGTTCTGGGCCTGGACAGCGCCGTTCGACGTGGGGAAGTCGTGAGCTGTTGTTTGACCAACAACGTAGGTGTTGGACGAGGCGTCCACCGCGATGAAGTTGGCGTCCTCATTGTCAGTCCCCGCGCTGCCGCGGAGATATGTGGAATAGATGTAACCGGGTACGAAAGTTGCAGGAATTGCAGTGACGAAGCCGTGCTCCGTGCCGTTGCAGCCGCCACATGGCTGTGGGGCACTTCCGTTCACTGGGAAGCTTGTTGATTTCGTAATACCACTGACATAGAAATTGTTGGCGCTATCCACTGCGACGCCGCTTGCAACATCATCTCCCTCTCCCCCAAGATAGCTCCCGTACGCACGCGAGCCGTTGACCAAAATCTTGGTGACGAAGCCGTCCGCAACACCGGGTGTTACGCTGGCGTTGCTGCCCTGCAAGGCGGAAACGGTAGTCGGGAAGTTCGTTGAATCGGTTTCTCCGACCGCATAAATGTTGCCTAGCGTGTCCACCGCAATTCCGAATCCAAATTCTTTGTTCGATCCTCCCAAAAAAGTGGAGTAATGCAATCCTCCTGTTGAATCCAACACCGTTACAAATGCATCCTGCGAGCCCCCGATGCTGCCTTGAGCAGGAGGGATCGTCCCGTTTGTCGGGAAATCCGTCGCGTCAGTTGAACCCACGACATAAGCATTCCCCAGACTGTCGACAGTGATTGCAGTTCCGCTGCTTTTACCGGTGCCGGCGATAAAAGTCGAATACAGGGGTGCGGTGCCATCGGGCTTAAACTTTGTAACAAACGCGTCTTGTGTCGCCTTGAATGCGGGGCCAGTTGTCTTGGGAAAGCCCGATGACAGCGTTTGCCCAGTTACATAGGCAGCCCCAGAACTGTCAACAGCAATTCCGAATCCGTCGTCTTCTCCTCCTCCTCCCAGATAGGTCGAATACGCGATGCTCGGATCAATCACCAGTTCACGCGAGCGGTCATAGTTTCCCAATGCCAGCGCCACGTCCTTGCCTTTTACCTGGAAGCTTGCTTCAACGGGCTGGCGAGTCTCGCCCTGCTGCTGAAAAGCTACCGGCTTGTGCAAGCGAAGGTCACCCGCTGCGGATGTGAGCACTAGGTCTCCGCCTTGATCGGTGCGAATGTTGGAAGCGCCTTCGACCCCCAGCGCGATCGAGGTGGCATCCGCGCCGGGCTTTACGATGAAATCAAACTCGAGTTGATGCTGCTGCCCGTAGAACGTCAGGTCGACACCCGGATAGATTTCCCGGTAGTGCACGCGGCCATATTGCGGAACATTGCGTACCCACTGACGGGAGTCGCGTCCCACGAAATAGTTGGTGTGGCCCTCGAGAGGAGTGTTGCCCTCGACTGTTGGCGCCGCGTTGGCGCCCTTGATCTTCATCCGCAGCACTGCTTGCGTGCTCAAACGTGTCTGGCGAGCTTTCGCCCACCTTCCGTGCGGCCGCGTATCGTTAGCAGCATGGACGGGCAGGGTGAACACAGCTTCATTCGAAGTCAGAAACAGGTTGTAGCCCGGATTGCGGGATAGGAATTTTACTTGCGCGTCGGTCTGGCCCTGATTGGGTTCGAAGGAAAGCGGGAGATTGCCGAAACTCGTGGCGACTCGTGATTGGTCGCTGGGAACAATCGGTCGGGTGCGGGCAGGCGCCGCCGGTTCTGTGCCGTGCGAAGGGCGTGAAGTTCTGGTCCATCCCGCAAAGTACACGCCGGCGATCAACACACTGAAAACAGCACAACCGACAATCCAGCAAGTCCTAGTGCCCACACGAGCAGATTCTCCGAACAACATAATCTCCCCCTTAAGTGACCAACCAACGCACGGGTGTGCTGCGCGTACACAACTAATCTGGTTTTCGATGATGATGCAACGCGGGTAGCGCCCCGTCCTTGTAACTATTCCAAAATGACTAACTTAACCGGAGTATCCATGGGGAACCGAGCGCTTGTCAACGAAAGAGGGTGGCAGGCAAGGTACCGTCCGGACTAGTACCTGAGAACACAAGCACATGGAGAGAGTTTCGCCAGCGCACTCCAAAAAGAGTTGCCCAATCTGCTGCGCACCCCGGGGCCTCATTTCTTTGCTTCGGACCAATGAGCGGAGTCCTTGTAAATCGCGGCCAGATCAGAGCGCTGCAAGAGCTTTTCTGCTCCCGCTTCCTTCTGCATGTTGTCGAGGAGGCGAATCGCATCCTGGTAGTGGCTCTGGGCAGGTGCGGCGTTGCTGGAGGTGCGCAGCACCGTCGCGAGCAAGTAGTGGGCCTGTGCGGTGAGTGGTTGCAGACCCAACCTTTCCGACTGGCCCAGTGCTCTTTCCAATTCCTGACGTGCTTGAGGGAAATTCCGCGCCTGCATCAAAGCCTCGCCAAGAATGAGGGAACTCTCCACGGCGTTGTACTTGAGGCCCTGATCCTCCGCCTGCTTAATCAGGGGACGCATGATGCTGAGAACACTCTGTCCGTGCTGTTCGGCGACCGCTACCTTTGCGAGGTCGATTTGGGAAATGAGGGCCTTCTCACGATCTTTGGACTTCTCGGCCGTTCGCAAGGCTTTCTCGTATAGAGCCTTCGCACCTTTCAAGTCGCCCGCGTAATACAAGGCATCGCCCTGAAAGTTCAGCGCCTGCGAAGTCATGGCATCGTTCTTGAGATCGCGCGATACGCTTAGCGCCTTCTCCAGGGAGTCCTTCGCTTCGTTTCCCCGTCCCGCGAGAATCAAAGCTTCGGCGTACCCGCTGAGTATCTCGGCACTCCAGAAGGTTCTGTCCTTCAGGTCGTCAAATGTCTTGAGAGCCTCCTGCTTGGAACTCAACGCGGCCCCATAGCGACCCTGAAGGCCAAAGATCGCTCCGAGACTATAGGACTCGATGGCGGCTCCGCGCGTGTCGTTGCCCGCGCGGCGCAGTTCGAGGGCACGAAGATACTGCTTCACCCCTAACTCGTACTGGCCGAGCTTGGCCTGAGATTCGGCGAGATTGTGCACGCTCTCGACTATCTGACCGGAGTCATGCGCCTTCTCCCATAACTGCAGCGCCTGCTGGAAGTAGGTTTGCGCGTCTTCGTACTGCGCCTTTTCAAAATACACGCCGCCGATATTATTCAGGGCGATCCCCTGCAGATATTCGTTGTTGGTCTCTCGTTGGATCTGTAAAGACTGCTTGTAGTGTGCAAGTGCCGTATCGTGCTCTCCGCCATCGTCGTACACGTTGCCAAGGTCGAGGAGGGTCCGGCCCATGCCAACCTTGTCGCCGATGGCTTGATCGATGCGCAGGGCTTCCTCAAAGCTCTTCTTCGCGGCTTCCGGCTTACCTAGTTGTGCTTGTACTTGGCCGATTTGATATAGGCTGCCCGCGATTCCGGATTGATCGTTAATCTGACGGCGGATGACCAACGATTCCTGATACTTCGCAAGGGCCTCCTGGGGCTTGTTAAGTGCTCCATAGGTGATGCCGATGCCTTGCAGGCTCGAGGCTTTCTGCTCGGGATTGTCCACCTGCTCGGCCAGGCTCAGGGCCTTGTTGAAATAATCCAAGCCGCCTTGCAGATTGCCACTCTTGTTTTCGATTCGCCCGCCAGCTTTGAGAGCGTCAATGAATTTGGGATCCTGCTTGAGCACGATCGCAAGATGTTCTTTAGCCTTGTTGTAGTCCCCGCTGTCCTCGTACAACTGAGCGAGGACAAATCGTACGTCCGTGTCGTCGGGCGAGGCCTTCGCCAGCGTTTCGTAGTTCTCGATGGCCTTCTTGCTGTCGTTGCTCAGGCGAGCGCTGCTTGCGGCGATGCGATAGCGCTCAGGGTCCGGCAGACTACTGCTGAGGTCCACGGCCTTGCGCGATGCTTGCTCTGCGTCGTTGTCGTAGCCCGCAGCGGATTGCGCCTCGCTGAGTTTCGAGAAAGCGAACGCAAATTTGGGATCGCTATTGGTGGCGGCCTGCAAGAGCTTGATGGCCTCCAGATTCTTACCCTGCCGCATCAACTGCACGCCCTGATTGAAGTCGCGCAGTGCGTCAACCGAATTCGTCGACGGTTTGAACGACTGTGCTTGTAATTCCTTGATGAAGTCAGAAGATAGCGCCAAGCTTTTTCGAATCGAGTCCGCGAGAGTATCGACAGCCGTGGGCAGGCCCTTTTCTGTGGCCTCGGCTTTCAGTTGAGTCGTGCGTCCCGTTTTCAGGTTCTGGACATTGGCGTCGATCCGAATCTGATCTCCAAATTTCGCGTACTGACCCCAGATGATGGTGTCGGCGCTGCTCGACTCGCCGACGCGGCGAAGCACCGTCGGATCCACGGGTGTGCCCGGCTCGATGCGAAGGTCGTGCAGCACCTGGTGGAGGCGGTCGGCCGTCACCGTGCGAAGGTGCGAGGATTGTCCCACATCTGTGCTCAACATGTCGGCCAGGCTGGGGCCGAGCCATTCGATCGCCGGATCTTGCGACGCGTTGCGGAAAGGCAAGATGGCGAGCGCCACTTCCGGATTGGCGCTTACGACTCTCGGCTTCTCCGAAATCCACAGTTTGTCGCGCCAGTGATAACCGGCCCACGCAAGCACGAGGGCGACGAGCACCGCCGTAATCCATTGCCAGGGTACCGTTTGTCCCCAGGGTTTCACGCTTTGGAATGCGATGGCCCCTGCGGCGCGCTTGCCCTGCCAAGCTTCCAAATCAGCCAACAAGTCTTTCGCTGTTTGATAACGGGCTGCCGGTTCACGCTCCAGGCATTTGCTGACGATGTTGCTCAATGGCTCGGGAATGCTTTTATCGTGATCAGAAATCGGCCGCGCCCGCTCCTGTGTCCGGCGAATCAGGCTAGCCAGCGCGCTGTCGGCGCGGTAAGGCATCTGACCGGAAAGGAGTTCGTAGAAGATCAGTCCGGCACTGAAAATGTCCGAGCGTTGATCCAACTCCTTGGCCAGCGCCTGCTCGGGAGACATGTACTCCATCGTCCCAACGAGAGCACCGGTTTGCGTCATGCCCTCGCCTTCAAGGGTGCGCGCCAGCCCAAAGTCCATCACCAGGATTCGCCCCGATTTGTCCCGCATGATGTTCTGCGGTTTGAGATCGCGATGGATCACGTTCACGCAATGCGCAGCGTCGAGCGCGAAGCACACCTGTTCCATGATCTCGACGGCTTCTTCAGGTGATACTTTCTTCTTTTCGAAGATGAGACTGCGCAGGTCATGGCCCTCGATGAACTCCATGGTGATGAACTTCACACCATCGCCTTCGCCCAAATCGTAGATGCGGATCACATTGCGGTGGGTGACCCTCTGCGAGAGCAACAACTCCTGCTTGAAACGATCGATGATGGCAGGGTTTCGCGCGAGGTCCGGCCGAATGACCTTTAAAGCGACCACGCGCTCGAGTTCAATATCCCTGGCCTTATAGACCGCGCCCATGCCACCTTCGCCCAGCGTCTCGAGAATCTCGTAACGCTGCGCAAGTATGGTGCCGGCTTCGATCACCGGTTGCGCGCTCTGAAAGCTTTGCACGCGCGATGCTCGCCGCGGAGGCGGCGGGGGCGCGCCATCCAGCAGCGTGGGCGCATCGGAAGGGGAAACCTGTGAGAGGGGAATCAGGGTAGGAGCGTCTGACCCCGAGGCACCAGAAGGAAGCACCACAGTCGGGGCATCGGAGGGAGGCGGTAGATCTGACGGGGAACTGCCACTCCCCGAGGGTGTGCGAACGGCAGCACTTGCATCGTGTGGCGTCCGCGATTCTCCATCCCGCCGTGGTCGGCCGTGTTCACCCATGGTTACCCGTAATGACGAGGGAAATCGAAAATTCTCGCAGGAGGGGGACCAGGGGGCCGGCCGATCCCCCTCTCAGCCGCCCGCGCGAGAAGATAAAAGTATATACCCCGATCTGAGCGGTGTCAGCGGATATAGAGATATCTCTCGAACTTCCTCCCGAAGCCTCCGGCGAAATATTCGGTCCCGCCATGCGATGGCAAATAGTAGTTCGTTGAATTTCCACAGCCCTGAACCAGAGCCGGTACTTTTTGCTACATCCGCGTCCATTTACTTTCTCGAAACGCCGAAGCTGGAGGAACTCAGAAAAATGTACCTGGGCTGGGCCACTGCTCAGAAAGCTCACTTCCTGCCACTGCAAACAGCAGTTTTCTGCGCGGAATGCGAGCTCATCAGTGAGAACAACACGCCGCACTGCCTGGCTTGTGGCAGCAAGGCGATGCTCAGTCTGTCGCGCGTCCTGGGTGGATCGCTGCGAGGCCAGGAGACAGCCCACCTGATTGTCGACGCGGAACTCGACCGGTTGGTGCGTGATCTTCTCTGCACGGTGCCGGAATCGCCGGTGTACAGCGAGAAAAAGCCCGCCGCTTCGGTCGCGTTGCAGCCAGGGCGCCATCATCTGCGCACGGTTGGCTTGTCCAGCATGCCGATCGGATCGGAGTCATTTCCCAATGAAGCGCAGATTCGTCCTGCCGAGCTGGATCTCGAGCCAGGCATTAACATCATCGCGGAACGGGCGCAGGCCCTGACCGGCGCAACAGGCGCTGCCATCGCACTTCACATGGGAACCGAGATGGTATGCCGGGCACGTACGGGGCGCACGGCGCCGGATATTGGTGTGCGTTTGCAGACCGACTCCGGACTATCGGCGGAGTGCGTGCGCACCGGAGAAATCCTGCTCTGCCACGACGCCGACTCCAATCCTCGCGTGGACCTTGCCAGCTGTCGCCGGCTGGGTGCGCGCTCGATTCTAGTGGCCCCCTTGCGGCACTATCGACAGACTCTGGGAGTGTTTGAGGTGCTTTCAGGAGCTCCCTATGCCTTCGATCATCGCGACGTATCTACCATGCAACTGCTTTCCAGCGTGATGGTCGCTGCCATGACGCGCCTGTCCTGTATACGTCCCTTGCGGCGCAAATGGCCCGCCTGAAGATGGTCCCAATTTCATCCTAGGTAGGTTCCCTGGCGGCACGAGGGATTGCCCTTCCGGCTACACCGGAATCACTTTCTTTCTGGAAAGAACTGGGTAATATTAAGAGTTCACTATCGACATGGAGCCCTCGGGGACCCACGGCGTCGTGCCCAGCCGCGTGCAGAAGACGGTAACGCGCGGATTGAGGCGGGCTGTTCGTCAGAAGGTTCATACACCAGCGTATGCAAGCCTGAACGGCGGCTCTGACGACATGGTGCTGGACCTGAGTGAAATTCTGGATATCAGTGAGAGCGGCGCCGCCATTCAGACTTCGTCGTCGTGGGAAATCAGCCGAGTCCTGAACTTGTGCCTGGACCTATCTGAGACGAAAACATATTTGCAGACGACGGGTTACGTCGTTTGGGCGGATCGAACGGGGCGCATCGGAGTGCGCTTTCCGGAGATGCCCGAGGCCTCGCGCCAGAAGCTTAAAGAGTGGTTGTTCCTGAATGCAATGGTAGGTGCGGCAAACTGGGTCGCACGTCATGGAGAACCAGATTTGCCGAGTCAGAATATCCCCAGGCCGAACAAGAAGATTATCCCGTCCCCGGAATTTGTGCCGGCTCCGGCGGAATCGCGCGCCGACTACACTGCTACGCTTACCGCCTTATCGGCTGTGCAGCGTGAGGTTGAGGCGCAGGGGGCTAATCTGCAATCGGCGTTGCAGTTGATTGCAGAGCGCTCCCGCACCTTCACGAATGCCGACGGTTCTGCGATTGCCGTTGCCGAAGGCCGCGACATGGTCTGCCGCGGCAGCGCCGGCGATGCTCCACCGATCGGCGCGAAGCTCGACATCGGCTCGGGTTTCTCGGGTTACTGCGCGCGTACGGGATACCTCCAACGTTGCGACGACGCCGCGACAGACCCCAGGGTGGACCGCGAAGGCTGCCGGGCACTGGGGATTCGTTCGATCATCGCCGTGCCCATTCGACTGGGCGAGACCGTAGTCGGCCTGCTGGAAGTTTTCTCTTCAAGGCCCCAGGCTTTCAACGAT
>Ga0075424_100001009_pt1 | contig 23879 bp, 13 predicted proteins | sample SoiMethybrSBSTD3_FD_75301 | JGI IMG/M metagenome (GOLD analysis project Ga0075424, IMG submission 75301) | Bulk soil microbial communities from a Populus tree surrounding site in Tennessee, USA - Soil MetaG P. TD hybrid SBSTD3 | ecosystem: Environmental > Terrestrial > Soil > Tree plantation... | reverse complement strand
GTGCTGACAATGAAGCTCTGGGAGAAGAACTCGTGGCTTCCTACCTCTATCAAGTGCATCTCTATCACTGGCTCGAAGCCAATGACTACGGCCGATTCTTGGCTGACGGCGATCTGTGATGAACTAATAAGGATAAGATCGCAGAATGTTGGGGAATTCTTTGCGATTTTCAATTCGTGAATGAATATTTGCACAGCACAGGTATATGCAAACGGAGATGAAGATCGTCTGCTGCCTGGCGCTACCGGCCCCAGCAAGCAAGAAGCTAACTCACTCTAGCACCGTCGGGAAGCTGAGTGACCCAAACTTTCGTAACCTCCGGTTCACAGACAATTCTTCCAAGACCGCGATTTCCTTTTCCTGCTGCCTTTCGCCAAGCCCTCTGCAATCTTCCGAAATGAGCCGCGGGCACTCCGGTGCCAACGACCGAGACATCCAGGCCATTCCGCCAGCGCTAAGAACCGACTAACGTTCAATTGCTAGCGGCCTCATGGCAATTCGTGAGTTTGGGGAAGGCCGAAACGACTCTCGAACTGGGGCCATTCGGGGCCGTGAGCCACGTTCTCTTGTGCGCCTTTTGGCGCTTCCGAACCACGCAAAATCCGAGGCCTGACCCTTTGTTGAATCTACCGTCTGCCGGGTCTAAAATTCTCCTACTACCCGACAAGTCCCGCGGTAAGCATCTGACGTTTGATCTTACAGATCGCAATCAACCGTGGGGTGCAAGCCGTCAACACTCACATACGAAGGTGTTCGCCCGTATTGCTGTTCACGCCGGTTTCGAAAAAGTCGGACTAGAGCCCTGCAACGCTGGTATCGTCAGCAAGCAGTTCGAAGAGCTGACGAGTTGCAACCCCGGCGGCAACGATTCCCCGAAGCTGCGGACCGCGTCCTTCCTTTCGGACGGGATGTACTGTGACAGGAGTTGGATGGTTTCTTCTGCGGTTCCAAGGGCCGTCAACCGGGAGATCGCCTGCTCACGAACCCCATCATTGATATCACGCGAGCGATCGTCGGTGCGCCGCGCGATCAGCAGTATGGTGGAAATCGTTGCCGCCGTGAACGTCGACAACTCAAGCAGGGATTTCAGCCACTCGCCGGCAGTTTCGGCCGCCACCACAGAGTGCAGCGGCCCGTACAGCGGAATGCGGGCACCCAGTCGGCCGAGCGACCACATCCAAATTGCATCCGCAGGTTGTTTTCTGATCGTTGCCAGAAGTTCACGGCCAAGCAGAGCGCGGGTATTGGCAGGCAGGTGCTCAAGGCTCGCAACCAGGCGCCATGCCTCGTACTCGAATTGCCGGTTCAAGCGCTGTCTTTTCTTACCAGCGGCACGAACGCCACCGCCCAATAGTGGCGCATATTTTCGATAGAGCGCCTGCTGCTCGCTTGCGTTGATACCGCCGGCGATCCGGCGCAACAGTATCAGCGTCTCGACCTGACATTGTAGATCGTCCCCGAAGACGGGCTCATTCGAGGCGATTCTCCGCAAGTGCTCCAGACGCTCGTTGTCACCCGGAACCCCGAAGCCCGGACGCAAACAGAAGCCGGACAGGTTGAGCCAGCGCACCTCGTGCCGTGGAGATTTCTTCCGAGCCTCGGCGATTTCAGCGAGCACGTCACAGAACTGCCGAATAGTGAAGATCGGCCACGAGTCTTTCTTCAGGCCGAGCGCTGTTTCCATCTCGCTGACGAGACTTTCGGGCGAAGGGTTGCCCCCATCCGCGGAGCTGGCAAAAGCACTCCGAATCAATTGCGCAGCGGATTCGATCGATGCGTCGGAACTTGAAGCCCCCGATTGAGAAGCGACTACGGCTTGCGGCCGTGTGGAGTCGAGTTGTTGCGTTTGTGCCTCTTCGCCCCGCAGTTCGAATTGGAGTCGCCATCGGTGTGAGGTGTCCCGCGCTTCACACCAGAGTTCGAGCGTGCCAACCTCCGTGAAACTGGCTCTGAGACGCACAATCAGATGGACCTCGCGCATTTTCTTGCCGTAGCGCAACAAGGTCGCCAGCGGAGCGTGACGATGAACGTCCGCCTCGTCCAAAGCAGCGACTTCGCCTTGCGCATCGTGTCGCGTGCGTGAACTGTAAAGCATGAACGACACCGGGCGGTTAGCCAAAACCGAGAATTCGCGATTTAATAGCGGAAGCGTGGTGCCCTCTTCGACGCCGGCAGGCAAAACACATATGCACTGCAGACCGTCTTCCGAGCCCAACCCTATGTAGTACGTACGCGCGCTGCCGGCCCTTATACGCAAACCGATGCCGCGCCGTACGCGGCCATAGTAGGCTGCACCGCACGCGACCGAGCTATCTATCGCATCATTACTGAGGAGCTTGGGCCGCCAGCCGCTTTCGGTACCACCGAACCAGGCCGCGATTGCCTCGACAATCCTCTCGCGAGTGACCGCCGGGGCGCAGAACCCACCATTGAAGAGCACGGCATCAGGTCGAACCATTCGGGGGTTAGCCGACGAACCGTTCATGGTAACAGCCGCTTGCGTCAGAAACGCGGCCAGGTGCTTGCTGATGGCGGGATCACTGGCGTAGGGCAGCCCGAGTTCGCGCAGGGCGCTTGGTCGACCGCGTGAGGGCATATCGTCTGGCGCGCTGATCGGCAAGAACCCGTCGGTCAGTATCTGCAGGACTTCTTCGCGCGTTAGGTCAACGCTGAGCGCCTGTCCGATGACGGCCCGGCCGGCACCCAATACCGTGACCGCCACGCGCTGCAACGACGAATCACTGAGCAACCGCTCCTTCGCTGCACAGCAGGCCCGGCGTAGCGCGTAACGCTGTCGCACTGTGAGCTTGACATCCTTAAGCTTCTCTTCCAGGCAGCGGGCCAACGCGAAATCGAGGTTGTCGCCGCCGAGCAAAAGGTGCTCACCGATGGCGGTGCGCTCAAACTGAAACTCGCCATCCAACAAACGAGCACGCACCAGGCTGAAGTCGCTGGTGCCGCCACCGATGTCACAGATCAGAATCATTTCGCCATCGCGGAGGTCCTCACCGTTGCGGTCCCAAGCCAAACTCGGGCCGCCCGCCTGCGCTTCTCGATGGGCTGCGATCCAGGCATAAAACACAGACAATGGTTCTTCGAGCAGAGTGACATTGTTGAGTCCGGCACGGCGCGCGGCTTCGACCGTCAGCTCACGCGCTTCCTCATCGAAGGAAGCCGGCACGGTCAGGACGATTTCCTGACGGTCAAAACGTGCTTCTGCTTCAGTCCCGATCGCGCCATTCCACGCATCGCGCAGATGCATGAGGTAGCGCGCGGACGCCTCGACGGGGGAAATCATCGGCTGTGGCGCTTCCGCTTGCGCGGGCAGGATCCTTGCCCGGCGATCCACACCGGGATAGGAAAGCCACGACTTAGCCGACGACACCTGGCGGCTCGGTACCAGTGCTCCCCGTTCGCGTGCGAGCACACCCGTGACCATGGGCGGATCCTCATCCCACGTGGCGCTCACGGCTCCTGCAGACAACTCCTCTTCGGTCGGGAAGTAGAGAAAAGAAGGAAGAGCGGGAAGCGTGCGGACTTCCCCGTGCGCCACCAACTGCGGCACGGCGAACACGCGAATGGTGGAGCCGGCATCGTCGGATGTCTGAGTATCGATGTACGCCACGACAGAATTTGTCGTGCCTAGATCGATGCCGATCAGATAACGAGCAGGCGCGGGCAAGCTCACCTCGCGGTCTTTTCGCGAATGTTCAGCTCAAGCTTCCAGCGGTTCGTGCCGTCGCGGGATACGCACCAGACCTCGAGGGTACCGAGTTCGGTAACGCGAGTCTCGAGCCGCACCGGTAGGACCGTCCCCTGCTGGCCATCCAGTTTAAGCGTTACCTCCAGCGGGCTGAGTTCCTCGAGCTCGCTACCCCAATCTTCCAGCAGGCTGCCGACCTGGTCCTGCTTGCGGGCGCTGGAACTCAGGAAACGAAATTCGGCTGGTTCACCAACCACGAGACCAAACTCTCTGTCGGGAATCGTGGCCTCAGTGCCCTCCTCCATGCCAAAGGGAACAACGCACAGCGCCTTGAGCGGAGCTTCCATGCCGGGCACCGCGGGCATGGCGCTTTCAATTCCGATGTAGTAGGTCCGCGAAGCGCCACTGCGGATACGCACGCCGCGACCACGACGAGCCTTGCCGTAGTAGGCCGCTCCGCGAGCAACGGCGTGCTCCAAGTCGGGGGCTTCGAGGATCTGCTCTGCCCCGAGCGCGTCCAGCCCTTCTTGTCGCAACCAGTTATTCAGCACCTCGACCACCCGTTCGCGCAGCACCGCCGCCTTCATCACGCCGCCGTTGAACAGGATGTGCGTGGGACATGCCAGTCCGCTGCGGCCGCGCCGGATGCCCGCCGCCTCGGAACTGTTGCGAACTTGCTCCGACAGAAACCGCGCGAGGTGCTTGGTGATGGCTGGATCGGCCGCGTACGGCAGGCCCAACTCCTGAAACCCGACGCGGCGTTGTCGCGCGGGTAATTCGTCGCTTGTTACTTTGGGGAAGAATCCTTCGACCAGCACCTGGTCAAGGTCTTCGCGCGTCAGTTCCGTCTTTATGGCGCCGCCGATGAGCTTCGTCCCCTTGCCCAGCAACGTAACCGGGTGCTTCTGCGTCTTGCGCGATTCGAAGAGCTTTTCCTTGACGAGGCGGCATTGATGCCATAGGCCCTGCAACTGCCAGGTATCAATAAGCTGGCCCGAGGCCTTCAGGCGCCCTTGCAGAGCGCGCGCCAGCGCCAGATCCATGTTGTCACCGCCCAGCAGAATGTGATCACCGACCGCGACGCGTTTCAGCGTGAGTTCGCCCTTCTCCTCGGAAACCGCAATCAGGCTAAAATCGGTCGTGCCGCCGCCCACGTCGCAGACCAGAACGAGGTCGCCGACCTTGATTCGCCTACGCCACGCATCACCTTGGCTTTCCAGCCAGGCGTAAAAGGCTGCCTGGGGCTCCTCCAGCAAGGTGACCTGCTGATAGCCGGCCTGTTCGGCGGCGCGCCGGGTCAACTCGCGTGCTTCTTCGTCGAACGAAGCCGGTACGGTCAGCAGCACGTCCTGTTCCGCAAGAGCGAGTTTCCGTTGCTCCCCTGCCTCGCCGCTGTCCCACACGGTGCGCACGTACTGCAAGAACTGCGAGGACGCTTCCACCGGCGATAGCTTGGGCACCTCCGCGGGTGCTTGCCACGGCAAGATCGGCGCAGTGCGGTTCACCGCGGCGTACGAAAGCCAGGATTTTGCGGAGGCGACTAGGCGGTTGGGACTCTCCGCACCGCGTTTGCGCGCCAGTTCGCCGATGACGAGCTTCGGCTCCGCGTCCCATGGCAAGGCGAGGCTGCCCTTGGGAAAATCGAATTCGCCTGGGATGTAGAGAAACGACGGCAGCAAGCTGCGTTCCGCCACTTCGTTCGGATTCACGAGCTGCGGAATGCTGCGGATCTCGATGCGGCTTTCCTCGTCAGCAATGGCGTCGCACCGCGCCAGCGCCGAATTTGTGGTCCCCAGGTCGATGCCAACGATGTATTTTGCCGCCAATGAAACTCTCCTCTTTTATACCCACACCTGTTGCACAGATGTGGATCACGTTAGGTAAGCTCGACCTCAGCCGGCGCAAGCACCATGCGGCCGGCACCCTGCGGCAACGGCGGCAGATTCATTTCCTTCACGCGCCAACCTTTGTGGCGTAACACACCGCGAACTGGCGGCTTTCCCGCCACGTTGCCGATCAATTTGATGGCTACCGGGTCGAACCCCGCCTGCACCGTCACCGGTTGCTCCTCTTCGGAGTTCAGAATCGGCTCCAGCTTCAGGTAACGCTCGAGCACCTGCCGGCAACTTTCGTGGATGGTGCGGACAGCGGCTCCGAGCTGTTCGTCGGGATAGAGGGTGATGTCCTCCGTCAGGAAATCGATGAGCCGCCCATCGCGTTGCAGTAACGTAAGCATCTGCGCCGCGCGATCGAACGTTTCCAAGGGCGGCCGTTCAACTTCCCTCAAAGGCGAAACCCAAGGTGCCGCAGGGGATGGCGCCTGCGGCACCGGAGCAGCCGGCTTCGCCAGCTTCTGCGCGATGTCGTTGGGAATGTCACCGTGCAACAGGACTGAGAGGAAGCACCGAAACGCAAAAGCGACTCGTTCCCAGAATCCGATCATAGGTACTCCGGGTGGTCCAAACCACTGCATTAGAATAATTCAAGGCCACCTGCACGCGTCGAGTTGGCTCAGATAATCGGCGCGATTTGCATGCTCGATGCAAAATTCAGGCCCAGACGTAGGAGCAAGCGACACGCACAACCATTATCAGCTATCGGCATGACGCTGACGGGTTGGCAGCGTTTTTGAGCGAGGAAACAGTATTCGAAGACACCTCGCCCGCAATCCCGACGCACGGTTGAGACCGCGGAAGTGATCGTCAGCGGAAGTCGGGCGATAGTGCTCTGTAGCTATCGCAAGATGCGCAACGGTCAGCCTTGGCACCTGCGCGGCGTTGACGTTTTTACCGTGCGAGATTGGGAAAGTACCCGCAGAGCTCGCCAATGTGAAGGGCTGACGGAGCGGACGGAATGGGAATGGTTGGCGCAGAGTGCGGCTCAAGGTGGTGCCAGCTGCGAAAACATTGGCGCCTAATCTAGAATGAGAGTATGCATGCGGTAGCAATAAAAAAGGGTAGCCGCGAGAAAACGGCAGGCTTCCAAGAAATGGGCACCGTTCGGTGTGACAGTTGCGGCGAGGAGTTCTTTATCGGACACAACCTACAATCGGTGGATAAGCGGGTCGCAGAAAAGCAGGCTAAGTGGCTTGAAAAAGTTTTGGCGGAAGAGCACGAGCGCGACAGGAAGCACTCCGACCGGATCGAACTACCGGAGTAGCTGCTGGGATTGCTCTGTTCTCAGCGGGCGCTACCGGACGATGTGGCATGCAAAGCGTCTTCGCCGCTCGCTTTGCGGCTGTCCCTGCAAAGGTATCGAGCCGGGCAGCATTTGTGTTCGTATGTTCGCGCCGGGTTTTGAGAACCACTGGCGATGCGTGTCGGTGCCAGCCCGCGGAGAACCTGCTCTTCGGTTGCCCCTCCAAGCCCTGCTCAAAAAATCTGCTGTCCCGTCCGTCATACCTCGGTAACGCCACGTCGGAGCCATTGTCCGGCTGTCAGCTTTATCTCAAACTGATCGGCGACGGGCAACGGGTAGCATGCGATCGAGCAGGCGAACGAAGATAGCTGACGAAGGGAGAGAATGGTATTCCTGTTACTCCCAAGCCTAGGCCTGATGCTGCTTACGGTTCTGTTGTTGAAGCACTGATAAACTAGGCGTACCGAGCGCAAACCGTTGGGCGCGTGCGTCGTCCAATTCCCGTTTCGTTAATCTGAAATGACTTAGACGATGACCTCCAAATGCAAAGGCGGTGGCAAGTTCGTGGGGAAGTGGAGCGTAAGCGCTCGCAACACTACTTCATGCCCGGTGTGCAGTGTGCCCCAACCCGTAAGTCCATACGGGGGGCGATACAAGATAGCGGAGCACCGAGAGCCGGAGAGTGCGAAAGGGGCACCTCCGACAGGCAGGAGCTGACCATTCTCTCCTGTACTCAAATTCAATGTTCTCTATTGCTTCTTCATTATCAGCCACGACCGTCGCCGCATCTTGCACTTCAACGTCACTCGCCATCCGACGAGCACTTGGATCGCACAGCAACTGCGCGACCCCTTTCCCTATGAGTCCACGCCCAAATTCCTCATCTCTGACCACGACGCAAAGTATGGGTTGGACGTTCCGACTGCGATTCGATCCATGAAGATCTCCTGCGTACCAACCTCTGTGCAAAGTCCTGGCAAAACGGAGTCGCGGAGCGCTGGGTGGGAAGCTGCCGACGCGAACTGCTCGACCAAGCCATTCCGCTGAACGAGCGACACCTGAAACGACTCCTCTCCAATTACCTCTCTTACTACCACGACGACCGCACCCACCTCGGGCTGGGTAAAGGAACACCGGGGCATCGGGACCGGTCTGTCGGTAGTGGTCAGATGATTTCTCGGCGACGCTTGGGTGGGTTGCACCATCGCTACGACCGAGCGGCCTAAAATCGGTGGTTTTTCGACAATGGGCGTATCGACGGGTTGAGGGGAGAGTGTGTTTGATTCAGCCGATGCGTGAAACGCAATCGCAATCTTAAGCGTCTGCAGATGACAGTCGGCCACGTCCGTGAGCAGTGACCTTTCTGAATAGGCCGATTCTAGGTTACGCTTTGATTTAATGGTGAGGGACACAGTCAAGAACGTGGAACGAGACGGGCCACAAATCTATTCACGTTGTGCTGGTCGAAATGCGCAACAAGTAGCGGCGACTCACTTGCCGTGTGTGCGGCTTGCTCTCAGCCCAATCTTTTCTGACGGGATGTTTTGATTTAGGCGAAAAAAATTGCCCGGATCATAGCGCGATTTGACGGCGATCAGACGTTCCCAGCGTTCGTGATACGCTTCCCGAGTCCGGCCATCTTCATCTCCACTCATGAAGTTGATATAGACGCCGGGTGTCATTGAGGGCCGCAGAGACTGGAAGAGGTTGCGAACCCAGGAGATGTTGGCAGTATCCTCGGACTTTTCGGACCAGTTGCCCAGTAGGTTCAGCACATAGGGTGAACTGCGATCCCCGAACGCGGTCTCGGTTGCAGCTACTCTGCTGGCGGCTCCGCCAAGGTACGCGAGTTCAATTTGAGTCTCGGGAGACGGAATGGTGGCGAGGGACTCCGCCATGGTGTCGAGGGCGTGATCGCTGAGAGTCTTGAAATAACCAGATTTGGTGTAGTAACGCCGACCATGCGGGAATTGGTCGTCGGCCATAGTCTGCAACTCCAGGAATGACATGCTTTTTCTTGTCACCCCCACCGGGTTGCACATGGAAAAGACGTGATCGAGACACAGGCGGCCTTTCTCGGCGTCGCCGATCCAAACTCCCACTTGCATCGCCGCCGGACGCCCGCGACCTTCCGACGGAATGTTTTTTGCGTCGGGTGCGATACGAAGAGAAAGGCTCCATCTCAAATTGTCGGGAGATTCCGGCATGAAGTCCCTCCAGCGCCGGAGCAGGGTCGGAATGTCATCTCCTATGCAGAGTCCCTCACCCAGTTGCACGGAGCTAACAGGATAAAGATTTACTTCGAATTCCGTCACAACTCCAAAGTTGCCTCCACCTCCACGGAGAGCCCAGAACAGGTCTTCATTCTCGCGAGCATTCGCGCGGACTAGTGAGCCATCTGCGGTGACGAGCGTGAATCCTTCGACGTTGTCACTAGAGAGTCCGTGCAAGCGCGTCAACCAACCAAATCCTCCACCCAATACCAGACCAGACGCACCGGTATGGGAAACGACGCCGGCAGGAAATGCGAGGCCTTCTTTCTGGGTGGCAAGATCAACGGTGCGAAGGAGTGAACCGCCTGCAAAGCGTGCCCGCCGCGCCGAACGATCGACCGTAATCTGACGCATCCTTGATAGGTCGATCACGACCCCGCCTTCACAGGTGCTATATCCGGCGAGGCTGTGGCCGCCGCAACGCACCGCCGTTAAGGCCTCGGCACTAGCACAGGCTCGGACGGCTGACTGTATACCGACGACATCGGCGCAACGGGCGATCAGTTCCGGCTTACGCGCTACCATCCCATTCCAAATACCGCGGGCGGCTTCGTACGAGGGGTCGTCTGGACGGAGCAGATCTCCATGGAACCGTGCGGCCAGTGATCTGTGAACCTCGCGGGTTGCCTCATTCATGTGGGTGATCCAGCTTCGAATCGTCATGGAGTGAGCGCGCAGGATGGCACACCCGTCTGCCAACCCAGCGAACACGGGATTCGGACGAACTAGGCACCATTCGGCTGGTCTCGGTTTCGATATCCAACGTGCGCTCGCGGAAACGTTGCCATCGATGAGCTGACTACTCGCACGGGCTCGGGGACCTGATTCCAACCGTGACGGCTGCAAGTGCCCTTGGTGGCCAACATCGGCGAGACGATCCATCCCTCGGGACTAGTGACGGTTAACCTCGGGTAGGGACGGAGCGGCGAGGCGCAAGACTTTGTCTTTCGATTGACTGATGTGATCGTACATTCGTTTGCGCGCCAGTTCGGGATTGTGCTCTTGAATCGCCTTCACAATTTCCTGGTGCTCCCGAGCGGGCACTTCTCCGTAATAGTGAATATCAATGGCAGCGTACATGATGCGTTCCATCTGCGAACGGGCTTCGTTCACTGCGCGAACCAGCATTTGATTTCGCGACAAGCGGGCGATTCCCAAGTGAAAGGAAGTATCGGCTTCGATGAATTGCACATAGCTTTCGCGGCTGTCGGTTCGGTAGGAGGTGTTCGCCAATTCGATCAATCGTGCTAAAAGTTCAGGGTCGCCGCCCTTCATGGCGGCCAGGTCAGCGGCGGCACACTCGACCGCGATGCGGTATTCGTAAATCTCGTTAAGCTCCTGCAAGGTAATTTGGCTGACGAAGTAACCGCGGTTGGGGACAATTCGCAACAGCCTTTCCTGCTGAAGGCGAAGCGCCGACTCGCGTACAGGGGTCCGGCTTCCCTTGTAGCGCTTCGCAAGTACTTTTTCGGTTAACGGTTCGCCCGGCTGGTAAACGCCGTGGATGATGTCTCGCTTAAAAGCCTTGTATACCTTTTCGCTGAGAGTGTCGCGCACCGTTGCCGAATACCGGAATGGCGGCAGATAAGCGGACGCTACTGCCGTACTACTGCGCTTCGACTTTCGAACTGATTTGGCCACTCAACCTCGCTATCAGGGCGAACCAACTGTCAAGCATGGGAAAACAGTCTCTACAATAGTCAACCGAGCAGGTGGTATACAACTAATATTCAAGCGGACAGAAAAATCCTGCGCACGGACGCGATCGGGATGGGTGATGGCTCGCTATAAAGACTCGCTCGGGGCACGCCTCCTGGCCGCTAGCGCGTCGACGATGCGGAGCCAGTCAACGGCTTTAGGATGTCATCCAGATAGTTGGTGACGGAGGGCACTCGCTCCAAGTGGGGATAGGCCGCTCCGCCGTGATAGTTGAGTTGGTAGCTTTCCAGTACCCCGCTGTTGGAAGCGAGTACGGTAATTGAGGCAGCGCCCGATTTCGTATTTTGAATGGCCCGAGTCAACTCGTCGGGTGAGAACTGGCGCCCGTTGATGCCGAGAATCTTCATATAGGGGCTCAGTCCGCTGTCATAAGCGGGCATTCCCGGTATCGCGTCCTGGATGTAGCCGTCATTTTTGATTACCAGGCCGAGGGAAGATGTGAAATCGGCCGGTCCACCTTGGCCAGAGTCCAGCATCTCGTTTGGTTCATTGCTGTATACCAGGCGCCACCCGCCCTCGCTGAGGCCGGGAAAGGATGGGGGAGGGTCCGTGGCTTCTATGCGCTGGCGGAAGAACTTTCGCCAATCGTGGCTTGCTACCTTGTTCAAGGCGGAGATGAGATCGTCGAACGTGTAGGTTGAGATGACTGGCTTTCCACTCGGCCCCCCGAAGAATTCCACGCAAAAGTTGTCCAAGGAGCGCTGCCCCTGCGTGAGCTTCCGAATGGTGACGTCGACGTCGAGCCAGAGCAGCACACTCTCGATATAAAAGTCGGTGCCTCGTCGATAAGAGGTCCATTCTGGTGGAGAGAAATAAAGTACCTGGGCGGCGAGTGACGTGTTCTGTAGCGATCGCCATTTGCGCCCGGCGCGATGCTCAAGTGTGGAAGCAAGGACCGCGAGATTTTCGCGAGTCTGGGCCGCAGTCCACAGGCCGCTGCGGGCGGTTAGTACTGTCCCCAAATAAGAGGTAAGTCCTTCGTAGACCCAGAGCTGATCGCTCTGCATGGGCTGCTGGAAATCCGGTGTGGCCAAGCCTTCCGGGCGCCGAAACTGGCCGTTCCACGAGTGAGTGAACTCATGGGGGAACAGTCCGGCTTCGAGCAGGCGCTTGTTTGGATCAAGGAGGGTTCGGGCCGGAATACGGTCGTCGCTGCTTTCGTGGTGCTCCTGTCCGAGACCCATCACGTTGTCGCTCAAGGTGAGCAGAAAATGATATTCGCGATAGTGATGAGATTGGTAGAGTGCCAGCGCCTCGTTCACTAGCCGCTTGTAGCTTTCGATTAATTCAGGAGACAGGTCGAGCAGAGAGGGTTCATCGGCAGCTACATCGAGTTCATGGCGCACGGGACCATTCGGCGTCAGCTGAAGTACTTTCATGTAGGGGCCAGACTGGACGGGAGAATCGACGAGCAAGTCGAGCGGCAGCGATGCGAAGGTGATTGTGCTCCCTGATTGCCGGTCAATGGGTAGAGCCGTGCTGAATTTCCAGTCCGGAGGAAGCTTCAGCGTCGGCGTGAAAGTGAGATGGGAAGCGGGAAATCCAGAAGGGTACAGCAGGACTTCGCTCCACATCAGGATCAACAGCTTGGCCGAGCCGGAAGCGCTGAAGTCAATCGCCGGCCCAGGCGCGGATAGTAAGAAATCAAAATTGACGGTCACCGAGTCCGCGCCCGGAGGTACGACCAGGTGGAATGCGTACATGTCGACAGGATCCTGTCGCCACGGGATGCGCTCCCCACCGGCCGAGAATTTCAAGCCGGCAATATTGGAAATCGGCCCGTCGGGGGAGTGGTCAGCCGGCAGCCACTTGGGGTAGTAGAGCTTCAGCGGCCCCGGAGAGGCAGGAATTTCCAGCTGTGAGTGAAGGACCATGCGCGGCGCCTGGGTGGCATCTACAGATATCTTGATTGGACGTGCGGGGCGGCCCTGGGAGTCCGCACAAACAGCAGCGGAAACCCACGCCAGGATCCAAAGCGCATCACTCAGGCAACCGCGCCTGCTCATTCGAAGACCTCCCTTTGCCCGCTGGAGCGAGGAAGCGTCACCAGGTCAGTTTTCCCATGAACTGGATATTGCGTGGCCCCCCAGCTCCGAAGTGAGAATCGAAGCTGCCGTCGTCTGCCGTGGCGGTGATGGTAGTGCTCAAGTCTGGCGACGGCTCTCCAAAGTTCGGGTGATTGAAAGCGTTAAAGAAGCTGGCCCGGAACTCAAAACCAAACCGTTCGGAAATTCGGAACGTCCGCTGCACCGAGATGTCCCAGGTATTCAGGCCGGGGGCAACGATGGGGTTGCGCGGGCAGTTTCCGAAGGTTCCGGGAGCGGGCGACTCGAAAGAACTCGCCGACACATAGGGCAAAGTTAGATCTTTCAACTGATAATGGATGGGGCCGATACAGTTCGGACGCTCGTGAAAGTTATCAACGCCGCTTTCCCCGCCGAAGGTCAGCAGAGGTGTGGCCAGCCCATCGCGGAAGGCTGTCGTCCCTGAGACCTGCCAGTTCCTGGCAATGAAACCAAGTGCGTTGCCCACTTTGGGTGATGGAACTGCATAGATATAGGTAATGATCAGCGCACGACGCTGATCAAATTCCGAGTTGCCAACGCTACCCTTTAGGTTGCGTGAATCCTGTGGCACGTATCCACTGGTGCCAAAGAAGTCTTCTACCTCCGAAGCGGTATCGATGTTGTGGGACCAGGTGAATGCAATCTGAGTGGTGAGTCCATGAAAATCTGTGGACTTCAGCAGGGTCTGCAGGGAGTGGTAGTTTGCCCAGCCGACCGATGTGATCGTGTTGATCTGCCTCAAATCGGGATAGAGAGCGTTGAAGGGACGCCGCGATTGAGAGGTATTCGTGTCGGTGTTGATCCCGGGCGTGGGTTGGTTGACGTCGAGCAGTTGAAGCTGATGGGTACTCTTGTTGCCAACGTATCCCACTTGCAGGACAAACTTTGAGCTCAATTCCTGCTGGACATTCAGATTCCAGCTCTGCGTATTCGGAGTTTTGAGCTTGTGATCGATGCTCATGATATCGAAGGGCGGCTGGGGAGCACCGGTACCGAAAATTGGCACGTCTACATCAAAAGGAATGGGCGCCGATGGCGTGATGGTGTAGCCGGCCGTAGGTCCAATCGGATTTTGCGATAACTTCACGAAGTTCGTGAGCGGCGCCGTATCGTAATAAATTCCGTAGCCAGCGCGGATCACGGTCTGACGGCCAGGGATCAGAGCCACAGGAGGTGTCCACGTGACACCGATCCGCGGCGCGAAGTTTCGCTTCGGAGCGTTATACAACTTGCCACCGGGCAGATCCGAGGCGACGACCAGTCCGCGAGCTGGATCGAAGGCCGAAAAGCGACCGCGTGACTCATTCACCGTTCCCAGAAAATCGTAGCGCAGACCGCCGATCAAAGTGAGATTCTTCGTCGCCTTGTAGGTGTCCATGAAGAATCCGCTGACCAGGTTCTGCGAGATGTTGGAGTGGCCGCTGCCAACTCGCGTGATGAAGGTGTTCCCCGGGGTGGGTAAGCCGGCCAGCAGATCGACAAGACCAGCAAGTGCACCAAAATCTGGTGTGGAGGTCGGAGCCAGCAGGGAGGTGCCCAGCTGCGAACCATCGAAGGTGAACAAGCCTCTTGATCCAGAGGTTGTGTAGTCCGAATAATTGTGCAGAAAGTTGAATCCGAACTTCAGGGCGTGTTTGCCGCGGGTGAAGTTCAAATCGTCTGCTACCTGGAATGACGTGGCTACCCGCCCCCCTTTTCCATACTGTAATCCCAGGTTCGAGAAGCGCCCCGGTTGCGAAGCGAGCGGAGGTATGGGAGTAACTCCGGATCCGATGTCAATTTCAGGGATGCCAAAGCTCTCCGGCCCCACGCCGGTGTTGAAACCGACCGTGGCCGGATCGACATTCGAATCGCGCCCCTCCTGGAATTGGCTGAAACGGTTGTAGCCCAGGCGCAGAGTGTTCAAGAGATTGGGAGCGAAGATATGCACTTCGCTGATCGCGAAATTGGCGGCGTGCGTCGGCGTCACGCCGAACCAGGGATTTAACTGCGAGCCTCCACCCGGACCTGTACCTCCGCCTGGGAACTCGTCTTCTCCCTTTCCATAAAGATAGCGGGCGGAAAGGGAGTCCTTGTTGGAGAACTGGTGATCGACTTTGATCACGAAGCTGTCCGGGGTCTGGCGCCCGCGATTATCCGCGACAAAGGGACCTGCCAGGTTCAGGGAAGAATAGATTCCAACAATGTTCAGTCCCAGCTGGTTCACGGGAGTTCCATTGCCTGCCAGCAGGTCTTCCGCGGCCTGAATGTTCTCTGGTGTCGGCGCGTGCCCATTCAACGTTGTGCCCAGCCGCAGGCGGCTTCCGTCGTAGGCCCCAAACAGGAAAGTGCGGTTTCGGCCATCATAGATGTAAGGAATATACAAAGGACCGCCCGCGGAACCGCCGAATTCATTCCACACAAAAGGCGCCTTGGGAACACCGTGCAGGTTCTCGAAGTAATTCGCCGCGTCCAGCGCTGCATCACGGTGGATTTCGTAGAGCGTTCCGTGGAAGCTGTTGGTTCCGCTCCGTACCACAGCGTTCATCACGCTGCCGGCATTTTGCCCCATATCCGCGCCGGCACCGCTGCTGATGACGCTGACTTCCTGGATCGCGTCGAGCGGCAAGCGGGTAGCCGCGGTTGCCGAGTTGCCGCCTTCGTTGATCGAGGGCAGATATGTGGAAGGATCGGTATTGGACGCGCCGTCGATGTTGAAGGCGTTCGACCGGGAGCGCGACCCGTTGATGGTGTACTGCGCAAAGGCGAAGTTGCTGTTCTGGACGGCGCCCGGCAAAGTCAGTGCCAGCCGGGTGTAATCGCTATTACCGATGGGAAGAGCTGTCACCTGTTCTTGGGAAAGTTGGCCTCCGGCGGAATTTGTTTCCGTTTGAATCAGCGGTGGAAGCGAGGACACTTCGATCTCAGTAGTGACAGTCCCTACTTTCATCATGGGATTGACGGTATTTACCCGCCCCAGGGAGGTCCGAATATCGGTTACGATCGTCGTTTCGAAACCCTCCTTGGTGACGGTCAATTGGAAGGTGCCCAGTGCCAGTTCCGGAAAATTGAATTCTCCATTCTCGTCGGTAGAAACCGTGCGTTCTAGCCCAGTCGAAGGGTTCGTTAATTTGACATTCGCACCGGAAACAACGGCGCCCTGTGCATCTTGCACTCTGCCGGTGACCCGGCCGGGATAAATTTGGGCAAAGGAAGAGGTCGCAGTCCAAATGACCAGAGAAAACATCATCAAGCGAAGGATAACGGAACGGGTCTGCGCGATGATCACGGCGACCTCCATTTCGGGTAGGCGACGCGCAAGTTACCCCAGCGGTTTTGGGTATGTCAAGAATAATCTCCTGATATACCACCAGTACACCATGCCGGATTATAGGACCGGGATCTTGAGCCGACGCAGTGTCCGATCTTCTATCTGATATACCACTCATATACGCTTGACATATCGAATAACTCTAGGATAGCTTCTCGGTCACGCCATCAGTGGAGCTGCCCGCTTGCCAGACGTGAGCCTTTCGTCAATTCGCAGCCGGTTCCCGGTTTTTCAGAAGAGGATCTACCTAAATAGCTGTTCCCAAGGGGCACTCTCCGACCGTGTGGACGCAGGTTTCCAGGAGTACCTGCGTGTCTGGCACGAACAGGGGTCCCCCTGGGATGTGTGGGTCCAGCACTATGAGGCTGCACGCTCGGTATTTGCGCGTCTGATCGGCGCTGAAACTGATGAAGTGGCACTGGTGGCAAGTGCTTCTGCCGGGGTAAATGGAATTGCCAGCACGCTGACCTTTCGCGAAAGAAACCGGGTGGTGCTCGGCGAATTCGAATTTCCCACCATGGGGCACATATGGATGGGACAGCGTCGCCGTGGCGCTGAGGTTGTTTTCGTAGCCGCCAGAAACGACCGCCTGGCGGCCGAGGACTATGCGAAGCTGATCGACCGAAAGACTGTCATCGTACCGATGACCCACATCTGTTTCCGGAACGGCTTCCGCATGCCGGTTCGGGAGATCGTACGTATGGCGCACGATCACGGCGCCCTCGCTTTGCTCGACGACTACCAGGACTGCGGCACCCGGCCCATCGATGTGAAGGCCATGGATCTCGATTTTTATGTCAGTGGAACGCTGAAGTACCTGCTCGGGCCGCCGGGGCTGGCTTTCCTGTATGTTCGCAAGTCTCTGGCGGAGCACCTGACCCCGACCATTACCGGCTGGTTCGGACAGGCCAATCCGTTTGCGTTTAACGAGCAATTGCTTGAGTTGGCTCCAAACACCCGCCGGTTCGAGTCGGGGACCCCTTCGATTCCCAGTATTTACGGTGCGAGCGCCGGCGTCGAACTACTGCAGGAAATCGGTCTGGGAAGAGTTGCGGACCACATAAAGATGTTGGCCACATCCCTGCTGGAGGGAGCACGAAGTCTGCGTATTCAGGTGAAGACTCCCTCCGACAGCGTAGGCCCGCTGCTGGTACTGAAGGCGACGAACGCGGATGCGCTGGTGCAGAAATTCGCGGAAGAAGCTGTTGTGCTCTCCAGCCGTCACGACGGTCTGCGCATTTCGTTTCACGTCTATAACACGACGGACGACGTTCAGCGTGTCCTTGGCCTCTTAGAGAGCAACTTGGATTTGCTGGTCAAAATCTGACCCTATCGGAGGCTGACGGAACGCGAGGCAGTGCAGGAGGGACCCGTGCAGTCTTACCATCAGCCTCTCGCGAACAGACTGGTAAACAGACCTCTGCGCGCCTCGTCAGTCGTGCAGGCTTGGGCGCGCATCGCTGCTCTGGTCTTGATTGCTGGTGTCCCGGTTGCTCCTGCGCAGGTGCAACCGGCAGGTGTCACAGTAATTCACGCCGGAAAACTGTTTGATTCTGAAACGGGTCGTCTTCTGGACCATCCGGTTGTCGTAGTCGCGGGGAACCGCATTGAGTCCGTCGGCGCGGGCAATCTCACGCTGCCTTCGGGAGCTCGTGTCATCGATCTGGGAGATGCGACCCTGCTGCCAGGATTCATAGATGTCCACACTCACCTGACGACGAATGCGGGCAGTGGCGGTTACGAAGCGCTCGGTGTCTCGGTCCCGCGCTCAGCGCTGACGGGCGCGAAAAATGCACGTGTCACATTGCTGGCCGGCTTCACGAGCGTGCGGAACGTCGGGGCAGAGGGCTACTCTGACGTCGCTCTACGGGACGCCATCAATGCCGGCGACGTCATCGGCCCCCGCATGCAGGTTTCCGGTCCTCCTCTGGGAATTAGTGGGGGACATTGCGACAGCAATCTTCTCGCCCCTGAGTTCCATTACTCCGCCGATGGTGTCGCCGATGGTGTCGAGGCGGTGATTCACCGAGTGCGTGAAGAAATCAAATATGGTGCGGATGTGATCAAGTTCTGCGCCTCTGGGGGAGTCTTTTCGAAGGGCGATAATCCGCTGCTCGAACAGTACAGTCCAGCGGAGATGCAGGCACTCGTCACCGAGTCTCACCGCCTTGGGAGAAAGGTTGCCACGCACGCCCACTCCTCTTTGTCCATCAAAGATGCGGTGAAGGCGGGTGTCGATTCGATTGAGCATGGGATCTTCCTGGACGAGGAAGGGATCGCGTTGATGAAGCAGCAGGGCACGTTTCTGGTGCCCACTTCGTATCCGCTGTTCTGGTTTGAGGAAAACGCACCTGCGATGCATATGCCGCCCTGGGTAATGGAGAAAGCCGCGATCATTATTCCTGCTGCCAAGAAGAACATGGGTGTCGCGTTTCGCAGTGGCGTGCGGGTTGCCCTGGGAACGGACGCGGGGGTGTATCCACACGGACAGAATGGCGGGGAATTCTGGTCAATGGTTGAGCTCGGACTGTCGCCGGTACAGGCTCTGCAGGCGGGCACCATGAACGCGGCTGAATTGATGGGATGGTCGGACCGTGTGGGCGTGATTCGCAAAGGAATGATGGCGGATATCGTTGCAGTGAAGGGAAATCCGCTTAACGATATACGTTCGCTGCAGCATGTTCAGTTCGTGATGAAAGATGGAGTGATTTACAAGGACGAGATTTCCGCCCCTTCTGGGGCGAAGTGATCGAAGCGTGAGACCACATCAACACGCATGCGAGTGCAGGAGGGGTGTGTCATGCTAGTGAAAACGATCGGTCGAATGATTTTATGTCTGCTTGCGCTGACTGCGCCTGTCGTCGTGGCTCAAACGACCCAGGGCGGAATCGTGGGTACGGTACGAGACGAAAAGGGTGCCGATATCGCCGGCGCCAAGATCACGGTCACGAATGAGGCAACCGGGTTAAAAAGAGACTTCGCCACGACCGGCAACGGGATGTTCCGAGTCCTGGCGCTACCCAGCGGCAACTACGACCTAAAGGCAGAAGCGCCCGGGTTCGCGACCTCCGCCGTAAAGGCCGTAGAGGTCAGTGTGGATCAGGTTCGCACGCTGGATCTGGTCTTGCGGGTCGGAGCGAAGGCGGAAGTCATTGAAGTGCAATCCGACGCAGCTCTCACGCAAACGGAGAGTTCGAGAGTGGGGGAGATCATCGATAACCGCAAAGTGGAAGATTTGCCGCTCAATGGCCGCGACTTCGCGCAGTTGGCACGCCTCAATCCGGGAGTCGCGGTATCCGGAGGAGGTGGAGGGCAGCAGGGAGGCGAAGGTAATGTCTCGGGCTTTTCGTCGAACGGCCAGCGCGCCACTTCGAACAATTTCCTGGTGGATGGGGTCGACAACAACAACTACTTTGCAGGAGAGGCGGCGCAGTTGCCGTCGATCGACTCGATCCAGGAGTTCGAAGTTCAAACCAACACGTTCGCAGCGGAGTATGGTCGCAACAGTGGTTCGGTGGTAAACCTGGTGACGAAGTCCGGCACCAATCGCTTGCATGGCTCGGCCTACGAATTCTTTCGGAACGATGTGCTGGACGCGCGCAACTACTTCAATAAGGCGCAGTTCCCGAAATCAGGGTTGCACCTGAACCAGTTTGGCGGAACACTGGGCGGACCGATACTGGAGAATCGCACGTTCTTCTTCCTGAATTACGAAGGCTTCCGTCGGCGCGCCGGCATCACACGCATCACGAATGTGCCTACCGATGCGCAACGCGCGGGCACTTTCAACTTTGAGGATCCCAACACTCACCAACCCGTGACCATTACGGTTCCGGTGAATGCGGTAAGCGCACAGATTTTCGAAAACCTGTTCCCGGAGCCCAACCTGGCCGACCCCCAGGGAAACTTCATTTCCTCGCCGGCACAAAGCGATGGAACGGATCAGTTTTTGGTAAAGGTCGACCACCGCCTGCGCGCGTCCGACAACTTCTCCGCCCGTTACAGCCGGACCCGGGCTGATATTTTCTTTCCCTTTACCCCCGGACAGAGTGGAACGAATATTCCGGGCTACGGTGTAAATAACAATGGGACCAATCACCTGGTTGCACTCTCCTACACACGGGTACTGAGCCCGCAAACGCTGAATGAAGCCCGCTTCGGATTCACGCGGTCGAACACCCAACTCGCGACCGAAACGGGGCCGCAAGCCGAAACATTTGGTTTCAACACGGGATGGCCAGCCGGAGCCGAGCTGGGCTTGGGAAACATTCCGCAGCTTGCCTTCTCCGGCGGCTTTGTCTCGGGAAGCGCAGCAGTCACAAATCTTGGCGGAGCTATTGATCAGCCCAATCGGACTGCCAATAACACGTTCCAATGGGTGGATAACGTCTCCCATACCACCGCACGCCACAGCTTCAAGCTGGGCGCCGATATCCGGTTCACGCAACTCAACCGCCTTTATGATCTCGCCTTCAGCGGGCAGATCGCATTCAGCGGCGCATTGAATACGGCGGATGATCGTGACCCGAACAATCCCCAGAATGTTCCCAACGCGCTGATTGATTTTGCCGAAGGGCTTTCCAGCGGCGCCCTTCAGTTCGTCGGAGATTCCCATCGGAATTTCCGCACAACCAGCTACGGATTCTTCGGCCAGGACAGCTTCAAAATGCGCAAGAATGTGACATTGAACTATGGCCTGCGCTACGAGTTGAACACCGTGCTGCACGAAGCGCACGGGAGGCTGAGCAGTTTCCGGCCACAGAACTTCACTCAATATCTCGATCCAAGTGATTCCACTATTCAGAGCAACCTCGATGCATTGCGGGCCTCGGGTGTGGTCCTGCAATCGGATGTGGGTTCGATCTACGATCCCGACCACAACAACTTCGCACCGCGCATCGGACTGGCCTGGGATCTTTTCAGTAACGGGAAAACGGTGCTGCGCGCAGGATATGGAGTGTTCTGCGAAACCATCATCGGCAACATTCCCGGCAACGTCATGCTGAATCCGCCATTCTTGCCCGATTTCTTCAACCCGTTCCCCGGATGGCCGGACGCTTTCGCTCCTTCGGGCTTTCCGGTTCTCACCGTGACCCAGCAACATCTGGTCACGCCCTATGCCCAGCATTTCAATTTCTTGATGCAGCAGGAATTGCCGGCCCGCACGCTGCTGGAGATCGGCTACGTCGGAACCCTGGGCACGAAACTGCCGCGCTTCCGTCAAATCAACCAAGCGTTCATCACGCAGGCCCAGGTCGATCAACTAACCCCTGACGTGCGGACACGCATGGAAATCATGGGCATCCCGGACTTCGTGATCGACAATTTCATACTGCCAAATGGAGTTGGAGCGATTCCGAGTGTGGCGCGGACACCCTTCTTTGGCTATGCCCAGCTCTTTCAGGCCGAAGACACAATCAGTTCTAACTACAGCAGCCTGCAGGTGAAGATCGACAAGCGCTTTTCTCACGGGCTGTCGTCTCTGCTGGCGTATACGTGGTCTCACTCCATCGATGGTGCTTCCGTATTTTTCGGTTCCGGCGCGAATGCCACCACCATCTTTCCGCAGGATAACTACAACCTGAATGCGGAACGCGGTAACTCAGACTTCGACATTCGTCACCGTTTCAGCTTGAGTTTTCTTTACCAGATCCCCGGGCCACATCAACTTCCTAAAGTCTTGGCTGATGGTTGGCAGTTGGGAGGAATCTTGAGTTTGCAGACGGGCCAACCGTTCTCGGTACTCACCGGACAGGACAACAGCAGCACTGGCCTGGGGAATGATCGCCCGAACGTTAGTGGGAATCCCAACTCAGGGCCCCGCAACGTCAATCGCTGGTTCAATACAAATGTTTTTACACCTAACCTGCCACTGACCTTCGGCAATGCTGGCCGTAACATCGTAGTGGGTCCTGGATTCCACAACTTCGACTTTTCAGTGGTAAAAAACACCAAGATTGGAGAAACCGTAAACCTGCAGTTCAGGAGTGAGTTCTTCAATATCTTCAACCATCCGAATTTTGCCTTGCCTGCCAACATACTGGCGGCCCCGAATTTCGGCACCCTCTTTCAAACTCCGGATGCGGCCCAGAACAACGTTGGGCTTGGTTCGGGCGGACCCCGGCTCATTCAATTCGCTGTGAAGGTTAGTTTCTGAAAATGAAAGTGCGGGGAATCCGGTTGAGTGGCATCAAGGGCAGCGGCAAACTACTCATCTTAGTCACTCTATGCGTCGTCGCACATGCTTCCCCAACACTCAAGCAGATCGGCCCCGGGTTGTACGCTTACATCTCTGACAATGACGGCAGCGCCAACTCGACGTTCCTGGTAGGGAAGGAAGCAATTCTGGTCGTGGACACGGGGGTCGACGCCAAAGAGGGAGTTAAGTTGCTGGCAGCCATTCGCGGCGTTTCTAGTCTTCCCGTGAAGTACATCGTGAATACCCACTACCATCCCGATCATCAGGGGGGGAATTCCGTAGTTGGGCCGGATGCAGTGGTGATCAGTACCGACTGGACGCGAGATCGCATGATTTCGATGACTCGAGCCCAGCCTGCGGCCAATGCCCCTCGCCTGACGTTTTCTGAAGCACTCACAGTCCATATTGACCCTTATATAGCGAAAGTGTACTTTCCCGGGAAGGCTCATACCTCGGGCGATGCATTGGTCTATTTTCCGGCGCAGCACGCGATCGCGACGGGCGACTTGTTCCTGACACGGTCCAGCCCGGCAATGGATGAAGGTAGCGTCAAGAGCTGGATTCGAGCTCTCGACCAGGTTTTAGACCTGCCCGTCGACGCCATTGTCCCTGGGCATTTTGAATTGGCTGGGAAACCCGAACTGCAACGCTTCCGCGACTACCTGAAGGACTTGTATCTCCAGGTGCAAACGATGCATGACAAGGGCGCGACCGTCGAGGCCGTGCGTCGGAACATTCACATGGAGAAGTACAGTGACTTCCGCCAGTACCCAAAATACGAAGCAACGTTTGCTGATAATGCCGAGACCGTCTACCACCAACTGCAACAGCAGTGACTATGAACACAATTCAATTTCCTATTTCGTGGGTTCGTGAATCCTTTCCAGCTCTCAATAGTGGAGACGATTTCATCTTTTTCGATAACGGTGCAGGAGCACAGGTTCCGCAGACCGTGCTCGACGCTGTGCTGCATCATCTTATTTCGAGAAATGTTCAGCGCGGGGGACGTTACCGCCAAAGCCGGGAAGTGGACGAATCCATTCAGAAAGCACGCGAAAGCGTTGCAGTGTTTCTGAATGCGTGCGACCCGGCAGAAGTTGCGTTCGGGATGAACGCAACTTCGTTTATTCGAATCGTAAGCCAGGCTATCGCCGAGAATATCCGTGATCGCCGGGAAATGATCGTGAGCGACCTGGATCACGAAGCGAATGTCGCCACGTGGCTCGATCTGCAGCGGAAAGGCTGCGAAATCCGCTGGTGGAAAATGCGAGAAGACGGAACCTTACATACATCCGATCTCGACCCGCTATTGAACTCTCGAACCCGGCTGGTGGCGTGCACGATGGCGTCGAACGCGCTGGGCTCCATCGTGGACGTGAAAGAAGTCGCCCGGATGGCTCACGCGGCCGGTGCTGAAGTGTTCCTGGATGCCGTGCATTACGCGCCGCACGGGGCACTGGACGTGCAAGAT
>Ga0075424_100001007_pt1 | contig 23895 bp, 28 predicted proteins | sample SoiMethybrSBSTD3_FD_75301 | JGI IMG/M metagenome (GOLD analysis project Ga0075424, IMG submission 75301) | Bulk soil microbial communities from a Populus tree surrounding site in Tennessee, USA - Soil MetaG P. TD hybrid SBSTD3 | ecosystem: Environmental > Terrestrial > Soil > Tree plantation... | reverse complement strand
GACCCTCGGCGAGGCCCTCAAGCCGACGCGCTTGGTTGTCGAGGCGTTTCAGGGCCTGCATCTCCTCATGTCGTCCGAGCTTGGCTTTCTGTACGGCCGACTTCATCACGCGGATGGTTTCATCGTAGACTTTGAGGGGAACCGGGTACGGGTGACGATCCTTTCCGCCGTGCGCCAGCGAGAAGCGGGCGGGATCCTGGAAGCGATAGGGCGCTCCGTGCACCACTTCGGCGACCATGGCGAGGGACCGGACCGTGCGCGCGCCGACGCCAGGCGTCAGCAGAAGATCAGGGAAGTCGACCGGACCACGCTCGGCTGCCGCGGCGAGCGTGCCGTGGAGCCGCCGCGTAAAAACGTCACTGGACCGGACGTCGTGGTGTGCCGGCATGACGAGATGCGGGAGCAAGGCTTGCGCCACACCATCTCCCGTAAGGGCGGAGAGCTCGGAGACGATACCGGCCGGACCCAGGCCATTCAGCAACTCTAGCTGGGCGGTGCGAGAAGGTTCGGCGCGCTTGTCCGTGAGGTTCACGATCCCGCCCTGCACAGGACCGTCGATTGCACTATGCGGTTCGTCGACGAAGCTCTTCAGATCCTCCGAATGCCAATGGTACCGCCGCGCCTGCTTGTTGTCGCCGTTCATGCCTTGTTGCACGACCGTCCATTTGCCGTCGTCGGTTACGAAGAATCCGTGCAGGTAAAGATCGAAGCACGTCTTGGACGGCGGCGCTGTCGACTTTAGCGACGAGACGGCTTGCGCGAATGAGCTTGGCACCGTCGAAGCCAATGCGTTCGCCAAGCAGGTGCAATTCGCCCGGCGTCTTTCGCGAGTGCTGGCCTCGGCCGCCGCAGACGTGGATGCCGAGTTCATCCGAGAGCGGTTGCAGCCCGCGTTTCAGGGCGCCAATCACGCTGGTTGTGATGCCGGACGAGTGCCAGTCCATGCCCATAACGGCACCGAAAGACTGGAACCAAAATGGATGAGATAGCCTTTGAAGAAATTCGTCTCGGCCGTAATGGTGGACAATCGCCTGCGTAATGATTGCGCCGAGCGAAGACATGCGACTTGCCAGCCAAGGCGGCACGCGTCCACCGTGCAAAGGAAGAATTGCGGTGCCAGAGCGCCTCGCCATCGAATCGAAAAGTCCAAGTTTGTCCGAAACGTATCAGAACGGCGCCCCCAGGTCAGGTTCGTCGATCATCGTGCGAAATGTAATGGAATACCTCGGCGCCTCTACGGCGGAAATGCTGTGTTCCCAAATCTCGCGCCCCGACATCATGTAAAGCGAGCGAGGTTCTGCATCGAGCGTAAAGCGCTCCCATGACTTACCGGTGGGTCTGCGGAATCGCAATTTACAGGCGGCTCCGAGGGAAAGCCCAAATATTCTGTCGAAATGGGCCTTGTCGCGGTGCCAGCCGATCCCGACACCGACGTCGTATTCGGTACAGAGAACCTGCTGGATTCGGGTTCCATGACCTACGAAGGTCTCGACGCTTGCAACGACTTCCGCCAGCCAGGCGGGAGTCGGCTCGGCGCGCTTCAATTGGCGCTGGTTATAGTCGTAGCGGAAGCCGAACGAAGCTACCCGCCGCTTGCCTTCAAACTGGCCGAATTGAAAAGGCTGAAGCGGAACGGTCCGGATACACTGAATAAGTTCCCTTTCGATTGCCGGCGATACGAAGTCGGCTGCGTAGCGCAGCCCTTCCGGCTCCGCCCGCACTTTATCAAACAAGGCCAATTGCTCAGACACGAAGCCTCCATGGGCGGATGCAACGTATGTAGGTTTCCGCTGCGCGTGTTGAAGGGAGGGCATACGCCGCTAGGGCAATTCGCAGCCAAAGCGATTGTCAGGAGATCGGAGTAAGACCAGATATCGCTGGCGCGTTCAGCACCTGTCCCTCCGGCCCAAATATGGAGCCATGGCAAGGACAGTCCCAGCAGCTTTCAAAGCTATTCCAGTGTAGATGGCATCCGAGATGCGTGCACGCGGCGGAATGCTGGTGCATATTTCCGTTGGCATCGCGGTAGGCTGCGATCTGATTGAGGCCTTCACGTGTGATCGCCCCCTGTCCAGGCTCCAATTCATTCACAGAGCTGAGTTCGCCCAGGGTCACATACTCTGCCAGATTCTTGAGCGCCGTGCTGTTTTCCATCACCCAATTCTTGGCGGCTTTGAGTGGCTTGCGGTCGGGTGCGTACAGCTCCGCCCAATCGCTTTTACCCCCTGTAACCAGGGTCGCATTCAGCATCGCGCCCATCACGCCGTGCGTCAGGCCCTGTCCGGAGTCGCCGGTTGCGACGTAAATGTACTCCGACCCTGGGTTTTTGCCGATGAAGCCGGCATAGTCGATCGTATCGAGCACCTGTCCTGACCACCGATGGGTGATATCCTTCAGCATCGGCATTTTGGCACGCGCCCATTGCTCCAGGCGCTTGAAACGTTTGTCCGCGTCATCGGCTTCGCCGCTCTTATGATCCTCACCGCCGACCAGCACGAAATCCGTGCCGTTGTCCCCGGGCTGAAGGCGCACGTAGTGATAGGGTTCTTCTGTATCCCAGTAGAGCGCGTCAGGCAGGGCACCGCGATCGATGGCGAAACCAATGACATACGTTCGGTAGGGCGACGTTTTCGAATGCAGCGCCACGCGGTCAACGATCGATGCATTGGTGGCAACAACGGCATGGCCGGCGCGGATCAGGCCGCGAGTGGTCTTGACCGTAACCGCGCCATTTTCTTCGACGATTTCATCTGCGGCTGTATCTGCAAAGAAGCGGACCCCGCGCTTGACGCAAGCGTCAGCCACTCCCGCCAGATATTTAAGCGGATGAAATGTCGCCTGTCGGGGGTAACGCAACGCGTGTCGGCTGTCGCATCCGCTCAGAGGGACGCCGACCAGACGCTCGACGGACGCACCTGCCGCCCGCACCGCATCAAGCTCCTCGTCGATCACGTCGGCGGGCATGTCGTCGCCCTGAAACAAGTAGCCGTCGAGACGGCGAAAATCGCAATCGATTCCTTCACTCTTCTGTATTTCTTCGATGCGGTCTACTGCCGCGGCCTGGCTTTCATAAAAGAGCCTCGACTGATCTTCCCCTTTGATCTTTTGCATCTCGCTCATCAGGTCATCGCAAAGCGGCGCTAAGTGAGCGGAGGTACGCGCGGTCATACCGCCTGCTATCGGCCCGCGATCAATAACGATCACCGACCGTCCGCGTTGGCTCAACTCATACGCCGTTGACAGGCCGGCTATGCCGCTCCCCACGACGACCACGTCGCACCGTTCGTTACCTTTCACGGGAACGGCCTTAGGCGCCACGGCAATCGACATCCAAAGAGATTTGCTGGTCATTGAAATTCCTCGCTTCAATGCATGCAACGGCTTGGCGTATCACCAGTTCCAATCCCTGCACGGGCGCGAAGTGAGAGGGAGCGAGCCCGCATACGTCGGCTCGTGCCTTGTACGAAGCGGCGTGCTGAGTCCGCCGACGGCTCTCGCTAAGCCCCGTTCAACAGCATTGTCTGCCGACAATCGCTTCTCATGCCCAACTGCCGATTGCGGGCAAGAGAAGAGCAGGGCGACGGCGAGCAGAAGGAACATTCAGCGAACGCTTGCGTTGTTGCAACCGAAAGGAACGTCATCATGAGTAATCCAAAAACAGAGTTGACCGACAACACTCAAAAGGATCCCGACGAATGGGTTTCGGGAGATGATCCGATGACCGGTGCTCAAGCCTCTTATTTGAAAACCCTCTGCGAGCAGGCAGGCACGCCCGAGATGTATGACGACGATCTCACCAAAGCTCAGGCGTCAAAGCTGATCGACGAGATGCGGGAAAAAGCCAACGTGTAAAGGAGGGACTATGGACGAACCAATGATCACCGAAGCGCAACGAGACGAACTCAAGACGCTGTGTCAGAAGGCGGACGTGCCGGACAAGTCGGGCGAAATGTTGACACAACAAGGGGCGCAGCATTTCATCGATGATCTGAAGAAGCAGATGGCCGAGCACAAGTAGGATTGCAGCGCTGGAGTGAGAGATGACTGACCTCACAGCCTGCCTGATTGTGGGCTTCCATCCGGACTTTGACCAGCATCCCGGATCTTGAAACCGATCAGCATCGCAACGAAAAGAGGGCCGACGGCATTCGCGACGATGATCACGAAATCGCCTTTGAGGATGCCGTACCCTATCCACAAGGCTAGTCCAGCCGCGAGCACCGCAAGCTTTTGGACGAGAGGTCGTTGGTTGATCCTGCTGGAAGCGCTTTCGCCACTTGCGGGATGTAGGAGAGCGACGTTAGGGCAGCCGCCAAAATGCAATGATGGTAATGAGCATGCAAGGCCCTTGCTCTAACGTCTGGGCAGTAAGATTTGCTTCAGCTTCAGTGCATCAATCGGCGCGGCGCTCTTTTGGTCGTTATCGAAGAATACAAATACGTCGCACCCTTGCGCTTTCCACGAGCTGATACGTTTTGCCCATCCCGCCAGGGCATCTGTTGAGTAGTGTCCCTTGTATCGTCCGCCAGGACCATGCCCTCTAACATAGACGAAGTCAGCGGTCCGCCTCCAAGATGCCGGCGCATCATGATGGTCCGAGATGCATAGCGATATGTTATCCTCCGAGAGCAGGCGCATGATTTGTGGCGAATACCAACTGGGATGCCGAAATTCGATGCTGTAACGTCTTTTCGGCGAAAGCATGCGCAGAAATGCGGATAGGCGGTCCGCGTCGGCCTTGAAGTTGGGCGGCAATTGAAAAAGAACCGGAGCGGCCTTTTCGCCAAGTAACGACAGACGGCTCTCCATCAACTCGAGGCTGTTCACCGAGTTCGCCGACAGCCGCTTCCAGTGGGTAATGAATTTCGACGCCTTCCATGTGAAGACGAAATTCTTGCCGGTCTGCTCCTTCCAGCTTTTGACGGCATTCGGCGTGGGCGTTCGATAGAATACGCCATTGAGTTCGGCGGCTTCGAACTGGCTTGCGTAGTATTGCAGCTGCGCCTTGATAGGCAGACCCTCGGGGTAAAAGCGACCCCGCCAAGAATCATAGTGCCAGCCCGAAGTGCCGATCAGAACGCGGGCCATGATTTATTTCGTCGGAACACCGCCGCCGCCAAGTCTAGCATTCATCGACCTGCAGAATCATGGCTTCATGACCACTTTGATGCATCCGTCTTGCTTGGCGCGGAACGTCTTGTAGAGCTCAGGGCCTTCTTCAAGTGTCGCCCGGTGGGTGATGACGAACGACGGATCGATCTCGCCCTTCTCGATACGTCCGAGAAGCTGGGGCAAATAGTGCTGGACCGGCGTCTGTGCCATACGGAAGGTGAGTCCGCGGTTGATTGCCGATCCCATCGGAATCTTATCCAGTAGTCCGCCGTACACACCGACGATGGACACGGTGCCAAAGTTACGGCAGCAGTGGATCGCCTGCCGCAGGACATGCGGACGGTCCGTTCCCATGAACGTCGCGACCTTGATACGGTCGACGACGGCGTCGAAGCCGGAGCCAATATCAGGTTCGGTGCCGACGGCATCGATGCAGGCGTCGGCACCGCGGCCGTTGGTCATTTCCTGGATGCGGTCGTAGATGTCTTCCTTCCTAAAATCGAGTGTGACGGCGCCGGAGGCCTGCGCCAGAGCGAGACGCTCCGGAACAGTGTCGATGGCGATCACCCATTCTGCCCCGAGTAGAAAGGCGCTCTTGATCGCGAACTGCCCGACGGGACCGCAACCCCACACCGCGACCGTCTCGCCGCCCTTTAGATTGCAGAAATCAGCGGCCATGAAGCCCGTGGGGAAGATATCCGACAGAAACAGGACCTGTTCGTCGCTTAGTCCCTGCGGCACCTTGATTGGGCCGACGTCGGCGTAAGGCACGCGGAGATATTCCGCCTGGCCACCGGCATAGCCGCCGAGCATGTGGGAATAGCCGAAGAGGCCGGCGGGAGAGTGCCCCCAAAGCTTCTCGGCCATCTTGTGATTGGGATTAGTGCGCTCGCAGCCTGAGAAGAAGCCCTTCTTGCAGAAGAAGCATTCCCCGCAGGAGATCGTAAAGGGAACCACGACGCGGTCGCCCACCTTGAGTTTGTTGTTTTCGGAGCCGACCTCGACCACCTCGCCCATGGTCTCGTGGCCGAGGACATCGCCCTTTTCCATTGTGGGCATGACGCCGTCGAACAGATGCAGGTCCGAGCCGCAGATGGCGCAGGCGGTGACCTTGATGATGGCGTCGCGTCCGTGCTCGATCTTCGGGTCCGGCACCGTGTCGCATCGAATGTCATTCTTCCCGTGCCAAGTCAGGGCTCTCATCCCAAATCTCCGTGCCGTAAAATCTGTCGGGACAAATTTCGGAGGGAAGATCGGTTCCTATGGTTCGAGGAACGACAATTGAAAACCGGGGTTAGAGGGTCGATAGCAGCAGAGGAGACCAACATGCCCGCTTCCCGACCTTTTGCGATCGTCACAGGTGCGTCCACCGGCATCGGACTAGAGCTGGCAAGGCGCTGCGCAAACGAAGGCTACGACCTCCTGATCGCAGCTGACGAACCTGAGATCGAACAAGCGGCGGCTTCCCTTCGAGCGGGCGGTGCCGAGGTCCAATCCTTCCAGGTCGATCTTGCGACGACTGAAGGGGTGGACAAGCTTTATGCAGCTGCCAAGGGCCGTCCCGTAGATGCCCTCTTGGCGAACGCGGGGCGCGGTCTCGGCCATGCGTTCCTAGACCAGGATTTCGGGAAGGCGCGGCGGGTGGTCGACACCAACATCACGGGCACGATCTATCTCATCCATAAGGTCGGCAACGACATGCGGCGCCGAAATTCTGGAAGAATTCTGATCGTGGGATCAATTGCTGGCTTCACACCCGGCAGCTTCCAGGCCGTCTACAACGGCACCAAGGCTTTCCTGAACTCGTTCTCCTTCGCGCTTCGCGAGGAACTCAAGGATACCAAGATAACTGTCACCTGCCTGATGCCGGGCGCCACCGAGACGGAATTCTTCCGCCGTGCGGAGATGATGGATACTGCCGTCGGGACAGCCGAAAAGGATGATCCCGCTGAGGTCGCCAACATCGGTTTCGATGCCATGATGAAAGGCGAGGGTGATGTGGTGAGCGGGTTGAAGAACAAGATCCAATCCGCGGCTGCGAATGTAACGCCGGCTGGTGTCTTGGCGAGCCAGCACCGGAAAATGGCTGAACCCGGCACCGCCAAGAAATGACTGATACCTCTCAGGGCGTGGATTTCCGTTGAAAGCAGGGGACAGTTCGTCCGACGACTCCGGGACCGTCCGGCGATGGATCGCGGCCGCCTATCTCGGACTTATCAGCAGCACATTTTCGACGGTTGTCAGCCAGCTGTCTGCCGCCAGAATTGGCCGCGATGCCCTCGTAGACTGGATGTCGGTCGCAGCCATCCCGACACGCGACTGGGCGTTGGCCGCGGAACCATCGGTCGGCGCCGTCGCGGTCGGCATGGCATTTCACCAGTGGGCCGATTTCTCCTGGGCGCTAGTCTTCTTCGGAGTTTTCGGAAGGTGGACCGGCACGCGCGGCCCCGCCTGGCTTGCCGTCGCTGCTGTGCCTTGGGCCATCCTGACCTCGTCGCTCGAATGGTTCGTGCTGGTGCCCTTATTTCCGTTTTGGCAGCCGATCTTCACGTTACAGCAGCCCTACTGGATCGGCTTTCTGGTCCATCTCTCGTCGGCGTCCATGTACCCGCTATTCTTCTGGCTCCGTCGCTCGCCCTCGGAGCGTCGAGCATTGCAAGGACGGGCATTCCTTCAAATATGGAGCCTGGCCGCCATTGCCGGAATCTTACTCCTCGGGACTTCTGCGTTCTTCGCCGCCTACGATCGCGAACTGCCTTGGATCGGTCGGGATCCGACCATCGACCAGACCTTCATCCGGCATATGTTGACCCATCACGAGCAGGGAATTCTGCTGGCCGAGATTGCCGCGGAGAAGGCCAGCGACCCCCATCTTCGCGCCCTCTCGAAGCTTATGATAGCGAGCCAAAGAGGGGAGGCCAGGATTCTCTCACATTAGTGGGCGAGCTGGTTCGTGGAACCGAGGCAGGTCTGCTCAGCGCAGGAGCGCGCTTCGATGCCAGGCCTGCTCGACGCGGGGGAGGTCGCGAGACTAGAATCCACAGAAGCATCCTCTTTCGACGTCCTATTCCTCGAGCTCATGACCCGGCATCACGCGGGAGCGGTTGCAATGGCAGATGCTCAGCTCCGCGGTGGGAGCGACCCGCGGCTTCGGATCATGGCGCAAGCCATCCGTCATGAGCAGCAGGGGGAAATCGCGCTGATGCATGGCGTGAGCGGCGGAGGCGCGGTATCCGCCGCTTTCCGAAACATGTTTGCTGATAACTTGAATCCGGCAGATACCTCAGGTGTGGGGACTACTGCATCCACTCGGCTATCCCATTGATTTCGCTACGGCCAGCGTTTGAAAGCGGCATAGATGTCTGGGATGCCTCGCCAACGCGGGAAGTTCGGTGAGGTCCTATCCTGAATAATCGGCTCAACCGGATCTGCCAGGTTGTCAGCCGTCAGCATGGACTTGGCTAATAGGGATTGCCGCTGCGCAATGCCGTTAGCTGGGGTCACTCCCCGAAGCATATTGCTCACCGTCCGCGCATAGTTCGGGCATGGATCTCCCGCTAGATCGACAAGCGCTTGATCGTCTTGGCAGCCCGGTTCGGGCCGCGCCAGCCAAGGAATTTCAGGTCCTTGTTCTCGAGAGCGTTGGTGGCGCGAAAGAACTCCTCGAGCTCCTTGCAAGCGCGCGAGGGTAGATTGCGGATATCCTTGAGATCGGTTTCAAGGGGGGCGCGGTCGGGCACGGCGAAGATGCGATCGTTGCGTTCTCTCTTGCTACCACTCGTCTGCTCGACCTCGAGTACGCCGACCGGCCTGCACTTCAGGACGACGCCGGGATAGGTCCTGGCGTCGTGAATGATGAGAACATCAAGTGGATCGCCGTCCGGAGCCTTCGTGGAAGGGATAAAGCCCCAGTCGAAGGGATAGCTAAGGCCGGCCATCAAAGGTTTTGCCAGCGTAAAGACGCCGAGATCCGGGTCGAAATCGAGCTTGCAAGTGCTTCCTCGTGGCGTCTCGACGACGGTAAGGATGTGGCCGTCATCGTCCCAGGTAGGAAGCTTGAGAAAGTTCGTCATGTCATGCGCCCTCCGCTGCGCCGACCGTGTCTGCCATCCGGGCGCCCCGCGCTCCGAGAGGCTTCGGCGCACCGGTAGTCGTGTCGCGGGCGGTCTGGTGCTCCATCTCGGCGTTGAGCTCGGCGCCCAACAGGATCACGATCGCGGAAATCCAAAGCCAGGTCATGAAGCCGACCACCGCCCCGAGCGAGCCGTAGGTCTCGTTGAAGGTGCCGAAATTCGCCGCGTACCAGGAGAACAGCGCTGAAGCGCCCAGCCAGAGAAGCGCCGCGGCCGAGCTGCCCCAACTGATCCAGTGCCAACGCGGCGCCGCGCGGCTGGGGCCGAAGCGGTAGATGCAGGCGATGGCCAGCGCGAGGGCGATGAACATGGCCGGCCACCGGACGATCCGGATAAGCAGGTCGGAGAAGTTCGAAAGGTGTAGATAGTTGAGGAGCACCGGCACCGCGACGACCGCGGCGAGGGCCGACAGCACGAAGACGATGCCGGCTATGGTGAAGGAGAGCGAGATCGCATTTAGTCTGAAGAACCCCCGTTTCTCGCGCTCGCCGTAGACAATGTTGAGCGTGTCGAACAGCGACTTCATCGCCGCGTTGGCACTCCAGAGTGAGATGACGAGCCCAAGCAGGAAAGTCAGTCCCAGGGCACGGTCGCTTTTGGAACTCACGCGCGTGAGCTGTTCGCGGGCGACGTCGATGGCGCCCCCCGGCACGAAGCCGGAGACGTCGTCGAGATGCTTCGCGATGCTGCCGGCGTCGGTGAAAATTCCGTAAATTGCAACAAGTGCCGCCAGCGCCGGAAAGATCGCGAGGATACTGTAGTACGTCATGCCGGCGGCGAGCGCTAGAATGCGGTGGTCGCCGATGTTGGCATAGACCCGCCACCGAATGTCTTTCCATCCCGTCGCCGGGATCTCCGCCGGCGAAGTGGCGTCACGCCCGCGGTCACTGTCTTCGGCCGCCAGGCCTGCAGGAGAGGCGTCCCGCCGGGCGTCCGACTGCGGCGGAATATCTTCTGCGGGCGTTGGACTCGCATTCTCGTCCGTCGGCACCAGGCGATCGATCAGGAAGGCCGCCGCCATGAGCCCAAAGGCAGCTGCAATACTCCAGCCATCGAGACCGGTTCCCCGACGCGGTGCAGACGCCCTTTCGTCCATGATTCCTCCGAATTCATCAATCGCGGTCAACCACAAGAGGTTCCTTGTGGATTCACCACGAACCAGGCGACCAGCCCCGGGCCCCTCGCCGCGCTTCCCTTCGGGCTTTTCATTGGCGGGTTGGTCGATCAGTTACATGACGGAACGATGAACTTGGAACCAGCCCCGGAGTTAATGGTGACAAACCATTTGAACGAGGTTCTCCCCAGACATCGCCGGGACGAATTGATGGCTCTAGTCAATGTCAGACCTACAAAGCCCGACGTGCTGATCGCGCGGACCGTGGCACGCAACACCAACCACAGCGCCGAGGTGATCTCGCGGGGGCTGACCTGGGGCGCGGACGAGAAGATCCTCCTGCTTTTGGCTACCGCCGGATGGGTCGCAACCCGAGGCAGGTCGCAGCAATTGCAGCGAGCCGGCAATCACGCGCTTTTGGTCGCTGTGACGGCTTCGCTGATACCCCATGGCATGAAGTCGATCTTCGACCAGACCCGCCCTGACCGTAAGACTGTGCTGGGCCATGTGCACGGGGTCTCCTTCTCCGGCAAGCGTGACGACTCATTCCCGTCCGGGCACGCGCTCCACATGGGCGCGCTGGCTTCCGCTGCGGGTACCTTGCCGCCTTTACCGAGGCGGGCAATCCGGACGCTGGCGGTCGGGCTTACGCTGACGCGGATCGTCGTGCTGGCGCACTGGGCCAGCGATGTGGCCGCGGGCTTCGCGCTCGGTGCCCTAACGGAACGGCTGTTGCGCTTCTGGACCGGCTATCCGCAGCGAATATCGAAGGAGGACGAACGTGCCAATCCTTGAGGACGTGAAGGAGTACATGCAGCGGGCGACCGGGCTGCGCCGCCCAGACAAGAAACAAGCTCCAGAGTTCGCGCGTGCGAGAAACCCTCGTACTATCAGGTTCAAGGATGACGGTCTCATTCCCAACCATCCCCGCTGGCCCTTCGTCATCTATCGGAACGCCGTCGATCTCGGCAACGGTAACGATCCGGCGGCCGTGATGGAAGTCCTGTTCGAGGCCAACGGTTGGGGCGACACCTGGCGCGACGGCATCTACGACTACGTCCACTACCATTCCAGGATTCATGAGGTGCTCGGCATCGCGCGCGGCAAAGGTCGGGTGCGCTTCGGCGGCAACAAGGGCCGGATCTTCACGCTCAAGGCCGGTGACGTCGTGATCCTGCCGGCCGGGACCGGCCATCAGTGTCTTTCCGCCGATGACGACTTCCTCGTCGTTGGGGCCTATCCGCCGGCCGGGACCTATGACGAATGCACGAAGGTTGAGGATCGCCCCCGAGCCCTCAAGACGATTCCGAAGGTGCCGGTGCCCCGGAACGATCCTGTGTACGGCAAGAGGGGTCCGTTGGCCAAACTCTGGAAGAAACAGAAATGACCGAATACCTCGTCCGCTTTTTGGTCGGCGGGGTCGTGGTGTCGGCTTTCGCGATGCTCGGCGATGTTGTGAAACCCAAAAGCTTCGCCGGCCTGTTCGGGGCAGTGCCCTCGGTGGCGCTAGCGACCCTCGGCATCGCGACCTATCAGCATAGTCCATCCTATGCGGCATCTCAGAGTCTCTCGATGATTGCTGGCGCGATCGCACTGATCATCTATAGCGTTGTCGTCTGCCAATTATTGATCAGGGCGCGCATGCGGGCACTGCCGGCGACGATGGCGTCGATCGTGGTTTGGCTAATCGCTGCTTTCGGCTTGTGGTTCATCGCGGGAATGCAGACATGACGACGCCGATCCGCATTTCTTCGTCCTCGCTGCGGGAAGGCCGCTGGTACGAATACGTGATCCGTTTCGCGCTCGGAGGAGCCGCGACGGTGTTCACGGGCATTATCAGCAGTCGCTACGGGGCTTCCGTCGGGGGCCTCTTCCTGGCTTTGCCGGCGATCTTCTGCGCCAGCGCGACGCTCATCGAAAAGCATGAAATTCGGCGCAAGCGCGAAACGGGTCTCAGCGGCGTACGGCGCGGACAGGAAGCCGCAGCACTCGACGCCGCCGGTGCCGCCCTCGGAGCCCTTGGAATGCTCGCCTTCGCCGGAGTGTTCTTGTGCCTGGTCGAGCGCAGCGTCGTCGCCGCCTTCGCTGCAGCCTCGTTGGCCTGGATCGTCGTCTCGGTGGCGGCCTGGTTCGTTCGGCGGAAGCTAAGATTTGCCCGGCGGGGTGTCCGGGAGACGAACGGCTCTGCGATGCCGCGAAGACGCTCGTTCTGATAATGGGTCCGGTCATGGGTCGCAGGCGAGCTTCCCGGCGATCCCTGCGCGGAAAACTGCCAAGCACCCCTTTTGATCCCGAACGCTTTTCAGCAGGTCTCGCCAGCCCCCGTGGAGGGGTTAGAACACCGCGTGGCATTAAGTTGGGTCATCAACTGACGCTGTCGGCCGGTCAGGTTCGATTGTGCTCGTAACGGTCACGAACGATCTGGTCTGTCATCCGGTCCTTGCGTCGATCCCGGTAATGCCAATTCAGCGTTCCATAAATCAAGGCGACCAGGAGCACAAACGCGCCGATGAAATAAACCGCTTCCATAAGACCTCCCGAAAAGTCCCGCCTCGGGGAAGTTAATGATGCCAGTGAAAACGCGGTAAAAACTTGGGGGTTCCTCCGACCCCAGATCGGCTTCTTGAGATGGGTTTCAGGCTTACAAGGCGAGAATAAGCTGGGAGATTCGGTCGCAACTATCTGTAGCGTGCCGTCTGGCAAGGACGACCGGGCGCTTTCTTACGGATTGTTCGGCGTGTGTGGGGAGCGGGCTCTATAGTCCCGTATTTAATCGCGGCCCACCATCCCTTAATGGCGGCCGGCCTCGCTCCTCGCGAAACCGGCCTGCGAAATCATTCCATATCAGGCCGCAGTCGAAGCTTTCGCGTTGACGCCTTTGCGCAGCGCCACCGTATTGAGCTTGGTGTTCGCCGCCTTCTCCTCGTTCAGGTTCGTTGTAAGAAATCGCACGATGTCGTCGTGGCCGAGTTCCTGGGCCCATGCGATCAGCGTCCCATAACGACAGATTTCGTAGTGCTCGACGGCTTGCGCATTCGCTACGATGGCTGCGTCTAGCACGGTTTTATCCTCGATTTCACCCGCCGTCTCGTCGGCCTCTTTTATGATGCCGTCGATGGCTGGGCAGCTGGTCCCGCTGGGCTCCTTGCCTAGCTTTTCGAAAGCTTTCTGAAGCCGTTCGACCTGCTTGTTGGTTTCTTCGAGATGGCCCTTCAAGCCGGAGGCCAGATCGCGGTTGGTGGCCTTCTCGATCATCTTGGGGAGCGATTTAATAATCTGCTGCTCGGCGTAATAGATGTCCTGAAGGCCATGAAGCAGCAAATCCTCCATGGTTTTGATGTCTTTGGTAAAAAGTCCCATTCGAGCCTCCTTCTGGCGATGATGGCAATGGAACGCCGAGGCCTGTTCGCGGTTCCTTTCTGAACGACAGCAATTTCGGAGGGCGAATGGCTGACAGAATGGAGCGCTGCGCGGGCTTGCTGGGACGGGCGGCTATGGATGTTTGGGGCGATATGCCGCGCGATATTCAGGAGGCCTTGTTTGAAACGGCCGTGAAGGGCCAGGACGCGGAACGGGAGGAATTGGCCCGCGTCCTGCACGAGCGTCACCCTCGAACCTTGCATCCACCGAGGCGCGATCTTGAAGAAGAAAGGTCTGACTGAAGGTTCTCATCGAGGGAATAAGGGTATGGCGCTGCCGCAATCACTCGAACCGATTTCGAATGCCGTTCATCTATCCATCGACATGCAGAATTTGTTCGCACCTGGGGGCATCTGGGCGACGCCGTGGATGGAGCGGGTGCTGCCGGCGATCGTCGCAGTAGCCGAGCTTAATTCCCAGCGCACAGTGTTCACCCGATTTGTCACGCCTCTGCATGCAGAGGACAGGCCGGGTCGATGGCAGCGATACTTTACGAGATGGGAGTGTTCGACACGCTCCCGTCTGCCTGGCGCGCAGCTTGAGATCGTACCCCCACTATCCCGCCTGATACCTCCGGCCACGGTCATAGATAAGCCCGCTTACTCCGCGTTTGCGGAATCCGGGCTTACCGCATTTCTCCACGATAAGAGCGTCGACACTCTTATCATCACTGGTTCGGAGACCGACGTGTGCGTACTGGCCACCGTGCTCGACGCTGTTGATCTGGGTTTTAGGACCATAGTGGTCGAAGATGCCCTCTGTAGCTCCTTCGATGAAGGTCATGATGCGCTGATGACGCTTTACCGCAACCGCTTTTCAGAACAGGTTGAATTGATGACGCAGGCGCAGGTAGCCGAGCTTTGGCATGACCATTGAGACACGATTGCTCGGGCATCGAATGCCAAACAGGAAGCGAAGCCGTCCGTGATGGGCCGTGAAATGAACTTTCATTCAATCTACTGTCACGGCTTCGCGCGGGTTGCGGCCTGTACGATCGCCTCCAATGTGGCTGATCCAAGCGCAAATGCGACGGCGATATTAGATGCCGCGAGAGCGTGCCACGAGAAATCAGTTGCTGTAGCGGTATTCCCCGAGTTGTGCCTTTCGGGATATGCCATAGAAGATCTTTTGCTGCAGGATGCGCTTCTCGATGCGGTCGTGCGCGGGCTGGCCGCCGTCGTGGAGGCCTCGACCAGGTTTATGTCGGTCTTGGTCGTGGGGGCACCGCTTCGGCAGGGCAGTCGAATTTACAACTGCGCTGTCGTAGTCCATCGCGGGCGGGTCCTCGGCGTCGTGCCCAAAACCTACCTGCCGACCTATCGCGAGTTCTATGAAGCTCGTCACTTCGGATCGGGGAAGGACATTGTCGGTCTCGAAATTTCGATCGACACGATGCGCGCACCCTTCGGTACCGATCTGACGTTCGAAGCTAGTGACGTGCCGGGTCTGGTCATCGGAATCGAAATTTGTGAGGACATGTGGATACCCGTCACCCCGGGATCCGAACTGGCGCTCGAAGGCGCTACCGTACTCCTCAATTTATCCGGAAGCCCTGTTACGATAGGCCGTGCTCGTTCCCGCGCACTCTTGTGTCAATCGACTTCAGCCCGTTGTCTTGCCGCCTACGTGTACGCTGCCGGTGGTGCCGGAGAATCCACGACAGACCTCGCATGGGACGGTCAGACGTCCATTTTCGAGAACGGCACCCTTTTGGCTGAGGGCGAGCGCTTCAGGCAGGACGGACAAATCACGGTCGCCGATATTGACCTCGACCTCCTTCGGCAAGAGCGCGCGGCCATGGGCACGTTTCATGACAACCGCTTGAATTCAAGGAAGCGAACGCCATCCCGGCGTATTCAGTTTTCTGTGAATCCGCCCGATGAGAATATAGGGCTCGTTCGGACGGTGGAACGCTTTCCGTTTGTGCCCAGCGATGAGAGCAGACTCGAGCAGGATTGCTACGAAGCATACAACATTCAAGTCGCCGGACTTGTGCAGCGTCTGCGCGCGATCGGATCGCAGCGCGTGGTGATCGGCGTATCTGGCGGCCTGGATTCCACGCACGCGCTGATCGTAGCGGCGAAGGCGATGGATCTTCTGGGTCGCCCACGGACCAACATACTGGCCTATACCATGCCCGGCTTCGCCACCGGGACACAAAGCAAGAGCCAGGCGTGGGCCTTGATGCGAGCGCTTGAGATCAGTTCCCAAGAACTGGATATTCGGCCATCTGCCACGCAGATGCTCAAAGATATGGGCCACCCCTTCGGTAAAGGCGAGCCCGTCTATGACATCACGTTCGAGAACGTGCAGGCGGGATTGCGGACTGATTACCTGTTCCGTCTGGCAAACCATCACGGGGGAATCGTCATTGGCACGGGCGATCTTTCGGAATTGGCGCTCGGATGGTGCACTTATGGAGTAGGGGATCAAATGGCCCACTACAACGTAAACTCCGGCGTCCCAAAGACGTTGATTCAGCATTTGATACGGTGGGTCATCTCGTCGCGGCAATTCAGCGACGACGTCGCCCAGACCTTGCGCACTATCCTGGCAGCGGAGATTTCACCTGAACTTGTTCCAGTAGGGGAGGACCAGAGACCGCAAAGCACAGAGGCCGCAATCGGCCCCTACGCGTTGCAAGATTTCAATCTGTATTACACCCTGCGGTTTGGGTTCTGTCCGTCCAAGATCGCATTCCTGGCGATGCACGCCTGGCACGTTGATGCAAAGGGCGATTGGCCGTCCGGTGTGCCGGCCGATCAGCGGCATCACTACGACCTGGTAGCCATCCGCAAGTGGCTGGAAGTGTTTCTCAGACGGTTCTTTGCGTTCAGCCAGTTCAAACGATCTGCGATGCCAAATGGTCCGAAGGTCTCTGCAGGCGGTTCGTTATCACCGAGAGGCGATTGGCGGGCTCCTTCCGACGGCAATGCTGCTGCATGGCTCGAAGATCTTGAGCGCAACGTTCCAACGTAAGCGTCTGTTCCCTGAGGCAGTTAAAGCGCGGGAAGCGGCTTTAGGCTGGACGAGGGAAGCTCAACAATTATGGGATCGCCTGCCGCAATCTCTCCAGGCGCCTTTGCCACGCCGAGCACGCCGCATCTGAACATGGGCTGTTCGTGCTTCATAATCATAGCTCGTTTCAATCCCTTCTGAAATCGGTCGATCAGGGAGCACGGTGTCCGAAGCCCCGTGAGCTCGACAACCGCTGAATGCCCTAGTCGTAGTCGAGTGCCGAGCGGAAGTTTAGTAAGATCCAGTCCTGCCGTAGTTATGTTTTCGCCGAGGTCGCCGGGCGCGACGTTGAAGCCGCTCGAGCCCAGCTCGGTGAACAGTTCGGATGTTATTAGATGGACTTGCCTGTTGTTGGGCATGATCGGCATCTTTCTAGCCAGATAGCGATGTTGCATAAAGCGGCCCGCGTGGGCGTCGCCTTCCACGCCATGGTCCTCGACAAGCGTTATGGCTTGTCGGATGCGTTTGCTAAATTCATGTTTTGCCTTTGACGCTACCGCAACGACAGTGCCCCGTAGGACCATACTTGAAATTGAATGGGTCATGTTCTCATGGAGGTCGAGTCGCTGAAGTTCGACCAGTCGCGGTCGTCCTTGCGCCGGGTCAGAGGAAGTAGTGCCTTCAGTGTATCCGCGGCGTCATCGTGCAAATTCTCTTTGTAGATGCGCCGAACGCCCGAAGCATGCGGCCGCTCGACGACGAAATCACCGACTTTCATCTCACAGTTCCGGACTGGCGGGAAGCGATGCGCTCGGCTCGATCAGGCCTTGATGCTTGAGTTCGGCCCAGAAATCGGAAGGGATCTTGGCCTTTAGCGAGTTGTAGTCTTCCTGAATCTGCTCAGCGCTTCGCGCTCCCACGACCAAAGCGACCGCGACATCTGCCGCCGCCGAGAACTGAAGCGCAGCGGTGCGCAGATCGACGCCGTACCGGGCGGCGACTGCCCTGAGTTTGTCGCGCTTTTCGATCGCGGCCGTCGGAATCTTGAAGTTCTCCTTGCCGTAATTGTAGCGGGGACTGCCGGAGATGAAGCCGGCATTTAGCGACGAGCCTATGACGAGCGAGAGATTCTTCTTGCGCACGACCGGAAAGAGCTCGTTCACTGCGCTGGCGTGATCGATCAACGAGTACTGGCGGGCACACAGACAGACGTCGGGATCGGCATCTTCCATGACTTTGAGGATCGGCAGGGGCGTATTCACGCCGATGCCCCACGCTTGGATGATACCTTCGTCGCGCATCTTCGAGAGGGCTGGAAACGCCCCTTTACTGGCGATTTTATACTGCTCTTCCCAGCCGTTGGGAAAGAACGCGAAGTCAGGGGAGATATCGTGCACGAATGCGACATCCAGGCTATCAACGCCGAGCCGCTGGAGGCTGTCTTCGATCGAGCGGCGAACACCGTCCGCCGTATAGTCGAACACGACGTCGTTTGGGGAGTCGGACAACGGATAAATCTCTGCATGCTTGTTGTTCTTCGAAGCCTTGAAGAGCTTTCCCACTTTGGAGGAGAGTAAGTAATCCTCGCGCTTTTGATTGTGCAGGAAATGGCCGAAGCGACGCTCGGACAATCCAAAGCCATACCAGGGAGCCACGTCGAAATACCGAATTCCCACTGCCCACGCAGCTTCGAGGGTCGCCTCGGCGTCCTTGTCGGTATGCTTGTTGAACTCGTTGCCGAGGGAGACTCCCCCTAGTCCGAAGCGAAAATCCGGTTTGTAGATCTGCCGCGCGCGGTTACTCATGGGAAATGCTCGATACCTTCATCGTCCGAACAAAACAGCCCTCGAACGGACGGGTTCCATAGCGCGCTTCAAAAAGCCGCCATTCTGAAGACGCGGCTGCGTTGGGCATACCCGGGTGAGAGCCGACCCTGCGGGAACCCGTCATTCCACGAAGACTTTCCTTATCGAAGCCGCTGCGGGCCCTTTGCGCGGCAAGGAGGTTCGGATGGAAAAGTCGCTGGTCGGCAGCAGGGCCAGATCTGACACGGAAGCCGACGGCGGCTTCGTTCAAGTCCGCGGAGCCCGCGAACATAACCTCAAGAACGTCTCGCTTGAGGTTCCCCGCAACGCCCTTGTTGTCTTCACCGGCGTGTCCGGATCGGGAAAGTCGTCGCTCGCGTTCGGGACGCTGTATGCCGAAGCTCAGCGCCGCTACCTCGAATCCGTCTCGCCGTACGCCCGGCGCCTTTTCCATCAGATGGCGGTGCCCGAGGTGGATTCGGTCGAAGGGCTGCCCCCGGCAGTGGCCCTGCAGCAGCAGCGCGGCTCGCCGACCACCAGATCATCAGTCGGAAGCGTGACGACGTTATCCAATCTGCTGCGGATGCTTTACTCGCGCGCTGGAGACTATCCCCGAAATCAGTCGCTTCTCTACGCGGAATCGTTTTCACCTAACACGCCCGAGGGCGCCTGTCCGAATTGTCACGGGATCGGTCGTGTGCACGAGGTTGACGAGCATTCGCTGGTGCCAGACGACAGGTTGACCATTCGGGAGCGGGCCATCGCGGCATGGCCGAGTGCCTGGCAGGGCCAAAACCTGCGAGACATTCTGGTGACGCTCGGTTACGACGTGGACAAGCCGTGGCGCGCACTACCGAAGAAGGATCGGGACTGGATCCTGTTCACCGACGAACAACCAACCGTGCCGGTCTACGCCGGATACACGGCGGCGGAGACTAGGCGGGCTCTGAAACGGAAGGAGGAGCCCAGTTATCAGGGCACCTTTACCGGTGCTCGAAAATATGTTCTGCAGACCTTTGCCACGACGCAAAGCGCGATGATGAAGCGACGGGTGGCGAAGTTTCTCTCAAGCTCGAACTGCCCGGTCTGCAAAGGCAAGCGACTAAAACCCGAGCCTCTCTCAGTGACCTTCGCGGGAATGGACATCGCCGAAATTTCGCGACTGCCGCTCAAACAGCTGCGCGAAGTGCTCGGCCGGGGTCTCGGCGGCCGAAAAATGAACTTGGCCAGGCATCCTGAGAAGGCTCTTGTCGTACAGCGGATAACCGAAGACATATCGGTGCGTCTGGAAGTACTGCTCGATCTGGGTCTCGGCTATCTGACCCCCGAGCGCAGCACGCCGACGTTGTCGCCGGGAGAGTTGCAGCGGCTTCGGCTGGCCACCCAAGTCCGATCCAATTTGTTTGGTGTCGTGTATGTTTTGGACGAGCCGTCGGCAGGGCTGCATCCCGCGGACACCGAGGCGCTGTTGCGTGCCCTGGAGCGCCTGAAGTCGTCCGGAAATTCGTTATTCGTCGTCGAGCACGAACTCGACGTCGTGCGGCACGCGGACTGGATTGTCGACGTCGGTCCCGACGCTGGCGCGCAGGGCGGCCAGATCATGTATAGCGGCCCGCTGGCAGGCCTCGCGGACAAGCGGGAGTCCCGTACGCGGCCCTACCTTTTCGGCCCAGCCGACAGGATTGCCAAGACCCCACGCGAGCCTCGCGGCTGGCTCAAGCTCCGCGGAGTGACACGCAACAATCTGGTTCATCTGAATGCGGATATTCCCCTGGGCGTCTTCACGAGCGTCACGGGCATTTCCGGGTCGGGCAAGTCGAGCCTTATCAGCCAATTCCTCGTCGAGACCGTCGGCGACAAATTGGATCAACGCAGTGAGCCGCCGGATGAGGATGATCGGCTGGAAGCGATGGTAGAGACATTAGGCGGCGAGATCATCGGCGGTCTGGAGAAAATTAAACGGCTGGTGGTTGTTGATCAAAAGCCGATCGGTCGCACGCCGCGGTCGAATCTGGCGACCTACACCGGTCTGCTCGATCATGTCCGGAAGCTCTTCGCCGCCACCAAGCAGGCGCGCGCCAGAAGATACGATGCGGGCAGGTTCTCTTTCAACGTGGCAAAGGGCCGTTGTGGGACATGCCAGGGCGAAGGGTTCGTTTGCGTCGAACTGCTCTTTCTGCCCAGCGTGTATGCGCCCTGTCCGACATGCAAGGGCGGCCGCTACAATGCCAAGACCTTGGAGATCAAGATCCGGGACAGGTCCATCGCGGATGTGCTGGCCATGACGGTCGATGAAGCGTTCGGATTCTTTGCGGACGAGGATGCCCTGCGCCGATCCCTCGGTGTGCTTCGTGAAGTCGGTCTGGATACATCCGATTGGGGCAATCCGCCACGGAACTGTCCGGTGGGGAGGCTCAACGCGTCAAGCTTGCCACCGAGCTCCAGCGCGCGCAACGAGGCGAAACGCTGTACGTGCTCGATGAACCGACGACGGGGCTTCACCCGTCGGACGTAGCGAAGCTGATGAAACAACTGGATAGCCTCGTCGAAAGCGGCAACACGGTCGTCGTGGTCGAACATGACATGACCGTCGTTGCGGCTAGCGACTGGATCATCGACATTGGGCCTGGAGCAGGCGACGAGGGCGGCCGCATAGTGGCTTCAGGACCGCCCAAGCAGGTCGCATCAGAAACGCAGAGCCGAACGGCAAAATACCTTGCCGCTTTTATTTGACGAGGCGCCATGGTGGGTGGAAGTTTTACATCCGGCTAATTGGTATCGTCGGGCGATATCGGCGCGCCGTGACTGGAGAATGACGAAGTCCCATGATTCACCATGTCTCGCTTGGTTCCAACGACATCGCAAAGGCGCGGGCTTTCTACGACCCGCTCATGTGGCTGATCGGCTTTCGGGTATTGAAGGCATCAGCCACTGCCGCCCATTACGGGACATCCGATATCGTCTTTAGTCTTGAAACGCCGGTCGACGGTAGCCCCGCTTCGCCCGGCAACGGCGTCCATATCGCCTTTCAGGCGCCTGATCGAGAAACGGTCCGGCGCTTTCATGCTATGGCGCTGGAACGGGGTGGGCAGGACGAGGGCGCGCCAGGCATTCGCGCCAATTACAATGCCAACTATTATGCGGCCTTCGTGCGCGATCCCGACGGCAACAAGATCGAAGCCGTGACCTACACAGCCCGTGAATGCTTCGATCTGGGTCGATGCTGCTTGCCGACCGTGGCTATGACGCCGACTGGATCAGGGACCTTGCCATGAAGAAGGGCGCGTGGGCCAACATCCTGCCGAAAAGCAATCGCAGCGATCCGATCTGCTTCAGCCCGTATCGCAAGGAAGCCCTGTCCGCAAATCGACGCTGGTAACAGCGATCCGCCGATAAAGCTGCCAAAATCAAAATCATTCGACGGCGGCGCGCAGTTCAAGCTGACATCGCTGTTGCAGAAGCAGCGCGCACGCGGCGCCGCGTCTTCCTTTCAGGATTGGAGTTGCCCGATTGTTCTGCCTCTTTAGCGAGTCGATTTCGCAACATCGCCAGCACCGCGGCCTCCTCAGCTTTCAGACTTCCTACGGCGCTTCGAAGCTCACTCTCGGCCTGCGATTTGATCTGGAGAACAAGGTTGCCGTCCATATAAGAGTTCAGAACCTCTGGATGAACGTAACACTTGCGGCAAATTGTCGGCGTGTTGCCAAGCCGCGAGGATACCTTTTCGATAGCGCTGCGAAGATTACGCTTCGCCTGCGCAGCGCTATCAAAACTCTCAAACTCGGAGAGGGCCATCGCCGCCAAAACTGTTCCTGCCCAAGTGCGGAAATCCTTGGCCGTGATGTCCTTACCGGTTATTTCCTTGAGATAGTCATTTACGTCCGTTGATGTGACGTCATGACATACACCCTGCTCATCGACATACTGAATCAGCTCTTGTCCGGGCAGATCCTGACAAGCTCGGATGATCTTGGCAATCCGTCGGTCCCGCACGCGTAACGACCACTGCTTGCCGCTCTTACCTGTAAAGCGGAAACGCACCTCGTTTCCGTCGATCGCGACGTGGCGGTTCTTCAGTGTGGTCAATCCATAGCTATTGTTCTGCTTCGCGTAATCGTCATTGCCGACGCGGATCAATGTGGTCTCAAGAAGATGCACGACGGTCGCAAGAACCTTCTCCCTAGGCAATCCGCGCAAGCCCATATGCTCACGCACCTTCTCCCGGATAATCGGCAGCTCGTCCGCAAACGCAACCACGCGCTCGAATTTCGTGCTTTCTCGTACCTCGCGGAAGCGCGGGTGATAACGGTATTGCTTTCTGCCCTTGGCGTCACGGCCTGTTGCCTGGATATGGCCATCGGCAGACGGGCAAATCCAAACATCGGTCCAGGCCGGAGGAATGGCAAGCGCCTTGATCCGCTTCAGCGCATCCCGCTCGGTTAGCCTTGACCCGTCGGCCCGGCTGTAAGTGAACCCTGACCCCGCCTTCTTACGACGAAATCCGGGACGCCCGTCCGAGACATGTCGAAGGCCCACGGACTCGGCCGCGTCCTTTGGATCGACGATCGCCTGCGCGCTATCGGACGAATCGACCAGTAAGTTATGGGCCTTCCGTATGGATTTCCAAAAACGAACCTTTCTGCGCGACGCATGTTCCAAAATAGCGGTAAGGAAGATCTCCATTTAAGCTGCCATAAGACGGCTTCCTTTTCCGTCTCAAGCGCGGGCGCGATCGACCCTATCTAACGCCGGGAATTTTCCTCGGTGCTGCTTCCCGAACGCGCGTCGGATCTGACAACTTGCAGATGAAGCAATAGCATGAGCGTTACGAGCCGCGTAGGAGGGCAAGAACTATCCGCGCGCCCGGGCAGGCTGGCGTGCCGAACTTTTTGCCCCTCCCCGCTTAGGCGTGGGCTTCGCGGGACGCTCGGCGGCGATGCTGCGCCGGAGCGCATCCATCAGATTGATGACGTTTTCCTGTGACGGCTTGACCGCAGGTCCCTGGGTGGGCCGCCTCGCCCCCTTTTTGCGCAGAATGCGAACAAGCGCGGTGCGATAATGATCTTCAAGCATAGTTGGATCGAACTGCGCAGACTTCGTCCTGATTATGTGTTGGGCAAGCTTCATCATTTCGGGCGGAAGCTTCATCTGCGGAATTTCGCTGAAATAATGTTCTGAGCTGCGCACTTCCTTCGAAAAACGCAGCGTTACACCGCGAAGGCCCTTGTCCATGGGCTCGACCAAGAACGGACGCTCTCGCGAGGACAACACGACGCGGGCGAGGCCAATGACGCCCTCGCGGACCATGGCGTCGCGGATGACTGCAAAAGATTCCTGTCCGATCTCTTCGCGC
>Ga0075424_100001005_pt1 | contig 23906 bp, 16 predicted proteins | sample SoiMethybrSBSTD3_FD_75301 | JGI IMG/M metagenome (GOLD analysis project Ga0075424, IMG submission 75301) | Bulk soil microbial communities from a Populus tree surrounding site in Tennessee, USA - Soil MetaG P. TD hybrid SBSTD3 | ecosystem: Environmental > Terrestrial > Soil > Tree plantation... | reverse complement strand
GGAACGAAGAGCGGGCCTACCCAGCCTTCCTGGAGGTCCAGGTTGCGCACCAGCAGCCACGGCAGGAGACGCCGCTTCGACAGCGCGTCGACGGCCTCCAGGAGCAGCGGATCGTGGGCTTCCTGACAGACGACCAGCACGCGGGGCAGGTCGGGTGCGTCGAGGGGCCAGATCTCGCCGGAGTCCAGGGCCAGGACGGTGGTGCGCGGACGCACCCCGGCTGCGCTCTCGGCCCAGGCGTGGGCTCGCGCCGGCCGGCGAGACAGGATGACCACCTCACCGAATCCCGCCTCCGCCAACCGGCGGTACACGCTCTCGCCCAAGGCGCCGTCGGCGAGCAGCGCCACGCGGCTGCCGCGCAGCGCCGCCTGGAACTTCGCGCCGCCCTGCTGGGTGAAGCGGGAGAAGAAGCGGATCTGGTCCTCGAACTGATTCAACTCGTCCGCGGACAGCCCGTTGGCGTCGGCCTCCTCGAGCAGCGACGACGCCTCGAGCTGCCGCAGGACCGCCTCCGCCGCCCCGCGGTGAATGCCCGCGCTCTCGAGGGCTGCGAGGATGTCCTCGGTCGCGGTCTGGCCGTTGAGATACGGCAGCAGCGCGCCGAAGGCCTGGACCGCGCGCTCGTCGGTCAGCTTCATGCGCCATAGCTCGTCCGCGCCGCCGCGCAGACCCCAGGTGGTTGCGGAGATCGGAAAGATCGAGAGGAACGTCTTCAGCCGCGGGAACTTGATCATTTTTCCTTCTCGTAAACTCCATCCATTACATAGATAACGTAGGGGGCCGGCCTGAGCTCACAACCCGCCCGTCTAAAGGCGACGGGCCCCTCTTATGCTACGTACCATCTAGCCACCGTCCACAATACAGTTGGAACACATGCCGCAGCCGCAGGCGCAAACTGCCTCGGCGGCCAACTCAGCGGCGTCGTCGATCAGAACTTCGATCTCAACGAAGGTTTCTTCCATTGCTGTCACCTCCTTTCATCGTGGAGTCATGCCCAGGCCGTCACCCCCTACGATTTCCTCTCGGCCGCAAACGGTTGGCGTCCAACCGCGTGTCACGTCGTCTGAGAATTGCGATCGCAGCGCTTCGGCTGGCCCGACGGCTACGGTCACCAGGCGGTCGGGATGGAGATGGCGGCAAGCCAACTCCCGCAAACCGTCGGGCTGGACCGCCGCCATCGCTCGCCTCCGGCATTCGAAGTCGTGCACGGGATCGCCTTCGAGAGCCGCCTGGCTGAGCGTCCCGCCCAGACCCAGGAGGCCTTGGAACCGTCTGAGCTCAGCCCCCAGCAGGCGGCGCTTGGCCTGCTCCAACTCGGCCGCTGGCACAGGCTCCGCGCGCAGCCTCTCGATCTCACGCCTGATCCCGGCGAGCGCGGCTCCCGCCGCGTCGCTGGCGACGCTGGTTGCCACCATGAAAGGTCCTCCCCCGTGCCGGGCCGCGAAGCGGCTGCGGATGTGGTAGGTCAGGCCCAGACGCTGCCGCAAGCTCTCCGCCAGGCGGCTGGACGGACCATCGCCCAGAATCGCGTTGAGCACCTGCAGGGGCGGCAGATCCTGGCTGCCTCGCGCCACGCCGTCATGACCCACGCGCAGCTCGGTCTGCGCGGCCTGCGGGAGGTTCACCAGCCGGATTCCGGGCGCCGGCTCGGCGGCGGGCGCCACCGGCGGCGGCAGCGGCAGCGGCTTGCCGGCGACGGGTGCCGGCGGCAGCTCGAAGGAGCCGAGCAGGTCCGCCGCCGCCTCGCTGTCGAAGCTCCCCGCTACCACCAGGCACGAGGTCTCCGGCCGGTAATGGGCGTCATGGAACGCCGCCACGTCCTCAGCTTCGATCCGCTGCAGGGTTGCCGGGGTGCCGAGAGGCGGGCGGCCATAGGCCTGGTCACCGTAGAGGGCGCGGGCGAACTCATCGTCGGCGAGCGCCCGCGGCTGCCGGCGCCGGCGTTCGAGCTCGGCAAGCCGCCGCTGCCGCAGGCGGGCCACGGCGGCGTGCGGGAACCGCGCAAAGCAGGCCATGTCGAGCAGCAACTCGGCACCGGCGGCGAGGTCGCAGGAGAGCAGCTCGAGGGTGAGGAACGCGCTGTCCCAATCGCCACCCGCCACCAGGTCGGCGCCCAGGTCGTCGACCTCTTCGGTGATCTGCGCGGCGCTGCGGCGGGCGGTGCCTTCTCTGAGCAGGAGGGGGGTCATCGCGGCGAGGCCCGCGTGATCCGGCGAATCCCATTCGGCGCCCGCAGGGCTCACCCAGCTCAACCAGACGAGAGGCACCGCGTGGTTCTCGGCCAGGATGACTCGCAGGCCGTTGGCCAGGGTCTTCCTGACGGCGGCAAGCACAGGCCAGTCCCAAGCGTCGGACGGCGACGCTACGGCCAGGGTGCCTGTACAGCCATCCGGTCTCATGCCGCCTCCGCCGCAGGGACTTGCGAGAGCCTCGCGCGCGCCGGCGCTTGCCGCAGGCGGCAGGCGAAGCCGGCGACGGTGTCCTGATCGGGGTCCGAATAGCGCTGAGGCTCCCCTTCCAGGCGCTCAGGCGCGCCGAGATAGCAGGCGAGAGATGCGCAGAGATCGGCTCTCCACTCCAAGCTCCCCACCGCGAAGTAGTGATCGCTCAACGCTTTCTTGCGCGCCCGCGCCAGTCCCTCCGCGGTGAGACCGCGGGACAGCAGCAGGTCGGCCGCTTCGAGCAAGCCCTGCTCGAGGCGGCGGCTCTCGACCCCGCGAGCGGCGGCCGCGGCGAAGACCAGCGTGCTGGCATCGCGCATGGTGACCAGGTGGCCGTGGACCTCTTGCGCCAGTCCGGCCCGCTCGACCAGCTCCCGCGCCAGCGGGCTGGAGCGCCCGGCGGCGAGGCCCCGCATCAGCAGCGACGCCAGGTACCAACCTGGGTGGCCGAAGCCCGGGACCGACCAGGCGACATAGGCGTGAGCCTGGGCAACGGCGGCGGGCACGCTGAGGCGTTGCATGCCCGGCGGCGGTGGCGCGGCCGGTGCCATCTCCGGAGCTCGCTCGGTGCCCGCGGGAAGCGCTTCGAAGGTACGTCTCACCAGCTCGGCGGCCGCGCCGACCGACAGATCTCCGACCAGCACGAGGACGGCGTTGCGCGGAGCGAAGTGAGCCGCGACGAAAGCCTGGACCTCCGCCGCGGTGACGGCGCGGATGCCGTCCGGCTCCCCCACCGGCGGTCGGTGGTAGGGATGTTCGGGCGGAAAGAGCAGCCGGTGGAGGTGCTCGAAGGCGATGGCGCGGAGCCGGTGCTGCGACCGCTCGCGCAGCTCTTCGAGCAGGATCCGGCGCTGGATCGCCAGCGCCTCGGCGTCCTGCGCTTGCAGCGGGCGGGCCATCCTTTCCGCTTCCACGGCGAGCACCGCCGCGAGCTCGCAGCGGGGGAAGACCGCCGAAAAGCAAAGGCGGTCGGTCATCGTAAAGGCCTGGGCCGAGCCGCCGGCGCTCTCGATCCTCGCGGGGAAGCTGCAACCGGAAGCGCACCTCGGGCCATGGAAAGCGAGGTGCTCGCAGAGGTGGGCCAGGCCGGGCCGCGAGGCCGGATCGCATCGCGAGCCGGCGCCGTAGCACATCATCGAAGCGATCAGCGGCGCTCGGGAATCCGGCTGCACCACCACCCTCAGACCGTTCGCGAGGCGCCACTGCGCGACCGGGAATCGCGGGCAAGGCTCGCCGTGCATCGGCGCCTCTCGCATCACGGGTCACCCCGTTTCGCGCCGGCGATGAGGTGGTCTGCGGTGCGCAGGCTGTTGGCCAGAATGGTCAGGGTCGGCGCCGTCCCGCCCGAGGTCGGCATGAAGCTGCCGTCGACGACGAACAGGTTGCGAACTTCATGGGCTCGGCAGTGCTCGTCGAGCACTGATTGCGACGGGTCCTTACCGGCCCGGCAGGTGCCGTGCACGAGATAGGGAGCTGTCTCGCCGATCTCCTCCGGCTGGACCTCGTCGGCGCCCATTTCCGCCAGCGCTTCGAGGGCACGGTCCACGAGCCAGCGGCCCGCCACGCGATGGTGCTCCGGGACGTCCAGATGGATACGCGCCACCGGCAGGCCCCAGCGGTCGCGGACGTCCGGGTCCAGAGCCACGAAGGTGCGATCGTTGGGAATGAAATCGTGAAACACCTCGAAATCGACGGTGAGATAGTCGTGGAAGTACTCCCGCAGCCGCTGCTCGAGGCGGCTGCCCCAGAGGAGATCCGGCCCCTCTTCGGCCGCTCGCAGCGCGGCGGAGATGGGGCTCGCGGCGGGAAACCCGAAACGGATCAAGCCGCCCTTCGACAGATCGGAGGTCCCCTCCGGCAGGAAGTAGTGATCGCCGACCGAGCACTCGAGAAAGGGACTGGGGTCGCGCAGCGGTTTGTCCGGATGATTCTGATAGCGGAAGCGAGCTCTGCCGTTTGAGAAGCCGTGGAACTGAAGGTTCCGCCCGACGAGACCGGAGCCGTTGGCGAGGCCGTCGGGGAACCGCGGCGACTGCGAGAGCAACAGGAGCCGAGCGCTCTCGACCGCCGAGCAGCAGACGCAGACGATCCTGGCCTGCACCGCGTGCTCGCTTCCCTGCTCATCCAGGTAGAGGCAGCCGGTTGCCTCGCCGCCTCTACCGACGGTGACCTCGCGCACCATAGCGTTGGGCCGCAGCTCGCAATTGCCGGAGGCGACCGCCCGTGCGACATAGGTCTCCTGCACGCTCGACTTGGCGCCCGTGCTGCAGCCGAACCCGGCGCAGAAGGCGCAGTAGGAACAGGCCGGGCGGCCTAGATAGGGGCGCGACAAGAGGGCCCGCGGCGTGGGGTACGGGTGCCAGCCCAGCCGCCGGCAAGCCTGCTCGAGGAAGAAACTCAGCGGATGAGCGTCGACAGGGGGCAGGGGATAGGGCGCCGAACGGGGACCCTCGAACGGGTTCGCGCCGGCGGCGCCCGAGATGCCGCAGTCCCATTCGGCGCGGCTGTAGAAGGGCTCGAGCTCCGCGTAGTCGAAGGGCCAGTCGGCAAGGGTCTCATAGGGACCATAGAGACTTGCCATGCGGAAATCGGCCGGATGGAAACGGTAGAAGAAGCCACCCATGCGCACGGTGCCGCCGCCTACCGAGTTGCCGATCCAGCCCAGATGCGTGGGCCGCGGTCGCGGGTCGCCGGCCGGCACCAGGATGTGCGGCTCCGCGGCGAGGGAAGGAACGAAGAAATCCCGCCGCGTGGCCGCCACCTCGTCGCGCGAATACTCCTCCCGCTGGCGGTGCGGGCCTTTCTCGAGCAGCAGCACCTTCCAGCCGGCTTCGGCGAGGCAGGCCGCCAGGGGTCCGCCGCCAGCCCCGCTGCCGATGACGGCGGCATCGTAGACCGTGCCGGCCATCAGTCCTCCCGCTCTCCACGGCAGAGGCCCGACCGCACGTGCTCGGCCTGAAGCCCGATGGCTTGCCAGCCCAGAAAGTCCCGATTGCCGCCGTGGACGGGATCCCCCAGCAAGCCTTCCAAGCTGAATCCGACCAGCGAGCGGAAAAGCAGCCGCATCCAGGGATTCGGGTCTTCCGCGAGGGCGCGCAGCAGCTCGTCCTGCTCGCCCGGTGCACAGGCGGAGAATTCCTTGCCGTAGAGCTGTCCGGCCTGCGACTGCAGCCGGTCGAGGACTCTCTCGACCCCTGAGCGCAGCCCGCGGTAGCAGGGGTGCAGCATCGCGCTCTCGAAGCCCACGGCGGCATCGGTCTGCGCGGCGCCGGGACCATCGACCCCCGGCAGGATGCGCTCCACCACGGCTTGCAGGGTGCTCCTGCGCTCCGGCGTGAAGCCGGGCTGGGACGAGACGCTCATTTCCCGTCCGGCTTGGCGGCACCCGGTTTGGCGGCGCCCGGTTTCGCAACGCTCGGCTTCGTTTCGGCCTCCGGGCTGCAGGCGATGGGGCCGCGCACGAGCTGGCTGCCGTCACAAGTCATGGTGCCGACGACGGCGCCGGCCAAGAAGCTGGCGCGGCTGCCGAACTGCAGGCGCACATCGGCGGTCGAGTTGCCGGTGATCTTGCTGTTGCCGATCCGTACGATGCCGTCGTCCACCCACACCCCGAACTTCGAGCCGGTGTTAGACGCGACGTTGGCCAGCTCGGCGGTCGAGCCGCGAGCGACATAGACGCCGGCGAAACCATTGTTCTCGAGCGTCACCGACGTGCTGCCGACCAGGTTGGAGAACGGCGAGAACGAGGACGACTCATCGAGGAAGATCCCGGACTGAGTATTGTTCTTGATGCTCATCGAGCCGCCGAAGGAGAAGGTCCCGTGGGTGATGAGCGCCAGGCCGGTGAAGGTATTGTGGTTGAGATTGAGCGTGCCGAAGGCGCCTTCGAACGAGGAGTTGCTCTGCACGATCATGCCGGCCATGCAGTCGCGGGAGCTGATGACGGCGCTCTTGCTGAAGACGAACGAGGCGCCGTCGATGACGAGACAGCCTTCGATCGTGTTGGTGAACGTCAGCTCACCTTCCATTCTCACATGGGAGCCGCGGATGAAAATGGAAGTCGAGATGGTCTTGTCGACCGCCAGCCCGTCGATGAGGCCGGCGGAATTGTAGATGAGGACGCCGCGGACGGATGAATTGAAAACCTTTATATTGTGAAGGGTGACGCTCGAGCCGAGCAGGGCTCCGATACAGTATTCGAGCTGCGTGTTGTCCCGGCAGGTGAAGCCTTCGAAGAGGATCCGCTTGGCGGCGGTGACCTCGATGCCTCCCGCCACGGTGGCGGTGGCGTCCTTGCCGCGGATGGCGACGCCGTCACGCTGGATATAAAGGTATTCCTTACAGGTGCCGGAGAATACGATGTTCAGGTCGGCGCCCGATTTATCGGCCAGCGCCGCGGCGAGCGTCTGCTTCGCATCGCAATCGACGTTGATGGTCTTCGCCCCGTCCGGCACCTTGTAGATCGAGGGATTGATGGCCGGCCCCTCGTCCGCCGCCGACGGCAACGCCATGCCGGCAAGGAAGACGAATGCGGCCACGCAGTGGATTTTCAGCAGACGGCTCATGGATAGTGCTCCTTTCCTCCCGCGTCTGGTTGGCAGCGGGTAAGCTCTTGCGAGTGACCCTGGCCGAGCCACTTCAGCGCGGCCGGAAGTTCTCGTCGACGATCAAGGATTCCGTCCCCGGCGGCAGCACCTGAAGCGTCTTGAGGAACTCGATCAGAGAGTCCTTCTCGTACTCGGAGAGGGCTTTGAAGCGGTCGGTCGAGGACTGAGCTTCGCCCGCGTGCGCCAGCACCGCTTCGCGCATGGTGGTGAACTTGCCGTGATGGAAGAAGTTCGGTTTGCTCGCCACGCCCCAGAGCTTGCGGGTGATGAATTTGCTGTTGCCGACGAAGAACTCCTTTTCGGCGAAGATCATCTCGGAGTCTTTGACCCGCTGCATATCGAGCGTCTCGCGGTTCGGATCGTCGGGACCGCTGGTGATGTCGTGCAGCTTCAGATCGGTAAAAGCCGGCACCATGGTGACGCCGTCATGGGCCTGCAGGCGGGGCGGCGGCAGGAGAGGGCTGTTGAGATTCATGACGAAGGTTTGCGCCTGGCCCATCCGCAGGTTGCCGAATGGATTGTAGGGGTTGGGCTCGGAGTACAACCAGCCGTCGCGGTCGAGCGGCAACTCCGGCACGTGGCAGGTGGCGCAACCAACTTGGGTGAAGAGGCGCTCGCCGGTCTCCACCGCCGCTTCGATCTCGGGGTCGCGAGGGATGACGCGCCCCGGCACCGCCATGGCGGCCTGGAAGAGAGTGAGGGCGGTGACGTCGGCGCGGGTCAGCTCGATGCGGATGCCGTCGCCGTCGTCGTGGTCGGGGCGGAAGTGCTCGGCGACGTTCTGCCGGGCGTCGATGCCGAAGCGCTCCTCGGTCTGGATGCCGTGGTGATGGTTGAGCGCGGTGTTGGTGAAGTGGCGGAGCGACATCACCGCCCCGGCCTGGTGGAAGGGACGGACGACCAGGTTGGGCGCCATGTGCCCCTCGTCAGTAAACGTGCTGGGATAGGGCAGACCTTCGACGCGGGAAACGTCCCAGTTGCCGTTGGCTCCCCGGCTGAGCGTGCCGAAGGAGATCCCTTTGGTCACCAGAGCCTTCGAGCCGCCCGGCCGGATGGTGTCGCGGATCGCCTGCAGCTCCGCCGTCATCTGGCGCGCCAGCATCTCGATGTAGCCGGAGCCGAACATACCGAGGGTGGAGCGGCTGTTGGCGATGTCGCTGAAGTCCACGAGCTTGCCCCGCTCGTCGCGCGAACCCCCCGTGGGGACCTGGTCGTCGGGATCGAACGTCGCGAAGTCCATCCGCTGGCCGAGCACGAAGACGTTGGCGACGATGTCGCCGTTGCCGCCGGCAATGCCGTACGGCGAGTTGTGGCAGCCGGCGCAGGAGTTGGAGTCGGGCCCGGAGATGCGATTGAAGTTGCGGGGAAAGATCAACGGGCGGGTGGGGTCTGAAAGCACCTGGCCCGTGCCCTTGGTCAGCGGTCTCCCGGCGCCTTCCTGGATGGTCCAGTTGGCGTTGAACAGGCGCTTGCCATAGTCGAGCAACTGCTGGATGGGGAGCCGGTACTCTTCGCCGTTGACGAGGTGCCGAGGGATCGCGACCTCGCGCCCGATCTGCGTTGCATCGGCCTCGGTCCAGAGAGCGGCGCAGAGCGGGGCGATCAGACCGAACAGCACAGCGAGGAAGCACTGATGACGACGGTACCTCATCGTTTCCTCCAAGGCACAGTTCTAGGTTGCCAGTTGCACCTCTACTTCAGCTACTTCAGCCCGGCCGGAGACACGGATTCTTCTACTTGCCAGGGTGCGGCTCGAATCGCAATGCGGGACGGCCGGGACACGGGCGCTCCACTTCTTTCCCTTAGTAGATCTTCAGATAGATTCTTAGACTTGACTGCACCGTATACCTCAGGACCAAAATGGAAGTCAAGACTCCGCTCGACGCTAGGAAACCACCAGCGAACCACCTCTCTTGACATTTGCAAGTGGATCCTACAAACTCGATGGCATTTCCCCTCCTGCCGCTTGCGGCAGCGACGCTGTCACACCGACAGTGAGGGCGGAGGGCGATCTGGTGAGCGGGTCGCAACCCCGCTGTAGCCGGGCCCCAAAGAAAGGAGAGCGCCATGTCGGAGTTGTCCTCCAAGGTGTTTCTCACCATCCTGGTTCTTTTACTGGTGTTGGTTCCCGTTCGCGGGGCCAGAGCCGAGGGTCCTGCCTCGGCCTCAGCCCTGCCCCAGCGGCCAAGCCCGTTCCAGTTCGAAATCGAGGAGATCACTCTCAAATCGGGAGGCAAGGTCCTTCTGCACGATCAGTTCCAGCGGCAGGGCAAGCTCAAGCCCGCGGAGATGGAGGGCCGCAGCCTGGCTGCGGCGGAAGGGCCGGAATACCGCGTCGATCTGGGCCAGATTTCCGCCGCCAACGTCCGGGACGGGGTGCTGAGGCTCGATCAGGACGCGACCTCGAACCTTTGGCACGGGCCTCAGGGTAACTATGGCCATACCCTGCACCGGCACGATTCCTATGTCGCCATGTTCACGCTGCCGGTCAATCTGGCGGGCGGCACGACCTTCCTCGCCAGCGAGGCCGGCGGGCTCGAGCTCTCCGTCCGGCTGCGCGCGCCGCGCCTCAACGGCTTCGAGAAGCTGAAGATCGGGCTCATGGACACCGAGCAGTTCAAGTCGGTGGCCGCGATGTCCGTCGGCCGGCTGCCCTTCACCGGTCCCACGCTCCCGGGCGCCGAGGACGGCAGCAAATCCGAGAGCCCCAACCTCTTCGACTTCGTGAACCAACCGGCCATCGTGCTCGGCCGGGTGGAAGAGCCGCGGGTGCGTGGCGAGATGGTGATGGACTACGCCAAGCTCGAGCAGCTCGACGCGATCAAGACGCTCGAGATGGTGCTGCGGGTAGCGCCCGACGGCCGCGTCTCCGGCCTGGCCCGGATCGATGCCGGAGGAAAAGTGAAGGAGGTGGAGCTCCAGCCCAAGAGCGACGCCCAGGCGAGCCTGCCGGCGAACGTGCGGCTGGCGGCGACGCTCTTCGTCGAGACGCTGCCCGGGGTCGAGGTCAGCCGCGTCTATCCCAAAGAGGTGGCGGTGCGAGATCTAGGGAGTGCGGATACGGTCCGCTTCCGCATCGAGGGGTTCGGTTTTGGTCCGGACAGCCGGGTCGAGATCATTCCCGAGGGAAGCCCGGCGGAGCCGATCCGCGCCGCTGCGATCCATGGGCAGAGGGTGCCGGGCACGCCGGAAGGCACGGTGCTGCTGGCGGACATCGGATTGCCCGCGCGGGTCGGCAGCTACGGTCTGCGGGTCACCACGGGAGGTCAGACCACCGTCTTCGCCAACGCCGTGCGCGTCTTCGCGCCCTCCGGCTCTCGCGCCACCGCCTCCGGGCAGGTCCCGTAACTCCAACCCTGCCGCTGGGGGCGACGCCCGGCTGCGCCGTAGGCGCGCCGGGTTTCGCCCCCGGAGGTCATCCCCTCTGCAGGAACAATCCCGGGGGGCGCCGGCGCTCGCGGAGCGCGTAGGCGCAGCCGTCCGCCAGCGGGCATTCGTCGCAAAGCGGCACGCCGCGCTTGCACAAGGTCTGGCCGTGCTGCTGCAGGAGCAGGTGAGCTTCCTGCAGGACCTTCGGCTGCGCCGGCAGAGCCTTCGCGGCCTCGCGGCTGGCGGCGTACATCTTGGCGTAGGACTTGTCTTCGCGAACGAGACCGAGCCGGACGAGCACGCGCAGCCCGTTGGAGTCCGGGGCGAGCAGCGGCTGGCGCCCCGTGAACAGCAGGATCTTCTCGGCGCCCGGCTCGCCGATGCTCGGGAAGCGCCGCAGCGCCCGCTTGGCCTCGCCGAGCGGCCCTTGGATGATCTCGTCGAGATCGCCGCCGAGCTCCTCGACCGCGATGCGGGCGCACTCGCGCAGCTTGGCCGCGGACATGGCCTTCATGATGCCGCGCGATGTGACGCTCTCCAGGGTCTGCTGGTCGGCGTTGAGCAGGGCGAGCGGGCTCGTGCCGACCTTCCGCTTGAGCAGATCGAAGGCCTCCCGCCGGCGCGCCGGGGGGGCGAGATAGGCGATGTTCTCCAGGAGGATCAGCTCGAACGGATCGGCGGTCGGCGGCGGCTCGGGCGGTCCATAATGCTTGCGTAGCCGCGCGATCGCCTCGCCGAGAGAGAGCAGGCCCTCGGACATCGCGCCGTGCGCTGCCGCGCCTCGCTTTGCCGCTCCCACGGTGCGGGACCTTAGCACGCCGGCGAACGGGCGCGCCACTCCGCCACCGCCGTCCTGGCATCCACTCTCCGATCTTCGATCCCACGCTTGCATGTGGATTTGCCTCTGTGGTACTATGCATTCCTCTTTCTTTCTCTCCAAAAGGAGATAAACATGGCCGACTCCGCCTTCTCCACCCTTCGTAGGAGTTTTCCGTGGGTCCTGCTGCTCGCTCCTCTGATGCTCGCGATGTCGAGTGGAGGGGCGCAGGCTCCGGTGACGCAGGTTGCTTTCCCGGACGTCATCAGCCTCAAGACGGACCGCGGACCGAGCCAGGTGGCGATCACCGATCTCAACCTGGATGGCAAGCTGGATCTGGTGACCGTGAACGCCCTGGGGAACAGCATCTCGGTGATGCTGGGCCGCGGCGACGGCTCCTTCGGGCCGGAGGCGCGCTATGCGGTCGCGGACTCGAAGCCCTACGGCCTGGCCTTCGGCCGTTTCAACGAGGATGCCTATCCTGACCTCGTTACCTCCTCCGCCGCCGGCTCCGCGCTGATCGTCCTGTTGAACAACGGCTCCGGCGGCTTCGCGGCGCCGGTCACCGTGCCGACCGAGAAAGCGACGCTCGCGGTGGCGGCCGGCGACCTGAACGGCGACGGCTTGGCCGACATCGCCGCGGCGCATCCGGACGGCGAAGAGATCGCCCTCTACTTCAATCAGGGCAAGGGCCGCTTCATCAAAGGCGGATCGCTGCCCGCCATGAGCCGCAGCCTGCTGATCGCCGACCTCAACCAGGACGGCAATCTGGACCTCGCCTCCGCCGACGAGACGGCGGACGCGGTCTCGGTCTTCCTCGCCGAGGGGCACGGCAAGTTCGCGCCGGCGAGAACCTTCAAGACCGCCGCCGAGCCCCAACTCCTGCACGCCGCCGATCTCAACGGCGACGGGCGGACGGACCTGCTGGCGGCGAGCCCCGACTCCGACTCGATCTCGCTGCTCACCAACCGCGGCGACGGCAACTTCGAGCACACCGGCGATCTGGCGGTCCGGCAGCCCACCGCCATCGCCACTACGGATATCGACGGCGACGGGCACCTCGATCTGGTGGTCTCCGAAGGCGCGAGCGGCTCGGTGGCCGTGCTGTTCCAGCGGGGCGAGAGCTTCAGCCCGGCCATCCGCTTCCCGGTCGAGGGCGATCACGTCAATTCGCTGGCGGTCGCCGATCTCAACCGCGACGGCAGCCCCGACATCGCCACCGCGAACATGGCCTCGGACACCGTCTCCGTGCTGCTCAAGGGGGTCCGCGTGCCGCGGATCGAGAAGTTCTCCCCCTCGCCGACCGCGCGGGTGCAACTCACCAAGGGCAATCTCGCCACCGAGATCCGCGCCCGTTTCAACACCGATCTCGGCGTCGACTCGCTGGCCGGCGGCGTCATCGTCTACGCCAGCCAGTCCGGGTACCACCAGGCCGCGGTGAAGTACGACGAGCGGGACCACACCGTCACCCTCGTGCCGAACGCGCCGGCCGCGAAGGGGAAGTCCGACCTGCAGACCGCCGGCCGCCTGGTCGATTTCACTCCCGGCGAGCAGGTCACCGTCTCCTTCACCAAGGCGATCCGCTCGCGCCTGGGCATTCCCATGAGCACGGCCTCGACGTACTCTTTCACCGTCGCGCCGCGGGAGGGCAGCGGCCAGTTCGTCGAGGCGCAGCGGATCGACTGCCTCAAGATCCCCGGCACGCTGCGGGCGGCCGACATGGACAACGACGGCAAGATCGACATCGTGGCCCTCTGCCGCGAGGTGGACGGCATCCGCGTCCATTTCAATGGCGGTAACGCCACCTTCCGCCATGAGGACAGCGTCCTGCTGCCCACTGGCGGCTATGGGCCGTGGGACCTGATTCCGGCCGACCTGAACCGCGACGGCAAGCTGGACATCGCGGTCGTCAACACCTTCTCATCCGACTTGACGATCTTCTACAATGAGGGCAACCGCAAGTTCAGCGGGCCCCACACCCTGCCTTCGGGGGCGGGTCCGATGAGCCTCGCGGCGAGCGACCTCGACGGCGACGGCTACCTCGACATCGTCACCGTGACCAAGGGCTTTCCCGCCGTCCTGGTGTTCGTGAACGACGGCAAGGGCGGCTTCAAGGAGCCGGTGACCTATCGCGTGGCTCCCTCGCCCTACGACGTCGCCGCCAAGGACCTCAACGGCGACGGTGCTCCGGACCTCGTGATGACCAACCTCGAGTCCGATCGCGGCACGATCCTGATGAACAACGGGGACGGCACCTTCCGCAAGGGCGAAGAGTTCCCCCTGCAGCTCACCAAAGCGCTCACCGAGGAACCGGTCGACGTCGACTCCGACGGCGAGACCGACATCGTGACGGTCAACACCGCCTCCGACGACATCTCGATCTTCCTCAACCGCGGCCAGGGCAAGTTCGAGCAGCAGAAGAACGTCGCGGTGGGGCCGACGCCCACCGACAAGGTGTTCGGCGACTTCAACAGCGACGGTTTCGTGGACATGGCCATCACGCTCGACGGCGGCAAGGTCGCCCTCCTGCTGAACAACGGCAACGGCACCTTCCGGCGCGCCGATACGCTCGGCGTCGGCAAGAACCCGACGGCGCCCGTGTCGGCGGATTTCAACGGCGACGGCACGCTCGACCTGGTGGTGGCGAACCAGTACTCTTATGACCTGTCAGTGCTCCTCAACCTGCCGAAGAAGGCCGCCGCGAACGGCGCGTCGGTCACCGGCGGGTCGGCCCGCGGCACGGGCCGTGGATCGTCGCACTGAAGCTAACCAAGCCGGGGGCTGCCGATGCGCCAGGTGGACATGAACGACCCAGTCAGCTCGAGCCAGCTCTTCCAACGTCTCCTCCGTCCGCTCGGCCGGGCGCTGCCGGTGCTGCTGCTGTCCGGCCTGGCGGCGCCGGCCCTCGGCGAAGGGCCTGCCGTCGGGCCTTTGGACTTCGCTCACGCCTTCACCATGCCGGTGGGCGTGAGCCCCTACTTCGTGGTGGCGGTCGACCTCGACGGCGACGGTCACCTGGATCTCGCCGCGTCGAACACGGTGGGCCACAGCGTCACCGTGCTCCTCAATCGCGGCAACGGCACGTTCCTTCCGGGCGTCGAGTATCCGACGCACGGCTTCACTCCCTACGCCCTGACGGCGGGAGATCTCGACGGCGACGGCACCCCCGACCTGGTGTGCGGCAACATGTTCTCGCACAACCTCTCGGTCTTCTATAACAAGGGGAACGGCACTTTCGCCGACGCGGTCAACCTGGAGAGCGACCCCGGGCCGATGTTCACCACCCTGGCGGACTTCAACGGCGACGGCCGGCTGGACATCGCCGTCTGCAACATCGGGCACGACGACGTCTCCATCTTCCTCAACCGCGGCAACCGGCACTTCGAGCACACCGGCACCTTCCGTGTCAAAGGTGTGGTGCCCTACTCGTTGGTCGCCGCCGACTTCGACAAGGACGGCGACATCGACCTGGCCACCGGCAACATCTACTCCGCCAATGTCTCGGTGCTGATGAACCAGGGCGGCGGGAAGTTCGGCGAGCCCGTGACCTACGCCACGGACTCGCTGACCCAGATCATCTTCCCCGCCGATTTCAACCGCGATGGCTACCCCGACCTCGTCACCGGCAACGGCGGCTCCGACAACGTTTCGGTGCTGATGAACAACGGGGACGGCACCTTCAAGAAGGCGGTCAACTATCCCGTCAAGCTGCCCCAAGGGGTGACGGCGGGCGACATCGACAACGACGGCGACCTCGACATCGCGACCGCCAACCAGAGCGCCGGCACGACGACGGTGCTGCTCAACGACGGCAGCGGCAACTTCAGCCGGTCGCTGGACTTCAACGTCCAGGGGCTCTATCCGACCTCGGTGCTGATGGCCGACCTCAACGGCGACGGCCGGGCGGATCTCGTCACCGCCAACTCGGGCAGCAACGATCTCTCGGTCTTGCTGAGCGGCGTTGCGGTGCCCAGCGTCGACTCGGTCACTCCGGCGGCGCTGCGGGTGAGCCTGCGTCAAGGGTCTCTGATGACGCCGGTCACCGCCCGTTTCAATACCGCCATCGCCGAGAGCACGCTGACCGCCAGCAACGTGCGGCTGGTCGGCAACCTCTCGGGCGTCCACCGCAGCAGCCTGCACTACGACACCGCGAGCCAGACCCTCGAGCTCCAGCCCGCCGCCGAGACGGCCGCGCAGCGCTTCCAACCCGGCGAGCAGGTGGAGATGGTGCTCAGCTCGAACGTGCAGTCCACGGCGGGCCTCAAGATGAACCGGGGTTATCTCGCCGCGTTCGATGTCGAGCCGGAGCGGGGGTACGGCAGGTTCCAGCGCCAGGAGGAGGCTCAGGCCCTGAAGGCCAGAGGCGAGCTGTACGCGGCGGATATCGACGGCGACGGCCGTGTCGATCTCGTGCTGCTCGAGAAGGGGCGCAACACGGTTTCCCTCTTCTTCAACGAACCGGACGGCCTGCTGCGCCATCGCGTCGAGATGCCGACCGGGGGCATGGAGCCGGAAGCGGCCGCGGTGGCCGACTTCGATCATAACGGCACGCTGGACATCGCCGTCCTCAACCGCTTGAGCAGAGACGTCTCCCTCTTCTACAACGAGGGGTCGCGGCGTTTCAGCGCCCCTCAGAAGGTGGACGCCGGCTCGATGGCCACGGGGCTGGCGGCGTCCGACTTCAACGGCGACGGCCTCGTCGACCTGGCGCTGGGCAACCGGCTCAGGGGCGCCATCACTCTCCTGCTCAACGCCGGAAACCGGAGCTTCGCGCCGGCCAAGACGGTGGAGACGGACCACATCCCGGCGTTGATCACCTGCGCCGATCTGGACAGCGACGGCACGGAGGACCTGGTCACCGCGGACCCGGCCGCCGACACCCTCACGATCCTCATCGGCAAGGGCGACGGCACGTTCCGGGTGACCTCGGAGCTGCACCTGCTGCCCTCGAACATGCGGCGCCTCCTGATCGGCGACCTCAACCAAGATCGGGCGCCCGACATCCTGACCGTCAACCGCGCGTCCGGAGACGTGGCGGTGTTCCTGAACCGCGGCGACGGCGGCTTCGCGACGCCGTACTACATCCCGGCCGGTGAAGATCCTTCCGGCGCCGTGCTGGCGGACGTCGACGCCGACGGCACCGTCGAGCTCGTGGTCAGCAATCGCGCCGGCCTCTCGGTGCTGGAGAAGCCCGGCACCAAGCAGGCCCACGAGCGGTTCTCGGTCAGCGGCAAGGAGACGCTCGTGCCGGTGGCGGCCGATTTCGACGGCGACGGCGCCATCGACTTGGTGACGGGAAGCGCCAACGACAAGCTGCTGAGCGTCTATCTCAACCGCGCGGCGGGCTAGCGCGTCACAGTGAGGCTATGAGAGAGAGCGCACGATCACGACCCCCGAGACTCCTCGCCGCCCTCGCCCTGCTGGCGGGCTTCGAAGCGGCGCTCGCGCCCGGCGCCTCCACCCAGGACGGCGCGGTGCGCGGCTGGGTGAAGAGCGGAGGCCAGCCTCTCGCCGGAGCGGTCGTCAGGGTGCAGACCGGGACGAGCTTCGTCGTCACCGAGGCGGACGGCGCGTTCACCTTGCCGCTGACCGGCGCTCCCTCCTCGCTCCACGTCACGGTGGCCAAGGAGGGTTACTACAACCGGCGGGCGCCGTGGAAGCCGGGGGATGGGCCCCTCGAGATCGAGCTGCAGCCGATTCCGGAGGACCATCCGGCCTACGCCTGGAAGGATCCCACGCCGAACCCTCATTCCAAAGACAACTGCGGCAACTGTCATTCGAACATCTATAGCGAGTGGAACGCCGACGCGCACTCGCGCGCCGCGGTCAATCCGCTGTTCCTGACCCTGTACCACGGCACCGACGTCAAGGGCCGTCCGAACGTGGGCGCCGGCTACCGGCTCGACTGGCACGACGCCGGCCCTTGCGCCAACTGCCATGCGCCGATCGCGGCGCGCAACGACAAGCAGGACATGAGCCAGTTGCAGGGAGCCGAGAAGACGGGCGTCTCCTGCGACTTCTGTCACAAGGTGCAGGACGTCGCGGTGGACCCGCAATTCCCCGGCGCGGCCCAATTCGTCGTCCGCCGGCCGGCGGCGGGCGCCAAGCTGATCTTCGGTCCCTTCGACGACGCGACGTTCCCGGGTGAGATCCCGGACTTCTCGTACACCCCGCTCTTCAAGAGCAGCCGCATGTGCGCCCCCTGTCACGAGGGCTCCTTCTTCGGCGTGCCGGTCTACGAGACCTACAGCGAGTGGAGCAGGAGCGAGTACCCCCAGATGGGCATCAACTGCCAGGACTGCCACATGGGTTCCACCGGGCAGCGGGTGCGGTTCGCGGACGAGAAGAAGGGCGGGCTGGCGCGAGCGGCGCATCTGATCGGTTCCCACAGCCTCATGGGGAGCGACCGCGATGAGTTCATCCGGCGGGCGGTAGCGCTCAAGGTCGGCGCCGAGGCCCACGGCGGGCTGCTCGACGTCACCGTCGAGGTAGCCAACGTGGGAGCCGGTCACGACCTGCCGACGGGCCAGCCGATGCGGCACCTGCTGCTCGTGGTCTCCGGCCGGGACGCGGCGGGCCAACCGCTCCGGCTGCTGAGCGGCGAGCGGCTCCCGTCGTGGAGCGGCGATCATGCCGGCGAAGTCGGCAAGGCCTTCGGCAAGATCCTCCTGGCGGCCAGCGAGTACCGGCAGGCCAACGTGCTGGTGGACGCCCGCAACCATGCGGCGGATTTCCCGGCGCCTTTCTGGAGGAGGGTCCGCATCCTTTCGGACAATCGCATTCCGGCGCGCGGCACCGACGTCTCGAAATACGTCTTCCAGCTTCCCGCCGCAGCCGCCAACGTCAGGGTGGAGGCTACCCTGATCTACCGGCGCGCCTACCAGGCGATGGCCGAGATCAAGGGCTGGAACGTGCCCGACCTGGTCTTGAAGACCGCCGCGGTCACCGCCCGGCCAGAGACGGATCGAGCTGCGGCGACGAAGTAAGGGACCCGGTGTCCGGCATGACGGTCCGCAGCAAGCCGCTCGTTCTCTGCCTGCTCCTCCTGGCCCTCGGTTTCGCGCAGCAAGCCGGGCAAGCCCAACTGGCCAACCAGCTCTATCACGTCGAGGAGCTGGCGCCCGGCGTCTATCTGTTCAGCGCCTTCTTCTACAGCAGCCTTTTCGTCGTGACGCCGGAAGGGGTCATCGCCACCGATCCGATCAGTCCGCGGGTGGCCGGTCTCTACCTGCGGGCGATCCGCTCGGTGACGGACAAACCGGTGCGCTATGTCATCTACAGCCACGACCACACCGACCACATCGCCGGCGGCGCGGTGTTCGCCGACACCGCGAAGTTCATCGCCCACGAGAACGCGCGGCAGAAAATCCTCGAACGCGGGAACCCCAACATCGTCGTGCCGGACATCACCTTCAAGGACGACTACACCCTGCAGCTCGGGGGCAAGACCTTGAAGCTGATGTACTTCGGCGAAAACCACTCGACCTCGAGCATCGGCATCCTCCTCCCCAAGGAGCGGATCCTGATGCTCGTCGACATGGTCTATCCGGGCAGCGTGCCGTTCCGGGACCTGCCGGGAACGGACGTGCGCAAGCTTCTGGCGACGCTCGAGAGGGTCAGGACGCTCGACTTCGATCAGCTCGTCTACGGCCACGGCCCCGCCGGCCCGAAGATCTGGGTCGACAAGTACATCGCCTACCTCAACGACATGATCGCCGCGGTGAAGAAGGCGCAGGTGGGGCAGTCCTACGAGACCCTCATCCAGCGCCTGCAGGGACACGGCGACGCCCGCAAGATCCTCGACCTGTCCATCGACGACGCGGCCCAACGGGCGGTCGAGGATCTGCGCCCGAAGTACGGCCACTGGGCGGGCTACGACGAGTGGGCCATCCTCAACGCCAAGAAAATCGTGCTGTTCCTCATCATGGAAGAGTAACCTCCACAAGGAGAGCCGTCCGTATGGGTACCCCGAAATGGCTTCGCTGTCTGCCGCTCATCGCGGTCCTGGTGATCGCCGTGGTCTCGCGCCCCCATCCCGCGGCCGGGGCGCCAGAGGACCCCAAGACCGCCTGGAACAAGATCTATGACACTCCGGCCTACGTCTTCGGCGAGGAGCCGATCCCGTTCCTGGTCGATTATCTGCCGCTGGTGCCCCGTGGGCGGGTGCTCGAGCTCGCCATGGGAGAGGGGCGTAATGCGGTCTACCTGGCGGAGCAGGGATTCAAGGTCACCGGGGTCGACATCTCGGAGGTGGCGGCCGAGAAGTGCAAGCGCCTCGCGGCCCAGCGCAAGGTCGAGGTCGAGGTCGTCGTCGCCGATCTGCGCGACTACCAGATCCCGGCGAACACCTATGACGTGATCACCAACTTCTACTTTCCGCAGCCCGACTTGATCCCGAAGATCAAGGCGGCCCTCAAGCCCGGCGGGTTCTTCATGTACGAGCAGTGGCGCCCCTATCAAGGAGGCCATGGATTGCCGGGAGGATCGACCGGGGGAGGCAGCGGCGCCAACGTCTACCAGTACTCCGACCTCGGGCGGGATGAGCTGCTGAGCCAGTTCCGGGACTACCGCATCCATATCTATCGGGAGGCGATCCTGAACCATGCGATGACGTCCGGCCCGGGACGCGGCGTCCTGATGTCGGAAGTGATGAGCCTGATCGCGCAGAAACCGTTCAACTGAGACCTGGAGATGCGCTCACGCCCCCTCCTCGCCGGCCTCGCGCTGCTCGCCGCCCTGCCGATCCGGACGGGGCTGAGCGCCGGCGGCGAGCCGGCGTTCGTCGACGTCGCGCAGCAGGCCGGCATCCGCTTCGTGCATCGCAAGCCCGTTTTCGACAGCCGGCTCGCCAAGATCATGCCTTGGATCGCCTCGCTCAACGCCGGGGTGGCCGTGGGCGACTTCGACGGCGACGGCGACGACGACATCTATTTCCTGACCTCGGGGCGCGGGTTCCCGAACGCGCTGTACAGGAACGACGGCGGCTTCACCTTCGTCGAGGTGGGGGCGGCGAGCGGGGTTGCCGATCTCAATCAGGACGCCGCGTCGATGGACGCCGTCTTCGCCGACGTGGACAACGACGGCGATCAGGATCTCTTCATCGCGGGCTTCGGGCGCAACCGGCTGCTGATCAATGACGGCGGACGCTTCATCGAAGCCGGCGCCGCGGCCGGCTTCACCCAACCGGGAAACGCGGCCGCCGTGATCGCCCTCGACTTGGAGAACGACGGCTGGCTCGACCTGCTGGTGGGCAATTATTTCGACGCCATCGACCTCTGGAACATTCCCTCGACGAGCATCCTGCCCTCCAACTTCGAGACGGCGCGCAACGGCGGCGCGAACCGCTTCTATCACAACAACGGCAACGGGACGTTCAGCGAGACCGCGAAGCGGGCGGGGCTCGACGATACCGGCTGGACCCTGGACTTGGGAGCCGGCGATCTCGACGGCGACGGCGATCTCGACATCTACGTCGCCAACGACTACGGCGTGGACGTGCTATACCGGAACAATGGCGACGGCACCGTGAAAGACGTTACCCGCCAGGCCACCGGCGGCGACTTCTCCGCGGGCATGAACGTGGAGATGGGGGACTATGACGGCGACGGCGACCTCGACATCTACGTCACCAACATCACCAATCAGGTCATCCGTCAGGGCAACATGCTGTGGTCCAACGCGGGCGACCTGGTGTTCGCCGACGTCGCCCAGGAGACCGGCACCTGGGACGGCGGCTGGGGATGGGGAGCGAAGTTCTTCGACTTCGACAACGACGGCGACCTCGACCTCTATACTGCCAACGGCTTCGTCTCGACGGGCGGAGTCGACATCTTCCAGTCGTCGAAACAGCTCTACCGCGAGCTCGCGGCGGAGGACATCGGCGATCTCCGCAAGTGGCCGGACATGCGCGAGTACTCGATGAGCGGCTCCGAGCGCAAACGGCTGTTCCGCAACGACGGCGGTAAATTCCGCGACGTCGCCAAGGAGAACGGCGTCGCCGCGCTCGAGGACGGCCGCGGAGTCGCCATCGCGGATTTCGACGGCGACGGCAATGAGGACATGGTGGTCACGAACTGCGGCGGGGCGCCCCACCTCTATCGCAACCGCGGACCGGGCAACCGGTCCTGGCTCGAGGCTGAGCTGACCGGCACGCGCAGCAACCGGGACGCCATCGGCGCCCGGATCGAGGTCTGGTCGGGGGGCGTGCGGCAGATCCGCGAGGTCGACGGCGGCAACGGCTTCTCGGCCCAGAGCTCGCACGTGATGCACTTCGGCCTCGGCGACCGCGAGCAGGTCGACGAGGTCCGCATCCGCTGGCCCAGCGGCAGGAAGCTCGTCCTCCGCGGCCTGCCGGCCCGCAAGAGGTTGGTGATCACGGAGTAGACAGACATGAACAGAGCGCTGGCCCGCACCTCTTGGTCGCTCGCCGTCCTGCTGACGGCGTTGACCGTGGCGTGGGGCCAGCGGCCGGAGGGCGCCGCGCCGCAGGCGGCCGCGGCGGGAACGGCGAAGATGGCCGCCAGGCTGCTACAGATCGCCGCACGGTCGGATCCGGCGCGCAGCACCTACCTCAACGACCAGCGTGCCGAGCTGCTGCGCGCCGAGCTGACCCGCGCCGCGGCGCCGCGCGAGCGTCTCCAGCTCCAGATCGCGCTGGGCAACGAGCTGGTCCTGGCCGGCAAGAGCGAGGAGGCGGTGGCGCAGCTCTTGGAGGCACGCCGCTCGGTAGAGAAGCTGGCGGAGGCGGAACAGGCGCCGGTCCGCGTGCGCATCAGCGAGCTGCTCGGGATCGCCTCCCTGCGCCTGGGCGAGCAGGAGAACTGCCTGTTCAACCATAACGCCGACTCCTGCCTGCTGCCGATCCGCGGCGGCGGCGTCCACACGCGCAAGCGCGGCGCCCAGACGGCGCTCGCCGAATATGACGAGCTGCGGCGGCGGAAGCCTGACGATCTCACCTATCGCTGGCTGCTGAACCTCACCCACATGGTTCTGGGCGACTATCCGCAGGGCGTGCCGGCCGCCGCCCTCATCCCGCCCGAGGTCTTCGATTCCGATTACGACATCGGGCGTTTTCCGGACGTCGCTCCCGCCGTCGGTCTGGCCACCTTCGGCCACTCGGGTGGCAGCATCGTGGACGACTTCGACGGTGACGGCTTGCTGGACGTGATCAGCTCGTCGTCCGGCCTGTGGGATCAGCTCCGGTTCTACCATAACGACGGGCGGGGGGCCTTTACAGAACGGACGGCTGAAGCCGGGCTGCTCGGCGAGGTCGGAGGCCTGAACATCATTCACGCGGATTACGATAACGACGGCGACCTCGACGTGCTCGTGCTGCGCGGCGGCTGGCTGTTCGACCAGGGCGAATATCCCAGCTCCCTGCTGCGCAACCGGGGGGACGGCACGTTCGAGGACGTCACCGAGGAAGCCGGTCTACTCTTCTTCCATCCCAGTCATTCCGCGGCCTGGGCTGACTACGACAACGACGGCTGGCTCGACCTGTTCGTCGGCAACGAATCCACCGGCGGGCGGGAGTACCCGTGCGAGCTGTTCCACAACAACCACGACGGCACCTTCACCAACGTCGCCGCCTACGCCGGAGTCGACAATGTCGGCTTCGTCAAGGGCGTGACGTGGGGGGACTACAACAACGACGGCCTGATCGATCTCTATCTCTCGCGCTTCGGGCAGACCAACGTGCTCTACCGCAACGACGGCAGGGTCGCGGACGGCCGCGGGGGAACCTCCTGGCGGTTCACCGACGTCACCGCCGCGGCCGGAGTGGCCGAGCCCCACGCCAGCTTTGCGACCTGGTTCTTCGACTACGACAACGACGGCTGGCTCGACCTGTTCGTGGCGCCGTTCTCCGGCTTCTTGAAGGAATCGCTACCGACGGTGGTGGCCACCTATCTCGGCCTGCCGAGCGCGGCCGAGCACGCGCGGCTCTACCACAACAACGGCGACGGCACCTTCACCGACGTGGCGCGCGCGGCGCGGCTGGACCGCGTGCTGCTGGTGATGGGAGCCAACTTCGGCGACCTCGACAACGACGGCTATCTGGACATGTACCTCGGAACCGGCGAGCCCAACCTCACGGCGCTGGTCCCCAACCGGATGTTCCGCAACGACCGCGGCCGCACGTTCCAGGACGTGACCACGTCCGGAGGATTCGGCCACCTGCAGAAAGGGCACGGCGTCTCCTTCGCGGACATCGACAACGACGGCGACCAGGACATCCGCGCGGTCATGGGCGGCGCGTTCCAGGGCGACGTGTACTGGAGCGTGCTGTTCGAGAACCCCGGCCACGGCAACCACTGGATCACCCTGCGGCCGGAGGGAGTCCGGTCCAACCGTTCGGCCATCGGGGCACGCATCCGGCTCCGCGTGCAGACCGACCAGGGAGAGCGGAGCATCTATGCGACGGTGAACGCGGGGGGAAGCTTCGGCGATTCGAGCCTGCAGCAGGAGATCGGGCTGGGTCAGGCGCGGAGCCTCGACGCCGTGGAGATCACCTGGCCGGCGACGGGGCAGACCCAGGTCTTCCGCGGCTTGGCCATGGACCGCATCTGGAAGCTCCGCGAGGGAGATCCCGAGCCGATCGCCGTCCTGGCGAAGGTCATCCGGCTGGCTCGGGACGAAGCGGGCTCGCACCCGCCCCATCATCATCGCTAGAGC
>Ga0075424_100001002_pt1 | contig 23923 bp, 24 predicted proteins | sample SoiMethybrSBSTD3_FD_75301 | JGI IMG/M metagenome (GOLD analysis project Ga0075424, IMG submission 75301) | Bulk soil microbial communities from a Populus tree surrounding site in Tennessee, USA - Soil MetaG P. TD hybrid SBSTD3 | ecosystem: Environmental > Terrestrial > Soil > Tree plantation... | reverse complement strand
CGCCGCTCGCCCTCGTCCACCGACCGCACGCCGATCAGCACCGTCGCACCCTCGGAGAGCATCGGCAGCGGCCAGCGGTCGCTGCGGAAGCGGTCCTCGTCGGCCAGCCCGAGCGCGATCGCGAGCGGCATCCCGTGGACGTTGCCCGACGGCGACGTCGAGGGGGTGTTGATGTCGGTGTGGGCGTCGAACCAGATGACGCCGCCGGGGCCGCCGTGGGCGTGGGCCAGCCCGCCCAGCGTGCCGATCGCGATCGCATGGTCGCCGCCGATGACGAGCGGGACGCGCCGGTTTCGGACCGCGCCCGCGACCTCGCCCGCCAGCTCCTCGCAGGTGCGCTTGATGGCGTCCCAGTAGCGAGCGGACGGGTCGCCGACGTCGAGCGCCTCCACCATCCCCGCGCCGACGTTGCCGCGATCGTCGATCGTGTAGCCGAGTGCGCCGATCCGCTCGGCGAGCTGGGCGTAGCGGACGGCGGACGGCCCCATGTCAACCCCGCGGCGGCCGGAGCCGAGGTCGAGCGCGGCGCCGATCACGGCGATCGGGGCCTTCTGTTCGGACTGCGATGACACGGCCGCGAGAGCGTAGATGATTGCGCCGTGCCCGACCGTCCCGCCCGCGCCGCCGGCCTGCTCCTGCTCATGACGCCCGTCATCTGGGGGGCGACGTTCCCCGCGGCGAAGGTGGCCCTGGAGCACGTCACGCCGTGGACGTTCGTGGCGTGGAGCCGGGGTCTGGGGCTCGTCGCGATCGCCGCCGTCCTGCTCGTCCGCCGCCCGCCGCGCGAGGCGTGGACGCTCGGGCTCGTCCCGGCGGGCGTGCTCCTGGGCACCCTGATGACGGCCGGCTACGCGCTCCAGACGGTCGGGATCGACCACACGACGGCCACGAACGCCGGGTTCATCACGGTCCTCTACGTGGTGCTCGCACCGGTCGGGGCGGCGCTCATCGGGCGCCACACGCCGGACGGCGTCGACGGCGTGTGCCTGGCGCTCGCGCTCGCCGGGCTGGCGCTGCTCTCGATCCGGGGCGAAGGCCTCCGGGAGGGCGACCTCATCGTGCTGGCGAGCGCCGCGGCCTTCGCGGCCCACATCGTCGCGGTGGACGTCCTGGTCGATCGCCACGCAGCCGCGCCGCTCGCGCTCGCCCAGATGGCCGCCTCGGCCGTCCTCACGGCAGCCATCGCGCTCCCCATGGGGGCGCAGGCCGGCGAGGTGGCGTCGCTGTGGCGGATCTTCGTGCTGACGGGTGTCCTGGGATCCGGGATCGCGTTCTCGGTACAGGTCATGGCGCAGCGCTCACTGAGCCCCGTGCGGGCCTCGATTCTGCTCGCCGCGGAGGCGCTCGTCGCCGCGCTGGTGGCCGCGATCTGGCTGGGCGAACGGCTCTCTGCGCGGGCCTGGGTGGGGGCCGCCGCCGTGCTCGCGGCCATCGCCATCTCGGAGCTTCATCCGCGCCGCCGGCAGGCTCCGCCCGAGGGCTAAAGGTCACGGCCGGATCGCCCGATAAGGGGACATACCCCCCGTTTCGTCCTGCTTCTTCGCGCCTTTCAGGAGGACTCCGCAATGATCGATCTGGCGAGCATCCGTAACGCCTCGTTTACGCTCACCCCCACGGGCTACAACCCCGAAGAGGTGGACCGGTTCCTGGCGGACCTCGCGGACCAGCTCGAGGCCCAGCCCGTCTCCATCGAGGCTGCCCCGCCGGCTCCGCTCTCGCTTCCGCCCACCCCGGCCGCACGCTCCGAGGCGGATATCGACGGCCTCTCCGGCGCCATCGACCGCACCATCGGCGCCCTCGACGCCTTCGTCCAGAACGAGCTTGCCGCGGTGCGCGCCGCTTCGGACCTCGAGGTCGAGGAGATCCATCGCGAGCGTGAGCGCCTGCTCGACGAGGCGGCCGACGCCGCCCGCGCCCACCTCGAGGAGGCCAAGGCCCGCGCCGAGGACGTCGCCCGGCAGATGCGCGCCGACGCCGAGAACGAGGCTGCCCGCATCGTCGCGGCCGCCGAGGACAAGAAGAGCCAGGCCGACGAGATGGTCGCCGCCGCCGCGCGCGTCCAGGCTCAGGTGCTCGGCCAGCTCGAGTCCGCACGCGCGACGCTCGGCATCCCCAGCGATGTCGCCACGAGCGCCGAGGTGCACCCGATCGAGCAGGCCGCGGCGCAGCCCGAGCAGACCGTCGACCCTGAGGCCGACGAGGTCCGGGACGCGACGGATGCCGCGGCTTGACGCCAAGCTCGAACCGCTGCGTTTGACCGCCGCCGGCGGCGCGTCCATCGACCTGGACGCGCTCGCCGCCGGCGCACCCGTCGTCCTGGCCCTGCTCGAGGCAGAGCCCGAGCCGGGACCGCGGCTCGACATGCTCCGTGAGCTCGGCCGCCGCCTGCGCGGCTCGGGCGCCCAGCTCGTCGTCGTGACGCCGTCCGAGTCCGCGATCGCGAAGACCCTCGAAGCCGAGGCGCTCGCTCTCTGCATGACCGACCCGGCCGCCAACGCCTTCTCGGCGCTCGGCCTCGTGGAGCGCGGGATCGGCCGCGTGCGCCGCCTCGGCGGCGTGTTCGTGGTCGACGGCGGCGGTGTGCTGCGCTTCGCCTACGTCGCCCAGCGCGACCATGAGTGGGTGCCGTGCACCTTCGTGCTCGGCCGGCTCCAGCGGCTCGGGATCGCCGCCGAGGCTGCCGGCGCCGAGGCCGCGCCGCCCCTGGCCGTGCTTGCACCGGAGCATCTGGAGAACGACGAGGAGGACGGCGCGGTCGAGATCCTCGCCGGCCTCGTCGGCGCCGAGATGGGCCTGTCGGCCGCCGAGCTCAAGGACCTCGCGACCGCCGCCAAGTTCCGCGACCTCGGAATGGCGACCGTCCCCGACGAGATCATCACGAAGCTCGGCCCGCTCACCGACGAGGAGTGGGCGGTCGTTCGCAGCCATCCGCAGCGCTCGGCCGAGATGCTCGGCGCCGGCGCGGCGTTCGACAGCGCCCGGGCGATCATCCGCGCGAACCACGAGCACCTCGACGGCAGCGGCTATCCCAACGGGCTGGCCGGCGCCGAGATCCCCACCGGGGCGCGCATCCTGCTGGTCGTCGAGTCGTACGTCGCGATGACCGAGGACCGGCCCTACCGAAACCGGCTCGAGGCACACACGGCGATCGAACAGCTCGAGCAGCGCTCGGGCAGCGTCTACGACTCCGCCGCCGTCGCGGCCCTCGCTCGCGTGCTTCGCGAGCGGCCGGCGAACGCGGCCTGACTCCACCGGCGTCCCTAGGATGCCGCGATGGGACTCGCCTTCGGGCTCGCGTCGAGCCTGGTCTGGGGGACCGCCGACTTCCTCGGCGGGATCTACACGCGCCGGCTGACGCTGGCGTCCGTGACGGTCGGGTCACAGATCGCCGGCCTGCTCGCGCTGCTCGTGGCCGTCGCGGTCCTCGGCGGCATCGAGCGAGACCCGGTGGCCATCGGGCTCGCCGCGGGGGCGTGCGGCGCGGTCGGCATCTCCGCCTTCTACCGTGCGCTCGCCACCGGGACGATCAGCATCGTCTCGCCCGTCAGCGCATGCGGCGCGCTCGTTCCCGTGGGGCTGGCCCTGGCGAAGGGCGAGCGGCCCGGCGCGCTCGCCCTGGCGGGCTCGGCGGTCGGCCTGGCCGGCGCCGTCCTCGCGTCGGTGCACGAGATCCGCGGTGAGCACCCGGCGGCGCGCAGCTCGATCGCGCTCGCCCTCCTCGCCGCGATCGGGATCGGCGGCTTCCTGTGGTTCCTGGGCCGGGCGGCCGACGGCGGCCACACGCTCTCCGCCCTTCTCGGCGCCCGGCTCGGCTCGATCACGCTGCTCGGCCTGGGCGTGCTCGTGACCCGCAGTTCGATCGCGATGCCCGTGTCACAGATCCCCGCCGTCGCCAGCATCGGCCTCCTCGACACGACGGCCAACGGCCTCTTCGCGATCGCCATCCAGCACGGCTACATCACCGTCGTCTCCGTGCTCGGGTCGGAGTACCCGGTCGCCACGGTCATCCTGGCGCACACGTTCCTGGGCGAGCGCATCACACGGCCGCAGCTCGTGGGCGTCGCCCTCGCGCTCACCGGTGTCGGCATGGTGAGCGCCGCGTAGGCCTGGGGATACCGGGCACAGAACGTGTCAAGCTGGGAGCCGGGGGGCGGCCGCGAGATGGCGAGGGCCGGGATCGAACCAGCGACACCGCGATTTTCAGTCGCGTGCTCTACCAACTGAGCTACCTCGCCGCGGGCCGGAGTGTATCCGGGCCGACATACGAACGGCCTCCGGGACGGTGCTACCGCTCCTCGGAGGCCGTTCGACTACCCCGGATTCCAGCACACCGCGACCGCCTGGTCAAGCACCGCGTCCGCGGCGGCTCGGCGAGAACTCGACGCCGATCTCGTCTCCGGCCTCCGTGGCGGTCAGCTCGGCGGCGCTGCCCTGGTTCACGGCGACCGAGATGAGCCCCGACGAATCCCCGTAGATCACGAGCTCGCCGGGATCGACGTCGGCGAACGTCTCGGCGCAGCGCACGTAGTAGCGGTCGTCGGGGGTGACGACCTCGGCCAGCCGGCCCGGCTCGAAGAGGCCGTCGAGCTCGGCGGCGAAGACCGCGAGCTGGATGTTGCCGAATCGGTCCACGTGCTGCACCGACGCCCGCAGCAGGGTGCCGTCCAGCGTGTGGTCGAGGCCCACGCGGCGGACGAGGTCGGCCGGCTCGAGCGCAGGGCCGACGTCGGACAGCGGCAGCCCTCCCGCCAGCCGGCCGGCGGCGGGCGAGAAGATGTCTCGGGCGTGGAAAGTGCGCGAGACCGGGTGCAGCATGACGTCGGGGTTCGCGATCTCGTGGGCCTCCACGATCCCGCCGCACGCCTCGGCCGCCGGGATCAGAAGGCCGTTGTCGGGCCCGACGAAAATCCGGCCGTCGCCCGTGCGAAGCGCCACCGCCCGACGCCCCGACCCGACGCCCGGGTCGACCACCGCCAGGTGGACCCCGACCGGCAGGTAGGGAACGGCGCCGGCCAGGACGCGCGCGCCGTGGCCGATCGCCTGGGCCCGGATCCCGTGCGTGACGTGCACGACCTGGGCGCCCGGGCAGGCCCGCAGGATGACGCCGTGGCAGATGCCGACGAAGTCGTCGGCGGTGCCGAAATCCGAGAGGAAGGTGACGATGGAGCTCATCGCTTCACCGCCCGCAGCGCCAGGATCCCCGGCGGGTCGTCGCGCAGCTCCTCGACTCGCTCCAGGACGAGCCCCGCCCCGGCGACGTGGTTCAGGAGCGCGGCGAGCGGCACGTGCCGGGCGCCGGCCAGCCGGCGCACGCCGTCGCCGAACCCCGGCGCCTCGAAGTGGAGCCGCTCGTCCCAGTAGCCGGGCGGAACGACGACGCCGGCGTCCGTGCGATGCGCGTAGGGGCCCACGAAGCACGGGTGGGCGCCGGCGTAGACGAAGGCGCCGCCGTCACGCAGGACGCGGGCGCACTCGCGGAACGCCCGGCCGGGGTCGTCGAGGTCGGTGTGGGTGAAGGTCGAGACGACGGCGTCGAACGCGCCGTCGGCGAACGGCAGCGCAACGGCGTCGGCCTGGACGAGCGCCTCCGCGATCCCGCCGGCCCGCCGTCCGGCCACCCGGAGCTGATCCTCGGACACGTCGGCGCCCGACGGCGTCCAGCCGGCCTCGGACAGCGCGACCAGGAGCCGCCCGCCGCCGCAGCCGACGTCGAGGCAGCGCCCGGGGCCGGGGCCGAGCAGCCGGACGACAGCCGCGGCCGCCTCGGACGAGAACCCCGCCACGGCGGGGCGCTCCGACCAGGTCTCGTACCAGTCGGCCAGGCCGTCGTAGCGGGCCGGGCTCACCATGCGCGGACTCTACCCGCGGCCTCGAGCACGGCATCGACCAGGCCGGTGACGTCGTGGGGATCGGCCTCGGCGACCGGCTCGATGCCGGCGTCGCGCAGGCTGGCGCTCGTGACCGGCCCGATCGACACCGCGCGCAGGCCCGACAGGTCGCGGCCGTCCATGGCCGCGATCAGGTTGGCGACGGTCGACGACGACGTGAACGTGACGAGGTCGGCGCCGAGGACACGATCGGCGTCGACGGGCTCGGGCACCGTCCTGTAGGTGCGAAGCACCGTCACGTCGGCGCCGCCCTCCGCCAGGCCCTCCGGCACCACCTCGCGGGCGCCCTCAGCGACCGCCACGAGGGCGCGCTTGCCGGCGACGTCCCCGAGGGCCTGAAGGAGCGCCTCGCCGACCGCCCGCTCGGGCACGACGTCGGCGACGATCCCGCGCGCCGCGAGCGCGTCGGCGGTCGCGCTCCCGATGGCGGCGACCGTGACGCCGGCCAGCGCCCGGGCGTCGGCGGGGATGACGCGCTCGACACCGTTCGCGCTGGTGAGGACGACGAGATCGAAGCGCGAGAGGTCGGGCGGCTCGAACGGCAGCGGCTCGATTCCGATCGCAGGCGCCTCGACGACGGCGGCGCCCAGCTCCTCGAGCCGGGCCCGCAGGGCGCTCGCCTGGGCCCGCGCACGGGTCACGACGACCCGGCGGCCGTGCAGCGGCCGGCGCTCGAACCACGCGAGGTGCTCGCGCATATGCGCAACCTCGCCAACCACCGTGACGGCGGGAGCGGGGAGGCCGGCGGCGGCCTCGGCGATGCGCGCGAGCGGCGCCGTGACCGTGCGCTGGTCGGGCCCGGTTCCACGGGAGATGACGGCCGCGGGCGTGTCGGCCGCCATGCCGTGGGCGATCAGCCGGCGGGCGTTCTCCTCCAGCGCCCCGACGCCCATCAGGAAGACGAGGGTGCCCGGCGTCGCGGCCAGGGAGCTCCAGTCGAGCGCGCTCTCGGGCTTGGCCGGATCCTCGTGGCCGGTGACGAACGTGACCTGGGCGGCGACCCCGCGCTGCGTGACCGGAATGCCGGCGTAGGCGGGCACGGCGTACGCGGAGCTCACGCCGGGCACGACCTCGAAGTGGATCCCGGCCGCCTCCAGCGCGAGCGCCTCCTCGCCGCCGCGGCCGAAGATGAACGGGTCGCCGCCCTTCAGCCGCACGACCGTCTCGAGCCTCCCGCCCAGCTCGACGAGGAGCGCGTTTATCCGCTCCTGGGTCATCGCGTGCTCGCCGGGCCGCTTGCCGGCGTAGTGCCGCTCGGCGCCGTCCGGCGCGAGCGCGACGAGCCGGGGGTCGGCCAGCCGGTCGTAGACGATCGCGTCGCAGCGCTCCACGAGCTCGCGGCCGCGGACGGTGATGAGGCCGGGGTCGCCGGGGCCGGCGCCGACGAGGTGGACGGTCACGCCGCCGTCCACTGCCGGAGCCGCAGCTCGCCGTCCTCGTGCCAGGCGTGCGCGGCGACGGCCGCGGTGCAGCCGCCGCCGAGCGCGCGCACGCAGTCCCGCTCGGCGACCACGGCCGCTCGCGTGGGGCCGTGGTCGAGCGCGGCGACCAGGGACTCCTCGCCGGCCCGCACCTGGACGGCGATCGCCCCCTGCCCTGCCTCCGGGACGAACTCGCGCGGGTCGAGGAGGAAGGCGATCCGGTCGGCCAGCCCCAGCCGCTCGAGGCCGGCGGCGGCGAGCACGATGGCGTCGGCCTCCCCGGCGTCGAGCTTTGCGAGCCGCGTCTCGACATTGCCCCGCAACGGCACGACCTGAAGATCGGGGCGCAGCTCGGCCAGGAGGCCCGCCCGGCGCGCGGAGGAGGTGCCGACGCGTGCGCCGGCCGGGATTTCAATCAGCGACGCGAACGGGCCGCAGACGGCGTCGCGCGGGTCGCCGCGCTCCAGGATCGCGCCCAGCGCGAGCCCCTCGGGCATGTCGCCGGTGAGGTCCTTGGCGCTGTGGACGGCGGCGTCGACGTCGCCGCGCAGGAGCGCACGCTCGATGTCGCGCGTGAAGACGCCCCGGCCGGAGCCGATCTCCGCGAAGCGGCGGGCGCCGTCGCGGTCGCCCTCCGTCGAGATCGGCACGAGCTCGGCGCCTCCCAGAAGGCCGGCGACGATGCGGGCCTGCGCCGTCGCCAGCGGGCTGCGGCGCGTCCCCAGCCGGATCATTCGCCGGCGGCCAGCCCGAAGAGCTCGGTGACCGCCTCGGCGTAGGGCCCCGACTCATCCTCGGCCGCAAGCTCCTTCAGGCGGACGGTGGGCCGGTGCAGGAGCTTGTTGACGATCCTCTGGGTCAGCGCGTCGAGGCGGTCGCGCTCCGCCGGCGACAGGTCTCCGGGGCGCACGCGCTCGAGCTCGGCCACCCGGATCCGCTCGGCGTGCGCGCGGAGCGACGTGATCGCCGGCACGACCTCGAGCGCGGCCATCCAGTCGCGGAAGGCCGACGATTGCGCGGCCACGATCTCACGCGCCCGGTCGGCCTCCCCGTGGCGGAGCGAGATGGTGCGGGAGACGACCGACTCGAGGTCGTCGATCGTGTGGAGCGAGACCCCCTCGACGTCCGCAACGGCCGGGTCGATGTCGCGCGGCACCGCCAGGTCGATCAGGACGCGCCGGCCGGGCGCCACGTCGCCCGGGCCGATGAGTGGCTCGGGGGACGCGGTGGACGCCACGACCACGCTTGCGGCGGCGATTGCGTGACGCAGCTCCGCCAAGTCGACCGCCCGGCCGCCGAACCGCGACGCCAGCGCCGCGGCCCGGTCCGGATCGCGGTTGGCGACGGCGATCGAGCCGACGCCGCGCGCCGAGAGGTTGGCTGCGACGAGCTCGGCCACACGGCCCGCGCCGACCACGAGCACCTGAGCGGAGGCGAGCTCCGCGCCGAGCCGCTCGGCGACGAGCTCGGCGGCGACCGATGCCGGCGAGGCGCCGCCCTCGCCGATCGCGGTCTCGTGGCGGACGCGCTTTCCCGCCTCGAGGGCCTGGTGGAAGAGCCGGTTCGTGACCGGGCCGGTCGTGTCCCACTCGGAGGCGGCCTCGTAGGCCTCCCGGATCTGGGCCAGGATCTGGGCCTCGCCCGGCACCATCGAGTCCAGGCCGCCCGCGACGCTGAAGAGGTGGCGCGCGGCGGGCTCGCCGTGGTGGACGTAGAGCATCGGCTCGAGCCGCTCGGCGGCGTGGCCGGAGAGCCGGCCGAGGCCTTCGACGGCGGCGGCGCGCATCGCGTCGGCGTCGGCGCCGACCATGTAGAGCTCGCAGCGGTTGCAGGTCGAGAGGCCGACCGCCTCGGCCACCGCGGCGGAGCCGGTCAGGTGCTCGAGCAGCTCGCGCCCGTGGTCGTGGGCGGCCAGCCGCTCACGCACCGCGAGCGGAGCGCGCGTGTGGTTCGTGCCGACGAGGACGAGGTGCGCAGAGCTAGCCATCGCCGCTCCGCGCCTCGAGGATCCCGGCCAGCTCGTCGAGCTGGCGCTCGATCCTGCCGAGCTTCGCGTTCAGGATGACGACGTATGCCAGAGTCGCGACCCACGCGATGCCGTACACCGCGGCGACCGAGCGGACGGCCGACTCGTCGATCATGCCGCCTCCTGCGCCAGCCGCCGGAGCTGCGCGAGCCGCTCGTCGACGCGCTTCCCGCGCATCTCGACGAGGTACATCGACACCGCCAGGCTCAACATCGCCGCCAGCGCGACGCAGAAGGTGAGGAACATGCTGCCGTCCATGTTGACACCGTTCGAGCGGAAGACGATTGGATGCAGCGCATCCTGGGCGATCCGCACGGCCAGCACCGATAGCGGGATCAGGCCGACGCCGAGGAGCGCGTACACCGCCGAGTAGCGCGACCGGCGGGCGCCCGGCTCGACCGAGAACCGCAGCATGAAGTAGGCGCAGTAGAAGAGGAAGATGATGAGGAACGTGTTCAGCTCACGGCTTCCCCAGTCCCACCAGGTGCCCCACGAGATGTGCGCCCAGATCGACCCCGTGACGAGCGTCAGCGACCCGAAGATGACGCCGAGGTGCATGGGCACGTAGCTCTTCAGGTCGAGGTCCTCGCGGCCGGTCCACAGATAGCGGGCGGCATTCAGCGCACCCCAGGCGAAGAGCGTGTAGGTGGTGAGGGCGATCGGGACGTGGAAGTAGAAGATCCGCTGCGAGTAGCCCTGGTCGACGTCGCTGGGGACGTAGAAGAAGATCAGCGCGACCGCGGCGGCCATGAGCGAAGCGGCGACCAGCGTCGCGGCGGTGGCCCGGTCGAGGCGGGCGGTGTGCGGCATCAATCCTCCACGACGTACTCGAAGAGCGCCCACCCCAAAAGCGCGAAAACCGTATCATAGAGAGCCAGGAATCCCAGCCGGCCGAGGGTGTCCAACCCGCCTGTTTGCGGGGGAATCGTGTCGGTCGTCACACGGACCGCGGTGAGCACGAGCGGGATCGAGAACGGCAGGAAAAGCGTCGGCAGAAGCACCTCCCGGGCCCGCACGGACGAGGCCAGCCCGGCGAGCAGCGACCCCAGGCACGCGATGCCGACATCGGCCAGGAGGACCGCCGCGACGAGCACCGGGTACGACGGCCCGGCGTGCTCCTGGAGGAAGAAGAGCCAGAAGGCCGGCAGCGCGACCACCTGGACGGCGGCCAGGAAGAGGAACGTCGAGCACGTCCGCGCCGCCCAGAAGAGGGCCCGGTCGACCGGCGCCGCCAAGAGCCCGTCCCACGTGCCACCCTCGCGCTCGTGGGCGAAGGAGCGCGAGAGGCCGACGAGCGCCGTGAAGACGATCGCGACCCACAGCATCCCCGTCGCCGCGCGGGTACCGCCAGCCAGGTCGGTGCCGCCGAGGCCGAAGCGGAAGAGGACGAAGGCCGCAGCCACGAAGACCGCCATCGAGGGCACGACCTCGCGGCCGCGCAGCTCGAGGAGCAGATCCTTGCGGACGAGCGCCCGAAGCGCGCGGGCGTTCACGCGGCCACCCTGCCCGCGGCCATCGCGACCACGCGACCGCCGAGGCCGTCGAACCACGCCGGCTCATGCGTCGCCACAACGATCGTCCGGCCCGGCTCGGCGAGGAACCGGCGCAGGACGTCGCGGCCCTCGGCGTCGAGCCCCGCGGTCGGCTCGTCGAGGAGCACGATCGACGGGCGGTGCAGGCCGACGCGGGCCAGTGCCAGCCGCTGGAGCATCCCGCGCGAGAGCTCGGCCGCGCGGTCGCCGCGGCGGCCGTCCAACCCGACCCGGTCGAGCTCCTCGGCGACGCGGGCGTCGGGCACGGCGTAGAGGGCCGCGTAGAGCTCGAGGTTCTCGCGGGCCGTGAGGTCGGGATAGGCGAGCGGGTCGTGGCCGGCGTAGCCGACCTCGCGGCGGACGTCGGCGGCGCGGGCCGGGAGCTCGTGCCCGGACACGGCGACCCGGCCTGACGTGGGCCGAAGGACGGTCGCCAGGATCCGAAGGAGCGTGGTCTTGCCGGCGCCGTTCGGGCCGGTGACGAGCACCGTCTCGCCGGCCTCCACCACGAAGTCGAGCCCGGCCAGGGCGTCGCGCTCGCCGAAGCGGCGTCGCAGGCCGGCGCAGACGATCGTCTCAGACGAGCGCATCGGCCAGCACCCCGGCCAGGAACACGATCGCGATCACGCCGTTCATCTGCAAGAAGGCCATGTCGACCCGCGACAGGTCGTCCGCCGAGACGATCGAGTTCTCGTACGCGAGGAGCCCGGCCACGACGGCCAGGCCGAGCCAGTAGAACGGCCCCAGCGAGAGGGCGATTCCGAGCCACACGAGGAGCGCGACCGACCCGGCATGGAAGATCCGGGTGGTGAGGAGCGCGGCCGCCACGCCGAACCGGCGCGGGATCGAGTGCAGGCCCTGGCGGCGGTCGACCTCCAGGTCCATCGTCGCGTAGATGATGTCGAAGCCGGCGATCCAGAGCGCGACGGCGCCGCCGAGCAGGAACGGCTGCCAATCGACCGTCCCCGTCACCGCCACCCAGCCGCCCACCGGCGCGAGCCCGTCCACCGCGCCGAGGAAGACATGACAGGTCCAGGTGACGCGCTTCAGGTAGGGGTAGATCACGAACCCGGCGACCGGGATCGGCCACAGCACGTGGGTGATCGACGGGAGCTGCCACACGGCGATTAGGAAGATCGCCAGCGATGCGACGGCGAACACGGCCACCTGAAGGGGGCTGAGGAGCCCGGCGGGGAGCTCGCGCCGGGCGGTGCGCGGGTTCTGCGCATCGATGCCGGCGTCGATCAGCCGGTTCAGCGACATCGCCAGGCTGCGGGCCCCGACCATCGCGACGGTGATCCACAGGAGCCGCTGGAGGCTGGGGATCTCGTTCTCCGCGAGCACCGCGCCGGCGTACGCGTACGGGAGCGCGAAGACGGTGTGCTCGAGCTTCACGAGCGAGACGAACCGGCGGGCGTAGACGGGGGTCGCGGTCAATGCGCGGTGGGGAGGTCGAGCAGCAGCTTCAGGCCGTGGTCGAGCGCGGGGGCGACGGCGTCGAAGAGCTCGGCGCAGGCCTTCGGGCTACCGGGGAAGTTGACGATGAGCGCCGACCCGGCGATGCCGCTTCGGCCACGCGAGAGCATGCCGTGCGGGGAGACGGCGATGGAGACGGCCCGCATGTGCTCGTCGAGGCCGGGGGTGGCGCGCTCGACCACGCGGGCGGTGGCCTCGGGCGTGACGTCGCGGGGCGCGAAGCCGGTGCCGCCGGTGGTGAGCACGAGGTCGGCCGCGCCGGCCAGCTCCCGCAGCGCGTCCTCGATCGTGTCGGCGTCGTCGGGCACGGTGCGGCGCTCGCCGAGATCGAAGCCGGCGCCGGCCAGCCGCTCGGCGAGGAGGTCGCCGCTCAGATCCTCGCGGGTCCCCGCGGTGACGCCGTCGGAGACCGTGAGGACGGCGGCCCTCACGCCTCCTCCCGGCGCCAGTCGCCGCTCTTCCCACCCGACTTCTCGACGAGGAAGATCTCCTCGATCGCCGAGTTGGGGTCGAGCCCCTTCGTCATGTCGTAGACGGTGAGGGCCGCCGCCGCGACGGCGGTCAGGGCCTCCATCTCGACGCCGGTCTGCGCGGTCGTTTCGGCGGCGGCGGTGACGGTCACACCGTGGTCGTCGAGCACGGGGTCGACCTCGACCATCGTGAGCGCGAGCGGATGGCACAGCGGCACGATGTCGGGCGTCCGTTTGGCCGCCATGATCCCCGCCAATCGCGCAGCCGCGAGCACGTCGCCCTTGGGCAGCGTCCCGGCGGCGATCCGCCCGCGCACGTGCTCGGGCAGCGCGACCCGCCCGCGGGCGACAGCCCGGCGCCGGGTCGCGGGCTTCCCGCCCACGTCGATCATCCGGATCTCGCCCATGCGCCGCGAAGTGTACGGGGTCGGTTACCAGGTAACGCCCCCCATGGCGTTGCACCCTCGTTGCGCCCCTGTGACGGCTACGCGTCGAGCAGCGGCTCGAGGGCGCGAACGTAGGCGGCCGCCGAGCGGCCGTCCGGGTCGCGGCGCGGGTTGCCGCAGCACAGGCTGACGCCGACCACGCGGTCGGTGGCGGCGAGCGCCGCCATCTCGTCGACCAGGTGCGGGAGCCGCCAGCCGCCGGGGGCGGGGAAGTCGACGCCGGGCGAGTCCTCGGGGTCGAGGACGTCGCCGTCGAGATGCACGTGGAGCGGCGCATCGGCCGGGAGCCCCGCGAGGGCGCCCGCCACATCGTCGGCGACGACGAGGCGCGAGCGGCCGATCGCCTGCTGCTCGCCCGGATCCAGGTCGCGCGCGCCGACGAGCGCCGCCCGCTCCTCCGGCAGCGCCGGCTCGAGCCCGGCTGCGGACCGAAGCTCGTCGTGGCACCAGCCGAGCAGGATCGCGAACGGCATGCCGCCCAGGAAGCCGCTGGGCGTCGTCTCCGGCGTGTTCAGATCACCGTGGGCGTCGACCCAGACGAGCGCGAGCTCCGGGCTCGCCGCCCGCAGCCCCGCCACGACGGCGGGCGCGAGCGTGCACTCGCCGAGGAGCGCCAGCGGGCCGGGGGCCGCCGCCACCGCGTCGCGCAGCGCGGGCAGTCCGCGCGCCAGGCCCTCCTCGGGAGGTGCGTCGAGGTCGAAGCCGACCCAGGCGCCGCCGTCGGAGCCAAGCGCCTCGGCGACCGCGCCGGGGCCGTCCTCCATCCCCGGCCCGTGGAAGCGGCTCGACCACGGCGCCGTCACGACGGGCCGGCGGCTCATCGCAGCGCCTCGGGCACCTCGACGCCGTGAACCTCGGCGAGATCGTCGAGCTGGTCCTGGATCCAGCGGTCGATGTCGTGCTCGCGCACCTGGCGGCGGATGCCCTCGATCCGCTCGTGCCGATCGTCCTCGGGCATGACCAGCGCCTCGTGGATCGCGTCCGCCGTCGCCTGGATGTCGAATGGGTTCACCGTCAGCGCGTAGCGACCGAGCTCCACGTGCGCGCCCGTGTTCTCGCTCAGGATGAGGACCCCGTCGCGCTCGTTGATGAGGGGCGCCTCCTTCGCGATCAGGTTCATGCCGTCGAAGATCGCGTTCACGAGCAGCACGTCGTAATGCTTGTACGCCGCCACCGCCTCCGGGAAGTTGTCGGAGATCCGCAGGTCGATCGGCATCCAGTCCCCGGTGTAGTAGCGGTCGTTCACCGCCCGCGCCGCGCGCTGGATGGCGCCGACGTACTCGGCGTACTCCGGGATCTCCGGCCGCGACGGGTCGAGCAGGGCGAGCATGGTGACCCGCCCCGTCCACTCCGGGTGGTCCGACAGGAAGAGGTCGAACGCCGAGAACCCGCGGACGACGTTCTTCGAGGGGTCGGTGCGGTCGACGCGGAGAATGAGCTTCTCGGGCCGGGCCTCGAGCACCTTCGGCTCGGCATCGGCCACCTCGGGCTGCGCGGCGAGCCGCTCGAACTCGTCCGGGTCGACCGAGATCGGGTAGGCCCTGACGCGCACCCGGCGGCCGTCGATCTCGGCCTCTCCGGCGCGCACGTCGACCTGCGCGTTCGGGACGAACCGCTCGCAGCACTGAAGGAACGACCGCACGTAGCGCGGCGTGTGCAGCCCCACCAGGTCGCAGGCCAGCATCGACTCGTGGATCGCCGTGCGGACGTCGACGGGCAGCACCCGCCAGTAGTCCGGCTGCGGCCACGGGACATGCGTGAAGTGGTGGATCACCGCACCGGGCACCCGCGCCCGCAGGAACCCCGGCACCATGAAGAGCTGGTAGTCGTGCACCATGACGAGCGGATGCGGCCCGGCCCCGGCCAGCTCCTCTGCGGCCGCCTCGGCGAAGCGCTCGTTGACGGGGACGTAGCCGGCCTCCCAGGCCAGCCGCACGTTCCGGTCGACCGAGGGCTCGAGCGCCAGGCTCCACAGGTAGTGGTGGATGAACCACAGCGTCGGGTTCGCGAAGACGTTGTAGTAGCGGTCGTACTCCTCGCGATCGTGCTGGACGAGCCGAAGCGTCAGATTGCCGTCGCGATAGGCGCCCTGCTCGGCGACCGCCGCGTCGTCGTCGGAGAGCGCGCTCGCCACCCACGTCAGCGGGCGCGTCGCGGTCAGCGCCGAGAGCCCCGTCACGAGGCCGCCCCCGCCGCGGCGGGCTGTGACCTCGCCGTCGGGGGCCACCGAGAACCTGAGCGGCCCTCGATTCGAGACGATCAGAAGCTGCTGCTGCTCGTTCATGGCCGGGGTCGCGAGGCGGCGCCTCAGTCCCCCGCCACCACCTCGAGCTCGACCGTGGTCTCGCCGGCCATCCGATGCATGAGCGCGAGCCAGTCGCGAAGCAGGCGCGGCATGAGGAACTTCCGCCGCACGTGCTCCTTGGCCCTCCGCGTCATGTCGCGGGTCGCACCCGGGTCGGCGAGGATGTCCAGCGTGCGCTTGGCGCATTCCTCGGGAGAGTCGACGAGGTAGCCGGTCTCGCCGTCGGTGATCTGCGCGACGATCCCGCCCACCCGGCCGCCGATGGTGGGCCTGCTCTTCCAGAGCGCCTCGGACACGGTGAGCCCGAACCCCTCCCTGATCGACTTCTGGATGCAGACGGCCGCCTGCACCTGGAACGCATTCACTTCGACGGCGCCCACGTTGTTCAAGTTGGAGAACATGAAGATGTCCGGATCCTCGTTGCAGTAGTCCTGTGTCCGGTTCCAGTATTCCCAGCCCTCGGGATCGTCATGTGCCATCGACCCGACGAGGGCGAGCTGCATGCCCGGATGGACGCGCTTCACCTCGCGATATGCGTCGATCACCCCGAGCGGGTCCTTCCACGGGTCAAAGCGCGACACCTGGAGCATCAGCGGCCGGCTCACGTCCACGCCGAACTGGTCGACGATGTACGCCGCGTCGTCCGGCGCGAGGGCCATGTTCTTCGGCGCCAGCGGATCGATCGCGGGCGGCCAGATGACCGCCTCGTTCAGGCCGGCGCCGTGCGGCACGTAGGTTGGCATGTGGAAGATGCAGGCGTCGTACGCGCGAAGGCGCGGTGCGAGGAAGTCGAGCACGTCGGGGTTGGGCGTCGACAGGTCGATGTGGCAGCGCCACACCCACCGCGGCCGGGTGGTCTGGACGAACTCGGGGATCGCCGCCGGCTGGGGGTCGTGCACCACGATGACGTCCCACTCGTCGGCGTCGGCGAGGGAGTCGGCGTTCAGCTTGTTGTAGCCGTCGAAGATCGCCCGCTGGCCGTCGGTCAGCCCGCGCTCGTCGCCCTGGAGCGCGTTGTGGATCGTCTTCGTGACGTCGTAGAACTCCTCCTGGCCCTGGATCACGCGCCACTCGGCGTCGATCCCGGCGTCGATCATGAGCGGGATCAGCGTGTACTGGATCTCGGCGACGCCGCCCCCGAACGCGGTCGCCGAGAGGTGCAGCATGCGCCGCCCCTTGAGCGGCTCTGCGAGCGCCCGGATCTCCTCTGCGAGCGCCCGGCCGATCAGCGAGTTGTAATCGGCCAGCGCCTTATGTCCCACGTTGACGCGCTGCATCGCCCGCGGAGGTTAGCCAACACCGGCGCTGGAGACGACGCCCTCAACCAGCCGGGTCGGCGGGGAGGACGAGCGCGAACCGGGTGCGGCCGTTCTCCGAGTCGACCGTGATCGACCCGCCCATCCGCTGCGCCAGTTCGTCGGCGATGGCGAGCCCGAGCCCACTCCCGGCCGCGGTCGTCTCGGGTCCCCGCGAGAACCGCTCGAAGAGGTGGTCGCGCACACGCGGGTCGATCCCCGGGCCGTCGTCGGAGACCTCGAGCCGGACGACGCTGTCCTCGGCCGCCACCGCGACGCGGACGTTCGTGCCCGGAGGGGTGTGGCGGACGGCGTTGTCGAGCAGCGCCCGGCCGATCTGTTGGACGCGATCCTCGTCGCCGATGCCGCGCGGCGGAGGCGCGGGCGGGCGCGTGAGGACGATCCGGCTGCCGTGCCGCGCACCCAGGCCGCGGAACTCGCGCACGAGCGTCCGCGCGGTCGCCGCCAGATCGACCGGCTCGCGGACGATCCCCACCGCGCCGGAGTCGAGCCGGCTCAGGTCGAGCAGATCGCCCGCGAGCTTCGTGAGTCTGCTCACCTGCTCGCGGGTCGACTGCACGAACTCGGCCCGCGTCTCCTGGTCGAGATCCTCCTCGGCCAGGAGCTCGAGGAACCCCGCCAGCGAGAAGAGCGGCGTTCGCAGCTCGTGCGAGGCGTTGGCGATGAAGTCCTTGCGCGCCCGGTCGACCTGGGCCAGGCGGGCCTGCATCAGGTCGAACGACCGAGCCACCTGCCCCAGCTCGTCGGGCGAGTCGTCGCCGATCGGCTGGTCGAAGGTGCCAGCCGCGATCCGGCTGGCCGCCTCCTTCAGCCGCTCGAGCCGCACCGAGATCGCGAGCGCCGCACCCCACCCGACGACGACGGCGACGGCCACGGCGACGAGCGTGGCGATCAGGATCTGCCGCTCGACGAGCGCCGCGGCGGCGGTCACGTCGCTCACCCCCTGGGTCAGGAAGACCAGGCCGCCCGACACGCGAAACGCGACCACGACCCCGCCGCTGGGCGTGCGCCCCCGGGCGACCCCGGTGCGGAGCGCCGCCTTCGCGAGCGGGCTCCTGGCCGAGAGGGTCGGCGGCGCGAACTCCAGCGGCTCGAACCCTGTGGCGGTGTGCCGATAGCCGGTGACGGTGGCGTTGGCGATGCGCTGGGTGCGGACGAGCGGCCGGCGCATGTGGGTGCCCGTCTTCATCGCCCGCTCGAGCCCGGGGGCGTGCTGCTGGGCATGGGCGACCTGCTCGAGCCGGTCGAGCCGGTCCTGCACGAGGTCGTCGCGGAGGCTGGGGACGACGTAGAGGAAGAGCACGCCCATGGCCGTCGCCACGACCGCGCCGAACATGACGATCAGCCAGAGGCGCAGCGACCGGAGCGCGGGCATTAGATGGTCGGCTCGGCCATCACGGCACCGCGTCGCGGAACCGGTACCCGACCCCGCGTACCGTGAAGATGTACGCCGGCTCGCGTGGGTCGGGCTCGATCTTCTCGCGCAGGTGGCGGATGTGCACGTCGATCGTGCGCGGCTCGCGGTAGGCCGAGTCGCCCCACACCGCCTCGAGCAGGGCCTGGCGGCTGTAGACGCGGCCCGGATGGCTCGCGAGCGTGTGCAGCACCTCGAACTCGACGTAGGTCAGCTGGACGCGGTCGCCGTCGACCGTCACCGCCCGCTTGGCCGGGTCGATCGTGATCGCACCGGCCTCGATCGTGCCGTCGGCCGGGTGGTCGGCCTGCAGCCCGGCCCGGCGCAGCACGGCCCGGATGCGGCTTCTCAGCTCGCGGATCGAGAACGGCTTGGTGATGTAGTCGTCAGCGCCCAGCTCGAGCCCGAGGACCTTGTCGACCTCATCGTCGCGGGCGGTCAGCATGATGATCGGGACGGCCGAGCCGGTGCGCAGCCTCCGGCACACCTCGATCCCGTCCAGGCGGGGGAGCATGATGTCGAGCACCACGAGGTCGATGGGCTGCTCGGCGAACCGGCGCAGGGCCTCCTCGCCGTCGCGGGCCTGGATGACGGTGTACCCCTCGCGCTCGAGCGGATACGTCAGGAGCTTCTGGATCGACTCCTCGTCGTCGACCAGCATGATGGTCGCATCGCCGGCCATGATCGCGAAGTTTAGTGCGCCGTTCCGTGTGCTATAACCGCGCCTCCCGTGGCGACTCAATCTCGCAGCCGGCGCGGGCGGACGCGTGCCGTCGTGGTCTCGTGGCCGCTCTACCGCGTCCTGGCCGGCGCCGCGCTCCTGCCGCCGCTCATCGCGCTCCTCACGCTGCGCCAGCCGGCCATCCCGCAGCATCCGCAGCCGCCGCTCGAGTTCGACGGCAAGGCGGCCGCCAACGCCGCCGCCGCGTTCACGGCGGCGGAGCACGCCAACGGCCAGGCGTGCTGTGCGCCCGGCACCGGCGGCGAGCTGGCCGGAGCGGACTGGATGACGCGCAAGCTCCGCGTGCTCGACAAGGGCCCGGCGCAGGTGTTCTTCACGGCTCGCGTCCCCGGCCAGACGTCGCCCGTGGCCATGTCCAACGTGATCGCCTACCGGCCCGGCCGCTCGCCGCAGGTGATCGCCGTCATCGCCCACCGCGACGGCTCGACCGGCGGGGACGCCGCCGGAAGCGGCCTGCTCGTCCAGCTCGCCCGCACGTTCGCCGACATGCCCCGCGACCGCGGGCTCGTGCTGGTCTCGACCGACGGGGGGCGCACGGGCGCACAGGGCGCGGTGGAGTTCGGGTCGAGCTGGGCGCTGCGCTCCCGCATCGTCGCCGCGATCGTCATCGACCGGGTGGCGGCCTCGCCGGGGACGGCACTCCGTCTCGTGCTGCGCCCCGACACGCCGCGCGGCACGTCGCCGTCCCTCTACTCGACGGTCCGCGACGGGGTCGACACGTTCTACGGCACGGCGGCCGGCGAGCCGGGCGCCTACGACCAGCTCTCCGGCTACGCCATCCCGTACACACCCCAGGAGCAGGGGCCGCTGATCTCGCGCGACATCCCGGCGATCACGCTCACGGCCGGGAAGGCGGGCGACGCGGTTCCGCTGCGCGGCCTCGACTCGGCGCAGCTCAGCCGGGTCGGCACCACCGTCGCGAACGTCGTCTCCGAGCTCAACTCCGCCGCCACGATCGAGACAGGCGGCGAGCCCGGGCTCTTCCTCTCGGGGAAGGTGCTGCGCGGCTGGCTCGCCCAGATCACGCTGGCGATGCTGCTCGTCCCGTTCGTTGTCACCGTCCTCGACGTCGTCGCCCGCCTGCGCCGCCGGCGCGTCCCGATCGGGCCCGGGATGCGGGCGCTCGCCTGGCGGTTCGCGGCCTGGTTCACGGCCCTCGTGGTGCTGTGGGTCGAGGCGCTGGCCCCGGGCAACCTCATGCCGAAGTTCGACACCGCGCCGCTCCCGGGCGAGACCGGCGCCACCACCGCCGGGATCCTGATCGCGGCCGGCGCCGGGCTCCTCGTCTGGCGCTTTGCGAGCCGGCCGCGGCTCCTGCGTGACCGGACCGTCACCGGCTCCGACCGCACCGGCGGACTCGCCGGAGGGCTGGTCGGCATGCTCTTTGCGAGCGTGCTGCTCACAGCCGTCAACCCCTTCACGCTCATCGTGCTGCTGCCCGCCGCCCATCTGTGGCTCTGGATCCCGGCCTCCTCGCGGCTCGGCCGGCGCGGCATGCTGGCCTGCTACGCGGCCGGGTTCGCCGGCGTGGTCGCGCTCCTGTGGGAGCTGGCCGGGCCCCAGGGGCTCGGCTCCGACGCGCCGCGCGCGCTGGTCGCGATGATCGCGAGCGGCTACCTCTCGCCCGTCGTCTCCGCATGCCTGTGCCTGGCCGCCGCCGCGGCCGCCCAGATCGGCGCCCTGGTGCTCGGCAGGTACGCCTCGCCGCATCCGCCGGTATAACTCGATCATGGGCACGACGATCCCTGCCGACGCCGAGGCGCAGGCCGCGGCGGCGTCGAAGGCCGAGCGCACCGGCAGGCGCAGCTGGGTGCACCGCACCGGCTCGATCCTGATCGGGCTGGGCGTCGTCCTCATCGCCTACGCCGCGGTCGTCTGGTTCTGGGGCGACCCGATCACCGCGCTCTATGCCCGCCACGAGCAGGGCCAGCTCGCGCAGTCGTTCGACAAGGAGGTGCGAGCGTGGCCGGTGGCGCCGTCAGGCCCGGATCCGTCGGTGGCGGTGGCCCACATCCGCTCCGACGCCCACCGGTACGCCGCGGGGCTCGAGAACAGCCACCCGTTCGGGCGGCTCATCATCCCGCGGCTCGGCCTGAACGTGATCGTCGTGCAGGGCACCGACTGGTGGGACGACCTCTCGAAGGGGCCCGGCCACTACACGCAGACCACCGTGCCCGGGCTCGGGCGCACCGTGGCGATCGCCGGGCACCGGACCACGTTCGGCGCCTGGTTCCGGCACATCGACTCGCTCCGGGCCGGCGACCCGATCATCCTCCAGATGCCCTACGCGACGTTCCGCTACCAGGTGCAGTACCACCGCGTGGTGAAGAGCGACGACTGGAGCATCATCCGCCAGCAGGGCTACGACCGGCTGGTGCTGTCGGCCTGCCACCCGCTCTACTCCGCCTCGCACCGCTGGGTCGTGTTCGCCCGGGCGATGTTCGAGGCGCCACACGGCGGCCGGCGGATCGCGATCCCGGCGACGGCCTGAGCTAGAGCGGCAGGTACTCGACCAGCGTGCCCGCCGGCTCCTCGCCGGAGCCGGCAGCGATCAGCGCGACCGCGTCCGCGCCGGAGGCGTGCACGATCAGGTGCGAGTCCTGCGGCCCGCCGGGCACGAGCTCCATGCCGTCGTCCCCGGGTCGAAGCCGGCAGCGGACGGCGTGATCGCGGGTCGCGAGCCGGGCGACCGGCCCGGCGAGGCGCGCAACCGGGCGCGGCTCCTGCGGTGCCCCCTGCATCGCCCGGAGCGCCGGCCGCACGAAGAGCTCGAAGCAGACGAGGCTCGAGACCGGGTTCCCGGGCACGCCGAAGACGAGCGCTCCCGTGGGCGCCACGCCGAACCAGAGCGGCTTTCCCGGCTTGTGCGCGACCCGCCAGAACACCTCGGTGACCCCGAGGGCGTCGAGCGCCCCCTTCACGTGATCGTGCGGGCCGACCGACACGCCTCCCGACGACACGACCACGTCGGCCGTGAGCGCAGCCGCGAACGCCGCCTCCGTCGCGTGCCGGTCGTCGGCCACGATCTCGGCCGCCACCACCTCGGCGCCCGCCCGGTCGGCCTGCGCGACGATCGCGGTCAGGTTCGACTCGTAGATCTGCCCGGGCTCGAGCGGCTCACCGGCCCGCACCAGCTCGCTGCCGGTGGCGATCGCCGCCAGGCGCGGCCGGCGCGCGACCCGTACGCGGGCGGCGCCGACGGCCGCGACCGCGGCCAGGAGCGCCGGCGTGAGCACGCGCCCGGCCTCGGCGACCAGCCGGCCCGACTCGACGTCGCCCCCCGCCGACCGGATGTGCGCGCCGGGCTCGGGCCGCCCGGCTCGCAGGGCTCCATCCACCTCCTCGGCATCCTCGACGGGGACGACGGCGTCGGCCCCGGGCGGCATAGGCGCCCCCGTCGCGATGCCCGCCGCCGCGCCCGCCGGGAGCGGCCGGGGAGCGTCGCCGGCGGCGAGCCGGAACGCGATCGGTACAGGGCCGTCGCCGAGCTCGGCCGCCCGCACCGCGTACCCGTCCATCGCCGACGTCGCGAACGGCGGCAGGCTGACCGCGGCGCGAACATCAGCCGCAAGCACCCTTCCCGCGAGCGCGGGCGAAACGGCCGCTTCCTCGTCCTCGAGCCTGGAGACGCGCTCCAGGATCTGCGCGAGCGCCTCGGCCGGCCTCAGCACCTCGCCACCGCCGTCACCGCGTGGAGGTCGGCGGCCCGCCGGTCGTCGTGCCGCCGGTCGACCCTCCGCCGCCGCCGCCCCCGCCGCCGGTCCCGGACGTAGGCTTGCCCTTCTTCGTCGTCGGGGTCGGCGGCGGCAGTGTGAAGTTGGGCGAGTGCCACGGCTTGAACGTGATGAAGTGGTGCGGGACCGGCCACGCCGTGGGCGGGAATTTGGCCGCCTCGTCGGCGAAGACCTGCTGCGCGAACACCCGCCAGATGGTGGCCGGGTAGCCGCCGCCGAATGCCGGGCCGGGGATCGGCCCGCCCAGGTTCATCGCGATCTCGCCGCGCGGGTAGCCGACCCACACGCAGGCGGCCAGGTTCGGGGTGTAGCCGCAGAACCAGGCGTCGGTGTGGTCGTCGGTCGTGCCGGTCTTGCCGGCCTGGGCGCGACCGTCGCCGACGTTCGCATTCAGCCCGGTGCAGCAGATGTGGACGTTCGCGTCGAGGAACTTCGTCACGTCCGCGGTCGCACCGTCGGGGATGACCGACTTGCCCTTGTCCGGCTTGAACTTGTCGACGCCGCCGCCGTACCTCTCGACGCGCGTGAACGCGAGCAGGTTCCGGCGCACGCCGTTGGCGGCGATCGTCGAGTAGGCATGGGTCATGTCGAGCGGCGACACGGCGCCGGAGCCGAGGATCACCGACGGCACCTCGGGCAGGTGGTCCGACCTGGGGATGCCCAGCTTGTAGGCCATGTCGGCCACGTTGTAGGCCCCGATGTCGATCGAGAGGCGGGCGAAGACCGCGTTGACCGATGCCTCGAGCGCCTTGTCGAGCGGGAGCACGGGACTGGACGTCTGCTCCGCGTTGGCCACCGTCCACAGCTCGTTCGGGTCGGTGGCGCCCGGGATGAGCGGGTAGTTCTCGAGCGGGGAGGTCGCATACATGGTGGTGTACGGGTCGATGCCGAAGTCGACCATCGCCGCCAGGAGCCCGTAGGTCTTGAACGTCGACCCGGCCTGGCGCTTGGCGTCGACCGCGAGGTTGAACTTGCTCTGCGTGTAGTCGGTGGATGACTGCATCGCCAGGATCTCGCCGGTTCGCGGATCGATCGCCACCATCGCCGCCGCCGGCGCGTTCTCGAAGTTCATCGTGTCGGTGATCGCCTGGCGCGCGTCTTCCTGGATCGTCGGGTCGAGCGTGGTCTTCACCTGGAGCCCGCCCCGCTTCAG